>Ga0196970_1000018_pt1 | contig 321411 bp, 244 predicted proteins | sample S1v_513CmetaG_FD_148672 | JGI IMG/M metagenome (GOLD analysis project Ga0196970, IMG submission 148672) | Soil microbial communities from Anza Borrego desert, Southern California, United States - S1+v_5-13C | ecosystem: Environmental > Terrestrial > Soil > Desert | place: USA: California...
CACAGACGATCCTCATTGTGCCGATCCCCTTCCGGGAACCCAACACCCCAAGGCCGCAACGGCTACCAACTGCCGCCGCCTGCGCATCCCTTCTCACAACACGGTATAAACTTGTCAAAGAACCCGCCCGATGCAGAAACCGAGAGCATCACCGAACCTCTGGGGTTCAAGTGACAAGCGCCGGTTTGTCGGGCTTCCCGTTTCGCGGTGCCGGTCGCTGCCGTTTCGGCGGCGCCGGCGTCGTTCGCGTCGGGAGGCGTCTTATATGCGGCCTCCCCCAAACCGCGCAAGCACTTTTTTCGGCAGGGTGACGTTTTTTTGACCGGACGGCGTCGGCGGTAAGCCGACGCCCCCTCGGCCTTGATCAGGCAGCGTGATCCCAGAACTGAGTCAGCGCGCTACTCGCATGATAGCCGTCCACACCCATCGACGACCAGCTGAGGTCGTGGATGCCATGGGATAGCGCCGCCGCATCTTCCTTCAGGGAGTAGTCGCCGCGGGCGCTGTCGGTGAAGCCAGGGTTGAACACGGCGTCGTTCGGCCCGTAAGCTCGCCCATTGGCGGCAAGGTTGCCGTCCATGGTGAGCCTGCCGGGGCTGAGGAGCTTCCAATATTGCTCGATCGGCATGTCGCCGGCAGCCAGATTGTTGATCACCGTATTGTCGTGCGGGCGCGCCTCGTCGCCTGCCTTCGGAACCCATTCCAGGCGGATGAAGGCATCCTGCGGACGGCTGGCGACGCCGAAATTGTTCTCCAGCAGATTGTTGTCGCCGCCGTGGACGTAGATGCCGCCCCAGGCGAAGCCCTTCACGAAATTGTCGCGCACGATCACGCCGCTGGTCAGATCGTCGAGCGAGATGCCCCAGCCCTTGTGATCGGTCAGCCAGTTTCCCTTGCCGTCGGTGGCGAGCCCGCCGGTGTCAACGATCTCGTTCCCGCGGATGACGGAGCCCATGTCGGCAGCGGAGCGGCCGAGCATTTCGATACCGCCGCCGTCGGCGGTCTCCTGCCCGACATGATGGATCTTGTTGAACTCGACGATGTTCTTGCGGTTCAGCTGCCCGTCGTCCCATTCCTTGAACGAGACGCCGTAGCGCGGGGCATCGGTGATGTCGTTGTGGCTGACCAACGTGTTGCTGCTGCCGGCAGCACCGATGCCGGCCCCGCCCTTGTTGATCTGGCCGATATGCTCGATGGTGTTGGCGTAGATGCGGTTGCCGTTGGCGGCGTGGATCATCGATACGCCATCTCCGCCGAGATGTTCCATATGGTTGCCGGCGATGCGGCTGTTGTCCGTCCCATCGAGCGAGACCGCGGTGCCGACATTGACGAAGTGGTTGCCGCCCACCGAATTGCCTTGGCCGCCCTGCATCGAGATCGCCGCCCCGTCATAACGGGCATCGGAGAAGGTCAGCCCTTCGATGCTGAGGTTGCTGGCATTGCTGGTCTTGATCAGCGAACCGAGCCGGGCGACCACGACGCCGTCGGACTGGAAGCTGCCGGGGTCCTCGGGCTTCACCACCAGCTTGCCATCGCTGGCGCGCCAGCCGAATTCTCCGGCGTCGCGGATCAGCGAGGCGTCGTTCATCACCCGGTAGGTGCCGCCAGTGCGCAGCCCATAGGAAGCCGCGTCGTCGAGCGTAACCGTGTGATGGTACTGGTCGATCGACTTCACATGCGAGATGTCGTCCTTCAACCTTTCCGTGTCGAGTGTCTGGACGACCAGACCCGCGTGGGGCTTCAGGCCCGATGGGATGTCCCCGGCGGAGAAGTTGAAGCTGGTCTTGCTGGCGCCCGTGGAGTTGGCCTTCAGCACGTGCCAGCCGCTGGTCGCCGGGTGGGCCGGGTCGAAGTTGCCGGTCTGGGCCGCATGCTGACGGACGCCGCCGATGCTGACGTCCAGGCCGCTGGCCGATGAGAGCTTGGCCGAATAGAGGCCTTTGCCCTCGCTGGCAAAGCCGGTCACCCGTTCCCCGCCGCTCAGCACCGGCGTCTCGCTTTTGTAGGCGAGGAAGCTGTGGCCGCTGTCGCGGGCATCAAGGGTCAGCGTCTTGTCAAGGCGATAGGTGCCGCCGCGGACATAGGCAGTGTCGATATCGCTGGACCGCATGGCGTCGCGTGCCTTCTCGAGGCTGGCGAAGGGGCCGTCGGTGCGGTCGGCGTTGGGAGCGGCGAGCCGCCCGGACCAGCTGTCATTGCCCTTGGTGGACACGAAGAAAGCGGTCTGGTCGGTGGTCGGCATCAATTAATCCTCCGTTCTGATGGAGGCATGAGTCGAATTTTTTAGTTAAAATTTTATTTACGAGCTCAGTACCTCTGACGGACAGGTGCACTCTGCAAGATCGGTTTCTTGTACCCCGTTACCCTATTCAAAATTGGAGCGATTCATGTTCGGTTTTGTTTGCGATGATCAACCATGGTGATCGCCCAAACATCCTACCCGGGGATTCCCGTTGTACGTGTGCCTATGCACGGCCAGCCTCCGGTGTCCATCGCGGATGCATTACAGGGCATCACCGCGCTGGTCATTTTCTGGAATTTTATGATAAGCTTGTGCCCGCCGGGGTCTTGTTCTTGGTCATTCAGCGGAGCCGCGCCCAGTTCAGCGTCAGGACCGCCCGCCCCGGCCTACAGGACGTGAAAGGGACCTGTCTTGAGCGAAGAGTTGAAGAACGTCACCGCGACGAACGTCACCGCGACGGTAAAGTGGTTCAAGCCGGAAAAGGGTTTTGGGTTCGTCCGCCTTGCCGATGGGTCCGGCGAGGCCTTCTTGCACGCTTCGGTCCTGGCTGCCGCCTCCCTGCCCAACCCGGTCGAGGGCACGACGGTCGTCTGCGATCTGGCCCAGGGCGCCAAGGGTCCCCAGGTCGTCGCCATCCACTCCGCGACACCGCCGGAAACCCCGCCGGCGCCGCGGGCCCGCAACCAGCGTCCGCCTCGCCCCACCGCCTCGGCCATCCAGCCGTCAGCCCAGCCCGAGGATGGCGGCGAGCCTCTCGTCCGTGCGCCCAAGCCGCAGCGCGAACGCCGCGAGCGTCAAGTCGAGCCCGCCGGGCCCGCCACCATGGCCTACGGCACCGTGCGCTGGTACAACCTGGACAGCCAGTCCGGCCTGATCGAACCGTGGGAAGACGGGGCGACCGTTTATTTCGACCGCGCCACCCTGCGTCAGTCCGGCCTGGACATCGTCGCCGACGGCGAAGACGTACGGTATCTGGCCGTCGGGTCGGAAGATGCACCGGTCGCGCAGCGCGTCGAACTGATCTGACGGCGAGCAACTGCCGGAAAGCAATGCCGTGCGGAGAGCCTGACGGGCCCTCCGTGCGGCTATTTGTGTTTGTTTCGATCAGAACCGTGTCGACAGGGTGAAGAAAACACGTGGGAAACGGTCCTGCGTACTGAAGGGCGTGGTGATGAAGGGCTTCGCCACCTCCACGCTGCCGTCGATCCGCCGGAACACGCCGAAGCGCAGGCCGACGCCAGCCGAGGCGAGAGAGCGGCGGCCATGGCGCGTGCCGCCTTCATAATTGTAGACCGCACCATAGTCGCCGAAACCATAGGCGACGGCGTAATCCAGCCCCTCCTCCTGCACCGGCAGGACATATTGCAGCTCCGCCCGGCCGGCGAAGCCGCTGTCGCCGGTGAGTTCCGACGGGTCGAAGGCACGGCCGTACTGCTTGCCGCCCACGCCGTATTCCTCCGACGACAGCAATTGATCGGGGCTGTATTGCGCTTCGCCGGACAGCGCCAGGATCAGCGAATCGTCCAGAGGCTGGTTGCGCTGGGCCGAGACCAGCAGCTTGCGGAAATCGCTGCGCCCACCGCTGCGCGTCAGATTGGCGCTGCCGGAGGAGGTGGAGTTCAGGATGTCCAGGCCCTTGGACAGCTCCGCCGTCAGCAGGTTCGTGCCGCCCCACCCGTCGGCGAAGTCGTAGGAGACATTGGCGGCGACGATGCGCAGCCGGTCCTGCGAAAGCTTGTCACCGAGCGCATCGGTGCGGCTGTCGCGGATGGTGAAGCTGACGCCGGCCCGCAGGGTCTGCGCCCGGCTGCGGATGAAGGGATGCGCCACCGCGATGCGGGCGGAACTCGTCAGGCTGTAAAGCTCCAGCGGACGCACGCTGTCACCCGGTTCCGACCAGGAGCGGCGGGCGCCATACTCGATGGTCGTGCCTTCGGCATCCACCGGCACCAGCTGGCTGACGTCGAAGAAACGCAATTCGCGAATCTGCGGTGTGACGATGCCCTGGGCGGTGGTGCGCTCGAACAGACCGAGTTGATCTTCGACGCTGGCGACGCCGGTCAGTTGCATCGGCCCGACCGAGCGGGTGCCCCGGTTGTCGAGCGACAGGAAACCGTTGAAGGGCGTGCGCTCCAGGGCCAGCGTCAGGCGCGAGGCGCCGGGAGTGTCGGGAGAAGCCTCCAACACCGTCTTCACCGCCACGCCGGGGAGATCGTCGGCCAGCAGGACGTAGCGTTCCATGTCCGCCATGCGCAGCGGGCGGGAGGCCCTGATCTTCTCCCCCATCCGGCGCAGCAGGTCCAGCCGGTCGGATGCCTCGCCCTGGACCACCACGTCGCTGACATAGCCCTCCACCACCTGCAGGCGGACGATGCCGTCGCGGATGCGCTGGGCCGGCACCACCGCCTGCGACAGCACATAGCCGTCGTTGCGATAGCGCGCGGTGATCGCGTCGCGGATGGCGTAGAGGTCGGCAAGCGTCACCGGCTTGCCCAGCTTGTCGCGCCACAGGGTAGACAGGCTGTCGGCGTCATAGACGCTGTTGCCGTCGATGCGGATCTCGCTGAGCGTCAGCGTGATGCGCTCGGCGTCGCGGGGCGGCGGAGCCTTTTCCGGCTCCGGCATCTCGAGTTCCGGGACGGACTGCGGCACGATCGGACGCTCGAAGCGCTGCTCCAGCCGGTTGGGGTCGAGCGAAGGCGGCAGAACCGGCGGAACCGACTGCGCCAGCACCGGCAGCGGAACGGCGGCGCCGGCCAGCAGCAGGGCGGACAGGCGGGCAAGGCGCAGGGCGGAACAGGGAACGGAACGGGGCATGGCGGAGATCGCGGTCCTGGGAAGGGCTGCTTCAGGGCTGATTGAAAGCTACTTGTCGGTGAGCGCGGTCACGCCGGCCCAGCTGGGTTCGGCGGGATGGCCGACGCGCTTTTCCGCCTTGTGCAGCATCGCCAACGCGGCGCCGTCGCCGGCCACCAACGCGCGGAAGCCGGATGCCGCCGCCTCGAAGCGGCCGGCGCGCCAATGGTCGAGAGCCGCGGCGTAGGCGGCGCGCTGGGCGCGGTCCTCCGGATCGGCGCGGCGGGCCTCGGAGAGCGGCTCGAACACCTCGACCGGTTCGCTGCGGCCGACCACCTGAACGATGTCGAGGGCGCGGAAGGCCTCCGGATCGCCATGGTGCCGCACGGTCTCGCCGCTGACCATCAGAGCGGTGTTGTAGTATTTGTTGGCCCCTTCAAGGCGGGAGGCCAGGTTCACCGTGTCGCCCATCACCGTATAGTTGAAGCGGCGGGGCGAGCCGATGTTGCCGATCAGCGCCGGACCGGTGGCGATGCCGATGCGGTTGGAGCCGCGCCCGCTGGAGGTCGCCAGCAAGGTCGGGTCGTCGGCCATCGCCTGACGCATCGCCAGCGCCGCCGACACCGCGGCGCGGGCGTGGTTGTCGATGGCATAAGGGGCGCCGAACACCGCCAGCACCGCATCGCCGATGTATTTGTCGACGAAGCCGCCATGCGCCTCGATGATGTCGGTCATCACGGTGAAATAGCGGTTCAGCACCGTGACCAGGGCTTCCGGCTCCATCCCCTCCGACATCTTGGTGAAGCCGGCGATGTCGCAGAACAGGATCGACAGGTCGCGCTCCTCGCCGCCCAGGCTTGGCGACTGGCCCGATGCGATCATGTCGTCGATGAGGGAGCCCGGCAGATAGAGCTTGAAGGCGTTGCGGATGCGCCGCTGGTCGCGGTCCAGCACGGCGAAGCGGAAGCCGAGCGCCAGCGGGAAGACCAGCACCGCCGCCAGCGTTGCCTGCAGATAAGGCAGGACCAGACCGGCTTGGAACAGCTCGACCGCCACGCCGCTCCAGCCCGCCAGCAGCAGGATCAGGCCCGCGGCGGCCACCGGCGGGCGGGCGGCCAGCGTCGCCAGGGCGGCGAGCCCGGCCAGCAGCAGGACCAGCGCCGCGGAGATCGGCTTTCCCACCTCGGCCAGCGCATCGCCGGTCATCAGATTGGAAATGGCGGCGGCGTGGATGTAGACGCCGGGGATGCTGTCGCGGGTGCGGCCGGCGACATACAGGTCGCTCATCACCGGCAGGGCGCAGCGTTCGGGCAGGTTCAGCCCCTCCGGTTTCGTCACCCAGCGGTTGGAGGAGAGCTTGCGGTCCTCCACGTCCAACACCGTGCCGACCATCACCGCCTTGCCCTTGAAATGCTTGGCGAAATAGTCGGACTTGCCGGCCTCGGCGCAAGCGTGCAGGTCGGCCAGCGAATAGGTCGGGATGGCGCCGGGCGCCGTGGCGTGGTTGACCAGCAGGCGGTTGCCCTCCCCGCCCGGCAGCCGGTAGCCGCCAAGCGTGGCGGAGCCGTCCGCCCCCCGTTCCAGCGGCGCCTTCAGCGCGCGGGACGCCACCTCCACCGCCATGCCCGGCTCGTCCTTCGGCTTGCCGCCCTGTTCGCCATTGGCAGGACCGGTCACGGCCAACGTCAGCGGCACGCGGCGCAGCACGCCGTCCGGATCCTCGACCAGATTGACCGAACGGACGTTGTTGACCCCGGCGGCGATCATATAGCCGCGGTAGGGCATCAGCGGGTCGCTCTGGTGCTGCACCTTGGCCAGAACCAGCCGGCCGTCCTTGCCGCCGCGGCGCAGGGTCAGCAGATAGTCGCGCTCGAAGCCGGGGATCAGCGTCTCGACCGAGGTCGGATGGACAAGGTCGAGGCCGATGGCCGCCGCCCCGCCGTCCAGCATCGCCCCCAGCACGGTGCCCAGCCGCGGCCCCCACAGCGCCTGCGGCGTGCCGGCGAAGGGCGGGCGGCGGTAGGTCTCCTCGTCGATGCCGACCACGACCACCGGCGACGGGTCGGGCGCCGGCCGCGGGCCGTGCAGATGCTCGCGCAGCCAATAGAGGCTGTCGATCGACGGTCCCTGCAGGGATGGGGAGGCTGCCAGTGCCAGAAGCCCGGCGAGGACCGGTGCGACGGCGCCGAGCAGGACCAGCCTCACGCGCCGGGGCAGTTTCATCGTCGGCAGCCTCACGTCCGGCCGGTCAGAAACGGATCAGGCGGCCGAGAGCCGGGCCGCCGCCGGCGACCGCCTTGTCGTCGATCTTGACGACGAAGGACTTCTGCCCGGCCGAGACCTTGTAGAGGCCGCCGGGTTCCAGCCCGGTGCCCTGCTTGGCGGTGTCCAGCGTCGTGCCGGGAACGTTGACCGTGGTCAGCGCGATGCCCTGCATGTCCAGCCGGTCGATGGTGACCGGACCGGGAGCGGACAGGATCAGCACCGGATGGGTCTTGAACAGCGTGAGGTCCGGCTTGGGCAGCGGCGCCTTCATGCCCGGCAGGGCGATGGGCGCGCTGCGGAAGACGGTCACCCCCGCCTTGCCCGCCTCGTTCGAGGCCAGCAGAAGCTTGCCGCCGTCGCAGGGCAGCGTGTGGCGGTCAATGGTTCCGCCCTGCACCGCCGACTCGCGGGCACCGACCGTCACCGAACCGCCGGTGATCGTCTCGTTCACGCAGGATTCCAGATAGCTCAGCGTCAGCGTCTGGCCAGGCTTCAGCGCCAATGTGCGGCCGGCCGCCAGATAATCCATCGGCTGCACGCCGTCGACGCCGTCCGACACATCCTCCACCAGCGCGGTGGGAGAGGCACCGGCGGCGGCAGCAGGGGCCGGATCGGCGGCGAGTGCAGCCGGAGATGCGGCCAGCAGCAGCAGGGCACCGGCGGCAAGCGCGCGGGCGGGCATCTGGAACGCGACGGACATGGAAACGGCCTCCCGGTCAATGCAACGGGGCATACCTGTTGCGGACGGATTCAATATGGCTGTGTACCCTTTAGCGAAGTTACCGAGTTACTTCAAATTCAATACGTCGGCCCGACATCCCATTGCCAGTAAAGCCGGCCCTACAACCGGCGCGAGATTGTCATAAATTCGCAATGAACCCGCCATTCCGGAGTCATCAGCCAACGTTATTGTACGCGTCCCGCGCCCAGGCGACCGATCCGGTCGCGGCGGTCGGGACGGGCATCAAAGGGGCGTCGCGACCGATCATGGGCACCGAACACATCGTCCGCTCCTTCGCGCAGGAACTCCAGCGCCTGTCGAACCTTGTGACCCAGATGGGCGGCGTGGCCGAGGCGCAGGTGGAGGCCGCGGTGAAGGCGGTATCGCGCCGCGACGTCGGGCTGGCCTCCCAGGTGATGCAGGCCGACGCCCGGCTCGACGCCTATGAGCGCGACATCGACGCGGAAGCGGTGCGGCTGCTCGCCCTGCGACAGCCGATGGCCCAGGACCTGCGCGAGATCGTGTCGGCCCTGAAGGTCTCCGCCGATCTCGAACGCATCGGCGACTATGCCGCCAACGTCGCCAAGCGGTCGCTGGCGTTGGCCCAGGTGCCGGTGGTGCGTCCGGCCGCCGGCATCCCGCGCATGGGCCGGCTGGTCGAAGCCATCCTGAAAGAGGTTCTGGACGCCTATATCGAGCGCGACGTGGACAAGGCCATCGCCGCCTGGGAACGCGACGAGGAGCTGGACGACCTCTACACCAGCCTGTTCCGCGAGGTCCTGACCTATATGATGGAGGATCCGCGCAACATCACGCCCTGCACGCATCTGCTGTTCATGGCGAAGAACCTGGAGCGCATCGGCGACCACGCCACCAACATCGCCGAGATCATCCATTTCCTGGTGGTCGGCACCCCGCTGACCGTCGTGCGGCGGAAGAACGACGGCAGCAGCTTCGCCGTGGTGTCGCCGGCGATGGCGTCCGCCGGCCGGCCGGAAACGGACCTGCCGGGCGTGCTGGATGACGAGTCCGGACCGGCGGACGCCGGCTGACCGCAACATTCCCCACGATATCCGCAGCGACACTTTGTCCGGCGAAAGCCGGCGAATTCCCGCGGCTTTCCTTATCCGCACCACCTGCGCAGGGGAGATACCGCCGAAGTGCGGGGCTTTTCCGTTTGCATGCGGCGCGGGTGTCGGGTATTAGCCCGCCCCGTGTGTCCGACATTCGCCGCGGCACCCTGTTCCCTGCCTGAAACGAGACGACGCTGGTCATGCCCGCCGACGCATTGAGTTCCGCCCTGCTCCCCGCCGGACTGCACGACGTGCTGCCGTCCGAAGCGGCGCACGAGGCGGCCGCCGTCGAACGCCTGCTGGCGGAATTCGCCGCGCAGGGCTACCGCCGCGTCGATCCGCCGCTGGTGGAATTCGAGGAGAACCTGCTCTCCGGACCCGGTGCGGCGATGTCCAAGCAGACCTTCCGGCTGATGGACCCGCATTCCCAGCGGATGATGGCGGTGCGTGCCGACATCACCCCGCAGATCGCCCGCATCGCCACCACCCGCCTGAAGAACGAGGCACGGCCGCTGCGCCTGTGCTACGCCGGGCAGGTGCTGCGGGTAAAGGGGTCGCAGCTGCGCCCCGAACGCCAGTTCACCCAGGTCGGCGTCGAGCTGATCGGCGCGCTCGAGGCGGAGGCGGATGCCGAGGTGGTCCTGCTCGCCGTACAGGCGCTGACCGCCATCGGCGTGCCGCACCTGTCGGTCGATCTCTGCGTTCCCACCATGGTGTCGCGCATCTGCGCCGGGCTCGGCCTCGGCGAGGACGAGATCCGGCAGCTGCGTTCCGCGCTCGACCGCAAGGATGCCGCTGCGGTGGCCGCCGTCGGCGGACCGGCGGCGACGCTGCTGGAATCGCTGATGAGCGCGTCGGGTCCTGCCGACCGCGCCATGCAGGCGCTGGCTGCCCTGCCGCTGCCGGAGGGGGCCGAAAAGGACCGCCGCCGGCTGACCGATACGCTCGCCCTGCTGCGCGCGGCGATGCCCGACCTGACGGTGACCGTCGATCTGGTCGAGCATCGCGGTTTCGAATACCAGACCGGCCTCAGCTTCACCCTGTTCTCCCGCGCGGCGGGCGAACTCGGCCAGGGCGGGCGCTACCGCGCCGGCGCCCAGGGCGAAGACCGCGGGGAGCCGGCGACCGGCTTCACGCTCTATATGGATACGCTGCTGCGCGCGGTTCCCGCCGCCAAGGCGCCGGGGCGCGTGTATGTGCCGCACGGCACCGGCTGGGAATCGGCGTGCCGGCTGCGGGCCGAGGGTTGGGTTACGGTGGCCGGGCTCGCCCCGGTGGCCGATGCGATCGCCGAGGCCAAGCGGCTTCAGTGCGGCCATTGGCTGGCCGGCGGAGACGTCAAGCCGGTCGGATGATCCGGTTTTAGGATGAACGGACCCCCACGCCGCGCGGATGGTGCCCTGCGGCGGATCGGGCGGTCGAGCGGTTCCTTATCGAAGTTTTGCGGAGACGAGAGATGGCCAACGTTGCGGTGGTCGGCGCCCAGTGGGGCGACGAGGGCAAGGGCAAGATCGTCGACTGGCTGTCCAGCCGGGCCGATGTGGTGGTGCGCTTCCAGGGCGGTCACAACGCCGGCCACACGCTGGTGATCAACGGCGTCGAATACAAGCTGAGCCTGCTGCCGTCCGGCGTGGTGCGCCAGAGCAAGCTGTCGGTCATCGGCAACGGCGTCGTGTTCGACCCGTGGGCCTTCATCCGCGAAGTCAACGCGATCAAGGACAAGGGCGTCTCCGTCACGCCGGAGAACCTGATCGTCGCCGAGAACGTGCCCCTGATCCTTCCGGTGCACAGCGCGCTGGACAAGGCGCGCGAAGAGGCCAAGGGCGCCGGCAAGATCGGCACCACCGGCCGCGGCATCGGCCCGGCCTATGAGGACAAGGTGGCGCGCCGCGCCATCCGCCTGTGCGACCTGACCGACGACGCCGTGCTGGTGGAGAAGGTCGACGCCCTGCTGGCCCACCACAACGCCCTGTTCCGCGCGCTGGGCGCGCCGGAGATGACCCCGGCCGACATCCTGGACCCGTTGCGCGAAATCGCGCCGCAGGTGCTGCCCTACGCCGCCGTCGTCTGGAAGCAGCTGGACGAACTGCGCCGCGCCGGCAAGCGCATCCTGTTCGAAGGCGCCCAGGGCACGATGCTGGACATCGACCACGGCACCTATCCGTATGTCACCTCCTCCAACACGGTGGCCGGCAACGCCGCCGCCGGCAGCGGCATGGGTCCGCGCGCCGTCGGCTATGTGCTGGGCATCTGCAAGGCCTACACCACCCGCGTCGGCTCCGGTCCCTTCCCGACCGAGCTGAAGGACGAGATCGGCGAACTGATCGGCCAGAAGGGCAAGGAGTTCGGTGTCGTCACCGGGCGCAAGCGCCGTTGCGGCTGGTTCGACGCCGTCATGGTCCGCCAGGCGATCAAGACCGGCGGCATCGACGGCATCGCCCTGACCAAGCTGGACGTGCTGGACGGCTTCGACGAGATCAAGGTCTGCGTCGGCTATCGCCTGGACGGCAAGGAGCTGGACTACTACCCGTCCAACGCCGGCGCCCAGGCCCGCGTCGAGCCGATCTACGAGACCTTCGAAGGCTGGAAGGACACCACCCGCGGCGCCCGCTCCTGGGCGGAGCTGCCGGCCCAGGCGGTCAAGTATGTCCGCCACATCGAGGAGCTGATCCAGGCCCCGGTCGCCCTGCTGTCGACCAGCCCGGAACGCGACGACACCATCCTGATGACGGACCCGTTCGCCGACTGAGGCGGCGCCGACTGAGTTGACGGGGAATTCCCAAGAAGGAAGGGCCGGCGCTTTGCCGGCCCTTTTTCGTATCAAAAAGGCCCGGACCGCTCAAACCGCCCGGGTGAGGCCGCCGTCGACCCGGATGTTCTGACCGGTGATGTAGCCGCCTCCCGCCGACGCCAGGAAGGCCACCGTTGCCGCTATCTCGTCGCTGCTGCCGTAACGCTGCATCGGCACGCTCTCGCGGCGCTCCTCGGTCGCCGGCAGGCTGTCGATCCAGCCGGGCAGGACGTTGTTCATCCGCACATTGTCCGCCGCGTACTGGTCGGCGAAGATCTTGGTGTAGGCGGCCAGACCGGCCCGCGCGACGGCCGAGGTCGGGAACATGGCGCTCGGCTCGAATGCCCAGGCGGTGGAGATGTTGACGATGGAGCCCGACTTCTGCGCCACCATGATCGGCGCCACCAGCCGGACCGCCCGCACGACGTTGAGGAAATAGACGTCCAGCCCGCGGTGCCAGTCCTCGTCGCTGATCTCCAGCAGCGGCCCGCGCGGACCATGCCCGGCGCTGTTGACCAGCGCGTCGATGCGGCCCCAGCGCTCCATCGCGGCGTCGACCAACCGCTTCAGGTCGTCGTTGGACTGGTTCGACCCGGTCACCCCGATACCGCCCAACTCTTCGGCCAGCGCCTCGCCCTTGCCGGAGGAGGACAGGATCGCGACCTTGAACCCGTCGGCCGCCAAGCGGCGCGCGGAGGCCGCCCCCATGCCGCTGCCCCCGGCCGTGACGACGGCCACCTTCTCTCCAGACATCCCGAACCCTCCTGAAGCCATGTTGGTCCCGCCAACCATAGGGGCGCGGGAACATCGCCTCAAACGCGATTTCTGGATGGGAGGCCGGAGGCCCGCAGCGTCAGATGTCGAAGTTGGCGGCGATGTTGCCGGTGGACTGGCGATGGCGCAGCGCGTCGGCCAGCGTCTGGTTGTCGAGCACGGCGGCGGTGGCGTCGCGGACCTGAACCATCAGCCAGCGGACCGAGCAGGTCGCCGTGTCGATGCAGTCCTCGCATGGCCGGAAGGAGGCCTTGCTGGCGCAGGGAATCGGGGCCAGATGGCCGTCGATCAGGCGAATCACCTCACCGAAGGTGATCTGCGCCGCCGGCCGGGCCAGCCGGTATCCGCCGCTCTTGCCACGCTTGGCGAACAGCAGTCCTTCCTTGCGCAACTCCACCAGGATCGCTTCCAGGAATTTGCGCGGGATGTTCTCGCGCTCGGCGATGTCGGCGATCAGGATCAGATCGCCATTGTCCTTCTCCGCCAGCATGATCAGGGCACGCAACGCGTATTTGGCTTTCTGCGACAGCATTCCGGCGGAGTCCGTATTATTTGCGGCGCGGTTGGTGGGACCGCACCGATCTAAAGCTTCGGTGGTTAACATTTGGTGCCGGCCCGGTATTCCACCCAAAGGCGTGACACCCGGCCGGACTTGCGGACCTTAGCCAGAATCGCCGCCCAATGCGACCGGCTTTGCGCGAATGGTTTGCGACGGCCGCCGCAGGCGCGTTAAGGTCGCGCGGCCTCCGTCGACCCGTTACCCAAGAAGCGCAGAAGGACAGGACATGCAGTACGCCATCGTTCCGGTCACCCCGTTCCAGCAGAACTGCACGGTGCTCTGGTGCCCCGAGACGATGAAGGGGGCCGCCATCGATCCGGGCGGTGACCTGGACCGCATTCTGGCCGCCGCGAAGGCCAAGGGCGTGACGCTGGAGAAGATCCTGGTCACCCATGGGCACATCGACCATGCCGGCGCCGTCGCCGATCTGGCCGACAAGCTGTCCCTGCCGATCGAGGGACCGCACCGCGATGATCGGTTCTGGATCGACGGCATGCCGATGCAGAGCCAGATGTTCGGTTTTCCGCCCGTCCGCTCGTTCACGCCCAACCGCTGGCTGGCGGAGTGCGACACGGTGACCGTCGGCAACCAGACGCTGGAGGTCCGCCACTGCCCCGGCCACACCCCCGGCCATGTGGTGTTCGTCCATCGGCCGTCGAAGCTCGCCATCGTCGGCGACGTGCTGTTCCAGGGCTCTATCGGCCGCACCGATTTCCCCAAGGGCAACTACGCCGACCTGATCGCGTCCATCCGCGACAAGCTGTTCCCCTATGGCGACGACATCGCCTTCATCCCCGGCCACGGCCCGATGTCCAGCTTCGGGGAGGAGCGGCTGTACAATCCGTTCCTGAACGACTGAGGCGGAGAGCTAACTTCGCAAGACTCCCCCTCACCCATCACGCCCCGACCCGCCCTTCTTGCCGCCGCCGTCCTGCTTGTTGACGGTGGCCCAGGCGCGCCGCTCAGCCTCGTCGCGGGACACGCCGCGCTTTTCGTAACCTTCTTCGATATGCTCGGCCTTGCGCTTCTGCTTGTCGGTGTATTTTTCCTTGTCGCCCTGGGACATCCGATCCTCCTGTCGCAATTTCCCGCTCAACAGCATCGACTGATGGAAGGTTCCTCACCGGATTAGGCTGAATTTCATATCCGGGACCGGACAGTCGGAAAGCGCGTCTTGCCGTGAGCGCGGCCGTCGCCCATCCTTTTCCCAAAGCTTACCGGGGGAGGATCAGGGGTGTTCACACTGTTCAACAGGGGCCGTGCCGTGATGGGTGCGGCGGCGCTTGCGCTGGGCCTGATCGCCGGGGCGGCGCAGGCGGCGGATGCGGTGCGCGTCGGCTCCAAGCTGGATGCGGAAAGCGGACTGCTCGGCACCATGATCCTGCAGATGCTGCAGGCCAACGGCATCCCGACGGAAAACAAGATCCAGCTCGGCCCGACCAAGATCGTGCGCGGCGCGCTGCTGTCGGGCGAGATCGACGTCTATCCCGAATACACCGGCAACGGCGCCTTCTTCTTCAATGTGGACAGCGATCCGGTCTGGAAGAATGCCGGCGCCGGCTATGAGAAGATCCGGCAGATGGACCAGGAGAAGAACGGCATCGTCTGGCTGAAGCCGGCCCCCGCCAACAACACCTGGGCGCTGGCCGTCCGCCGCGACGTGGCCGACGCAAACAAGCTGAAGACGATGGAGGATTTCGCCAAGTGGGTCTCCGGCGGCGGCAAGGCGAAGGTCGCCGCCTCGGCCGAGTTCGTGGAGAGCCCGGCCGCCCTGCCCTCCTTCCAGCAGACCTACGGCTTCGCGCTGAAGCCTGACCAGATGCTGATCCTGGCCGGCGGCGATACCGCCGCGACCATCCGCGCGGCGGCGGAGCAGACCTCCGGCGTCAACACCGCCATGGTCTACGGCACCGACGGCGCCATCGCCGCCCTGGACCTCGTGGTACTGGCCGACACCAAGGGCGCGCAGATGGTGTATGAGCCGGCACCGACCGTCCGCGCCGCGGTGCTGTCGGCGAACCCCAAGATCGCCGACCTGCTGAACCCGGTCTTCGCCAGCCTGAATGCGGAAACGCTGCGGGGCCTGAACGCCAAGATCTCGGTGGACGGACAGGACCAGAAGCAGGTCGCCACCGACTACCTGAAGTCCAAGGGCTTCCTGAAGTAAGCCGGTGACGTGACCTTCCGCCTTCCCAGCCGCCTTCCCCTGCACAACCGCGTCGCCCTGCTCATGGCGCTGGCCGCGGCGGTCGCCGCCGTTGCCCTGCCCTTCCTGGGCTTCGCGCCCAACCGGCTGCTGTCCGGCCGGCCGGTGCCGCTGTGGGCGGCGGTGCAGGGTCTGGGCGGCCTCGCCATCCTGCCGGGGCTGGTCCTGCTGGCAACCCCGTTCCTGCGGCCGACGCGCGTCGGGCTCGGCCTGACCGTGGCGGCGGGGGGGCTGTTCGCAGCCGGGTTGGTCTGGCTGGCGGGACATCACGCGACCGCCCTGGCGCAGGGGGCCTCGGCGGCGGCGCGCACCTCCTTCGCCTCCGGCTTTTGGGTGATGGCGGCGGCGGGGCTGCTGGCGGCGGTCGATGCGGCGCGGCGGATGGGGCTTGGTGCCGTCGGCCGGCTGGCGGTAGGCGGTGCGGTTGCCGGATTGGTGGCAGTGCAACTGGCGACCGGCCATCTCGACGCGCTGTCGATCCTCAAGGAATACGCCAACCGCCGCGACGTCTTCGCCGACGCCGTGCTGCGCCACGCCACGCTGGTCGCGGCGGCGCTGGTGCCGACGCTGCTGGTCGGCATTCCGCTGGGCGTGGCGGCGCACCGCGTGGAGGCGGTCGGGCGCGCGGTGTTCCCGGTGCTGAACGTCGTGCAGACGGTGCCGTCCATTGCCCTGTTCGGGCTGCTCATGGCGCCGCTGGCCGCACTCGGCGCCCTGCTGCCGGGCTTCGGGATCAGCGGGGTCGGGCCGCTGCCGGCGGTGATCGCGCTGACGCTCTATTCGCTGCTGCCCATCGTCCGCAACACCGCGGTCGGTCTCGACGGAGTGCCCGCCCCGGTGCGGGAGGCGGCGCGCGGCATGGGGCTGACGCCGCGCCAGATCTTCCTGCGCGTCGACCTGCCGCTGGCCTTGCCGGTCTTCCTGTCGGGCCTGCGCATCACCGTCGTGCAGGCGGTCGGGCTGGCGGCGGTGGCGGCGCTGATCGGTGCCGGGGGGCTGGGCGCCATCATGTTCCAGGGGCTTTTCGCCAACGCGCTGGACCTTGTGCTGCTGGGGGCCGTTCCCGTCATCCTGCTGGCGGTGGCGGCGGACGCCCTGCTGTCCATCGGCATCGCCGCCGCCACCAGCCACATCGGCCTTTCGCCGGGAAGGAGTGCGCCATGATCGACTTCGAGCGCGTGACCAAGCGCTTCGGCTCCTGGACGGCGGTGGACACCGTGTCCTTCACCGTGGCGGAAGGCGAGTTCCGGGTGCTGATCGGCCCGTCCGGCTCCGGCAAATCGACGGTGCTGCGCATGATCAACCGCCTGATCCCGGCGGATGAGGGCGCGATCCGCATCGACGGCGAGGACATCGCCTCCCTGAGGCCGGAGGAACTGCGCCGCCGCATGGGCTACGTCATCCAGTCGGTCGGCCTCTTCCCGCATTGGACGGTGGAGCGCAACATCGCCACCGTCCCCGCCTTGCTCGGCTGGCCCAAGGCGCGCATCCGCGACCGGGTGACGGAACTGCTGGAACTGCTGAACCTCGACCCGCGCCGCTACCGCTCCGCCTATCCGCACCAGTTGTCCGGCGGGCAGCAGCAGCGCGTCGGCGTCGCTCGCGCTCTGGCGGCGGAGCCGCGCATCCTGCTGATGGACGAGCCGTTCAGCGCGCTCGATCCCATCACACGCGCCAGCCTGCAGGCGGAACTGTCGGCCATCCACCGCCGCACCGGCACCACCGTGGTCTTCGTCACCCACGACATGGACGAGGCCTTGCGGCTGGGCGACAGCATCGCGGTGATGGACCATGGCCGCCTGATCCAGTGCGCCACCCCGCTGGAGATCCTGACCCGCCCGGCCAGCCCGCTGGTGCGCGACCTCGTGGGGCGGGAGGAATGGGGGTTGAAGCGGCTGGCGGTGGAGACGGCCGGCGACCGCGCCCGCCCGCAGGAACGCGTTGGCGGCGAACCGCTGCCGTCGGAAACCCCGCTTCACCGCGCCCTGTCGGAAATGGTCTCCCGCGGGGCCGAACGGCTGCCGGTGGTGGACGGCGACGGCCAGCCGGCCGGGGTGCTGCACCTGTCCGACCTCGTCCGTCCCACGTCCGATGGAACCTTGCCGGACCGGGCGGCATGACAGTCGCCGGCATGGCCCCGCGGGAGTTCCTGACCGACCGGCTGATGCTGGGGCTGGTGGCGCTGGTGGCGCTGGTGCTGGGCATGCCGTCGCTGAAGCCTCTGTTCGCCACGCTCTATCCCGGCCTCGACCGCCCACTCTACGAGGCGGAAAGCTTCGTCCGCCTGACGCTGGACCATATGATGCTGGTCGGCCTCTCCAGCCTCGCCGCCATCCTGCTGGGCGGCGGGGCTGGCATCGCGGTCACGCGCCCCTGGGGGCGGGAGTTCCGCGGCCTTCTGGAAACCGTCGCCACCATGGGCCAGACCTTCCCGCCGGTGGCGGTGCTGGCGCTGGCCGTGCCGGTGATGGGCTTCGGCCCGGAACCGGCGTTGATCGCGCTGACGCTCTACGCCCTGCTGCCGGTGGTGGAGAACACGGTCGCCGGGCTGGACGGCGTATCGCCTGCGGTACTGGACTCCGCCCGCGGCCTCGGCATGGGAGCGGCGGAGGTGCTGTTCAAGGTGGAGTTGCCGCTGGCCGCCCCGGTGATCGTGGCCGGCGTGCGCACCGCCGTCATCATCAATGTCGGCACCGCCGCCATCGCCTCCACCGTCGGGGCCAAGACCCTCGGCCTTCCCATCATCGTCGGGCTGAACGGTTCCAACCAAGCCTACGTCATCCAGGGCGCTTTGATCGTTGCCGCACTTGCGGTGGTGATCGATGCCGGGTTCGACCGGCTGGCCGGATGGCTGACACGCTGGTCGCGGTGCTGAAAAAATCGATATAATTCAGATAATTATATCGACCGAGACACTTAATGATCTTTTAGCATTCCGGTAAGAAACAGTTAGTACCCGAAGTTCGATTAGCATGCCTATGGTCGTTTCCGAACACGGACCGTTCGGAATGCAACATCGCGGCAGGCCTTGCCGCTTGCGCAAAGAAGAATCCCCGCATCCGACCGGTCTCCGAATTCAGGGAGACCACCATGAGCATTCATCCACTGGACCCCGTCCAGGCCCTGGAACGCATGATGCTGATCCGGGCCTATGAAGAGACGCTGATCGACCTGCATGGCCGCGGACGTGCCGCCGGCACCTGCACCTCTGTGGGACAGGAGGCGCCGGCCGTCGGTGTCGTATCCGCACTGACCGCCGACGACCTGATCCTCACCAATCACCGCAGCGCCGGCCATCTGCTGGCCCGCGGCGCCGATCCCGGCCGCATGCTGGCGGAGGTGATGGGCAAGCGCGACGGCTATTGCGGCGGCAAGAGCGGGTCGCTGCACATCTCCGCCAAGGATCTGGGCGTCGTGCTGACCTCCACCATCGTCGGCGGCGAGCTGGCGCTGGCGACCGGTGTCGGGCTGTCGCGCAGCATGCTGAACAAGCCGGGCATCGTCGTCTGCTTCTTCGGCGACGGCGCCGCCACCGAAGGGCGTTTCCAGGAATCGCTGAACCTCGCCGCGGTGTGGAAGCTGCCGATCCTCTATGTCTGCGAAAACAACCAGTGGCAGGCCTTCGTCCACCGCAAGGAAACCATGCTGGCCGACGGCATCGCCGGCCATGCCGCGGCCCTGGGGGTGGAGAGCGCCGTGGTCGACGGCAACGACCCGCTGGCGATGTTCGACGCCGCCTGCACCGCCATCGACAGCATCCGCCGCACCGGCAAGCCCTTCCTGCTGGAAGCGATGACCTACCGCCTGCGCGGCCATTTCGAGCCCGACGACCAGACCTATGTCGACCGGACCGAACTGGCCCATTGGCGCGACCGCGACCCGATCCTGCGCCTTCGGGCAAAGCTTGAACGTGAAGGCCGCCTGAGCGCCGACGCCGTCGTCGCCATCGAATCCCGCGTCCGCGCGACGATGGAGGCCGCGACCACCTTCGCCGACGCCAGCCCCTATCCGGGCTCCGACGCCCTGACCACCGACGTCTACGCCTGAGCGGAGGCCAGCCACCATGACCACCATGACCGTCAACGACGCGATCTCCGCCGCCCTGGCCGAGGAGATGCAGCGCGACCCCACCGTGATGATCTTCGGCGAAGGCGTCGCCACCAAGCGCCGCGACCTGCTGGAGCGGTTCGGCGCCGCCCGCGTCCGCAACACCCCGCTGGCGGAGGGCATCATCGCCGGCACCGCCGCCGGGGCCGCCGCCACCGGCCTGCGCCCGGTGGTGGACCTGCTGTTCGCGCCCTTCCTCTGCTACGCCATGGACGAGATCGTCAACAGCGCCGGCAAGCTGCGCTACATCTCCGGCGGACAGTTCAGCTTCCCGATGGTGGTGCTGGCGATGACCGGCGCCGGCTGGGGCGTCGGCGCCCAGCACAACCACAATGTGGAGAGCTGGTTCGTCCACAGCCCCGGCCTGAAGATCGTCATGCCCTCCACCGCCGCCGACTTCAAGGGGCTGATGAAGTCGGCGATCCGCGACGATAACCCGGTGCTGGTCTTCGCCGACATCGCGCTCGGCTACAGCACCGGCGAGGTGCCGGAGGAGGCCGACGCCATCCCGCTGGGCAAGGCGGCGGTGCGGCGCGAGGGTCGCGACGTGACGCTGGTGTCCTACGCCAAGACGGTCGGCACCTGCATGGCCGCCGCCGACACGCTCGCCGCCGCGGGCATCGACGCCGAGGTGATCGACCTGCGCAGCCTGAAGCCGCTGGACGAGGCCGCCATCCTGCGCTCCGTCGCCAAGACCGGCCGTCTGGTCGTGGTGCATGAGGCGAGCCGCCTGTGCGGCGTCGGCGCGGAGATCGCGGCGCTGGTGGCGGAAAAGGCCTTCGCCAGCCTGCGCGCCCCGGTTCTGCGCCTGACCGGCCCCGACGCCCCGGCCCCGGCGAGCTTCCCGCTGGAGCAGGCCTTCGTCCCGCAGGCCGACGCCATCGTCGCCGCCGTCCGCTCGCAGATGGGCGGCTGACGCAGCGCCAGATTGCCCGCGATATCCCTTTCCCCGGAGCACACCCCGATGATCCGTCAAACCCTGTCCGCCCTGCTTCTTTCCGCGACCCTCGCAAGTCCTGCCTTTGCCGACGACGCGGTCGCCCGCGGCAAGTATCTCGTCACCGTGATCAGCTGCGGCGACTGCCACACGCCGGGCCATCTGCTGGGCAAACCGGACCTCGCCCGCGCGCTGAGCGGCTCGGATGTCGGGTTCGAGATCCCCGGCCTCGGCGTTTTCCACGGCTCCAACCTGACCCCCGACAAGGAAACCGGGATCGGCAACTGGTCGGAGGAGCAGATCGTCACCGCCATCCGCACCGGCAAGCGTCCGGACGGGCGCATGCTGGCGCCGGCCATGCCTTGGATGTCCTTCGCCGCGCTCAGCGACGAGGACGCCCGCGCCATCGCCGTCTATCTGAAAAGTCTGCCCCCGGTCGCCAACAAGGTCGCCGGCCCCTTCGGTGCGACCGACAAGCCGTCGGGCTTCGTCATGCGGATCTCGGCCCCGCAATGACAGCAAATTTCGTACGACAAAACTATATTCCGAAAACTTGAAATCTGCAGATCGTCTGCTAGACTGACCGTCAGTGGGCCGACGCGCCCTGATTCAAGGCTTTTCGGAGAGCGCCGATGCCGTCACCGGCCCAGACTGAAGCGGTTCCGTCCAATCCTGTCCAGTACGCGCGCCAGGGGCGCGTCGGCGTGATCACCGTGGACTATCCGCCGGTGAACGCCGTCGGCCATGGCGTGCGCAGCGGGCTGGTGGCGGCACTGGATGCGGGGTTGGCCGATGCGGAGGCGGAGGTGCTTCTGCTCGTCTGCGCCGGCCGCACCTTCATGGCCGGGGCGGACATCCGGGAGTTCGGCAAGCCGTCCGCACCGCCGACCCTGCCGGAGGTGATCGCCCGCCTCGACGCCGCGTCCAAGCCGGTGATCGCCGCCATCCACGGCACGGCGCTCGGCGGCGGGCTGGAGGTGGCGCTGGCCTGCCACGTCCGCATCGCGCTGAATTCGGCCAGGCTCGGCCTGCCGGAGGTGAAGCTGGGCCTGCTGCCCGGGGCCGGCGGCACCCAGCGGCTGCCGCGGCTGGTCGGCGCGGCCAAGGCGCTGGACATGATCCTGTCCGGCGATCCGGTGGGCGCGGAGGAGGCGCTGGCGATCGGTCTCGTCGATGCGGTGGAGAACGGCAATTTGCCGTTGGAGGCCGGCCTGCGCGCCGCCGGCCGGCTGCTGGCGGACGGGGGGATGCCGCAGCCGGTCAGCGCCCGCACCGACCGCATCGCCGGCACCGACCCCGCCCTGTTCACGGCGAAGCGGGCCGAACTGGCGAAGCGTCAGCCGCACCTGTTTTCTCCCCACCGGATCGTCGATGCGGTGGAGGCCGCCGTCACCCTGCCCTTCGCCGAAGGCACGGCGCGCGAGCGGGATCTGTTCCTTGCCTGCATGGACTCGCCCCAGCGCGCCGGCCTGATCCACGCCTTCTTCGCGGAGCGCGAGGTGGCGAAGGTCCCCAGCCTGCCCGCCGGCACGCCGACGCGCGACATCCGCAAGGTGGGCGTGATCGGGGCCGGCACCATGGGCGGCGGCATCGCCATGTGCTTCGCCAATGCCGGCATTCCGGTGGTTCTGGTCGACAGCGCGCAGGAGGCGCTCGACCGCGGCATCGCCGCCATTCGCAGCAACTACGAATCCACCGCCCGCAAGGGCCGGCTGACCGCCGCGCAGGTGGAGGAGCGGATGGGGCTGATCCACCCCACCCTGTCCTACAACGACCTCGCCGACGCCGATCTGGTGGTGGAGGCGGCGTTCGAGAGCATGGAGGTCAAGCAGACCATCTTCCGGACGCTGGACGAGAGCTGCAAACCCGGCGCGATCCTCGCCACCAACACCTCGACGCTGGATGTCGACGCCATCGCCGCGGCGACCGGCCGGCCGCAGGACGTGCTGGGCATGCATTTCTTCAGCCCGGCTAACGTCATGCGCCTGCTGGAGGTGGTGCGCGGCGCCCGGACCTCCGACACCGTTTTGGCGACGGTCATGGGGCTGGCGCGTCGGATCGGCAAGGTGGGCGTGGCGGTCGGCGTCTGCTACGGCTTCGTCGGCAACCGCATCCTGCACCAGCGCGGGCGCGAGTCGATGGCGCTGGTCGAGGAGGGCGCCAGCCCCGAGCAGGTCGACCGCGTGCTGACGGAGTTCGGCTTCCCACTCGGCCATTTCTCGATGACCGACCTTGCCGGCATCGACGTCGGCTGGCGCATCCGCGAGGAGCGCCGCAAGGCCGGCGATCCCGAGGCGCAGGCGCCCAACTGGCTGGACGTGCTGGCCGAACGTGGCCGTTACGGCCAGAAGGCCTCCGCCGGAGTCTACCGCTACGAACCCGGCAGCCGCACTCCCATTCCCGATCCGGAGGTGGCGGCGGTGATCGACGAGGACCGCCGCCGCCGCGGCATCACCCCGCGCGCCGTCAGCGACGAGGAGGTCCGCGAACGCTGTCTCTACGCCATGGTCAACGAGGCCGCCAAGATCCTGGAGGAAGGCATCGCCGCAAGGCCGGTCGACATCGACGCCATCTGGCTGCACGGCTACGGCTTTCCGTCCTGGCGCGGCGGCCTGCTGTTCTGGGCCGACCGCGAGGGGCTGGGCAAAATCGCCGCAGCCGTGCAGCGTTACCACCGCGACATCGGCGGACCGCAATGGCGCCCCTCCGCTTTGCTGCTGCAACGGGCGGCGGACGGACAGCCGATCGGATGCTGAATCCGGAATATGGATTACAGCTCCGAAACTAGTTTGCGTTACCGATTGTTAGGAATCTTCCCTATACTCTTCCCACGGAGCCGCTCCACCGGCCCCCACCCGTCCCCCCAGGCGGCGGAACCGGCGGAGCGGTCCTGAAACGGCCCGGACCTGATCGAAGGGGAAGAGCATGAAGGACATCACCGTCGCAGCCACCGACTGGGGTCTCCACGCCGTCGCCTGCACCGGCCTTCCTCTTGCTCCCCCCTCCGCTTGGCTCGGGACGCTGCGCAACGCGCTGTCCGGCGCCGGCACGGGTTCCCGCCTGTTCCTGGATTTGCGGGAGGTCGGCAAGTCCCCCCTGCCGCCGTCCCACCTGGGAGCATTGGCGTCGGTCCTGGCCCAGGCCGGGTTCAGTGCGGTTCTGGTGCCGGACCTCCGGCTCGGCCACGCGCTGTGCGATGCGGTCCGCCGCAGCGGCGGCACGGGCGGCACGGGCGGCACGGGCGGAAGCGAGACGGCCACCGGCCTGCGCGTCCTCTTCACCGAGGGCCGCGACCGGGTCGCCATCGCCGCCGCCTACCAGTGGCTGCTGAACGGCCGGGAGCCTGCGGATGCCCTTCGGGTGTCCGATGGCCGCCCGTCGGTTCTGGCCTTCCCCGTCACCGCGGCGCACCGGCCGGCGACCTCCCCCGGTCGATCCGACCTGCGCCGCGCCGGCTGACGGTTCTCCCGTAACGGCTGTTTCGTAACCGTTTTTCCTGCAGTCATCGTCGTCTCACCTGCCTTTTCGCCCCGGCCGGACTCACCTCCCGCCGGGGCTTTTTATTGCAGCCGCCTTTTCCCCGAAAAAACCGCGCCAGCTTTCGCCGGGCGTTCCGTGGATAGCCACAGAACGAACGGGGCGGCGCCTGACCGTCGCCCATTCCAGAACGACATCGGCCCGAACTGCCGCGAAATCCCGCCCGGATTCCGCGAACGGGCCGGGATTGGGTGGAGAAGGCGATGCTGGTCGATTCTGTCAGCTCTACAACCTCGACGACCACGACGAGCTCCTCGTCCAACAGTTCCTCAACGAGCAGTTCTTCGGGCTCGCTGGTCGAAAACTACCAGTCCTTCCTCACCCTGCTTCTGAAGCAGCTGGAGGTCCAGGACCCGACCAACCCGGTCGACGCCAGCACCTACACCACCCAGCTGGTCCAGCTCGCGTCGCTGGAGCAGCAGATGTCGATCGGCGACAAGATCGACGAGCTGACCAGCACGGTATCGGACCTCAGCACCTCCCTGACCTCCGCTCTGGGCTCCACCAGCAGCGCCATCAACTACTACGGCCAGACGGTCGAGGCGGAAGGCTCCACCACCCCGCTGCAGGACGGCGAGGCGACCTGGGAATACGACCTGGAGTCCACCGCCGCCTCGGTCACGCTGACCATCACCGATTCCAGCGGCAACACGGTCTACAGCGACGTCAGCTCCTCCACCGCCGCCGGCACCCATGAGGTGACCTGGGACGGCGTCGGCACCGACGGCAGCAGCTACGGCAGCGGCACCTACACCCTGTCGATAACCGCGCTCGACGCCAACGGCAACGCCATCGACACGACGACGCGGTTCAAGGGCACCGTGACCTCGGTCGACAGCTCGTCCGGCACCGCGGTGCTGAGCGTCGGCGGCGTCAGCGTGTCGGCCGACGACGTGCTTTCGGTGTCCTGACCTCTCCTCCCCTCCCCGAACACCAGACGACAGGTGCCGCGATGAGCATCACCAGCGCCATGTACAGCGCCACGTCCGGGCTGACCGCCCAGAGCAAGGCGCTCGCCAGCATCTCCAGCAACATCGCCAACTCCAGCACCACCGGCTTCAAGGGCACCGTCACCGAGTTCACGTCCTACATCAACAAGACCACCACGGTCGACGAGCAGGTCGGCGGCGTCATCGCATCGAACACCCGCAGCATCAGCAGCCAGGGCGAGATCGAGACGTCCAGCGTCACCACCAACCTGGCGGTGAACGGCGAGGGATTCTTCGTGGTGTCGGACGACACGGCGGACGGCGGGACCTACTTCACCCGCAACGGCTCCTTCAGCACCGATTCAGACGGGTATCTGGTGAATTCGGAGGGCTACTATCTCTCCGGCTGGAAGCTGGACGACAGCGGCAATGTGAGCGCAAGCAACAAGACCTCCGTCGACAGCCTGGAATCCATCAACCTGTCCAACATCAAGGGGACGCCGAAGGCAACCTCCACCCTGGGGATCGAAGCCAACCTGCCGTCCGATGCCGAGACCGGCGACAGCTTCACCTCCGACGTCGAGATGTTCGACGCGCTGGGCAACAGCCACTCCGTCACCATGACCTGGAGCAAGACCGCCGACAACACATGGTCGGTCAGCGCGTCCAACCCGGTCAGCTCGGACGACGGCACGACCACGACCGGCACCATTTCCGGCTTCCCGATCACGATCAGCTTCAACAGCGACGGCTCGCTGGCCGGCGCAACCCAGAACGGCACGACGGTCGATCCGGCCGCCGTCTCCTTCTCGGTCACGGGCTGGACGACGGGGGCCAGCGACAGCAGCGTCTCGATGGATCTCGGCACCGCCGACGGCACCGACGGGCTGACGCAATATGCGTCCGGCGAGGACGATCCGGAGATTGGCGACTGGACCTCGACCCAGGACGGTTACGAACCGGGCTCCCTGACCGGCACCACCATCGACAGCGAAGGCGTGGTCCGCGCCACCTTCGACAACGGCGAAACGCGGGCGATCTACCAGATCCCGATCGCGACCTTCGCCAATGCCGACGGGCTGGACAGCGAGAGCGGCACCACCTTCACCCAGACCTACGAGTCCGGCAGCTACCAGCTGCGCACCGCCGGAGACGGCAAGGCCGGCGACATCGAGGCCGGGTCCCTGGAAAGCTCCACCGTCGAGCTGACCGACGAGTTCAGCCGCATGATCGTCGCCCAGCAGGCTTATTCCGCGGCGTCCAAGGTGATGACCACGGCGCAGGACATGCTGGACACGCTGATCTCGATGAAGCGGTGACGCCATGGCCGCCGCACCGGACGAAGGATTCGCCCGCGCCGAAAGCCTGCTGCTGGAACACCGCCGGCTCACGGTGCAGGCGTGGTCGCTTCTGGCCCGCAGCAGCACGCGGGCCGAGCGGCTGGCGATGGCCGACGACCTCATCGCGCTGATCGACCGGCTGGGCATCGAAAAGCGTGCGCTCGCCGCCCGCATCCACCGTGGCCGGGCCGCCAGCGCGGCGGTCTGCGCCTATGGCAAGGCGATGGCGGCGCGGCGGTAAGGGCAGTCGAAGCCGCCCCTCCTCCCGAAAATTCCGCGCCAGCTTTTCCCTCTCCCGCCGTGGAACCTGACATCCACACCCCGGAGCCTACGCCATGGCGCTCAAGCACACCCTGCGCAAGCCCGCCCAACCGAAATCCGAAACGGCGAAATCCGAAACGGCGAATTCCGAGGCGTCCAAGCTCAAGCTGACGAAGGCTGAACCGCGGACGGCATCCGCAATTCCGGACACGCCCACGATCTTCCTGCGCGTCGACGCGGTGGTGGTTCTGGAGGGCTTCGTCGTCGAACTGGATCGCGCGGCGGCGCGGGCGGAGGCAGCGGTGCGCGAAGGCCGGCCGCGCGACGCGCTGCTGGCGGCGGGCGACATGCAGACCCTGCTGATGGCCTGGAAGGACCGGCTCACCGATGCGCTGGCCCAGGCGCGCAGCAAGCGCGTCGCTCCGGCGGTGCGCGGCGCCGCCAAGGCCGCCGCCGGGCAGGTGCTGCCGACGCTGGCTGCCCGCATGCGGAGGATGGAAGCGCAGATCAAGGTTCATTGTGCCCGCCAGAGCGCCATCGGCGCCGCCCTGCGCGCCGCATCGACCGCCCCGGCCGGCGTCTACGGCGTCGCCTGCGGTCCCGGTGCGCGGTACGGCGCACGGGTGGCGATGTGCACCACCGGCCACGCCTTCGGCGTGACAGTCTGACGGCGGAATGAAGGAGAGGGAGGCCGCGCCATGTCGCTTCGCGTCGCCGGTTCCATCGCCACGTCGGCATTGCGCACGTCCGAAGTCGGGATGGCCGTCGCCTCCTCCAACGTCGCCAACGCCGATACCGAGGGCTATACCCGCAAGACCTCCTCCACCATCACCCGCGATACGGGGACCGGCGTCTCCAGCGTCGACGTGACCTCCGTCTCCAGCAACGTCGACCGCTATCTGCTGAAGACCATCGTGTCGGCGCAGTCGGACCTCGGCTATGCCGAAACGCGCGACGGCTATCTCGACCGGGTGCAGTCGGCCTTGGGCAGCGTGACGGCGGACGAGGAGAGCACCGGCACCGACATCGGGTCGATGATCGACGCGCTGGCCGACACGCTGGGCACGCTCGCCACCTCCCCGGAAAGCGGGAGCGCCAAGGCGGCCACCGTTCAGGACCTGTCCGATCTGGCCGAAACGCTGCGCAGCACCTCATCCACCATCCAGTCGCTGCGCGCCCAGGCCGACGACGAGATCGCCACCACCGTCGACAGCATCAACGAGACGCTGAACACCATCGACGACCTGAACGACCAGATCGTCCGGGGCAAGGCGCTGGGCCAGAACGTCACCGACCTGGAGGACCAGCGCAACACCGCGCTGAAGAGCCTGGCGTCCAACCTCGACGTCACCTATCAGGTCGACGACAGCGGGCTGATGCGCATCTCGACCGCGTCGGGCAAGTCGCTGCTCGACAGCGCGGTACACGAGCTGTCCTACACGGCGGCTTCGTCGGTGAGCGCCGGCACGGCCTACAGCGCCAGCGGCAGCAGCGGCTTCAACGGCATCATGCTGAACGGCGTGGATATCACCGGCTCCTCGCCGGGAGGCTCGCTGGGCGCGCTGGTGCAGTTGCGCGACACCGACCTGCCCGCCCAGCAGGCGGCGCTGGACAAGCTGGCGACGATGCTGATCGACACCCTGAACGGCATCCAGAACCAGGGCACCTCCTATCCCGCGCCGCAGACGCTGACGGGAACCGGAACGGTGTCGGACGGCGATGCGCTGGCGGTGACCAGCGGGACGCTGCGCGTCGCCGTCACCGACAGCAGCGGCACGGCGGCGGAGGTTCTGGACATCGATTTGTCGACCATGTCGACGCTGCAGGACGTGGTGGACGCCATCAACACAATGAGCACCGCGTCCGCCTCGATCTCCGCCGACGGCAAGCTGGTGATCTCCGCCGACAACTCCAGCAACGGCATCGCGCTGGGCGGCGACGCCAATGACGGGACGACCGGCGCCTTTTCCGACGCCTACGGACTGAATGACCTGCTGACCGGCACCGGCGCCTCCGACATCAAGGTGGCAACCCGCATCTCCGAGGACAGCAGCCTGCTCGCCACCGGCGCCCTGTCCTCCGCCAGCGGGCTGACCGCCGGCGACACGGTGCTGGCCAGCGGCGAGGGGTCGGTCGCCAGCGCCCTGTCGGCGGCCTTCTCGACCAGCTACGCCTTCGATGCCGCAGGAGGCTTGAGCGCCCGCAGCACCACCTTCGCCGGCTATGCCGGTGCCGTGATCCAGGGAGCGGCCACGCTTGCCGAGAAGGCGGCCACCGCCCTGGAGAGCCAGGAAACCTACACCACCAGCCTGGAGACGACCTTCTCGTCCCGGAGCGGCGTCAACGTCGACGAGGAGACGGCTGCGATCTCCACCATGCAATCCGCCTACGAGGCCGCTGCCGCGGTCATGAAGACGCTGCAGGAGATGTTCGACACGGCGCTGGACATGGTTCAGTAAAGGAGACCGCGATGGAACGGGTCGCGACCTACAACCATCAGAACACGCTCGTCCAGTACATGCTGAAGGCCGAGGCCAAGGTGGCGGCCGAGCAGATCCGGTCGGCGTCCGGCCTGAACTCCACCGATTACAAGGGCATCGCCACCGACAGCAGCCGGCTGGTCAATCTGGAAAGCCATTACCGCCGTCTGGAACAGTATATCGACGAGGGCGAGGTCGTGAACGGCCGCATCCAGTCGATGTATGACGCGGTCGGCAGCATGACCGACCTCACCTCCCGCCTCAGCGCGCTGATCACCGGGCTGCAGGGCGACAACGCCGCCGGTGTCGAAGGCGTGGTGGCGGAAGCCGCCCAGCTGATGGAGGAACTCGCCGGCCTTATGAACACCCGGCAGGACGGCCGTTACCTGTTCGCCGGCGGGCGCACCGACCAGACGGCGGTCGATCTCGACAGCTACACCGCCCAGACCTACCCGTCGAGCGCCGACACCAGCTATTACCAGGGCGATTCCACCGTCACGCATTATCAGGCGGCCGATGATTTCGTGCTGTCTTATGGGGTGAACGCCGACGATCCGGCCTTTGAGAAGGCCCTGCGCGCCTTCAGCCTGATCGCCGGCATGTCGACCGATCCGGTGGACGAGGACCTGCTGGCCGAAGCGACGCAACTGGCATCCGATGCGACCGACGGGCTGACCATCGTCCAGGCCAAGCTGGGTGCCGCCAGCGCGTCGCTGGAGAACACCATCGACCGCCATGTGGACGAGCAGCTGGTGCTGCAGACCCAGGTCGACGACATCCGCAGCATCGACCTGGCCGAGTCCACCACCAGGCTGTCCCAGCTCCAGGCCTCGCTGGAAGCGACCATGAGCCTGATGAAGATCCTCGAAGAGAACAGCCTGTCCGACTACCTGTGACCGCCGCGAAGGCGCGCAAAAAAAGCGCTGACCCGATCGAAAAACCCCGCCAGCTTTCGCCGCGTCCGCCGTGAGTCCCAGTGAGGGTCGCCGAAACGGCCCCGGTTCGATCAGGAGACCAGATCATGCCCGTCATCACGACCAACACGGCTTCCAATTCGGCCCTTCGCTATCTGAACATCAACTCCGAAAACCAGTCGGATTCGGTGTCCAAGATCGCCAGCGGCTCGCGCATCACCAAGGCGTCGGACGACGCGGCGGGCCTCGCCGTCGGCACTTCGCTGCAGTCGGACATCACGGTGCTGAACCAGGCGGCGACCAACGCCTCGCACGGCTCGTCGATCCTGCAGACCGCCGATGGCGGCATGTCCAGCATCTCCGACATCGTCCAGCGCATGCGCTCGCTGGCGACGCAGTCGCTCTCCGGTTCGGTCACCGACAACGAGCGCGCCTATCTCGACGCCGAGTTCCAGCAACTGCAGGACGAAATCGACGGCATCGCGTCGGGCACCCGCTTCAACGACGAATCGCTGCTCGACGGCACCGAGCAGTGGGCGTCGGGCGTCAACTTCCGGGTCGGCACCACCGCCACCGACAACATCACGGTCACCATCGGCAACGTGACCACGACGGGTTTGGGCATCAACACGCTCGATGTCGGCACCTCGGCCACCGCCGCCGCCGCGCTGACGGCGCTCGACACCGCGGTGACCAGCCTGTCGGACGCCCGTGCCGATGTCGGTGCGCTGATCTCGCGCTTCGAGTTCCGCAGCGATATGATCGACACCACCATCGAGAACACCGAGGCGGCGCAGTCCGCGATCATGGACGTCGACGTCGCGGCCCAGCAGTCGCAGCTCGCCTCCGAGAAGGTGCTGACACAGGCGGCCATCGCCGTCCTGTCGCAGGCGAATTCGATGCCGGAAAACCTGCTCTCCCTTCTCCGCTGACGGTTCGCCGACGGTTCGGCGGTCGCCGATCCGGCGCGCTCGGCACGGCTTCATGCACGCGCAGGGCGCCGACGGCCGGCGACGGTGAAACATCGGGGGGATCACCACCGCCATGTCCACAGTCACTTCGACAACCAGCACCACCGGCACGACGGCCGCCGGCACCGGATACTCGGCGCTGACCTCCACCGATTCCGGGACGGGCATCGACTATTCCCTGCTGATCGAGGCGAAGGTCAATGCGCGACTGGTGAAGGCCGACCGGATCGACACCAAGATCACCGCCAACGAGGCGAAGATCACCGCCTACACGGACCTGCAGAATCTGCTGCAGACGGTGAACGCGTCGTTGGACGGTCTGCGCAACCGCAGCACATCGACCGGCGCCTCCAGCAACCTGTTCAGCCAGCGCGCCGCCTATATCGGCAACGACGACGTATTCAGCGCCACGGTGGACGACGGTACCGAGGTGGGCACCTATTCGGTAGTGGTGCAGCAGATCGCCACCAGGCACAAGTTCGCCGCCGACGGCACCGGCAGCAAGACCGACGCGCTGGGCTATTCCGGCAGCTTCACGCTGCAGGCGGCGGACGGCACCGCCGTGACCATCTCCATGGACAGCGACGACAGCCTGACCGACCTGCGCGACGCGATCAACGCGCAGAAGTCGACGAGCGGCGTGACCGCCAGCATCGTTCAGGTCAGCGACAGCAGCTATCGGCTGATCCTGACCGCCGACAACACCGGCGAGGAGATCACGCTGACCGACGGCGGCGACGGGGTGCTGTCCTCCCTCGGCCTCACCGACGGCGACGGCGCGATAAAAAACGAGTTGGTGGCGGTCCAGGACGCGATCGTCGAGATCGACGGCGTCACCGTCACCCGCCGTTCCAACACGATCGACGACGCCATCGATGGCGTGACGCTGAACCTGTACAGCGCCAGCCCGGATACGGCGGTCTCCATGGAGATCTCAACCGACCTGTCGTCGATCAAATCCGCGATCACCGATTTCGTCGATGCCTACAACGCCTACCGCGAGTTCGTACTCACCCAGCAGTCGACCACCTCGGACGGCGAGGCGAGCGAGGACGCGACGCTGTTCGCCGACAGCCTGCTCCGCCAGATCACGCAATCGGTGTCGAGCGCGCTGAACACCTCGATCACCGCCGACGACGGGACCGTGCTGTCGCTGGCCTCGCTCGGCATCACCTTCGACGGTTCCAACAATCTGGAGCTGGACGAGGACACGCTGAACAGCATCCTCACCAGCGACGTCGACGCCGTGCAGCAGTTGCTCGGCCTCACCATGACCTCGTCGTCGAGCCAGTTGTCGCTGCTGCGCTACGAGACCACGCAGTCGTCGCTGTCCTTCACGCTCGACATCGTCAGGGGCGACGACGGGACGCTGACATCGGCGTCGGTCAATGGCGACAGCAGTCTGTTCACCGTCAGCGGCAACCGCATCATCGGTGCCGAAGGCACCGCATACCAGGGCATCGTGCTGGTCTATACCGGCGGCAGCGGCAGCGTCGATGTCGATTTCTCGCGAGGCTTGGCGGACAAGCTGTACGGTGCCATCGATGCGGCGGCGGCCGATTACGACAGCGACCTTGCGACCGCCGTCGACGACCTGGAAGCCCAGGACACGACGCTGCAGAGCCGGTCGGACGACATCCGCACCAGGGCGGAGACCTACCGCAGCACGCTGACCGCCTATTACGCCCGGCTGGAGGCCGCCGCCGAAACCGCGGCGCTGCTGCTGAAGCAGCTGACCTACAGCGACGACGATGACGACTGACTTGGGAGGCTCCGGTCGGGGCTCCATCGGGCAGACCTCATCCCCATCACGAGGATCCGGCGCCATGCGCAACTCCGCCTATTCGAAAGCCCTGAACGCCTATGCCGTCGCCAACAGCACGGTGCCGCCGCTGGTCGCCGTGGTGCGGCTCTACGAGCGGGCGATGATCCACCTGCACGCCGCCCGCGACGCCGCCGCCGCACGCCGCTTCGACCACCATCATGCGGCCATCCAGCGCGCCGTCATGGTGTTCGCCGGCCTTGATTCCATTCTAATTTTCGACAAATATGAGGATATCGCCTGGACGCTCCGGCGGTTCTACCGCCGGCTGATCGCACAGGCGGGCGCCGCCGCCAGCCGGAAGGATCCGGTTGCGGCCTGCGAGTCACTGATCAGCCAGACATCCTTCATGCTGAAGGCCTGGCAGGCCATCGCCGCAGAACGCGGCGGGCCATCCACTGTCGTCGGTGCCCCGGCCAAAGGGCCGCATGCATCCGTCGTCGGGAGAACGATGGATCATGCTCATGGCGGACTCTCGGCTTGATGCCAGGCGCCGGCCGGACGACTGCGGGCGCCCCGATCACGGATCGGTCATGTCGGGCGAGGTGACGCAAGGGCGTGCCGCCGGCGCCATCATTCCCCTGGACGAGGAGCCGGACGAGGCGCTGATGGCGCAAATCCGGTCCGGCAGCCAGACGGCCTACCGGCGCCTGGTCCACCGTCACCTGAAGCGCACCTATGCGCTGGCCCGCCGCCTGACCGGCAACGAGGCGGAGGCGGAGGATGTCGTGCAGGATGCCTTCCTCCAGGTCTGGCAGCGCCGCGCCCAATGGACCGACGACGGCGGGGCCCGCTTCACCACCTGGCTCTACCGGGTGGTGGTGAACCGCTGCATCGACCACAAGCGCCGGCCGGTCGGCCAGGATCTGGATGCGGTGGCGGAACCGTCGGACGGCGCTCCCGATGCCGTCAGCACCATTCACCGCCGGCAGGTCGCCGCCCGCCTTCTGGACGCCCAGAACAAGCTGACTCCGCAGCAGCGCGCCGCCGTGACGCTGTTTTATTACGAGAATTTGAGCAACGCCGACATCGCCGGCGTTATGCAAATCAGCATAGGTGCTGTAGAATCCCTTTTGAAACGCGCGCGCCAGCAGCTCCGGCTGCTGCTGCGCGCCAGTGCGCAGGCGGCCAGGGATTCCTTCGATGACGGATGAGGAGTTTCGCGATCGGCTCGATCGCCACGGAGGCGACCTCGCCCTCTGGCCCTCCGATGTGGCCCGGGACGCGCGGCGCCTTCTTCTGCGTTCGGTCAAGGCGCAGGCGATGCTGGACGAGATGGTGACGATGGAACTGGCGCTCGGCCGGTCGGAGGATCGTCCCCCGCCGGGCCTCGCCGACCGCATCTTCGCCGCAGCCTTCCGCCTGCCGCCGTCGGAGCGCGGCTTCGATGAGGATGGCGATCAGCCGACGCGGCTGATGTAGCATTTCCTCGCCGGGTCAGCCCCCGGCCACCCGCCGCAGTTCCGCCGCGATGCGCTCCATCGCCTGCTCAAGCCCCTGGCCGCCCAGCGGCTGGAACAGGCGCATCGACGGATACCAGGGCCGCCCGGCGGTGCCGAGCTGCGTCCAGTCACGATTGCCGAAGCGCCAGACCGGCACTCCCAGCGCACCGGCAAGTTCCGCCACGGAGTTCGCGGGCGCGATGACGAGGTCCAGCGCGGAGACCAGTGCCGCCGTCTCCTCGAAATCATTGCGCAAATCCAAACCGGTCCAGCCGTAGATCGGCTGTCCGAACCGACCCTCCGCCTCCAGGATTTCGCGCCGGCAGTCGTCATACTGCAGGTTCACGAAGGTGACGCCGGGAACGGCGAAGACCGGGCCCCAGGCGTCCAGCGGCAGATAGGCGCTGCGACGGTCGGCGGTCATTACCTGGCTGCGCCAGCTGATGCCGACGCGCAGGCCGTCACCGGCGCCGTCCAACCGCTCCCGCCAGTCGGCGACGCGGCCGCTGTCGGCGAACAGCCAGCAGGACCGGGCCGGAAAGGCCGACAGCTGGTCCCGCAGCAGGCGCGGGACCGAACCGGCCGGAATGTGATAGTCGCAGTCGACCGTCTCCGCCTCCACCAGCCCGCAGGACGGCTGCCCGGCGCGCATGATGGCCTTGGGAAAGGACCGGGCGAACAGCGGCACCAGCCGGCGCTCGCATTCGATCACCACGGTCCCCGCCAGCTTGATCAGGTCGGGATAGCAGGAGGCGAACAGGAACTCGTCCCCCACCCCCTGCTCGCGCCAGACGAACAGGCGCTTGCCGGCCAGCGGCTGGCCGGTCCATTCCGGGATGGTAAAGCGCCGCTCCGGACGCACGCGACCGGCTTTGAAGCGGAAGGCGTAGTCGGCCCAGCCGTCGTTCAGCGCCCCACGCTCCAGCGACAGCAGCCCGCGGTTGAAGCGGGCCAGGGCATGGCCGGGCGAGGCGGCGACCGCACGCCCGAACCAGCGGCCGGCATCGGCACGTCCCTGCCGCTGCTCCGCCAGCCCCAGGGTGCAGAGCGGATCGGCCAGCGCCGGCGCCAGCGCCAGCGCATGGCGGCAGGCGGCCCCGGCCTCCGCCGGCCGCTGTGCCCCGTTCAGCGCATAGGCCAGCACGGCGTGCAGCGGCGCATGCCCCGGCAGCAGCCGGATGGCGCGACGCACCTGCACCACCGCCGCCGCGAACTCCTCCGCGTCCGAGAGATTTGCGCCGAGATTGCCGAGCGCGTCGGCGAAGGCGGGGTTCAGCGCCAGAGCATGCTTCCAGCAGGCTTCCGCCTCGTCACGGCGCTCCTGCGCCTTGCAGGCGTTGCCGAGATTGTTCCAGGCCTCCGCCTTACGGCGGTCGCGGGCGATGGCGCGACGTTGCCACCGTTCCGCACGGTCGTAACGGCCGAGCGCCGCTTCCGCCAACCCGAGATTGACCAGCGCCGGCAGATGACCGGGATCGAGTGCCAGAGCGGCGCGGAACCTCTCCAACGCATCAGCGTGGCGGCCCTGTGCATGCAGCAGCAGGCCCAGGTTGTTGCGGGTCTCGGCATGGTCCGGCTGGCGCCGCAGAGCCTGGACATAAGCGGTTTCCGCATCGGACAGCCTGCCCAGCCCCTGCAGGGTGGCGCCGAGATTGGCCCAGACCGAGGCATTGTCGACGCCCAGCCGCAGAGTCTCCTGATAAGCGGCAGCCGCCTCGGCCGGTCGACCCCAGCGGCGCAGCGCGTTCGCCAGCGTAATGCGGATGGCGGCGTCCTGCGGCCTCATCCGTGCCGCCAGCCGGTAGCAGCCGAGTGCGGCGCCGGCCTGCCGCAGATCCTCCAGCGCCCTGCCCATGCCCATCCGTGGTTCGGCGGCACCCGGCACCAGCCGCGCGGCGGTGCGGTAGCAGCGAAGCGCCGGCGCGGTCCGCCCCTGCTTCCCAAGGATGGAGCCCAGCAGGCACAGCACGTCGGCGTCGTCGGGGTTGAGGATCAGGGCGCGGCGGGCGCTGGCGAGCGCGGCGTCCACCCGTCCCTCCTCCATCAGCGCCTGTCCCAGTGCCAGATGGTAGGAGCCGACCAGCGTGTTGGACCGGGCTGCCGTGTCGAACAGCCGGGTGGAGTCGGTGCGGCGCCCGTCCTGGAAGACGATGTGGCCGAGCAGATGGGCGGCGTCGCCGTGCGACGGGTCGATCCGCAGGATTTCGCGGTAAAACCGCTCCGCCCGCTCCATCTGTCCGGCATTGTGGTGCTGGACCGCAAGACGCAGCAAGCTGTCGGTACGCCGTGTCGCGTTCCCGTCCATGGTCGTCGCCGTTCCGTCAATGAACTCGTCCCGCGGCATTCGGGCCGCGTCTGTTCGTTGGTACGGTGCTGGCAATGAACTCCTGCGCGGGCGTGCAATTTTTCTTAAGAGGCCGGCTTTCCTCTTGTCCGCAACATGAACACTTCCACCGGCGTCAGCCGTGATGGCGCAGATAGGCGGTGGGGTCGCATGCCTCCCCCAGCGCCATGGCGCGGGCTCGGTGGATGTGCTGCATCAGGACATCGCGGAACTCCTGCGCGGTCAGGTCGCTCCATTCCGGCGTTTCGCCGGAGAAGGTCATCTGGGCGGCGGTCGCCTCGAACAGGCGCAGCCATTCGTCCGCCTTGCCGGCCGGGTCGTCGTCCCTGCGGAACATCTCCGCCATCATCTTGGTCATCAGCGTGCCAAGGGCCAGCAGGTTCACATGCAGCAGCATGTTGCCCAGCATCACGTCGGGCTTTTCGTCGAGCATGGGTCGTCACTCCGGGCGATGTCGTGACAGGTCTCACGGACGGCGCGGCGAAAGCTGGCGCGGATTCTTACCGCAAAAAGAAAACCCCTCTCCGCGCGGGGCGGAGAGGGGCAAGGCTTCGGGAGGACGCCCGAGAGGAAACGGTCAGAAAAGGCCGGGATCAGGCATGCGCGCCCGCGCCCTGCACCGCCGGCTTCGGCACGGCCACGGCCGCCACCGGCTTCTTCAACAGGCGCAGCGCCACGGCCGTCACGACGGTGCCGACCACCAGGGCCACGACATAGCCCAGCAGATGCGTGACCGCGTTCGGGATGGGCAGCACGAAGATGCCGCCATGGGGGACCTTCAGCTCCGCCCCGATCGCCATGGAGATGGCGCCGGTCAGCGAGGCGCCGATCATCAGCGCCGGAATGACGCGCAGCGGATCGCGGGCGGCGAAGGGAATTGCGCCTTCGGTGATGAAGGCGATGCCCAGCACGGCAGCGGCGTTGCCGGCCTCGCGCTCTTCGGCGGTGAAGCGGTCGGCGAACAGCTTGGTGGCCAGCGCCAGACCCAGCGGAGGCACCATGCCGGCGGCCATGGCGGCGGCCATCGGGGTGTAGACCTGCGACGCGATCAGGCCGGTGGAGAAGGCGTAGGCCGCCTTGTTGACCGGACCGCCCATGTCGAAGGCCATCATGGCGCCGATCAGCAGACCCAGCAGGATGGCGCTGCTTCCCTGCATGCCCTTCAGCCAGGCGCTCATCCAGGCCAGGGCTTCGGCGACGGGGGTGCCGACGACGTAGATCATCAGCAGGCCGGTCAGCAGCGAGCCCAGCAGCGGCAGGATCAGCACCGGCTTCAGGCCTTCCAGGTTGCGGTGCAGCCTGATGTGCCGGTTGAGGAAGGCGGTGCCGTAGCCAGCGATGAAGCCGGCGACGATGCCGCCCAGGAACCCTGCGCCGATGGTGCCGGCCAGGATGCCGCCCACCATGCCGGGGGCGATGCCGGGGCGGTCGGCGATCGAATAGGCGATGTAGCCGGCCAGCGCCGGCACCATCAGGGCGAAGGCCCCCTTGGCGCCGATCTGGAACAGGGCATAGCCCAGCGTCCCGGCGTTGGATTCCTCATAGACGTAGATGCCGCCCAACGCGAAGGCGAGCGCGATCAGCAGTCCGCCCGTCACCACGAAGGGCAGCATGAAGGACACGCCGGTCATCAGGTGCTTGTAGGGGCCGGTGCGCTGGGCCGACCGCTCCGCCTTGCCGGTAGCGACGGCATCGGCGAGCGGAACGGCACCACCGGAAGCCCCGCCGGGGGCGCCATGCGGCTTGGCCTCGGCCAGGGCACGGGTGACCAGGGCCTTGCCATCGTTGATGGCGGGCTTGGTGCCGCTCAGAAAGACGCGTTTGCCGGCGAAGCGGGAGAGGTCGATCTGGGTGTCGGCGGCGATCAGGACGATGTCGGCGTCGCGGATTTCCTCGTCGGTCAGCGTGTCGCGCGCGCCGACGGACCCCTGCGTCTCCACCCGGACCTTGTGGCCCAGCGCGGTGGCCGCCTGCTGGATGCCTTCGGCCGCCATGAAGGTGTGGGCGATGCCGGTCGGGCAGGAGGTGATGGCGACGATCCGGCGCGGACCCGCGGCGGACGGTGCCGCCGAAGCGGCGCCCAGCGCCCGTTCTAGAACCGCGGCCGGGCCGGCCAGCACCTCGTCGAGCGAGGCGCTGCTGCGCTTCAACGCGGCGAAGCGCCCCTCGTCGAGGTCGCCGCTGCCGACCAGGATGACGCCATCAGCCTTGGACGGCGCCGCGGAATCGAGCGGGGACTGGATCCCGAGGCTGGTGCGGGTCTCCACCTGGATGCCATGTCCCAGCGAGGTCGCGGCCTTGCGCAGGGCTTCGGCCGCCAATACCGCCTGGGTGGTGAGGTCGCCCGCCGCGATCACGGCCAACAGGTTCGCCATTGTTTCCTCCTGGCGGGTTCGGTCCCGCCCCTATCACTGTGTTGAGTCCGCTGTGTTGAGTCTCGTCCGATGCCATCAGCATGGCAAAGCCGGCACACCCGGATCAGTCGGACCCGGATCAGTCGCGTGACGTCAGCGCCACCTGTGCCGCCAGCGACCGCACCGTCGCCGGATCGGGCAGGTTCGGGCCGAAACAGCCCAGCTTGGCGGCGGCGAAGGCCACCGACAGGCGCGCCACATCCTCCAGCCCGCCATTCATCTGGAAGGCGGCGATCAGGCCGGCAACCATCGCGTCGCCCGCCCCGACGGTGCTCAGCGCCGTCACCGGCGGAAGCCGCCCGTGCAGCGCGTGTTCGCCGCCGACGAACAGCGCGCCGTCCGCCCCCAGCGAGACCACCACCACCGCCACGCCGCGCCGCTGCAGGCCGCGCGCCGCCTCCAGAAGGTCCGCGTCGGTCGGCAGCGGCCGCCCGGCCCAATCCTCCAGCTCGTGGCGGTTGGGCTTGATGCAGTGGGGCAGCGCGCCGATGGATGCCAGCGCCGCCGCCAGCGGTGCCCCGCTGCTGTCCAGCACCACGCGGGCGCCGGCGGCCGAAAAATCGGCGGTCAGCCCGGCATAGGCATCCGCCGGCAATCCATCGGGCAGGCTGCCGGCCAGCAGGACCGGCGTCCCCGGCTCCACCAGCCCCAGCACCGTCTGGCGCACGAGGTCGAGAGCGCCTGCATCGGCGCTCAATCCCGGCAGATTGATGTCGGTGGTGTCGTTGGCGGCGAGATCGGCGATCTTGATGTTGACGCGCGTCTCTCCCGGCAGCCGCAGGAAGGCGTCGGCGATGCCCTTGGCGGCGAACAGCGCCTCGAACGGCGCCGCGTTCCCGCTGCCGAGCAGGCCGGTGGCGACCACCGGCGTGCCCCAGTCGGCAAGACAGCTGGCGACGTTCACGCCCTTGCCGCCGGCATTGTGGCGCACCGCCTTGGCCCGGTGGACGCTGCCGGGTTTCAGCGCCTCGACCGTGATGGTCTGGTCGATGGCCGGGTTCAGCGTGACGGTGACGACCGGCTTCGTCATGACGCACCTCCGTCCAGCGCCCGCACTTCGTCGGAGGATTCGCAGTCCAGCGCACGCCGGGCGAGATCCCTCAGACCGGCGAGGTCGCTGTCGCGCAGCCGGTCCTTGACGCCGGGAATGTCGCGCGGGGTCATCGACAGCTCGCGCACGCCGAGGCCGGCCAGCAGGGCGGCGCCGAACGGGTCGCCGGCGATGCCGCCGCAGACGCCGACCCAGCGGCCATGTTTCTCGGCGCCGTCCACCGTCATGCGGATCAGGCGCAGCACCGACGGGTGCAGGCTGTCGGCCTCCGCCGCCAGTTCGGGATGCTGGCGGTCGATGGCCAGCGCGTACTGCGTCAGGTCGTTGGTGCCGATGGAGAAGAAATCGACATGACGGGCAAGCACGTCGGCCTGGATGGCGGCGGCCGGCACCTCCACCATGATGCCCAGCGGCACCGCCGGCGCGTCGAGATCCGCCCGGATGCGGTCGCAGACGGCGCGCAGGGTCTCGATCTCGCGCAGGGTGGTGATCATCGGGAACATGATCAGCAGCGCGCCCGGCTTCGCCCCCTTGGCGGCGCGATAGAGCGCGCGCAGCTGCGGTTCCAGCAGTTCCGGATGACGCAGAAGCAGGCGGGCGCCGCGCACGCCGAGGAAGGGGTTCTCCTCATGCGGCAACTGCAGGTGCGGCACCTGCTTGTCGCCGCCGATGTCGAGCGCGCGGACGATCAGCGGCCGGCCGTCCAGCGCCTCCAGCATGGCGCGGTAGGTCTCGTACTGCTCCTCCTCGCCGGGGGCGTCGCCGCGCTCCAGGAACAGGAACTCGGTGCGCATCAGGCCGACGCCCTCGGCTCCCTGGGACAGGGCCATGGAGACCTGATCGGGCCGGTTGACGTTGGCGCCGATCTCCACCGTGTGGCCGTCGCGGGTGCGGGCGGGCAGGCCGCGCCGCTCCTCCTGCTGTGCCTTCCTGACGCGCTGCTCGTCGATCCAGCCGCGGGCGGCGGCGAGGTCGGCTTCGGACGGGTCCAGGTACAGGCGGCCGGACTGGCCGTCGAGGATGGCGGTGGTGCCGTCGGCAAGCCCGGTCAGCGCACCGCCGCCCGCCACCATAGCCGGCAACCCCAGCGTGCGCGCCAGGATCGCCGTGTGGGAGGTCGGGCCACCCTGCGCCGTCGCCAGCCCGATGACGCGGCCCATGTCGAGCGCCGCGGTGTCGGACGGCGACAGGTCGTCGGCGATCAGGATGCAGGGGGTGTCCGGCAGGTCGCGGATCGAACCGCCGCGCAGGTCGGGATCGATGCGGGTCAGCACCCGGCGGCCGACGTCGCGCAGGTCGGCGGCACGGGCGGCCAGCACCGGGTTGGGGTTGGCGGCCAGCGTCGCAGCGCTGCGTTCCACCGCCTCGTTCCAGGACCAGCCGGGGCCATGCCCCTCCACCATCAGCTGGCAGGCCAGCGTGATCAGGTCGGTGTCGTTCAGCAGCTCCGCTTGCGCGCCGAAGATCCCGGCTTCGGCAGGCCCGAGCCGGCGGGCGGTGTCGTCGGCGAGCGCCTTCAACTGCTGGCGGGTCAGGTTCAGCGCCTCGTGCAGGCGGTTGCCGCCCTCCAGCAGCGGGGCCGGACGGTCGGGCACGGTCAGGTCGGCCTTCGGCATCACATGGACCGGACCGATGGCGAGGCCGGGGCTGGCGCCGATGCCGGCGACCACGGGCATCTCGCGACCGGTGGCGACCGGAGGCGTCCAGCCCTGCACCACGGCCTTCGCCTTGCGCGCCGCAGCGGCGGCGTCCGCCTTCTCCCGCGCGCTCAAACCCGTGATGGTCGCGCGCAGACGGTTCAACACGGCGCGTGCATCCGGGCCGTCGGTGGAGACGGTGATGCGGTCGCCAGGCCGCAGGCCGAGTTGCAGCAGCGCGACCAGCGTCTTGCCGTCGGCCACCTCGCCGCCGTGGCGGATGCGGACGCGGCCGGCAGCGGCGCGGGCGGTTTCCACCCAGGCGGCGGCCGGGCGGGCATGCAGGCCGGTCGGGTAATCGACCACCCAGTCGAACGTCTCGGCAAGGTCGCCTGCCTCAGACGCGGCGGTTGCCGGCATCGCGGACTCATCCGACAATGCTGCGACCAGATCGGCCGGATCGGTGGTGGTGAAGAGCGCGCCCAGCCGCTGCTCGTCCTGCATCAGGCGGGTCAGGCGGCGCAGGATCGCGATGTGGGCGTCGGACTGCGCAGCGATCGCCACGACCAGCCGGGCGGTCTGCCCGTCGTTCCACACCACGCCGTCCGGCACCTGCAGGATGGCGATGCCGTTGCGGCGGACCAGATTGCGGTCGTCCACCATGCCGTGCGGGATGGCGACGCCATGGCCGAGGAAGGTGTTCGCCACCGATTCCCGCCGGATCATGCTGTCGGCATAGGCGGGATCGATGCAGCCCGCAGCGATCAGAAGCTGCGCCGCCTCGCGGATCGCCGCCTCCTTCCCGGCCGGGGCGGCGCCCAGGCGGACCAGATCCAGGGGAAGGCTAAGGGGGTGCGTGTCGGTGGCCATGGCGACCGTCTCCTCCGCATGTTCTTGTGTGGTCTCTTGAGAGCAAGTGAAAACGATTACAGTTCCACTGTCAACGCTTGTTGCGTTGCAGCATATGGACTTTTCCGGATGAACGGCTTGTCAACCGCACGAAAATGGGGGATGTTCAGCCGAAGGCACTGGAAACGTTTTCAGTAAGCTCGTCAAAATTTGCCGCGCTCTGGTCATCACCGGCCGGCGCCGCTAAGGTTGCACCCCCTCTTTCGGGGCATCCGCCACACGATCGGTCTGCACATGAGCGTCTCGGGAAAAACCGCCAGCATCAAGGATGTGGCCCTGGCCGCCGGGGTATCGGTCGCCACCGTGTCGCGCGTGCTCGGAAACGGCCCGGTCAGCGAGGCGCTGCGCAAGCGGGTGGAAGACGCGGTGCGCGCCACCGGCTACCGCCCCAACCTGTCGGCACGGCGGCTGCGCTCCCAGCATTCGCAGACCATCGGGCTGGTGGTGTCGGACATCCGCAACCCCTTCTTCACCGCGGTCAGCCGCGCGGTGGAGGATGCGGCCTACCGCGCCGGCATGCGCGTCATCCTGTGCAACAGCGACGAGAATCCGGAGCGGGAGGAGCTGTACCTCCGCCTGATGCAGGAGGAGCGGATCACCGGCCTGATCTTCGCCCCCACGCGCAGCACGCTGGACCGGCTGGATGGGCTCGACCTGGATTTCCCCGTCGTGCTGATCGACCGCAACGCGCCGACCGGGCGGCACGACGCGGTGGTGCTCGACAACCCACGCGCCGCGGCGATGCTGGTCGAGCATCTGCATGCCCAGGGCTACCGCCGCATCGCCGGCCTGTTCGGCAACACCAGCACCACCGGGCAGGAGCGTCACGACGGCTATCGCGCCGCCATGGCCGCCCGCGGTCTGACGCCCGCCGCCCGTTTCCTCGCGCCCTATGCGGACGCGGCGGAGGAGGCGGTGGTGGAGTGGATGGCCGAACCCGACCGGCCGGAGGCCTTCATCGTCAGCAACAGCCTGTTCCTGATGGGCGTGGTGAAGGCCGCCCGCCGGCTCCGCCTGTCGATCCCGGACGGTCTGGCGGTGGCCGGCTTCGACAACGAGCCCTGGACCGAGTTGGTCGGACCCGGCCTGACCGTGATCGAGCAGCCGGTGCAGGACATCGGCCGGTCCGCCATGACCCTGCTGTTCGAACGGCTGGAGGAACCGGACCGGCCCAGCCGACGCCTCGTTCTTGGCGGCACCTGCATCGTACGCGGGTCCACCGCCGCCAGGATGGTTCCTGGGATGGCCCCCCGGCTGACTGACGCGGACTGAGCGTCCGCTCGCTGTTGCCCGTCGGCACTTCGGACATGGATCGAAGGTTCCATTTCACCGCTTCCCCAACCCTGGGGGCGGAGCGCGGCGGCGCGCTTGCTTCGCCGACCGTGCGCGGCCTGCCCTGGTTCGGGGTAATCCCACCGCTTTAAAATTGGCGTTGCCGATAATCGGGATCCGAAAGATACGTCAGGACCCCGATAAATCCCCAACGAACGCCCAATAAAAAATACCCTTGCGGTGTGTTGGAAGAACAGTTCCGAAAGCGGCGTTGACCATCGCCGCGGTCTCCCACTACCGTTCGATGTGCAAATGCGAAAGAACAAACCCGCTCAAGACTGAATAACGCTGTCGGAGAGAGTTTGTTTCTTCACGAGAAAATAATCGAGATCAGCGGAATCTTTGTTGGCAACGCCAGCAATCTTCGCGCAGGACCCGGTGTGACCGGTTCCTTGTCTGAACATCCGGGCCACCGAAAGGGATGAACTGTCCACCGCACATGCCCATCGCCGCAGCCTCGGGGGAGGGGCCGGCGCCGAATCCCGGACAAGAGCCGCGACGCCGCCGGGATGACGCGGGACCGACGCTTCAGGGGACACCAACGGGGGTGAGAGCGTAATGCAAAATGGTTCCACCGGTCAGGCTGCGACGGCAGCACCGGCCCGGCGCAGCTTTGCGCGGGACGGCGTCGCCACCATTCTCGTCACCGCCGCCACGATGGGTCTGGGCCTGCTGACAGGCGTCCTGGTCGCCCGCACTCTCGGGCCGGACGGCCGGGGGGCGCTGACCGCGGTGCTCACCACGGCGCAGCTGCTGGGCTGGCTGTTCGGCATGGGCTGCGGCAAGGCGGTGACCTATGCACTGTCCCGCGACCCGTCGGCCGGCGGGCGGCTGCTGACCACCTGGACGCTGATGCTGCTGCCTGTCGCGGCGGCGGCGGTGCTGGCGGGCTACCTGCTTCTGCCGACCCTGCTGGCGGCCCAGCCGGCTGAGACGCTGGAGTTGGCCCGCCTCTATCTGCCGATGATCGCGCTGGCACTTCTGTCGGAACTGACGATGGGGCTGGTCCTCGGCGACCAGGATTTCCGCAGCTTCAACGCGCTGAACTTTCTCCAGCCGGCGGGGGTCGCCGTCTCCTATGCCGTGCTGTGGGCCATCGGCCTGTTCACGGTCGAGACCGCGGTGATCGCCCAGGCGGCGATGAGCACGCTGGTGCTGGTCGCCGCCCTGCTGCTGCTTCTGCGGCGCCACGGCATCGGCAGACCCGACCTTGCGCTCGGCCGCAGCACCGCCTGGTATGCGATGCGCACCCACGGCGACGTCGTGGGGGGCGTCATCACCCAGCGGCTGGACCTGCTGATCATCCCGGCCTTCCTGCCGGCGGCGCAGGTCGGGCTCTATGCGCTGGCGACCAGCCTGTCCTGGCTGATCGTCAACCTGTCGAGCGCGCTCGCCACCGTCGTCATGCCGGCGGCCACCCGGCGCGGACGGTCGGGACGCGATCTGGTGCTGAACAGCCTGCAGGCGACCTTCGCCGTCGGCGGGTTGCTGGGGGGCGGGCTGTTCCTGTTCGCCGACATCGCCATCGGCCTGGTCTACGGCTCCTCCTTCGCCGACAGCGCCCTGCCGCTGCGGCTGCTGCTGCCGGGCGCGGTGCTCTATGCCGCGGCGTCGATCCTGCTGAACGGCCTCTATGCCGAGAACCGGCCCTTCACCGCCACCCTCGCCAACCTGCTGGGCATGGTGGTCACGGTGGGCGGCCTGCTGCTGTTCCTGCGCAGCGGCGGGATCCTGGCGGCGGCGGTCGTGTCCACCGTCGCGTATGCGCTGGTGTTCGTCGCCGCGGCGGCGCTCTACCGGCGGGCGACCGGGCTGCCCTGGCGGGCCTTCCTGCCGGACCCGGCGCTGCTCGCCTCGCTGCCGCGCCACCTGCTCAACAAGCCGCCGCCGGCCGCCGTTACCGCGGCCGGGCCTACCGGCAAATAGCCCGGCCGGCAAATAACCCGGCGAAAAGCCTGAACCCGGAATTTGAGGAAACCGACAATGCGACTGTCGCTCTTGACGCCCGAATATCCGCCCGGCGAAAAGCTCGGCGGTATCGCCACCCACACCCACACGATGGCGCGCGCGCTGACCCGGCTGGGCCATGCGGTGCAGGTGGTGACTCCGTGGAAGGCCGGCGGTCCTGCGGCCGGCACCGCGATCGAGGACGGGGTGACGGTCCAGCGCGTCGATCCCGGCCCGCGGATCCAGCCGATGCTTGACCGCTTCCGCACCAACCGCCGTCTGGCGGACGCCGTGCGCTCCTTCAATCCCGACGTGGTCCATGCGGCAGAGTTCGATGCCGACGCCTGGTGGCTCACCCGCTTCAGCACCATCCCGGTGGTGACGCGGCTCGCCACCCCGACCGGCCTGGTGGTGGACACCAACACCGGCAGCTGGGGTCCGCACACCCACCTGCTGAACGCGTTGGAGCGCGACCAGACCAAGCGCAGCGCCGCGATCTATGCCTCCACCGGCGCCATCGCCCGCCGGGTCGCCGACTACTGGCACATCGCGCCGGAGCTGATCCAGGTCATCCCCAACAGCATCGACCTCGCCGCGGTGAAGGCCGCCGGGGCCGGCCAGCCGCCCATTCCCCTGCCGAAGCGCTTCATCGCCTTCTTCGGCCGGCTGGAAGGGCGCAAGGGCATCGCCGCCCTCGGCCGCGCCATCCCGGCCGTGCTGGCCGCCAACCCCGACCTGCATCTGGTGATGGTCGGCGGCGAGGACCCGGCGAGCGCCGCCGTCATCGACCAGTTCCGCCGCGACGTGGCCCCGGTCGCCGACCGCGTTCACTTCACCGGCGCCCTGCCGCGCGAAGACGCGCTGGCCGTGGTGGCGCGGGCGGAGCTGGCCGTCGTTCCCTCGCTGTGGGAGAGCTTCGGCTTCGTGGTGGTGGAGGCGATGGCGCTGGGCGTGCCGGTGGTGGCCAGCGACTGCGGCGGCTTCCCCGAGATCATCGAGAACGGCCGCTCCGGCTGGCTGGTCCCGCCGGGCGAAGCGGCCCCGCTGCGCGACATGCTGATCGCCCGGCTGGCCGACCCCGCCGGCCTGAAGGCGGCGGCCGATGCCGGGCTGGAACGCGCCAAGGTCTTCGACGTCGACACGGTGGCCGCACAGGTCGCCAGCCTGCTGGAGCATGCCAAGGCCGAGCGCACGCAGGCCGCCAGCTCCGGCATCTACAACAACGGCTACCGCCGCCATTTCCGCCCCGACCACCCGACCACCCCCTTCTACCGCATCTATGACGAGAAGCGGCGCGCGGTGGCGGCGGAGCTGGAGCGGGCGCCGCGGATGCGCATCCTCGACGTCGGCGGCGGCTATGGCCGCATCACCGGCCCCTTCGCCGAACGCCACGACGTGACCCTGGTCGACATCTCGCACGAGATGCTGGCCGAGGCGAAGGAGCGGTTCCCCGCCCTGGCGGTGCAGCAGGCCGACGCCCGCAAGCTGCCCTTCCCGGACGACAGCTTCGACCTCGTCATCGCCATGGACCTGCTCTGCCACCTGCCCGACCTTGAGGCCGGCGTGCGCGAGCTGAAGCGGGTGGTCAAGCCCGGCGGCCGGATCGCCTGCGACACCACCAACGCCAACCCCCTCTGGGTGATCGCCTATCCCCGCTACTACCGCTGGCGGCCCGACCGGCTGCTGGCGACCATGCGCTGCCACGGCGTCCTGCCGGAATGGAAGGCGCTGGTCCGCCACCACTGGGCGCCGGAGATGCGCAAGGCCATCGCCGCGACCGGCCTGACCCTGCAGAAGACCGATCACTTCGGACCTCCCGGGGTAGCGAAATGGCACCTGTGGTGGTGCAAGCGCGGCGGCAACGGGCCGGAGGGACGCGCATCGTGACGAAACCGTCCCTGCTCCTCTTCCTCGCCCATGGCGGCGACCCGCACCGTGTCGCCATGGCGCCGGTGCTGGCCGCCGCGGCGGAACGCGCCGGCTGGGCCTTCGACCTCTACTATGACGGCCGCCGCAGCGGTCGCCATTTCGGCGGCTGGGAGGACGGCAACCGCACCGAGGCGACCGGCACCGGCAGCCTTATGGCCGGCGGCCGGCACCTGGACCATGCGCTGTGGCTGACCACCCGCTACCGGGTCGTGGCGCTGGGCGATCCCGCCTCGCCGCTGTGGCCGGTGGTTGAGGCCGGCGGCGAGTGCGCCCTGCGCAGCACCGACCCCGCCGCCCTTTACGAGGCCGCCTTCCGCCTGCTGGAGCAGCCGCTGCCCGACGAGGTCGCGGTGCTGGACATGGCGCCGCAGACCCCGCTCGGCATCGTCGCCGCTCCCTTCCTTTACCCGCGCCTGCTGGCCGAGCCGCGCCTGGGCATCGACGTGAGCGCCGACGCGGCCCTGCGCGAGCGGCTGGAAGCCTTGGGCGCCCATCGCTTCGTCGGGCTCTGCGTCGACCCGGTGCGTGCGCGCCACTTTCCAGGCGGCCTCGACGCCGTCGAGGGCAAGGTTGCCGGCGAAAGCTATGCCAGCTTCAGCGCCGGCCTCGCCCACCGCCATGCAGAGTGGGGACGCGGCACCCTGCTGGGCGACCCGGACCTGATCGCGGCGCAGCTGCCGATGGCGGCGGCCAAGCGCCTGCTTCCGCTCTACGGCCGGCCGCAAACCGACGTGATCGACCGCGCCGCCGACCTGATCCGCGCCGGGGCCGACCCGGTCTATGGCCGGCAGTTCGACGACCACGACTTCTTCGCGCTGGGCCGGCTCGGCCGCGGCCTGCAGATCGTCGATCCCGACCCCCCCTTCGCCAGCGCCGCCGCGGTGCCGCTGCGCATCCAGGAGCCGCCGCAGCCCTTCACCGATTACGAGCCCGACGACGCCACGCTGCGCCGCTGGGCGGATGAGGGGCGGGTGCTGACCACGCTGGTGCTGTGGTCGGGCATGATCCGCGAGCTGCACTGCATCCCGCGCATCCTCGATCTGGTGGCGGCGACCGGCCTGCGCTGCGGCCTCGTGGTCACGGTCGACAGCTTGACCCAGTCCAGCCCCGCCGACCTCGCCCTGCTGGCGGTGCCGGAGGAGCGCGGCGGCGTGCTGGGCCAGGTGGAGCTTCTGCTGGGCAGCACCGGCCGCGGCGTCTGCGCCGAAGGCGAGATGCAGGCCGGCGAACTGGCCCGCCTGCTGGCCGATGCGCGGGCGGAGGTGGCGACCATGCTGCCGTCCGGCCTGATGCCGCGGGGCTGGTGGCCGCTGGTCGACTCCCCCCTGGTGCCCGGCAGCACGCCGCGCCTTCATTGGGAGGAAGGCCGCCCGGTCCTGCGCATCTCCCCCCGCCCGCGCCCGTCGGAAACGCCGGCCTCCAGTGCGGAGAATGCCGATACCGGAGCCGCCGCGCCGCGCACCGCGCCCAACACGCCCCGGACCGCCGCCCCGGCGATGGACGCTCGGCGCATGATCGGCAACGCGCTGCGCCGCTACCGGCTCGACCGCTTCTACGAGGCGTGGCGACCCTACGACGACGCCCGTCCCGGCCCGGTCCGGACCGACATCGCCGCCGCCGTACAGTCCGCCGGCTTCGAATACATGTGGACCAAGGCCGATTTCGGCAGCGCGGCGCCGGCCCTGGTGGACGGCGACTTCGTCGCCCTGCCCTTCACCGCCGGCGATTGGGACGGCTGGTCGCCCTTCTACACCATCCGCAACACTGCCCAGGTCCGCTCGGCCGAACGCCGGCTGACCCGCGGCGGCAAGCCGGGATGGCTCGCCTCCAACATCGACTCCATCCTGTGGATGCTGCCCGGCGAGGTTCTGGAGAAGGGCCGCGCGCTGTTCCAGGTCGCCCAGCTCGTCGCCGGGGGCGGCGGGACCGGCAAGCTGGTCAACGTCACGCCCAACACCGTCGCCCGCTACGCCCGCATCCTGGCGGAAGCGGAGGCGGAAGCGAAGACGGGAGAGCGGACCCCCGGACAGGTTCCGCCGCCGGACCAGCCGTCCGGCACGTCCGGGGCCGCGCAAGAGATCGCCGCCTCCAACGCCGCCGGCTCCGGCACCGCCGTCTCCAAGGCCGCAAAGGACCCGGCCGAGGTCGGCTGAGCCGCCGCCCATTCCACCCATCGGTCTTTCCCGCGCACAGTCAGTCGAGATAGAGGAGTTCAGCCCATGGAAGCACCGGAACACCGCCTGCCATCCGGCGCGGCCGGTTTCGCCTCCGGTCTGGTCGCACCGCCGGTCGGTTCGGGCGCCGACAAGGTCGACGTCAAGCGGCTGGCTCAGACACTTTGGCGCCAGAAATGGCTGATCCTGGGCATCTCCGCGGTCCTGTGGCTGCCGGCGGTGCTACTGATCAACTCCATGACGCCGCTCTACAGCGCGTCCACCGTGGTGGTGATCGACCCGCACCCGAACCGGGTCATCAACATCCCTTCGGTGTCGGAGCCGATGGGCATCTATCAGGACACCGTCAACACCGAGGTCGAGATCCTGCGGTCCCGCGATCTCGCCCGCCGGGTGGTGGAGGCGCTGAACCTGGGGCAGGAACCGGAATATGCGGCGACCGCCGACAAGCCCGGCCCGCTCACCCCGCTGCTGGAGGACGGCCGCGCCCTGCTGATCGACGTGGCCGGCGCCCTGCCGGAGCCGCTGTCCGCCATGCTGACGCCGCCGCCCCGCCCCGCCGCCCCCACCGGCGACGCGGCCGAGGTGGAAAGCGCCCGCCTGATCGACGCCTTCCAGAAGAACCTGCGGGTCAGCCCCGGCGTGCAGTCGCGCGCGATCCGCATCACGGTGGAGGCCAAGGATCCGCAGCTGGCCGCCCGCGCCGCCAACGCGGTGGCCGACGCCTATATCGCCCTCCAGGTGGAGGCGAAGCGCAATGCCACCCAGCGTGCCAGCGAATGGCTGCAGAGCCGGCTGGACGAGCTGCGCCAGGACATGACCACCACCGGCCGCGCCGCGATCGAGGCGATGCGGTCTGAAACCGGCATGGTGAAGGGCCGCGACGCCCCACTGGTGAACGAGGAGATGTCGGCCCTCAACGCCCAGCTGGCGGAGGCACGGACCGCCCATGCCAACGCCCAGGCCCGGCTGCGCCAGTTGCAGGCCGTTCGTCCCGGCAACCCGGAATCGCTGACCGGCACCGACATCGGCGGCGATCCGCTGATCACCGGCCTGCGCCAGCGCCAGGCGGCCCTCAGCGCCCAACTGGCCGAGCTGCGCGCCCAGTATGGCGACCGCCATCCGGCACTGACCCGTCCGGCCGCCGAACTGCGCGACCTCAATGCGTCGCTCGCCACCGAGGTCGACCGCGTGGTCCGCGGCCTGCGCGGCGAAGTGGAACAGCAGGTCGCCAAGATCCAGGATCTCAGCCGGCGGCTGGAGGGTCTGCGCACCGAATCCTTCGACACCCTCCAGGCCGACGTCCGTCTGCGCGAATTGCAGCGGCAGGCCGATGCTTCCGACGACAACTACCGCCGCGCCGTCACCCGCCTGAAGGAGACCCAGGTGCTCCAGGCGCTGGAGATGACGCCGGACGTGCGCATTGTGTCCTCATCCTCGGTGCCGACGGGTCCGGTCGGGCCGGGCAAGACGGTGCTGGCCGGGCTGGCCGCGGTCGTCTGCGGCGCCATCGCCACCGGCATCGCGCTGGTGCGCACCATGGGGCAGCGCGGCGTCTACAGCTCCCATCAGGTGGAGGCTCTGCTGGGCCTGCCGGCGGTCGGCATCGTGCCGCTGCTGGGCCGCGCCAAGCGCGGACGCAACGGCGAGGCCGCCCGCGACCCCTATGCGGAGACCGGCGGCGGCGACTTCGCCGAAGCGGTCTGGCGGCTCTGCGCCCGGCTGCGGCTGGTCCGTACCGGTGCCGAGACGGCCACCGCCAAGGGCGGCGAGGTCATCATGCTGACCTCCTCCGTCGCGGGCGAGGGCAAGACGACGATGGCGGTGGCGCTGTCCGCCTTCCTGGCCGAAGCCGGCCGCCGCGTGGTGGTGGTCGATTGCGACACCCGCCGGCCCAACGTCCACCGCCTGCTGGGCAACGGCCGGCCGCCCAAGGGCCTGACCGACCTGCTGGACGGCGACGCCACGCTGGATCAGGTGGTGCATCTGGACGAGCGCCGCCGGGTGGCGGTGATCGCCGCCGGCCGGCCGGTGGACCGGCCGCAGACCCTCCTCGGTTCCCAGGCGATGCTGTCGCTGCTGGTCGAACTGTCCGAACGCTACGACGTGATCGTGCTCGACACGCCGCCGGTGCTGTCGGTGTCCGACGCGCTGATCCTGGCGCCGCTGGCCGACCGCATCCTCTATGTCGTGCGCTGGGCGCGCACCGCCTCCAGCCTCGCCGGGGCCGGCATCAAGCAGGTGCGGCAGGTCGGCGGACGGGTCAGCGGGGCGGTGCTGTCGATGGTCAACGCCCGCGAGCACGCGAACCTCGAATATGGCGCCCGCCCGCCCAGCGGCCGCTCCTACCGCCTGCGCCGCATCGCCTGAGCGGCCGATTTCCAGCCTTTCGCAAAGGCCTGCCCCTTGCCGGAGAACCCACCATGAAAGTCGCGATCGTCCATTACTGGCTCGTCGGGATGCGCGGGGGTGAGAAGGTTATCGAAGCCCTGTGCGAGCTGTATCCGGAGGCCGACGTCTTCACCCACGTCTATCGGCCGGAGCGCATCTCTCCCGTCATCCGCAGCCACCGGGTCACCACCACCTTCATCGACCGGCTGCCGATGGCCCACCGGATGTACCAGAAATACCTGCCGCTGATGCCGCTGGCGCTGGAGCAGCTCGACCTCAGCGCCTACGACCTGGTGATCAGCAGCGAATCCGGCCCGGCCAAGGGCGTGCTGACGCGGCCCGACGCACTGCATGTCTGCTACTGCCACACGCCGATGCGCTACGTGTGGAGCGGCTATCACGACTATCTGTCGTCTGCCGGCCCGGTCATCCGGCCGCTGATGCCCTATGCCATCCACCGGCTGCGGCAGTGGGATCTGACGACCGCCGCGCGGGTAGACCGCTTCATCGCGAACTCCGAGACGGTGGCCCAGCGTATCTGGCGGGTCTACCGCCGCGACTCCACCGTCATCAACCCGCCGGTGGAGACCCGCCGCTTCGCGACCGCCGAGCCGCCCGGCGACCATTACCTGTTCGTCAGCCAGCTGGTGTCCTACAAGCGCGCCGACGTGGCGATCGAGGCCTTCAACCGCATGGGCCGCAAGCTGGTCGTCGTCGGCGAGGGCGAGGAGTTCCGCCGGCTGAAGCAGATGGCCGGGCCAACGGTGGAGCTGCTCGGCCACTGCTCCGCCGAGGAGCTGGACCGGCAGTATGCCGCCTGCCGCGCCCTGGTCTTCACCGCCAACGAGGATTTCGGCATCGTGCCGGTCGAGGCGATGGCGGCCGGCCGGCCGGTGATCGCCCTGAACCGCGGCGGCGCCACGGAGACGGTGAAGGACGGCCTGTCCGGCCTGTTCTTCGACCAGCAGACTCCTGAAGCGCTGATCGAGGCGGTGGAACGGTTCGAGGCGCAGGAACGCCGCTTCAACCCGGCCGTCATCCAGGCCTATGCCGCCCGCTTCGACCGGGCCGTGTTCAAGACGCGGCTGCGCGAGACCATCGACAGCTGGATGAACGGCGAGGAACCGTCGCTGGCCCCGGCACGGGCCGCTGTCCACGGCGCCCGCGGGCGGGAGCTGGCCCCGGCATGAGCGAGACCATGAGCACCACGGCTATTTCCCGTCCCAGCGTCCTGGTCCCCGTCGACCCCGATGCGACCGAGCGCCTCGGCGTCACCGTGATCGTCCCGACCTACCGCCGGCCGGACCAGCTGGCCGGCTGCCTCGACGGGCTGGTCCGGCAGACCCTGGCACCCGCCCAGGTGATCGTCACCGTGCGCGACACCGACCCCGCTTCCGCCGAGGTCGCCCGCCGCTACGAGGGCGCGCTGGCGATGCAGGTCGTCGAGATCGAGGTGCCGGGACAGGTGGCGGCCATCAACCGCGGCATGGACCATGCCCGCGCCGACATCGTCGCCATCACCGACGACGACGCGGTCCCCCATCCCGACTGGGTGGAGCGCATCGAGGCCTGGTACCGTACCGATCCCAGGATCGGCGGCGTCGGCGGACGCGACCATGTCTATCACGACGGCGTGCCGGAAACCGGCGAGAGGCAGGTCGTCGGCCGGCTGCAATGGTTCGGCCGCGTCATCGGCAACCACCATCTGGGCGTCGGCCCGGCGCAGGACGTCGACGTCCTGAAGGGTGCCAACTGGAGCTTCCGCCGTGCCGCCATCGCCGACGAACGGCTGAACACCCGGCTGCGCGGCAGCGGCGCCCAGGTCCGCAACGAGGTGGATTTCTGCCTGCGGCTGTCCCGCCGCGGCTGGCGGCTGGTCTACGACCCGCTGGTGGCGGTCGACCATTTCCCGGCCGTCCGCTTCGACATCGACCAGCGCGGATCCGACCATTTCCATCCGCTGGCGCAGGAGAACGCGACCTACAACGACACCATCGCCCTGATGGCCCATTTCAACCCGGCGAACCGCATGGCCTTCGCCGCCTGGGCCTTCCTGGTCGGCACCTGCGAGTTTCCGGGTGCCGTGCAATGGGCGCGGCTCGCCCTGCGCGGCGACCGTCATGCCGGGGCGAAGCTGCGCGCCACCCTGCGCGGCCGGCTGGCCGGGATGCGCGACTGGCGGGAGTCGCCGGCATGACCTTCGCCACTGCCGGCGCCGCTGCGGGGATCGACCAGACCCAACTGGGTCACCAGCAGGGTGGGGACGGCCTGCCGTCCGTCGCCAAGATGGCCCCCGCCCTTTTCTGGTTCGTGGTGGCGATACCGGTGCTGATGGGCAAGGCCGGCCTGCTGGAGATCATCTTTCCGATCGGCGCGCTCGCCACCGGCGCCCTGCTGGTGACGCGCGACCCGGCCCGCTTCGCCGCCTTCACCTGGTGGCTGTGGTTCCTGACGCCGGAGGTGCGCCGGCTGGTCGACTATCAGGCGGGATGGAGCGTGATCAGCCCGGTCATGGTGACGCCCTTCGCGGTCGGCGCCATGACCTGTCTGGTGATCGCGCAGTATTTGCCGATGCTGCGCTACCGCGCTTATTTCGGCTTCGTGCCGGTGATGATCGGGCTGTTCTACGCCTACGTCAACGGCATCTCCCAGGCCGGCATGGCGGCGGCGACCTTCGCGCTGCTGAACTGGCTGGTGCCGGTGACGCTCGGCCTCTATGTCGCCCTGCATTGGCCGATCTACCCGCAGATCCGCGACGCGGTGCTGCGCGCCTTCGTGCTGGGGATGGCGCTGGTCGGCGGATACGGGCTGATCCAGTATTTCGTGATGCCGCCCTGGGATGCGCGCTGGCTGATCAATGTCGGCATGACCAACCAGGGTTTGCCGCTGCCGATGCAGGTGCGGGTGTTCAGCACGCTGAACAGCTCCGGCCCGCTGGCCTTCCTGCTGGTGACCGGGTTGGCCGTGCTGCCGGCGGCCCGCGGCATCCTTGTGCCGATCGCCGGCGCCCTGGCGCTGGGGTCGCTTCTGCTCAGCCTCGTCCGCGCCGCGTGGCTGGCCGGGCTGTTCGTCTTCGTCTGGCTGCTGCTGACCATGCCCGGCCGGCACCGGCTGCGGCTGGTCGCGGTCGGCTGCGGGCTGGTGCTGTGCTCCCTGCCGCTGCTCAGCGTGCCGATGGTCAATCAGGCCATCGTCAAGCGCTTCGACACGCTGAACTCGATGGAGAACGACCGCAGCTATCAGGAGCGGCAGGAATTCTACGGCCGTTTCCTGATCCAGGCGCTGACGGAGGTGCGCGGCGCCGGCCTCGGCACCGTCGACACCGCGACCAAGCTGACCAACGAGGACGGCCATCTGGGCGCCATGGCCTATTTCGACAGCGGCATCCTACGCGTCCCCTACGAGCTGGGCTGGCCCGGCACGCTGGGCTATGTCGCGGGCATCGTCACGCTGATGGTCGGGCTGTTGCGCCGGGGCGGCGCCCCGCCGGATCCCTTCGCCCGCTGTGCCGAGACCGCCGCCCTGACGATCCTCGGCTGCATGGTGTTCGAACACACGCTGGTGAAGGTCACGGGCGTCGGATTCTGGTTCTTCCTGGGCATGGGCATGGCCGCGAAGAATTACGGGCTCGCCAGCCTCCAGCCCGCCCCGCAACCGGCGGCGCTCCCCACGGAGCAACGCCAGGAGGAAAAGCCCCAGGAGGACAATCGATGGACGGAAGCCTGACCTTCCCCGCGGAGATGCGGGAGGCCAGCGTGCTCCAGCTCGGGCTGGGCTGGTTCCCCGAAACCCATGGCGGGGCGGAGAACATGTTCTACCACCTCGCCCGCCACCTGCCGCAGCAGGGCATCGCCTTCTCCGGTCTGGTGCTCGGCAACACCTCCGCCACGCTGGACAACGGCGCCCGCATCGACAGCTTCGCGCCGCCGACCGCCTCGCTGCCGCGCCGCGTGGCGGCGGCGCGCACCGCCATCGCCGCGGCGCTGCGGCGGCAGGCGCCCGACCTCGTCGCCTCCCATTTCGCGCTGAACACGGTGGGCGCGCTGCCCGCCCTGCGCAACCGGCCGCTGGTCGTCCATTTCCACGGCCCCTGGGCGCTGGAAAGCGCCGCGGAGGGGGCCGGCGCCCTGTCGGTGCGGCTGAAGTTCCTGGTGGAACGGCTGGTCTATCACCGCGCCACCCGCTTCGTCGTGCTGTCCCGTTCCTTCGGCACCATCCTGGCCGAGCGCTACGGCGTGCCGCCCGACCGCATCCACCGGGTGCCGGGCGGGGTCGAGGCCGACCGCTACGACCTTCCCGACAGCCGGCAGCAGGCGCGGGCGCGGCTGGGCTGGCCGCAGGGGCGCCCCGTGATCCTGACGGTCCGCCGTCTGGTCAAGCGGATGGGGCTGACCGCCTTGGTGGACTCCATGGTGGAGCTGCGCCGCCGGGTGCCCGACGCGCTGCTGGTCGTCGCCGGCCGTGGACCGGAGGCGGCAGCGCTGCAGGACCGCATCGGCGCGCTGGGGCTGGAGGAGCATGTGCGGCTTCTGGGCTTCGTGCCGGACGCGCAACTGCCGCTGGCCTACCGTGCCGCCGACCTGTGCGTCATGCCCTCGCAGGCGCTGGAGGGCTTCGGCCTGACCGTTCTGGAATCGCTGGCCTCCGGCACGCCGGTTCTGGTCACCCCCGTCGGCGGCCTGCCGGAGGTGGTGGAGGGGCTGGACGGCGATCTCGTTCTGGCGGGGACCGACGCGCGCGCCATCGGCATCGGTCTGGCGGAGGCGCTGACCGGCGTCCGCCGGCTGCCCGACGCCGACGCCTGCCGGTCGCTGGTGCGCACCCGCTTCGACTGGCCGGTCATCGCCGCCCGCACCGCCGCCGTCTACCGCGACGCCCTGCAATGAGCCCGCCCATATGAGCACCATCGTCATCCTGTGCGACCACGCCCACCCCAGCGGCGGGCTGGCCAAGGTCGCCATCGCCGGGGCGGTCGGGCTGGCGCAGCGCGGCCACCGCGTGCATTTCTTCACCGCCGTGCCGCCCGTCGATCCCCCCCTTCTGATCGACGGCATCACCGTCCATTGCCTGGAACAGCCGGACCTGAAGGGCAACGCCGACCGTGTGCAGGCGGCGCTCCGCGGCATCTGGAACCGGGAGTCGGCCCGCGCGCTGGACGAATTGCTGGCCCGCTGCCCGGCCAACGACACGGTGGTCCACATCCATGGCTGGGCCAAGGCGCTGTCGCCCAGCGTCTTTCCGGTCTGCCGCCGCTCCGGCCTCCCGGTGCTGCTGACCCTGCACGACTATTTCCCGCTCTGTCCGAACGGCGCCTTCTTCGTCTTTCCTGACGGCGTCAACTGCCCGCACCGGGCGCTGTCCGCCGGCTGCCTCGCCACCGACTGCGACGCCCGCGCCCGGCATCACAAATGGTGGCGGGCGGCCCGGCATGCGGCGGGCGCGCTGGCCGGCGGCTTCACCGGCGGCATGGCGCTGGTGACGCTCAGCGACCGCCAGCGCGCGGTGATCGCGCCGCATCTGCCCCCCGGCACCATCACCCTGCCGATCCCCAACCCGGTGGAGGTGGCGGTGGAGATCCGCGACCGCGACCCTGCTCCCGTCGCGGACAGCCGCCATGTGCTGTTCGTCGGCCGCCTGTCGCGCGAGAAGGGGGCCGCCTTGCTGGCCGAGGCGGCGGCGCAGGCCGGCATCCCGGTGCGCTTCGTCGGCGACGGCGACGAGGCCGAGGCCGTCCGCCGCCTGAACCCGAAGGCCGAACTGGCCGGCTGGCTGCCGCCCGACGCCGTGCTGGAGGAGGTCCGGCGGGCGCGGGCGCTTGTGGTGCCGTCGCTGTGGTACGAGACCTTCGGGCTGGCGGCCTACGAGGCGCTTGCCAACGGCGTTCCCGTGATCGTCAGCGACAATTGCGCGGCGGCGGAGGCGGTGCGGACCGGCGAGAACGGCTTCCTGTTCCGCAGCGGCGATGCCGCCGACCTCGCCCGCTGCCTGCGCCTGCTCTCCCACGACGGCGAGGTGGCGCGGATGGGCCGCACCGCCCATGCCGACTATTGGCGTGCGCCCTTCACGCTGGACCGCCATCTCGACCGGGTGGAGGAGGTCTACCGCGCCGCCCTCAGCGGCGGACTGGCGGCGATGGCACGGCTCGACACCAGCCCGCCGCCGGGCGCGGCGCGGGCCTGCGCGCCATGACGCCCCCTCCCCCATTCGTCCGGCTTATCGGCAGGCGCCTTCTGCTGGCCGCGGCGCTGGCCTTTCCCGCCGCAGCATCGGCCGCACAGGACAAACCGTTGCGCCCCCGTCCCGATCCGTCGCCATCATCGCAGTCACCCGGTCCCGCCCTGTCGATCCGCGACCGCGGCGCCATCGGAGACGGGCGCAGCCATCCGCTGTCCGAACGCTACAAGAGCCTGGAGGCGGCGCGGCGCGTCCATCCGCATGTCCGCTCTCTCGACCAGGAATGCGACTGGGCCGCCCTGCAGGGCGCCGTGCTGGAGCTGTCGCGGTCTGGCCATGGCGGGACGGTGATGGTGCCGCCCGGCCATTACCGGCTGGACGGCGAGATCGTCCTGCCCAACCTCGACCGCTATGACGAGGCCTTCAACGAGGTGGAGATCGTCGGCGCCGGCATGCGCGCCTCGCTGCTGTCCTGGCCGCAGGACCTCGGCCCCGGCCGTTTCGGCATCCGCGCGGGCAGCCGGATGGCGGCGCGCGACGATGACGGCTACCAGCGCAGCCGCATCGCCCATCTCAGCCTGCAGGGGCCGAAGCCCGGCAACCGGCCGGGCGACCCGCCGCCGGGCATGGGCGGGGTGGCCCTGACCTCCCGCTTCGTGCTGGACCGGGTGGGGGTGTTCGGCTTCCAGGCCGGGGTGGATGTGTGGCGCGACCATTCCTCGCTGATTTCCTGCCAGCTCACCAAGAACCACATCGGCGCCTACTGGTCGGCGGGTACGGAGAGCTTCGGCGACCATCTGTTCCTCGACACCGACCTCGCCGGCAACACGCTGGCCTCCATCGCCGTGGCGCCGGAGAACGGCATCGACCATTCCAGCTTCATCTCCTGCCATTTCGGCTTCTCACCCTACGGAATTTTGGCGGAGGACGGCCCGCCCAAGCGCACCTTCCTGTCGAACAACAAATTCCTGGACTGCGCCTTCGAGGCCTGCGGCAACGGCTGGATCCATGGCCCGGCGGCGGAGATGTACGGCAACAGCCTGATCGGCTGCAGCGGTTCGCTCCTGCCCCGCTACCGGCTGCCGAAACAGCCGGCGACCGGCCTGATCGTGGTGCGCTCGCTGGAGCGCAACCAGTTCACCGGCGGCACCGCCAGCTTCGGCGACGGCACCAACGACCGCGCCGCCGACATCGGGACCGCGGCCATCATCGCCGCCAGCGCCGTCGGCAACCGGTTCGACGATGCCGATCGCCTGATCCGCCTCGGCCGCGACGGGCTCGCCCCCGCCTTGTCGGTCTCCGGCACTTGCCGCGCCAACCGGTTCGAGGCGATGGAGTGTTCCGGCGAGTTTCGCAAGGTCGGCACCGGCGGCGTCGATGCCGGCAATCTGGTGCAGCGCGACTATGACCGCGTCCGCCGTCTGGAGCCGGACCGCCCGGTGGACGGCGTCGCCCTCACCTCCGCATCTCCCGGCGGCGTCGTCCCCATCGCCACCACCGGCACCGCCCCGGTCGGCAAGAGCCGCGGCGCCATCCGCATGGGAACCGTCCTGCGCCCCGCCGCCGCCATGCCGCACCGGGTGGACCCGACCCCCGGCCCCGCCGCGGCGGTGGGCATCGCGGTGGCGGACGCACCGGCGGGCAGCGACAGCGTGACGGTCGATCTGCGGCTGGAGGTGAGGTGAGGCGGTCGCTTATAGCTCCCTCTCCCGGGGCGGGAGAGGGCGATGGTCGCCAAGCTACGGACCGCCCCCTCAGGACGTCGACCTGACTAGCGTGCCGCTCAACCCGACTCCACTGGCCAGCGGCCCCATCGCTTCCAGAAGATCCACATACTGGCCCGCCGTCACCGGCCAGTCGTGGCGTTCGGCGATGCGGCGGCCGGCTTCCCCCATGCGGCGGCGCTCCTCCGGATCGGCGGCCAGTCGGCGCATCGCCGCCACCAGCGCGTCCTGCGCATCCGGGTCGTCCAGCACGACGGCCGCCCCGTCCTCCAGCAGCCAGCTGGCGCCGGCAAGCCGCGTGGTGACGACAGGCAGGCCGCTCGCCGCCGCCTCCAGCAGGACCAGCCCGAAGGGCTCGTAGCGGGTCGGGAAGACGAACAGGTCGGCCGCCGCCATCAGCGCCGCCACGTCGCGCCGGTGGCCGAGGAAGCGCACCCGCTCCTCCACCCCCAGTGACCGCGCCAGCGCCGGAAAGGGTCCGCCGCGCTCGTCCCCCACCACCGCCAGCGACAGGTCCGGCACCTCGGCCAGCGCGCGCAGCACGCCGTCCAGATTCTTGCGGTCGCTGCGGGCGTCGCCGACGAACAGCGCCACCGGACGGGACGCCGGCAGACCGAACAGCGCCGGGTCGGGCATGCCGGGCCGGAATTCCGCCACGTCGACGCCGTTGTCGATCACCGCCAGCCGGGCCGGATCGATGCCGTCCCGGCGCAGCTCCTCCGCCACCGTGCGCGACACCGCTACCAGCCGGCCGGCGCGGCGGAAACTCCAGCGCTCGAAGCCGACATTCAGCAGCGTGTAGAGCGCCCGGTACAGCGACAGCGGCGACAGGTCCTTGCGCACGGGATGGGTGGGCGAGCGCATCCAGGCCGAATGGACGAAATGCACGGCGTTGACGTCCGACCGCGCCCAGCTGACGAAGCCGTTCACCACCACACGATCGATCCCCGCCCGCCTTGCCCGCGCCAGCGCGCGGCTCGCCCGCCAGGCGAACAGCTGGTCCTTGGCCAGCTGCGTCGGCACCCCGCCGCCATCGACAGGCACCCAGCGCAGGCTGGGATGGCGCGCCAGTTCGTCCGCCACCTCCGTCGCGATGGCGACCACCTCGTGCCCGCGGCGCAGAAGCTCCTCCACGACGACGGCATTCACGCGGCCCTGCCCGTCATGGCGGACGATCTTCTGCGTGACCACGGCAATGCGCATCGCGCTTCCCCTGCTCGGCTGTATCGACGGTATCGGCGGCGGTTCACTCCGGAGTGGACCACGGAGCCGCCGCGCACACCAAACAAACGAAAGAGACCGATTGCGCTCAACAGGCGTAAGTCTGCCGTTGCCGCCCCAAGTCTTTCAACAGACGAAGAAATCGCCCAGACCAAATCGATATTTTCGGAAGAGTCAAAGATGAGTCAAAGACATGTCCCATCTTTGACTCTCCAAATTGTCGCGATGACCTGTCAAGACTCCCGAACGAACAGGGTAACTCAATCGATCCAGTTACCCCGACCTTGTACTTGCTTAATCTTTGGTTAATGGGAGTCGTGCCGATGGCGATCACCGGGTCCAATCTCATCGATGTCACCTTCGCGATCGACGCGTGGGGTCAGGAAGCCGGCGGCGTCTGGCCCCATCTGGCGCTGAAGCTGGACGGCGCGACCATCGGACAGGCGACGGTGAGCAGCAGCAGTGCCGGGCGCTACACCATCAGCGCCAAGGTCGCCGCCGGCACCGCGCACAACCTGCAGCTCGTCTACGACAATGACGGGATGGCCGGCGGCGCCGACCGCAACCTGTTCGTCCGCGCCATCTCCGTGAACGGCACCCCGATCGCCGTGACCGACCCGTCGGTGACCTACGACAAGGGCATGGTCGACGGCCGCGACGTGGTGAAGGGCCAGGAAGCGATGTATTGGGGCGGCGCGCTGAACGTCCCGCTGCCGGCGACCTTGTTCCCGGCGCCGGACGCGATCACCGCCGAGCCGGCCGCGACCAAGGCCTTCAGCGTCGTCGTCAACGCCTGGGGCAAGAGCGCCGGCGGCGTGCCGCCGCACTTCAAGCTGCTGGCCGACGGCAAGATGGTGGGCGAGGCGAAGGTGTCCGCCACCACCCAGACCGCCTACAAGTTCACGGTCGACCTCGACCCGGCGCTCGCGCACAAGATCCAGGTCCAGTACGACAACGACGCCGTCGTCAACGGCCAGGACCGCAGCCTCTATGTCGGCTCCGTCGTGGTGAACGGCCACAGCGTATCCTCCACCGCCGCCGGGGTCACCTATGACCGCGGCGCGCTGGACGGCAAGGACGTCATCGCCGGCCAGCAGGGGCTGTGGTGGAACGGCACGCTGAGCGTCCCCGTCACCAAGGCGATGCTGGGCGGCACCACGACCGCGCCCGTCACGCCGGCTCCCACCACGACGCTGCCGAAGAACGAGCATACCGCCAGCGCCGGGGTCAGCAGCGACCGCCCGCCGCTGAAGTCGGATGTGTCCGCCATCTCCTGGGGCGCGGACCGCGGTCTGGCGCCGCAGCACCTGTTCTGGGAATCGGTGCCGGACTATGCCAGCTCCACCCACCTGAAGGAGACGCGCGACGTCGCCGCCGACCATCTGGCCGACGGGGTGATGCCGCTGATCGGCCTGCAGCTGTGGGAGGACACCTTCGAATACTCGCAGACCGGCGGAGAGTTCGCCAATCTCGGCGGCCACAACGCCTGGGTGGCCTGGACCAAGGCGCACCAGCAGTATCTGGGACGCGATGCCGACGGCAACATCCTCAACTCCGACAGCAGCAACCCCTACGGCTGGGGCTATGTCAGCCCGCTGATGCCGCTGGACGCCAAGGACGCGCCGGCCGGCTGGACCGGCGGCACCGCCCATTACGGCGACTGGATGGCCGACAAGCTGGGCCGGCTGTCCGCCCTGACCGGCACCCGCGGCTATGAGCTGGCCGACTTCTTCGACGGCAGCCCGCATTCCGGCGTGATGGACTTCTTCAACACGCGGATGATCGCGGAATTCAGCGCCAAGACCGGCATCAAGGTCTCCGGGACCACCCTGGCGCAGCAGGCCGACTACATCGTCGCCAATCATCCGACCAAGTGGCTGGACTATTTCGTCGACGGCTGGGCCGACAGCTGGAAGGCGCTGGACGAGGCCGTCGTCAAGAACACCGGCAAGGCGGCATGGCTGACCACGCAGGTGTCCTTCACCCCGGCGGCGATGCGCGAATTCGCGGGCGTCGACGCCCGGGTGATCGCCGAGAAGATGAACGAGGACGACATCCTGTTCAACGTGCAGACGCTCGAACGCTTCGAGATGCAGCACAAGCAGGCGCCGGCCTCCTACGAGCAGGCGATGCTGGGCATCCACGCCGCCCGCGCGCCGGACGCCCATTTCGGCCACATGATGTCCTCGTCGGAGGATGATTACTGGGGCGCCGTCAACAGCCTCTACACCGGCCTCACCGGCACGGCGCGCGAGGAGCTGGGCTGGGGCCGCCTGGAACAGACCTGGCTGCAGAGCGGCTGGACGATGATCGCCGACGACCAGGGCGGCGTGCGCCGCGCGGCGGAGCAGTGGTCGCGCAGCTATCACGACTGGGGCGAGGTGAAGCAGCCGTGGCTGGACATGCTGCGCGACATCGTGCCGACCCGCCCCTTCGGACCGGCGCTCTATTACAGCGCCAATGCCGAGAAGGCGATGAACGCGCTGGAACCGGCCGGCAACTCCATCGGCAACGCCTATCTGGGCGAGCTGCTGACGCCGATCACCAAGCTGCATGATGCCGGCGTGACCTTCGGCTACTATGTCAGCGACGCCGCCCTGCCGGCGATGACCAAGGCCAGCGCGCCCAGCGCCTGGATCATCCCGCAGGCGACCTACAACGGCAAGAACCTGTTCAGCGATGCGGAGATCGCCGCCCTGAAGGCCAAGGCCCCGGTGCTGATCGGCGACGAGGCGCTGACCTACAAGCACCCGCTGACCTTCACCGACAAGGATCCGGACGCCCAGATCACCGGCTACGGCTTCTACGACCAGAAGGACCGGCTGATCGTGGTCGCGTCCGACCGGGTGGACTTCAACGACACCGCGGCGCGCAAGTCGGTGGCGACCCATGTGGAACTGCAGCTGGCCAACGGCCACTACACGGTCCAGGACCTGATCCACAACACCACCCAGAGCTTCGACGTGGTGAACGGCATGGGCAGCTTCGACACCACCATCGACCGCTGGGATACCGGCGTCTACGCCATCACCCAGGACATGGTGGCGTAAGAGGGCGGCATAAGGCTGGACCGGACGGTTCGGGATGGGGACGGGGATCCGCTTCGGCGGGGCTCCGTCCCCGCTTTTTTCCGGCGCCTGAATTTTCCGACTGGCGGCGGCTGTTTAAGAGTCTATATTATCTTCGCAGATGGGCGGTAATGGAACAGCCTTCAAAGTCGCAGTTTCTAATTGAAATTGCTTTTTAAAAATGTTTCTCTTGCAGTACTGACGCGTTCTTTCAGCCAGTTCGTCTACGCCCCCTCTCCACAAGTCGTCATCCACTGGCGCTCCCCGTGACTTGACGGAGTTATCACTTCCCATATCCAGTGCAAGAAAGCCCAATTACTGTTCGCCTTTCAGGGCCGGGCTTCTCCTGCCGGTATGAAACTCTCTCCCTCTGAACCTAGAAGCCTTCCAAAAGTGATGGAGACAACTCCGTGAGTGCCGGATCATAGTTTGATCTAAATTCGATTGGACGAACACGCATCGACCGATACAACGTGCATCGTCCATCGATTTCGCACATCGCGCCGGTTCAGCGCGGCGGCAATCGACGGAGCAAGCGCGACGGCTCGAACGGGGAGCCGAGGGCAAATCGCCGGACAGAGAAACCGGCAGCCTTTATCGCCACGCCGCCCTTGCCGCCCTACCGTACAGCGTCCGGGGGAGGAGCCCTTGCGGTCCGGCCGCGCGATGATGCTGCCCGCCATATCGTCCATTCCTGGGGGAGACGGACATGCCCGATCGCATTCGTGTGATTGTCCACAATCAAAGCCGATTGCTGCGTGAATCCATCCTGAACATTCTGGATGATTGCTTCGAGGTCATCGATCCGCAAAGCCGGCTTGCCACGGGGCTGTCCCCGAAGACGGCGTGGAACGGGCGGGCGAACGGAGCGGGCGACCGCTATGCCGGCGGCTTCTCCGCCGGCGGAGCGGTGGTCACGCTGGAACCGCCGGCCGGCAACGGCGGTACCGAGCGGGTCGGCGAACGGACTGCGGACATCGTGCTGTTCGATCTCGCCTCTCTGAAGACCGACGCCTGGAACTTCCGCAGTTGGTACGGCGAGGACGCCAAGCTGGCGATGATCGCGGACGAGTTCTCGGCCCACCACATGCGGATGGCGCTGCGTTTCGGCGTGCGCGGCTATCTCCTGAACCGGATGGCGCCGGCCGCCTTCGTCCTGGCCCTGCGCCTGATCCATGCCGGCGAACCGGTGGTGCCGGAGGAATGCTTCGACTATTTCTCGCCCACGGCACTCCGCCGCGGCGGCGAGGACGGGTCGGTAACCCAGCATGAATCCGAACTTCTGGGCTATCCCGGCCTCTACCCGCGCCATGCACGCATCCTGAAGCTGATCATGGACGGATGCAGCAACAAGGAGATCGCGCGCGAAATGCTGATGACCGAGGATCTGGTCAAGCTGCACGTGCGCCACATCATGCAGACCATCAACGTCCGCAACCGCACCCAGGCCGCCCTGTGGGCCGCCCAGAGCGGCATCATCCAGGAGATGGAATATTTCCTGGAGCGGACCGTCCCGTAGGATCCGGCTGCCTCAGGGCTCGGCGTCGCCGACCTTGCCGTCCAGCGCCATGCCGCCGCTGCACCATCGCGGCGGTGGCGGCGGGGTGACGGAGGCTTACGGCTGCCGCAGGATCGCCTGCTGGAATCGCAGCACCCGGTTGTCGACGATCTGGTCGAGCACCGATCGCGATTCACCGAAGACAGGTTCGGTCCAGCGTTTCGCCTTGGTTGCGGAGGCCACCGCTTCGCACAGGGACGGAAAGCTGAAGCTGCCGCCGCCCGGCGGGGCGCCCGCCAGCAGATTGGCCAGCGCCGTCCCCTCCATCTGGGTCAGATGGGGATAGAAATCGGCGATCAGCCCCTTGCGGATGCGATAGACCGCAGAGGCCGTGCCGGTGACGTTCCTGGACAAGGCGGTCGGGTGGCGGCGGTAGCGCAGCAGGGGCTTCTTCACATTGGTGAAGACGGCACCGGCGCGCATGAAATCGATCCAGAAGGCGAGATCACCGCCCGACACATAGGCTTGGTTCCAGCGAATCCGATTCTTCATGACGAATTCGCGGCGGAACAGAGAGGTGGCGTCGAAGACGTTTCGCGCCGCCTCCAGGAACAGCGCCTTGATATCGCAATCGGCGACGGCGGCGTCGCTCGCCCCGGTGGCGTCGCCGAACATCTCCAGATCCGCACCGCAGACCGTCACCTCAGGTCGGCCGTCCAGCACCGCCACCTGCAGCGCCAGGCGATCGGGTGCCGAAATGTCGTCGCTGTCCATGCGCGCGACATACTCCCCCTCCGCCAGCGCCAGTCCGACGTTGAGGATGCCCGACAGGCCGAGCTGCACGGGGTTGCGGAAGACCTTCAGCCGCGAATCCCTCATGGCAAGCACCCGGTCGGCGGTCCCATCGGTCGATCCGTCGTCCAGCACCAGAAGCTCGAAGTCACCGTAAGTCTGGGCCAGGATCGACTCCACGGCCTCCTCGACATACGCCGCCGTGTTCCAGGCCGGCAGCAGAACCGAGACGCGCGGAGCCATTCAACCATCCTCGAAACAGAATCAGCCCAACCATGCGTGGAAAAGCGCTCGTATCATACCGCACATCCGCGCGCCTCCGCCAGAAGCCACTGCCGGAAGGCGGCGAAGGGCGGGTGGTTGGCCTTACCGCGGGGGTGGACGAGGTAATAGGCCCGTGCGCTGCGATGCGGCCGGTCGATGGCCGGAACCAGGGTGCCGTCCTCAAGCTCGGCGCGGACCAGCAAGGTCGGCAGCAATGCCACGCCCAGCCCGGCTTCCGCCGCCTGGGCGGTCGTGGCGAACTGTTCGAACACCATGCCGGCACCGGGACGGGGCGCGAGGCCCTGGGCCGACAGCCATTCATTCCACGCGTCGGCGCGGGTGCTGGTGTGCAGCAGCGGCAGCGACGGCAGATCCGCCGGCTCCGCCACCGGATGCGCCGCGAGGAAGGCGGGCGAGCAGACCGGCAGCACCTCCTCGTCCAACAGATGGTCGCAGACGGCGTCGGGCCAGTCGCCGAACCCGTAATGGATGGCGGCATCCAGATCGTGGAGGCGGAAGTCGAAGGGCGCCAGCTTGGTGGTGAAGTGGATCGTCACCTGCGGGTGCGCCGCCTGGAAGGCCGGCAGCCGCGGCACCAGCCAGCGCGTGCCGAAGGTCGGCAGGATGGCGAGGTTCAGCACGCCGCCCTTGGGCGCCGCGATGGTCCGCACGGTGGCCGCCGCGATCTGGCGCAACGCGTCGCGGATCGGATCGGCATAGAGCGCGCCGGTCGGGGTCAGCGTCACCCGCTGGCCCTTGCGGGTGAACAGCGCGGTGCCGATCTGGTCCTCCAGCGCCTTGACCTGCCGGCTGACGGCCCCTTGCGTCAGCGACAGTTCCGCCGCCGCCGCGGTGAAGCTGCCGGTGCGGGCCGCCGCTTCGAAGGCGGTCAGCATGCTCATGGAGGGGAGGAGGCGGCGCTGCAGATCCATGACCGCTTCATTACCAAAGCTCATGACGGCAGGAAAGAAAGTCGTTTGCGCCCTGGCGCGCGGCACGGCACGGTCGGTATCCTGGAGATCCGGAATATTCCCATAGGCAGGGCGGGGCGGCATCGCGATGAAGACCGGTGGTCAGTTGATCGTCGAAGCGCTGGAGGCGCAGGGCGTGCGGCGGGTGTTCGGCGTGCCGGGCGAGAGCTATCTCGCCGTGCTGGACGCCCTGCACGACAGCCCGATCGAGATGGTCGTCTGCCGCCACGAAGGCGGCGCGGCGATGATGGCGGAGTCGCAGGCGAAGCTGACAGGCCGTCCCGGCGTCTGTCTCGTCACCCGCGGCCCCGGCGCCACCAACGCCGCCTCCGGCATCCATGTCGCCCAGCAGGACGAAACCCCGCTGGTCGTGCTGGTCGGCCAGATCGAACGCGGCATGCGCGGCCGCGACGCCTTCCAGGAGGTCGATTACGGCAAGCTGTTCGGCGGCATGTGCAAGTGGGTCGCCGAGATCGACAGCGCCGACCGCGTGCCGGAGATGATTTCCCGCGCCTTCCACACCGCGATGTCCGGCCGGCCCGGCCCGGTGGTGCTCGCCTTGCCGGAAGACACGCTGACCGAAACCGCGGCCGTCAAGGCAGCCCCGCGGGCGGAGCCGGTCGACAGCGCCCCCACCCCCGCCCAACTGGCCGCCTTCGGCGATCTGCTGGGCAAGGCGGAACGGCCGCTTCTGGTCGTTGGCGGTTCCCGCTGGACGGAGGAGGCGGTCGCGGCCCTTCAAGGCTTCGCCGAGCGGCTGTCGCTGCCGGTGGCGGTCACATTCCGCCGCCAGATGCTGTTCGACCACTGCCACCCGCTCTATGCCGGCGACATCGGGCTGGGCATCAACCCAAAGCTGGCGGCGCTGGTCAGGGACAGCGACCTGCTGATCCTGCTGGGCGACCGCTTCTCCGAGGTGCCGTCGCAGGGCTACGATCTCCTGGGCATCCCCGATCCCGGCAAGGCGGTCGTCCACATCCATCCCGGTGCCGACGAAATCGGCCGCGTCTTCCGCCCGACCCTAGGCATGGTCGCCACCCCGGCAGCCTTCCTTGATGCGATGGCCGGCCTGTCCGCGACGGCCAAGCCCGCCTGGGCCGCCCGCGCCGAGGCGGCCCATGCCGCTTACGATGCCTGGAGCACCCCGCCCGACGCCATTCCCGGCGATGTGCAGATGGGCCGCATCATGGCTTGGCTGGACGAGCGGCTGGAGCATGACGCCGTCTTCACCAACGGCGCCGGCAACTACGCCACCTGGATTCACCGGTTCCACCGCTTCCGCCGCTTCGGCACCCAGGTGGCGCCCGCCTGCGGCTCGATGGGCTACGGCCTGCCGGCCGCCATCGCCGCCAAGCTGCAGCACCGCACCCGCGACGTTCTGTGCTTCGCCGGCGACGGCTGCTTCCAGATGACCGGGCTGGAGTTCGGCACCGCCATGCAGGAAGGCGCCGCCGTCATCGTGCTGCTGGTCGACAACGGCATGTACGGCACCATCCGCATGCACCAGGAGCGCGAGTATCCCGGCCGCGTGTCCGGCACGATGCTGAAGAATCCGGATTTCGCCGCCTTCGCCCGCGCCTATGGCGGCCATGGCGAAACGGTGGAGACCACCGACCAGTTCGCCCCGGCCTTCGAACGCGCCCGCGCGTCCGGCCTGCCGGCGATCATCCACATCAAGCTCGACCCCGAAGCCCTGACCCCAAGCCGGACCCTTTCGGAGATCCGTGCGGCGGGAAAGGGGAAGTGAGTTAACCCTCCCACCACTCAAGTCCCCTCTCCCCCCTGGGGAGAGGGTTAGGGTGAGGGGGACGCACCGCAGGATTTTCGCAAACGTCCCGCGACGCATCCCCCTCACCCCGTCCCTCTCCCCAAGGGGGAGAGGGGGAGTTCTATACAGACCCAAGGAGCCACCCCGGTGCAGCACAGCGACATCCTCTCCCGTTTCGGCCTGACCTCCAGCGGAGCCGGGCTCACCGCCCGTTCGCCGGTGGACGGCGCCACGCTCGCCACGGTGGCGGAGACCGCGCCGTCGCAGGTGTCGGACATCGTCGCCAACGCCGCCCGCGCCTTCGAGGCGTGGCGCTCGGTGCCGGCCCCGCGCCGCGGCGAGCTGGTCCGCCTGCTGGGCGAGGAGCTGCGCGCCGCCAAGGAGGATCTCGGCCGTCTGGTTTCGCTGGAAGCCGGCAAGATCTACCAGGAAGGCCTGGGCGAAGTGCAGGAGATGATCGACATCTGCGACTTCGCCGTCGGCCTGTCGCGCCAGCTCTACGGCCTGACCATCGCGTCGGAGCGTCCGGGCCATTCGATGCGCGAGACCTGGCATCCGGCCGGCCCCTGCCTCGTCATCTCCGCCTTCAACTTCCCGGTGGCGGTGTGGTCGTGGAACGCGGCGCTGGCGCTGGTCTGCGGCGACCCGGTCGTCTGGAAGCCGTCGGAGAAGACCCCGCTGACCGCCGCCGCCTGTCAGGTGATCTTCGACCGCGCCGTCGCCCGCTTCGGCGACGCGCCGGCCAACCTGTCCCAGGTCGTCCAGGGCGGGCGTGAGATCGGCGAGGCGCTGGTCGCCCACCCCGGCTTCCCCATCGTCTCGGCCACCGGCTCCACCCGCATGGGCCGCGAGGTCGCCAAGGTGGTGGCGGAGCGCTTCGGCCGCTCGATCCTGGAGCTGGGCGGCAACAACGCCATGATCGTGGCGCCGTCGGCCGACCTCGACATGGCCCTGCGCGCCATCCTGTTCTCCGCCGTCGGCACCTGCGGCCAGCGCTGCACCACGCTGCGCCGGCTGATCGTCCACCGCTCGGTCAAGGACCAGCTCCTGCCGCGCCTGAAGGCGGCCTATGCCTCCGTTTCCATCGGCAGCCCGCTGGAGTCCGGCGTGCTGATGGGTCCGCTGGTCGACGCCGACGCCTTCAAGGCGATGCAGCGCGCGCTGGAGGCCGCGAAGGCCGAGGGCGGCACGGTGACTGGCGGCGAGCGCACGCTGACCGACCGCTTCCCCAACGCGTACTACGTCACGCCGGCCATCGTCGAGATGCCGGCCCAGACCGAGGTGGTCCGGCACGAGACCTTCGCGCCGATCCTCTATGTCCTGACCTACGACACGCTGGAGGAGGCCATCGCGCTTCAGAACGCGGTGCCGCAGGGCCTGTCCTCCTGCATCTTCTCCACCGATATCCGTGAGACGGAGCGCTTCCTGTCGGCCGCCGGGTCCGACTGCGGCATCGCCAACGTCAACATCGGTCCCAGCGGTGCGGAGATCGGCGGCGCCTTCGGCGGCGAGAAGGAGACCGGCGGCGGCCGTGAATCCGGCTCCGATTCCTGGAAGGCCTACATGCGCCGCCAGACCGCGACGGTGAACTACTCCTCCGCGCTGCCGCTCGCCCAGGGCATCAAGTTCGAGATCATGGGCTGATCGGCGTCTGAGGCACACCACCCCGCGGCGTCATCGCCCCTTGCGACCGGCACAGCCCGGCGCGACACTTCCGCCATGAACGGTCGGGAGCATGGGGCGATGGCGGACGCGGCAGGACATACGCCTCTGGCACGCCTGCAAAACTTGCGGGCGTCGCCGGAGCCGCTGGCGGCGCTGCTGGCCGATCTCCGCGGGATCGAGCATGGCGGCGATCCGCGTTTCGCCATGACACTCGACCATTATCTGGAAAGCTGGCTGGGCAGCCAGCCGCGCGAGGTGTTCCGGCTCGCCGGCCCCCGCCTGCTGATCCTCGCCCCGGCCGAAGCCGCTCCGCTGCTCGACGCCGGAGCCAGGGCGCTGGCACACACCCTGTTGTCGCACGGCTTCGGCACGCTCCGCACCGCCCACTACGACATGGCGACGGAAGCCGAGCGCCTGTTCGCCGACCTGTTCCCCAACGATGTCACCGCGGCCCTGCGCGAAGCGGCCGAACGCGCGCCGACCGCGGCGCTCGCCCATCTGCTGGAGGTGGAGCGGGTCCTGCACGGCGCCGACATCGACAGCATCGTTCGCGAACAGCCGGTCTGCTCCTTCGCGGAGCCCCGCGCAGCGGTGGTCACCACCGAACTGGCCATATCGCTGGAAGAATTGGAATCGCGGCTGTCCCTGTCGCTGCGCAGCGATTCCTGGCTGCGGCACGAGGTGGCGGTGCGGCTCGACCGCGGGCTGTTGCGCCATATCGCCCGCGACCGCAGCCGCGATCCCCGCCCCTTCGCCGTCGACCTGCACACCGCCACCGTGCTGGACGACGGCTTCGACGAACTGGCACGCGCCATCCCCGCGGAGATGCGCGGCCGGATCACCGCGGAGCTTCCCTGCTGGGAACTCTCCCTCGCCCCGGCGCGGGTGGTCACGGCGGCCGGACGGCTGGCCGACGCCGGCTTCGCGGTGGCGTTGGACCATGTGCCGCTGGCGGCGTTGGCCGGGCTTGATCTCGGCGGGCTGGAGCCGGCTTTCATCAAGACACAGTGGATTCGCGGAGCCTCCGAACTGCTGACCGCCGCCGTAGAGCGTTTCGGCGCCGGGCGGCTGGTCCTCTGGCGCTGCGACGAGCCGCCGGCGCTGGAAACCGGCCACGCATCCGGGGTCGTCCTGTTCCAGGGCCGCGCGGCGGATGCCGCCTCTGCCGCACCCTGGCACCCGAGCGAAAGCGTGCCGCCCCCCGTGGCGGAGGAACCGGAAGAGCCCGCCCCATCCGAAGCAGCAGAACCCACCCAGCCCCCACCCCCCGGCCTGCTCGGCCGCCTGTTCGGACGCGGCTGACCGCCGCAGGACGCTGCCGCTTCCAATGAGCCGATCGTTTGGAAAGCCCCTCACCCCAACCCGCGGGTCGGCAAAACGCCGTTGGCGTTTGGCCGATCCCGCCCCGCAAGGGGAGAAGGGCTTTCTTCGCGGCGCAGCACCCACCGCCCCCCGATTGACAGCCGGTCATTACGGGTTCCTAATAGTTAAAATGCCAATGAACGACGAAGGCGTCGGATGTCCATCCAAACGCCCGGCCAAGCGGCCACCAAGCCCGCACCCTCTGCGGCGTCCTCCCGCCCCGCCCGCCTGCTGAATGCGACGGCCGTCGGCCTTCTCGGTGCGGTCGGCCTGCTGTCCTACATCGGGCTCGGCCACGGGATGGAAGCGCTGTGGAACCCGACCGGCGCGGTCATCATCGCCGGCGGCATCGCCGTTTCCGCCCTGATGGCCTTCCGGGCGAGCGAGCTGCGCGCCGCCCTCGCTGCCCTCCGCACCATCTTCCGGGACGACGAGTCCATTGCCGCCGACATCGCGGAGCTGGTGGCCTTCTCCCGGCTCTACCAGCGCGGCCAGATCCAGCGGGCCGAGGAACAGGGGACCAGGGCCGGCAGCCCGTTCCTGCGGCTGGGGCTGCAGCTGATCGCCGACGGCACGCCGGTCAACGACATCCTGCATGTGATGAACTGGCGCATTCAGAAGCTGATCGAGCAGGAATCGGTGCAGTCCCGCCTGTTCCGCACGCTGGCCGGCCTCGCCCCCGCCTTCGGGCTTCTGGCGACGCTCGTCGGGCTGATCGGCATGATGGCGCAGCTGGGCACCGCCACCATCGCCCAGGTGGGCGAGCACATGTCGGTCGCGCTGGTGGCGACGCTCTATGGCGTGGTGCTGGCCAACCTCGTCTTCAAGCCGATCGCCATCAAGCTGGAACAGCGCACCGCCCGGCGGGTGGCGATGCTGAACGTGCTGCTGGAGGGCATCATCCTGGTGCGGCTCGGCCGCTCGCCGACGGTGATCGCCGACGCGCTGGCCGAATTCGTGCGCGAACGCGGGGACGAACTCCATGGCACCTCGTGACGACAGGCCCCAGAACGGCGGTTTCGCGCCGGACGATGCGGAGGATCTCGCCTCCCCCACCTGGGCGGCCGGCATAGGAGCCGGCAACGTCCTGCCGCAGGCCGGCGCGGAGGAGGATCAGGAAATCTGGCTGCTCAGCTACTCCGACCTCGTCACGCTGCTGCTGTCGGTGTTCGTCATGCTGCTGGCGATCACCAGCCTGAAGGACCAGCTGCCGACCACGCCGCAGCCGGAAACTCCGGCCATCGCCCTTCACGCCCCGCAGGCGCTCCCGCCCCTGTTCGACGAGCCGGTGCCCGTACCGACGACGGATCCCGCGCCGCCCGACCCGCGGCCGCGCCTGGACGATGATGAGGTCGCGGTGACGGCGCCCGAACGGGTGGCGGAGCGCTGGCGCGAGACCCTCGCGGGACTGGGCGTTCCGCGCAGCGTGGCGGTCGACGTGCGGCAGAACCGGGTCGGGATCGTCATCGGCGAAGGCATCCTCTTCGCCCCCGGACAGGCGGAGCTGACGCCGGGCGGCGACGGGCTGCTGCGCCGGCTGGCCCCGACGCTGGCGGCCACCCGCGGCGACATCGTGGTGGAGGGGCACAGCGACTCCACACCGATCGGCAACCGCCGCTTCCCCTCCAACTGGGAGCTGTCGGGCGGCCGGGCGGCCAGCGTGGTGCGGCGGCTGATCGAGCTTGGACTGCCGCCGGACCGGCTGTCGGCGGTGGGCTTCGCCGATACCCGGCCGCTCTCCACCGGTGCCGACCCGGTCTCGATGGCGCGCAACCGCCGCGTCGCCATCACCATCCAGGCTGATGGCCTCCCGGATGGCTTCCCGGCGGCGCAGGAGCCCGGCCGGGCGATTCCATAGGGGCAGGGTTTGATTTGACGCAATGCCGCAACGCAACGAAGGGGGCTATGCTGGGATCCGGTGGTCGATCTGGTTGACGCATTGCCCTCCACCCCCCACGGCGCCGCCCCACGGGAGAATTCCACGGGAGCATCCAGGCGCCCCTTCCCCCGCCAGCCGGGGGAAGGTCGGGTGGGGCCTCGATGCAGTCGCTCTGCCGCGGCACTGCCGCAACCGCCACCATTTTTCACGGTTCCCGTCCCACTCAACCGGCCGGAGTGACCATGTCCGTTCAAACCTCCGCGCGACCATCCGCCGATCCGTCCGCCGCCCCACCTGCCGCCCCGGAATCCGACTCGGCTCCGGGCCGGGTCGTGGCGGTCCGCGGGTCGGTCATCGACATCCGCTTTCCCGAAACGGCCCTGCCGCCGCTGTTCGACGCGGTGGAAATTCTGTGGGACGGTCCCGAGCGGCTGGTGGCGGAGGTGCAGAGCCATCTCGACGGCGCCACCTTGCGCGCCATCGCACTGCAGGGCACCTCCGGCCTGCGGCGGGGCACGCCGGTCCGCTCCACCGGCGGCCCGCTGACCGCCCCGGTCGGCGAGGCGGTGCTGGGCCGGCTGATCGACGTCATGGGGCTGGCGCGCGACGACGGGCCGGAGCTGCCGCCCGACACGCCGCGCGCGCCGATCCACCGCCCGCCGCCGCCGCTGGCCCGGCGCAGCCCGCGCCGCGACCTGATGGAGACCGGCATCAAGGTGATCGACCTGCTGGCCCCGCTGGCCCGCGGCGGCAAGGCCGCGATGTTCGGCGGCGCCGGGGTCGGCAAGACCGTGCTGGTGATGGAGCTGATCCGCAAGATGGTGGAGCGCCACACCGGCATCTCCGTCTTCGCCGGCATCGGCGAGCGCTCCCGCGAGGGGCAGGAGCTGTGGGAGGAGATGAAGCGCTCCGGCGTGCTCGACCGCACCGCGCTCGTCTTCGGCCAGATGAACGAGCCGCCGGGCGCGCGCTGGCGCGTCGGCCTGACCGCGCTGACCATCGCCGAGCATTTCCGCGACGAGGAAATGCTGGACGTGCTTCTGCTAATGGACAACGTCTTCCGCTTCGTCCAGGCCGGTGCGGAGGTGTCGGGCCTGCTGGGCCGCCTGCCGTCGCGAGTCGGTTACCAGCCCACGCTGGCCAGCGAGATCGCCGAACTGGAGGAGCGGGTCGCCTCCACCCCCGGCGCAGTGGTGACGGCGATCCAGGCGGTCTATGTCCCGGCCGACGACTTCACCGATCCCGCGGTGGCGGAGCTGTTCAGCCATCTCGACAGCTCCATCGTGCTGTCGCGCGCCATGGCGGCGGAAGGGCTCTATCCGGCCGTGGATCCGCTGAGTTCGACCTCCAGCCTGCTCGATCCGCTGGTGGTGGGGGAGGCGCATTACCGTCTGGCGGAGGATGTGCGCAAGACCATCGCCCATTACCGCGAACTGCAGGACGTCATCGCATTGCTGGGCATGGAGGAGCTGAGCACCGCCGACCGTCTGGCCGTGCGCCGTGCCCGCCGCCTGCAGCGCTTCCTGACCCAGCCCTTCCTGGTGACGGAGGCCTTCACCGGCCATGGCGGCGTCAGCGTGCCGCTGGAGGAGACGCTGAAGGGCTGCCGCGCCATCCTGGACGGCGAAGGCGACGACTGGGCCGAAAGCGCCTTCTTCATGACCGGAACCCTGGACCAGGTCCGCGAGCGCGACCGCGCCGGGAGGGGAGCATGAGCGCAGACCTACGGATGTCCCCCTCTCCCCCCCGGGGAGAGGGTCGGGGTGAGGGGGAAGCGCTGCGGGGTTTTCCCAAAGGTCCCGCCACGTATCCCCCTCACCCTAACCCTCTCCCCAGGGGGGAGAGGGGACTCGAGCATGCGCGAGAGTTGTCCCTCATCGTCACCACCCCCACCTCCGTCGCCGCCCAACTCACCGGCCTCCGCCACCTCCGGGCGGAAGACGCCAGCGGCGCCTTCGGCATCTGGCCCGGCCATGCCGACCTGCTGACCGCCCTGGCGATCTCCGTCATCAGCTGGCGCACCGCCGACGGGCGCGAAGGCCACTGCGCTGTGCGCGGCGGGGTGCTGACCATCCGCGACGGCGCCCGGATCGCCGTGGCGACGCGCGAAGCGGTGGTCGGCGACGACCTGCACGCCCTGGAACGCGACGTGCTCGCCCGCTTCCGCCGCAACCGCGAGGAGGAAGGGGAGGCGCGCAGCGGCGCCCGCCGCATGCATCTGGCCGCGATCCGCCACATCCTCGCCTATCTGCACCCCGACCGACGGCCCTCCGGCCCCTTCGCCCCCACTCCCGACGGCGGGGAGGAGGCGCCATGAGCGACGGACAGGATCCGCTTCCCGGCAGCGTCCGCCGCCGGCGCGAACGGCAGGAGCGCTGGACCCGTGAAGGCGAACGGCCGATGGGCCGCAACCTCGCCCTGATCGGGGCGCTGGGCTGGCTGGTGATCGTGCCGACGCTGGCCGGCCTGTTCGCCGGGCGCTGGCTCGACGAACGGGCGGGCGGCGGAATTTTCTGGACGGCGGCGCTGCTGTTCGCGGGCGTGGTGCTCGGCGGATGGCTCGCCTGGACCCGTATCGAGCAGGAGCGCTGAGGTGATGACCGCCCCCTATCTTCTTCCCATTCTGACCGGGGCGCTGGCGGGGCTGGCGTTGGGAACCGTGTTCTTCCGCGGTCTGGCCGCGACCGCCCGGCTCTATGTGGCCGGCGGGGTCCGGCGCGCGGTTCCGCTCTATCTGCTCCGGCTGGCCGCCGCCACCGCCGGCTTCACCATCGCCGCCCTGTGGGGCGGGGCGGAGGCGCTGCTGGCGATGCTGGCCGGATTCCAGCTGGCCCGCAGCCTCGTGGTCCGGCGCGAAAAGCGGGCGGAGGCGGGAACGCCATGACGGATTCCCCCCTGACGACGCCGGTTGTCTTCCTGCTGGGACCGATCCCGGTCACCTTGCCGGTCGTCGTCACCTGGGGACTGATGGCGGCGATGGTGCTGGGCGCCGCGCTGGCGACCCGGCGGCTGCGGGTGGAGCGGCCGGGCCGCGTCCAGACCGTGCTGGAGCTGGTGGTGGAGACCCTGCGCCGGCAGATCGCCGAGACGATGCAGGCCGACGCCACGCCCTTCCTGCCGCTCCTGGGCACGCTGTTCCTCTATCTGGCGGTCGCCAACCTGTCCGGGCTGGTGCCGGGGCTGAAGGCGCCGACCGCCTTTCTGGAGACGGCGGCGGCGCTGGCGCTGGTCGTGCTGCTGGCGTCGCAGGCGCTGGGAATCCGCCGCCGCGGCCTGTGGCCCTACCTGAAGGGCTTCGCCCACCCCACCCCGCTGCTGCTTCCGCTGAACATCCTGTCGGAACTGACGCGCGCCTTCTCGCTGTCGGTCCGCCTGTTCGGCAACGTGATGAGCGGGGAGTTCGTCATCGCCATCGTGCTGTCGCTGGCCGGCCTGTTCGTGCCGGTGCCGCTGATGGCGCTGGAACTGCTGCTGGGTCTCGTGCAGGCGTACATCTTCACCGTGCTGGCCGCGGTATTCATCGGCGGCGCGGTCGGAACAATAGAAAAGGGATAGCAATCATGGATGTCCATTCGATCAGCATCCTCGGCGCCGCGCTGGCCGTCTCGGTCGGCGCCATCGGGCCGGCCCTGGCGGAGGGACGCGCCGTCGCCGCCGCGATGGAGGCCATCGCCCGCCAGCCGGAAGCCGCCAACACCCTGTCGCGCACCCTGTTCGTCGGTCTGGCGATGATCGAGACGATGGCGATCTACTGCCTCGTCGTCGCCCTGCTGCTGCTGTTCGCCAACCCCTTCGCCTGACCCCGGCAATTCCGGAGCCCGTCATGCACATCGACGGTTGGACGATCCTGCTCCAGGCGGTCAATTTCCTGATCCTGGTCTGGCTGCTGCGCCGCTTCCTCTACCGCCCCGTCCTGGCGGTGATCGCCGAGCGGCAGGCCGCCACCGAGCGCGTCCGCAGCGAGGCGGAGGCCGCGCGCCAAGCCGCCGAAGCCGCGCGCCGGACCCTGGAGGACCAGCGCGCAACCCTGCCGGCCGAACGCGACCGCCTGATCGCCGCCGCCCGCACCGAGGCGGAGGCCGAACGCGCCGCCCTGCTCGACCGGGCGCGGGGCGAGGTCGACCATGCGCTGGAGGAGGCACGTGCCCGGCTGGCGGAGGAACGGGCGCAGGCGCTGGGCGCCCTGCAGCGCCACGCCGCCGCTCTCGGCACCCAGTTGGCGACCCGCCTGCTGCGCGACGCCCCGGCACGCGCCCTGACCCGTCCCCTGCTGGAGGAGGCCTGTGCGGCGGTGGAGGCGCTGCCCGCCGCCCAGCGCCATGCCCTGGCGGATGGGGTCGAGGCGGTGCCGGTACGCGTTGCCGCGGCCGCCCCGCTGCCGGACGAGGACGCCGCCCATACCCGCGACCGGCTGTCGGCGGCATTGGGCCGGCCGGTGGCGCTGGAACTGACCGAGGATCCGTCGCTGATCGCCGGTGTGGAGCTGCATTTCGCCCACAGCGTCGTCCGCCGCAGCTGGAAGCAGAGGCTGGCCGAGGCGAATGAGGAGATGACCCGTCATGACTCCGCAAGAACCGATGCCGACCCCGTCGCTTGAGGACGCGCTCGACGCCTGGATGCCGGGCGCGCTGCGCCGGCTGGACGGGCTGGATACCACTGCGCGGCTGGAATCGGTCGGGCGGGTGGAGTCGGTCGGCGACGGCATCGCCCATGTCGCCGGCCTGCCCGACGTGCGGGTGGACGAGCTGCTGCTGTTCCCCGGCGGGGTCGCCGGGCTCGCCATGGATCTGGATGACCGGATTGGCTGCATCCTTCTGGGCGATGCCACGCAGGTCGCGGCCGGCGGCACCGTCCACGGCACCGGAACGGTGCTGCGCGTGCCGGTCGGCGACCGGCTGATGGGGCGGGTGGTCGATCCGCTCGGCAACCCGCTGGACGACGGTCCGCCCATCGAGGCCGACGGGTGGGAGCCGGTGGAGCGTCCCGCTCCGACCATCGCCGAGCGCGCGGCGGTGTCCGAACCGCTGCTGACCGGCACCGCGGTGATCGACGCGATGTTCCCGCTCGGCCGCGGCCAGCGCGAGCTGCTGATCGGCGACCGCGCCACCGGCAAGACCGCCATCGCGGTGGACGCCATCCTCAACCAGACCGACGGGGATGTGTTCTGCGTCTATGTCGCCGTCGGCCAGAAGGCGTCCGGCGTGCGCGCGGCGATCGAGGCGGTGCGCCAAGGCGGCGCCGCGGCGCGCACCCTGTTCGTCATCGCCGCCGCCGATTCCGCCCCCGGCCTGCAATGGCTGGCGCCCTATGCCGGCTTCACCATGGCCGAGCATTTCCGCGACAGCGGCCGGCACGCCCTGGTGATCGTCGACGACCTGACCAAGCATGCGGCGGTCCACCGCCAATTGTCGCTCCTGCTGCGCCGTCCGCCGGGGCGCGAGGCCTATCCGGGCGACGTCTTCTACCTGCACAGCCGCCTGCTGGAACGGGCGGCCAAGCTGACGCCCGCCAAGGGCGGCGGGTCGCTGACCGCGCTGCCCATCGCCGAGACCCAGGGCGGCAACCTGTCGGCCTACATCCCGACCAACCTGATCTCCATCACCGACGGGCAGGTCTGCCTCGACGCCAAGCTGTTCTACGAGGGGCAGAAGCCGGCGGTGGACATCGGCCGCAGCGTGTCGCGCGTCGGCGGCAAGGCGCAGCCGCCCGCCCTGCGCACGCTGGCCGAACCGTTGCGGCTCGACTACGCCCAGTTCCTGGAGCTGGAGGTCTTCACCCGCTTCGGCGGTCTGGTGGACGAACGCACGCGCAAGGCGGTGGAGCATGGCCGGCGCATGCGGGCCCTGCTGGCGCAACGGCACCTGTCGCCCCGCCCGCTGGCGGTCCAGGCGGCGCAGCTGCTGGCGCTGGCCGACGGCACGCTGGACCGGCTGCCGCTGGAAGCGATGCCGCGCTTTCAGGCGGCACTGGCCGGCTTGGTCGCCGCCCACCCGCCCAGGATCGGCGATACGCTGGACGACGCCACCAAGTCGGCGCTGCGCGACCTGATCGCGCAGGCTGTCTCGGGCCTGACCGGAGCGGCGCCATGACCGAACGGCTGGCGGAGGTCGAGGCCCGGCGGGCCAGCGTGCAGGATCTGGAGGCGGTGACCGACGTCATGCGCTCGCTCGCCGCCATGCGGCTGCAGCAGGCGCTCGGCACGCTGGCCGGCACCCGCGCCTATGCCGAGGTGATCGCCGGAGCGCTGGCCCAGGCCGCGGCCTTGCTGGACGATGCGCCGCCGCAATGGCCCGTCAACGGACACGGCCATTGCGCGTGGGTGCTGTTCGCGCCGGAACACGGCTTCGTCGGCGCCTTTACCGAAAAGCTGGTCGATGAGGCGCTGGCTGCACCGCCGGGCTGCGCGCTGTGGGTGGCGGGGTCGCGCGGCGCCGCCCTGCTGGAGGAACGCGGTCGCCCGCCGGCCTGGGCCACGGCGATGGCGACCAACACCGACGCCGTCACCGCCACCGCCCGGCGCATCGCCGAGGCGCTCTACCAGGCGGCGGCGGACGGGCGGCTGGGCCGGGTGGAGCTGCTCTACGGCCGCACCAACGCCGGCGCGCCGCCGGAGCTGGTGCGCCGCCCCCTGCTGCCGCTCGGCCTGCCGCAAGACGGCGCCCGGACGGTGCCGCCGCTGATCAACATGCCGCCGCGCGACCTGATCGCCCGGCTGGTGGACGAGTATATCTTCGCCCTGCTGGCCGATGCCGCGATGGAGAGCTTCGCCGCGGAGAACGCAGCGCGCCTCTCCACCATGATGACGGCCCGCCACAACATCGAAACCACGCTGGACGAGCTGACCGCCACGGCACGCCACCTGCGCCAGGAACAGGTTACGAATGAACTGATCGAACTGGTGTCGGGAGCCGAGGCGATGGGGTGACAAACACCCTCTCCCGCCACAGTCCCTTCTCCCCCCTGGGGAGAAGGTTAGGATGAGGGGGTTCGGCGCAGCCGAAGAAATCCTCGAAGCGGTCCCCCCTCACCCCGACCCTCTCCCCGCTGTCGGCGGACCGGAGGTCCGCCTGTCGCGTCAGCGCAAACGAAGTTTGCGCGTGAGCGGGGGGGAGAGGGAGATTTGGGCGGGTTTAGCAAACGCCACCAGTAGTTCAGCCGCCACCAGCGCCGCGATCACCTCCGGCCGCTTGTCACCGGTCAGCGCGGCACCGATGGGGCAGGTCAGTCCCTCCAGCGCGTGCACGTCCCGCCCGCGCGCCCGGAACCAGCGCTCGAACTTCGCCCGCTTCGTCGCGGAACCGATCATGCCGACATAGGCGGCGTCGCCCCGGCGCAGCGCCGCCTCGGCAATCTCGAAATCCAGGGCGTGGCTGTGGGTCAGCACCAGATAGCCCGCCCCGGCCGGTGCCCCCGCCAGCGGGTCGAGCGGGCTGTCGGTCAGGATGCGCTCCACCCCCGCCGGGATCGTCTCGGGGAACTCCTGCGCCCGGCCGTCGATCCACTGCAGGCGCAGCGGCAGCGGCGCGAAGGCTGTCGCCATGGCCCGTCCGACATGGCCGGCCCCGAACAGCAGCAGCGTCGGCCGCGCCTCCCGCGCCCGGTTCTCCCGTTCCTGCAACGCGGCGACGGTGCCGTCGTCGGCCCGCTCCAGCCGCAGCACGACATGCCCGCCGCAGCACTGGCCGGTCGCCGGCCCCAGCGGAAGGTCTAGCGTCTCAAGGTGAGTGCCGTCCTCCAGCATCCGCCGCGCGGTGGCGATGGCGGTCCATTCCAGCCGTCCGCCGCCGACCGTGCCGGCGCAGGCCTCCCGCCCCACCAGCATGCCGGCCCCCTCCTCCCGCGGGGTGGAGCCGCGCGCCTCGGCGACGGTGACGAGGATGGCGGATGCGCCCTGGGACAGCCAGTCGGAGAGGGTGGTGGAGAGGGAGGTCATGCCGGTTCGGGGGAGAGTGGCAAGGTGTCTTGCCCCCTCCCCGACCCTCCCCCGCTTTCAGCGGGAGAGGGGGCCTTTTGCGAGGCGGCGGCAGTTCCCTCCACCGCCAACGGCGGGGGAGGGTTAGGGAGGGGGCATTCGCCGCCATTTCGCACCCGCTCCCGCAGTCCCGCGATGCAGCTCAACACCCGCTCCGGCGTGGCGGGCGCGTCCAGCCTCGGGCAAATCCGGTGCCCGGCGACACTCGCCACCGCATCGGACAGCGCGTGGAACACCGACATGCCCAGCATGAAGGGCGGCTCGCCCACCGCCTTGGAGCGGAAGATGGTGTCCTCGCGGTTCGGCGCATTCTCCAGCAGCGCGACGTTGAAGATGCGCGGACGGTCCGAACAGGCCGGGATCTTATAGGTGCTGGGCGCATGGGTGCGCAGGCGGCCCTGCCCATCCCACCACAGCTCCTCCATGGTCAGCCAGCCCATGCCCTGGACGAAGCCGCCCTCGATCTGCCCCTTGTCGATGGCCGGGTTCAGCGATCGGCCGCAGTCGTGCAGGATGTCCACCCGGTCGACGACATACTCGCCGGTCAGCGTGTCCACCGTCACCTCGGCGCAGGCCGCACCATAGGCGAAGTAGTAGAACGGCGTGCCGCGCCCCGCCGCGCGGTCCCAATGGATCTTCGGCGTCTTGTAGAAGCCGGTGGCCGACAGCTGCACCCGCGCCATATAGGCGGCACGGACCAGATCGGCAAAGCTCATGTCCTGGTCGCCGACCAGCACCCGGTTGCGCTCGAACCGCACCGCCTCGGGCACCACACCCCATTTCTCCGCCGCGAAGGCGACCAGCCTCTCCCTGATGGTGCGGGCCGCCGCCTGTGCCGCCTTGCCGTTCAGGTCGGAGCCCGACGACGCCGCGGTGGCGGACGTGTTGGGCACCTTGCCGGTGCTGGTGGCGGTCGCGCGGATGGTGGAGATGTCGACCTGGAACTCCTCCGCCACCACCTGGGCGACCTTGGTGTAGAGCCCCTGCCCCATCTCGATCCCGCCATGGTTCAGCTGGATGCTGCCGTCGGTGTAGACATGGACCAGCGCGCCGGCCTGATTGTAGTGGCTGGCGGTGAAGGAGATGCCGAACTTCACCGGCGTCAGCGCCAGCCCCTTGCGCAGGATGCGGCTCTTGGCATTGAAGGCGCGGATCTCCTCCCGGCGCGTCCAATAGCCGCTGCTTTCCTCAAGCTGCGCGATCAACTCCGGCAGGATGTTGTCGGTGACGGTCTGGTGATAGGGCGTCAGGTTGCGGCCGTCCCTCTCGGGATCGGTGCCGTAGAGGTTCCGCTTGCGGATCTCCAGCGGGTCCTTGCCCAGCGCGAAGGCGATCTCGTCGATCACCCGCTCCGCCGCGACCATGCCCTGCGGGCCGCCGAAGCCGCGGAATGCCGTGTTGGATACCGTGTTGGTCTTCAGCGGCAGCGATTCCAGCCGCGCCGCCGGATAGAAATAGCCGTTGTCGGCATGGAACAACGCACGGTCGGTCACCGGCCCCGACAGGTCGGCGGCATAGCCGGCCCGTGCCGCGAACAGCATGTCCACGCCCTGGATCAGCCCGCTGTCGTCGAAGCCGACGCGATAGTCGATCTCGAAATCATGGCGCTTGCCGGTGACCTGGAAATCGTCGTCGCGGTCGGGACGCAGCTTGGCGGCGCGGCCGGTGCGCTTGGCGACCAGCGCGGTGCAGGCGGCGAACAGGTTCGACTGCGTCTCCTTGCCGCCGAAACCGCCGCCCATCCGCCGAACCTCCACCGTCACCGCGGCGTCCGGCACGTCCAGAACATGGGCGACGATGTGCTGCACCTCCGTCGGGTGCTGGGTGGAGACGTGGATCAGCACCTCCTGGTCCTCGCCGGGCACCGCCATGGCGATCTGGCTTTCCAGATAGAAATGCTCCTGCCCGCCGATGGCGAGCCGCCCCTCCACCCGATGCGGCGCCTCGGCCAGCGCCGCATCGGCGTCGCCGACCCGCAGCGTCATCGGCGGGGTGACGAGTGTCCGCTCGCCGTCGCGGGCGGCGGCGATGGTGAGGACGGCGGGCAGTTCCTCATACTCGATCACCGCCAGTTTGGCGGCGCGGCGGGCCTGATCACGGGTTTCGGCGGCGACGGCGAAGATCGGCTGGCCGACATGCTCGACCAGGGATGAGGCGAACAGTGGCTCGTCATGCTTGCCCATGCAGCCGATGTCGTTCACCCCCGGCACGTCGCCAGCGGTGAAGGCCGCGACGACGCCCGGAGCCTGCCTGACCGGCGACAGGTCGACGGAGCGGATGCGCGCATGCGCCCGGCTGCTCAGCCCCAGATAGACATGCAGCAACCCGGCCGGCTCGGCGATGTCGTCGACATAGACCGCTTCGCCGCTGACATGCTTATGCGCACTTTCATGCCGGCGCGGGTCATGGACGGCTCCTTCGATACGCGCCGCAGGCACGATTGGGGTTGTGACGTCAGGCATGTGCAAGCCTCCGGTCGCCGACCAGGCGGGTATCCGCCGCCGGGTCGCTGGTCTCGACATACAGCTTCATCAGCAAATTCGCGGCCACCATGGAGCGATAGCCCGCGCTGGCCCGCCAATCGCTTAGCGGCGTGTAGTCGCCGGCCAGTGCGTCCATCGCCTGGGTCACGGTTTCCTCCGTCCAATGGCGGCCCAGCAGCACCGCTTCGGCCCCGCTGGCGCGTTTCGGCGTGCCGGCCATGCCGCCGAAGGCGATGCGGATGTCGGCGACGCGGCCCTCGCCGTCCAGCGTCAGGCGGAAGGCGCCGCAGACGGCGGAGATGTCCTGGTCGAAGCGTTTGGCGATCTTGTAGGCACGGAAGCGCACGCCCGCCGCCGGCTTGGGCAGGATCACCGCCTCGACGAATTCGCCCTCGCGGCGGTCCTGCTTGCCGTATTCGATGAAGAAATCCTCCAGCGGCAGTTCCCGCGTCTCTCCGCCGCGGCGCAGGCGCAACGTGGCGCCGCAGGCGATCAGCGCCGGCGGCGTGTCGCCGATGGGGGAGCCGTTGGCGATGTTGCCGCCGATGGTGCCCATGTTGCGCACCTGCTCCGCCCCGATGCGGCGGATCAGCTCGCCGAAATCGGGATAGAGCGCAGCGATCCGCTCCGCCGCGTCGCTGTAGGTCACGCCGGCCCCGATCACCAGCGCGTCGCCGCGATCCTCGATTCGCCGCAGGTCGCGGACCCGGCCGGTGTAGATCACCGTCGCCAGCACGCGTTGGAACTTGGTCACCCACAGCCCGACATCGGTCGCCCCGGCCACGATGGTGGCGCCGGGATTGTCCAGCAGGAGCTGCGCCAGCTGCGGCACGGTGGCCGGCGCCAGGAAGCGGCGCCCACCGGCCCCGACGCTGAGGATCTCCTCGTCCCGCAGCGCCTTCAGCTTCCCCGCCATGGCATCCCGGTCGGCGAAACGGTCGGCATCCCGGTCGCCGATCCCGTACATGGCGTGGGCAGCGCGGACGATCGGCTCATAGCCGGTGCAGCGGCACAGGTTGCCGGCCAGCGCGTCGTCGATCCGCTGCCCGTCGGGTCGGTCCTCGTTCAGGTAGAGCGCCAGCAGCGACATGACGAAGCCCGGCGTGCAGAATCCGCATTGCGAGCCGTGGCAATCGACCATCGCCTGCTGAACCGGGTGCAGCGCGCCGTCCGGTCCCTTCAGATGCTCCACCGTCAGCAGCCGGCAGCCGTCCAGCGTGGCGAGGAAGCGGATGCAGGCGTTCACCGCCTCGTAGCGCAGCGTGTCGCCGTCCAGCCGTCCGACCACCACGGTGCAGGCGCCGCAATCGCCCTCCGCACAGCCTTCCTTGGTGCCGACCCGCCGTTCCGACAGCCGCAGCCAGTCCAGCACCGTCAGGGTCGGATCGACCGCGTCGATCTCCCGAAGCTCGTCGCCGAGATAGAAGCGGAGGCGCTGGCGCATGGCTGCTCCCGATGAACTGGTGACGATGTGACGCAGTATTTCACCGACGTCGACTCTGTCACCAGATCGGCAGCGCGGGAAAGAGTTTCAAATGATTTGCGAAGGAGGTGGGGCTTGCCCCCTCCCCATCCCTCCCCCGCTCTCAGCGGGCCTTTGGCCCGCCTGTCGCGTCAGCACAAAGCTTAGCTTTGTGCGAGAGCTTCGCGGGAGAGGGGGCAGGACGCTTGGCGGCGTAACTCTATGCAAAGCGGCGGCAGTCCCCTCTCCCGCGAAGCGGGGGAGGGTTAGGGAGGGGGCATTCGAAGCCAACCCTCACGCACTCCCCTCCGGTATCATCGTCGCCAATCCCCCATCAGCCCGCACCGACGCCAACGTCAACGCATGCCAGTAGAGGTCCAGCAGCGCCGCCGGCATGCCGCCCTGCTCATGCCCTTCCATCGGCAGGATGGCGGCGGCGTGGGCCAGCGCCGCGGTGGCGGCGTTCGGGCTGCGCGACACCGCATCGCCCAGCAGCCCCAGCGTCTGGGCCAACGCCGCGGCGTCGAACCGCAAAAGGGCCGGCGCCACGGTGATCTGCGCCTCTCCCCCACGCAGCCGGCCGACGGCGATGTAGACATGCAGAAGGTCGGGCCGATCCTCCGGCCGCAGCAGGGCGGCGACGATGCGGTTGCCGGTCAGCGGCCCGGTGCCGTCGAATTCGTACATCGTGGCGCGCTCGCCCTGACGGGTGGCGGCGAGGCCGGCAAGCCGGGCGGTCAGCGGCTCCCCGGCACGGCGGGCGGCCTCGTCGAACAGGGCGGGGTGGCTGCCGCCCTCGCTCAGCACCACCAGCGGCGCGTCGGTGGCCGCGGCGGCGGCCAGCAGCCGAGCCACAACGGCGAAGGGATCGCTTGCCGCTTCCTCCGGTCCGGTTTCCAGCAGGCCGGCGCCACGGCGCAGCATCGCCTCGGCAAAGCTGATGTCGATATCCATGGCCCCAACCCTTTCGCTTGCCTCGAAATCCGGCCTGTTTTAGGACGGGGCGCCTCCTCCGCTCAATGGTAACCGAAGCTGCCCGTCACCTTTCCGCGGAACACCCAATAGGAATAGGCGGTGTAGCCCAGGATCGACGGGATCAGGAACGCCATGCCGACCAGCAGGAAGACCTGCGTCTCCGGCGGGCTGGCCGCCTCCCACACGGTGACGCCGGGCGGAATCAGGTGCGGCCACAGGCTGATGGCGAGGCCGAGATAGGAGAGGGCGAACAGCGCCATCGACAGCACGAAGGGCGCCACCTCCCGGCTGTTGTCGATGGCCCGCCACAGGGCGAAGGCCAGCACCGCCGTGACGATCGGCACCGGCGACAGGAAGATCATGTTGGGCATGGAGAACCAGCGCTCGGCGATCTGCGGCAGCAGAAAGGGCGTCCACAGGCTGACCACCGCGACCCCGGCCAGCACCACCAGCATCAGCCCCCGCGCCATCCGATAGCACCAGTCCTGCAGCGGCCCGATGGTCCGCCAGATCAGCCACGTCGCCCCCAGCAGCGCATAGCCGACCACCAGCATTGCCCCGCAGAACAGGGCGAAGGGGGAGAGCCAGTGCAGCATGCCGCCGACGAACTGCCGCCCCTCCACCGGGATGCCCTGGATGAAGGACCCCAGGATGACCCCCTGCGCGAAGGTCGCCAGCAGCGACCCGAAGAAGAAGGAGCGGTTCCACCAATGCCGGCCCGCCCGCGCCTTGAACCGGAATTCGAACGCCACCCCGCGGAAGATCAGCGCGATCAGCATGACCAGCAGCGGAATGTACATCGCCGGCAGAACCACGGCATAGGCGATGGGAAAGGCGGCGAACAGCCCCGCCCCGCCCAGGATCAGCCAGGTCTCGTTGAAGTCCCAGACCGGCGCCACCGTGTTCATCATGGTGTCGCGGTCCTCCTCCGTCGGTGCGAACGGATACAGGATGCCGATGCCGAGGTCGAAGCCGTCCATCAGCACATACATGAACACCGCGAAGCCGACGATCCCGACCCAGATCAGGGTCAGAATGCTTCCTTCCGCAATCTCCTGCATGGGGGTCACTCCGCGGGTTCGATGGACTGGTCGGCGGCGGACAGCGGCCGTTTGGGCCTCTGCGCCTCCGGCGGCTGCTTGGCGTCATGCACATGGGTCGGGCCGATGCGCAGCAGGCGGATCAGGTAATAGGTGCCGGCGCCGTAGATGATGGTGTAGGCGACGACGAAGGACAGCAGCGATATCAGTGCCGCTTCCGTCGTCAGCGACGGCGTCACCGCATCGGCGGTGCGCAAGTGCCCGTAGACGACCCATGGCTGGCGCCCGATCTCGGTCGTGAACCAGCCGGACAGGATGGCGATGAAGCCGATCGGCATGCAGCCGACCAGCACGCGGAAGAACCAGTCGCTACTGTACAGCCGGCCGCGGAAGCGCAGCACCAGATGCACCACCGCCACCGTCAGCATCAGGAAGCCGATGGCGACCATCAGGCGGAAGGTCCAGAATATGATGCGCGGGTCGGGCCGCTCGTCCGCCGGGAACTGCTTCAGGCCGGGGACGCTGCCGTTGAAGTCGTGGGTCAGGATCAGGCTGGACAGCGCCGGGATGCCGATCTCCCAGTGGTTGGTTTCCTTCTCCACGTCGGGAATGCCGAACAGGATCAGCGGCGCGCGCGGGCCGCCCTCCCAATTGCCTTCCATCGCCGCGATCTTGGCCGGCTGGTGTTCCAGCGTGTTCAGGCCATGCTCGTCCCCTAAGAAGATCTGCAGCGGCGCCAGCACGGTGATCAGCGCCAGCGCCATGCTCAAGCCCAGCTTCGCATGGTCGAAATGGCGGCGCGTCAGCAGATAGAAGGCGCTGATGCCGGCGACCACGAAGCTGGTGGTCAGGAACATCGCAGTCACCATATGGGCGAGGCGATAGGGGAAGGACGGGTTGAACACCACCTGCCACCAGTCGGTGACGAAATAGCGGCCGTCCCGGATCTCGAAGCCGGCCGGCGTGTGCATCCAACTGTTGGCCGACAGGATCCAGAAGGAGGACAGCAGCGTGCCCAGCGCCACGAGGCAGGCGGCCATCAGGTGGATGCCGCGCGGCACCCGGTCACGCCCGAACAGCATGATGCCGAGGAAGGCGGCCTCGAGGAAGAAGGCGGTCACCACCTCGTACTGGATCAGCGGGCCCAGGACGTTGCCCACCGTGTCGGACCAGCGGCTCCAGTTGGTGCCGAACTGATAGGACATGACGATGCCGGACACCACGCCCAGACCGAAGGACAGCGCGAAGATCCGCGTCCAGAATTCCGACAGGCTGCGGTAGATGCCCTTGCCGGTGCCGACCCAAAGCGCTTCCAGCAGCGCGATCCAGCAGGCAAGTCCCACCGTAAAGCTGGGAAACAGGATGTGGAAGGAGATCGTGAACGCGAACTGAATCCGCGACAGGATCAATGGATCGAGTTCCATGGCCGCCGCCTCTTTTTGTTTGGGCGCGTGGAAACGCACACGCCGGGCAGGTGCCCGGCGCCGATGTGGCAAGAGGCGATGTAGAGTGAGCGACTGCCGTGGAAAGGGGACTAGTCTTTCAGGCTTAAACCCGACAGCACAAGGGATTGGAGGGGCATACGGAGTGTTGGGGCCGGCCGGTCACTGGGGCGGATAGACCGCGGTGATGCCGGAAATGATCGTTTGCGCCGCCAGCGCCGCCAGCACGATGCCCAGGACCCGGCTAACCGTGTGGATCACCGTGCGGCCAAGCAGCCGCCCGACCCGGTCGGCGCCCAGCAGGATCAGCGTCACCCCGCCGATCACCGTCGCCGCCGCCCCCAGCACGCTGACCTGTCCCGCCACCGTGCCGCCGGTGCGGTCCATCAGCAGCAGGATGGAGGTGATGGCGCCCGGTCCGGCGATCAGCGGCACCGCCAGCGGGAAGACGGCGATGTCGTGGGCGTCCTCGTCGGTCATCGCCTCGCCGGTGTCGCGCTCCTTCCGTTCGGAGCGTTTGGCGAACAGCATCTCGAAGGCGATCCAGAACAGCAGCGCGCCGCCGGCGATGCGGAAGGCCGGCATCTCGATCGACAGGGTCTGCAGCACCACCTTGCCGAAATAGGCGAAGAAGACCAGCACCACGAAGGCGATGGCCGTGCCGCGCAACGCGATGATGCGCTTGTGGCGGTCTTCGAATCCGCGGGTCAGCGCGATGAACAGCGGCACCAGCCCGGGCGGATCGACGACGACGAAAAAGACGACGAGATTGCTGATGTAGTCCGACAAAGCCGGCTCCAGCCTGTGCGTTCATGGTTTTGTGGCGCCGATCATAGGCTTGGCGGTGCGGGGTGTCACCCCTCCGCCAGCGCATGGGCGAACGCCTCCACCCCCTGCACACCCGCCGGGGTCAGGCCGTAGGTGCCGCGCCCCACCCGCTCGAACCAGCCATAGACGTTGCGCAGCAGCATCGGCCCGACATCCTTCGGCGCCCCCGCCTTGCGCAAGGCGGCGACGGTCAACGGCCCGTCGCGCAGCATGCGGGCGATGCGCAACGCGTCCTGGCGATAGGCGGTGACGATGGCGACGCGGGTCGACCCGCCCCGGTTGGGATCGCCGACCCGGCGGGCATGCTCGCCCAGCAGCCGGTGGGTGCGCTTCCTGTCCTTGCGCGGGCTGTAGGGAACCGGATCGAGCAGCACGGCGACGCGCTGCCCCTCCGCCAGCCCCGGATCGACCATCAGCAGGCCGAGGCCCAGCCGGCGGCAGAGCTTCTTCACGTCGCCGTCCAGCGGCGACGGCCCGGTCGCTTTGCGCCCCGGCTGCGGCACGGCGAGATAGACTCTGTCGCTGACCGCCAGCCGGTCCACCCCCTGCAGCACGAGATCGAGCGTGAAGCGCTTCTTCAACTCGACGATCACCGGCGGCTCGCCCCCGCGCGTGGCGACGAGATCGCAGCCATGGATCTCCGCCTTCACGTCATAGCCCTGAGCTTCGAGGAAGGCCTTCACGGGCGCGTAGAGGTCGGTTTCGGCGGTGACGGTCAAAAGTCGCCTGTCAGAACATCGATGGCGCGGCGGATGTCGGAATGGGCATCGGATGCGGACGCGACGACCGTGCCGATTTGCGCAACGGGCAAAGCGATGATCTGCGGCGTCGCGACGACGAATTGCTCGTTGCCGACCATGATTGACGGCATGATCTTTGGAATTGGAGTTTCAACTTCGGACGACCGGATCAACGGAACCACCACACGGGTTCTGTCGATACCGACGTAATCACCCTGAACGATCAAGAGATAGGGAATGGGGTGATTGTTCTTTCCCTTCGCCGCCGGATTGAGGCAAACGTCGAGAAATCTCATCCGAAGTTCCGGTACTCTTCACCAAAAAGACCAAGCCGGTCCACCAACGCGTCGTATGCGGCAAACGCCGCCCGATTGTCTTCCATCCATTTCTTCTTTTCGGCATCCATGGACGACACGCAAGATGCGTTTTCCAGCGTATCGGAAACGGGATGCTCATTCTTCTTGGTTGGATCGATCCTGGACATCGAACGGCTCCCGACCATGCGTCACTGACCTAAGGATAGTGCCGCTGCTCGATCCTGTCCAGTTCAGGGCCGCCCAAAACAGGGGCGGGAAGAGCCTTCGCCCTTCCCGCCTCCGCTCATCACGCCGCCGTCTTCTGCTTGCGCAGGATGCCCAGGATGTCCGACGCCGCCTTCGGGATGTTGGTGCCCGGCCCGTAGATCGCCGCGGCGCCCGCCTTGTAGAGGTAGTCGTAATCCTGCGGCGGGATCACGCCGCCGCACACGACGAGGATGTCGCCGGCACCTTGGCGGCGCAGTTCCTCGATCAGCTGCGGCACCAGCGTCTTGTGGCCGGCGGCCTGGGACGATACGCCGATAACGTGGACGTCGTTCTCCACCGCTTGCCGCGCCGCCTCGTCCGGGGTCTGGAACAGCGGCCCGATGTCCACGTCGAAGCCGATGTCGGCGAAGCTGGTGGCGATCACCTTGGCACCGCGGTCGTGGCCGTCCTGGCCCATCTTCACCACCAGGATGCGCGGCCGGCGGCCCTCCTCGGCGGCGAAGGATGCGACTTCCTCCTGGATCTTCTTGAAGCCCTCGTCGCCCTCATAGGCCGAGCCGTAGACGCCCGACACCGAGCGGATGACGGCGACATGGCGGGTGAAGGCCTTCTCCAGCGCGTCAGAGATCTCGCCGACGGTGGCGCGGGCGCGGGTGGCCTCCACCGACAGTGCCAGCAGGTTGCCGCTCTTCTCGGTGGCCGCCTTGGTCAGCGCCGCCAGCGCCTCCTGGCACTTGGCCTCGTCGCGGGTGGCGCGGATCTGCTTCAGGCGGGCGATCTGCGCCTCGCGGACGGCGGTGTTGTCGATGTCCAGCACGTCCACCCCCTCGGGGTTTTCCGGACGGTACTTGTTGACGCCGACGATCACCTCCTCGCCGCGGTCGATGGCGGCCTGGCGGCGGGCGGCGGCCTCCTCGATCAGCAGCTTGGGCATGCCGCTCTCGACCGCCTTGGTCATGCCGCCCATCTCCTCGACGCGGCCGATCAGCTCCAGCGCGGCGTTGGCGAGGCTGTGGGTCAGATGCTCGATGTAGAAGGAGCCGCCGAGCGGATCGACCACCTTGGTGACGCCGGCCTCCTCCGCGATGATCAGCTGGGTGTTGCGGGCGATGCGGGCGGAGAACTTGGTCGGCAGTCCCAGCGCCTCGTCGAAGGCGTTGGTGTGCAGCGACTGGGTGCCGCCCAGCACTGCGGCCATCGCCTCGATGGTGGTGCGGATGACGTTGTTGTAGGGGTCCTGCTCGGTGAGCGAGACGCCCGAGGTCTGGCAGTGGGTGCGCAGCGCCAGCGAGCGCGCGTCCTTCGGCTGGAACTTCTCCTGCATCAGGGAGGACCACAGCAGGCGCGCGGCGCGCAGCTTGGCGATCTCCATGAAGAAATTCATGCCGATGGAGAAGAAGAAGGACAGGCGCGGCGCGAACTTGTCGACCGGGAGGCCCTTCGACATCGCGGCGCGGACATATTCGAGGCCGTCGGCGATGGTGAAGGCCAGCTCCTGCACCGCCGTCGCCCCGGCCTCCTGCATGTGGTAGCCGGAGATCGAGATCGAGTTGAACTTCGGCATGTGCTGGGAGGTGTACTCGATGATGTCGGCGATGATCCGCATCGAGGGTTCGGGCGGGTAGATGTAGGTGTTGCGGACCATGAACTCCTTGAGGATGTCGTTCTGGATGGTCCCGCTCAGCTTGTCCTGACTGACGCCCTGCTCCTCCGCCGCGACGATGTAGCCGGCCAGGATCGGCAGTACCGCGCCGTTCATGGTCATCGACACCGACATCTTGTCGAGCGGGATGTCGGCGAAGAGAACCTTCATGTCCTCGACGCTGTCGATCGCCACGCCGGCCTTGCCGACGTCGCCGACGACGCGCGGATGGTCGCTGTCATAGCCGCGGTGGGTGGCGAGGTCGAAGGCCACCGACAGGCCCATCTGGCCGGCCTTGAGGTTGGCCTTGTAGAAGGCGTTCGACTCCTCCGCGGTGGAGAAGCCGGCATATTGCCGGATGGTCCAGGGCTTCACCGCGTACATCGTGGCGCGCGGGCCGCGGGTGAAGGGCGGGAAGCCGGGCAGCGTGTCCAGCTCCAGCCCTTCCAGATCGGCAGCGGTGTAGAGCGCCTTGACGTCCAGCCCCTCCGGGGTCTTCCAAGTCAGCTTGGCGATATCGCCGTCGGCGCCGAGATCCTTGGCGGCCAGCTTGTCCCAATCGGCAAGGGTCTTCTTCGGGAACTCGGTCATCGACGCCTCCTGAGGGCTTCTTATGTAGCAGGTAATGTTGGCAGTGCGTTTCCTCCCGATGCACCCTCTTCCAACGGTCCCATGAACCATTGGAAGAGGGGCAAGGGGGTACGCTTCCTCTCGGTACTGTTCTTCTTATTATACGGTTACGCGAATTCCACGATCTTCTGATCGACCGCCAGGCTGCTGCCCGGGGCTGCGTGGATTTTCGCGACCGTTCCGTCCTGCGCGGCGCGCAGAATGTTTTCCATCTTCATGGCCTCGACCACGGCCAGCACTTCGCCGGCCTTGACCTCCTGGCCTTCCGTTACCGCCAGCGACACCAGCAGGCCCGGCATCGGCGACAGCAGGAACTTCGACATGTCCGGCGGCGCCTTGACCGGCATCAGCGCGTCCAGCTTCGCCGCCTTCGGGGTCAGCACCTTGACGATGGCCTGCGACCCGCTGTGGTGCAGGCGGTAGCCGACGCCGACGCGGTCGATCTGCACGCAGACATGCTCGCCGTTCACCGTGCCGCGGAACAGCGGCTCGCCCAGTTGCCAGTCGCTCCACACCGTATGGTGCTTGCCGTCGATGTCGACGGTGTAGCCGATGCGCTGCGGGCTGCCGTCCGCCGGGTGCAGGTGCACCGGATGCTGGGTGCCGTCCAGCACCACCACCCAGTCGTCGCGCACCTTGGCCTTGTTGCCGGCCATCTTGCCCGAAATCTGGATGTCCCGGTCGTTCAGGCTGCGGTGGATCACCGCGGCGACCGCGATCAGCACCGCCGGGTCTTCCGGCGGCAGATCGGAGGCGTGGAAGCCGGTCGGGTATTCCTCGGCGATGAAGTTGGTGGTCAGCCGCCCATCGACAAAGCGCTGGTTCGCCATCAGCGAGGCCAGGAACGGGATGTTGTGGCTGACGCCGCGGATGTAATACTGGTCCAGCGCCTCGCGCATGCCGGCGATCGCCGCATCGCGCGTCGAGCCCCAGGTGCAGAGCTTGGCGATCATCGGATCGTAGTACATCGAGATCTCGCCGCCCTCGAACACGCCGGTATCGACGCGGACATGCGGGTCGGCGGCTGGCGGCCGGTAGTGGGTGAGGCGGCCGGTGGAGGGCAGGAAGTTGCGGAAGGGATCCTCCGCATAGACGCGCGCCTCGACAGCCCAGCCGTTCAACTGCACGTCTTCCTGGCGGATCGTCAGCTTTTCCCCGGCGGCGACGCGGATCATCAGCTCGACAAGGTCCAGGCCGGTGATCAGCTCGGTGACCGGGTGTTCGACCTGGAGGCGGGTGTTCATCTCCAGGAAGTAGAAGTTGCGCTCGGCATCGACGATGAACTCGACCGTGCCGGCCGACTTGTACTGCACCGCATTGGCCAGAGCCACCGCCTGCTCGCCCATCGCCTTGCGGGTGGCGGCGTCGAGGAAGGGGCTCGGGGCCTCTTCGATGACCTTCTGGTGGCGGCGTTGGATCGAGCATTCGCGCTCGTGCAGGTACAGGCAGGTGCCTTGCCCATCGGCCAGAAGCTGGATTTCGATGTGGCGCGGCTGCTGGATGTACTTCTCGACGAAGACGCGGTCGTCGGCGAAGCTGGAGCGCGCCTCGTTGGTGGCCGAGCGGAAGCCCTCGCGCGCCTCCTCGTCGTTCCAGGCCACGCGCATGCCCTTGCCGCCGCCGCCGGCCGAGGCCTTGATCATCACCGGATAGCCGATGTCGCGGGCGATCATCACCGCCTCTTCATCGTCGGCGATGACGCCGAGATAGCCGGGGACGGTGGAGACGCCGGCTTCCTTCGCCAGCTTCTTGGACTCGATCTTGTCGCCCATGGCCTGGATGGCGTGGGCGTCCGGACCGATGAAGGCGATGCCGGCCGCCGCCAGCGCCTCCTGGAATTCGCGCTTTTCCGACAGGAAGCCGTAGCCGGGGTGGACGGCCTGGGCGCCGGTCTTCTTGCAGGCCTCGACGATGCGGTCGACCAGCAGATAGCTCTGGGCCGACGGGGCGGCGCCGATATGGACGGCCTCGTCGGCCATCTCGACATGGAGCGCGTTCTTGTCGGCGTCGGAATAGACCGCGACGGTCTTGATGCCCATGCGGCGTGCCGTGCGGATGACGCGGCAGGCGATCTCGCCACGGTTGGCGATGAGGATCTTCTCGAACATGCTGCCGGCCCTCACAGCGGAATGTTGTCGTGCTTGCGCCAGGGGTTCTGGAGCTGCTTGTTCTTGAGCATGGACAGCGCCTTCGTGATGCGGCGGCGGGTGCCGTGCGGCATGATGACGTCGTCGATGTAACCGCGCGAGGCGGCGACAAAGGGATTGGCGAACTTCTGCTTGTACTCTTCCGTACGCGCCTCGATCTTCTCGGCGTCGCCGATGTCGCTGCGGAAGATGATCTCCACCGCACCCTTGGCGCCCATCACCGCGATTTCCGCCGACGGCCACGCATAGTTCACGTCACCGCGCAGATGCTTGGACGACATCACGTCGTACGCGCCGCCGTACGCCTTGCGGGTGATGACCGTCACCTTCGGCACGGTGGCCTCGGCGTACGCGTACAGCAGCTTGGCGCCGTGCTTGATGATGCCGCCATACTCCTGGCTGGTGCCGGGCATGAAGCCGGGGACGTCGACCAGGGTCAGGATCGGAATCTCGAAGGCGTCGCAGAAGCGCACGAAACGCGCGGCCTTCTTGGAGCTGTCGATGTCCAGGCAGCCGGCGAGAACCATCGGCTGGTTGGCGACGATGCCGACCGTGGAGCCGTTCATGCGGGCGAAGCCGATGAGGATGTTCTTGGCGTAGTCCGGCTGAAGCTCGAAGAAGTCGCCCTCGTCTACGATCTTGAGGATCAGCTCCTTCATGTCGTAGGGCTTGTTCGGGTTCTCCGGCACCAGCGTGTCGAGCGAGAAGTCCTCGCGGTCCAGCGGATCGGCGCAGGGGCGGACCGGCGCCTTCTCGCGGTTGGACGACGGCAGGAAATCGACGAAGCGGCGCAGCTGCAGCAGAGCCTCGACGTCGTTCTCGAAGGCCAGATCGGCCACGCCCGACTTGGTGGAGTGGGTGATGGCGCCGCCCAGCTCTTCGGCGGTCACGACCTCGTGGGTGACGGTCTTCACCACGTCGGGGCCGGTGACGAACATGTAGGAGCTGTCCTTCACCATGAAGATGAAGTCGGTCATGGCCGGCGAATACACCGCGCCGCCGGCGCACGGCCCCATGATCAGCGAGATCTGCGGGATGACGCCCGAGGCGTCGACGTTGCGCTGGAACACCTCGGCATAGCCGCCGAGCGAGGCGACACCCTCCTGGATGCGGGCGCCGCCCGAATCGTTCAGGCCGATCACCGGCGCGCCGACCTTCAGCGCCTGGTCCATGATCTTGCAGATCTTCTCGGCATGCGCTTCCGACAGCGCGCCGCCGAAGACCGTGAAGTCCTGGCTGAAGACGAAGACGAGGCGGCCGTTGACGGTGCCGTGGCCGGTCACCACGCCGTCGCCCGGAACCTTCTGGTTTTCCATGCCGAAGTCGATGCAGCGATGTTCGACGAACATGTCGAACTCCTCGAACGACCCTTCGTCGAGGAACAGCTCGATCCGCTCGCGCGCGGTCAGCTTGCCTTTGGCGTGCTGGCCGGCGATGCGCTTCTCACCGCCGCCCAGCCGCGCCGCGGCGCGCTTGGACTCCAACTTGGCCAGAATGTCTTGCATCGGGCGTTCCCATATCTTTGGCGTCGCAGTGACGGTCCCCGCTCCGGTGTCGAGCGACGCAATCATTCACCGGAACGCCGCGGATTATTCACAAACTTCGCAGCGCTTCAAACAGCCTCTTTGCAAAAACGTGCGAAGTTGCGAAGCCCTTTGCAAATGCGGTTTTGCGCTTGCTAAGATTGCGAAGAACGGCGGATTTCCAAGGCCGTCCATAGGGCGGGATTTTATACGCATGCAAAAGAAGCTATTCCTTGGCTACAAGCTGCGCCGCCTGCGCGAACAGCGCGGCCTGACCCAAGCTTCGCTGGCCAAGACGCTGGAGCTTTCCCCCAGCTATCTCAACCAGTTGGAGAACAACCAGCGCCCGCTGACCCTGCCGGTCCTGATGCGGATCGCCGCCACCTTCGAACTGGAACTCTCCGCCTTCCTGGAGGATGAGGACAGCCGGCTGGTCTCCGACCTGCGCGAGGCGCTGGCCGATCCCCTGTTCGCTGGGGCGCCGCTGACATCGGGCGAGTTGCGCAGCGTGGTGGGTTCCAGCCCCGAACTGGCCCGCCGGGTGCTCAGCCTGCATCAGGCCTACCAGAAGCTGCACGAGCGGGTGCAGTCGCTGGCCGACAGCCTGTCCAACCGCGAACCCAGCAGTCAAGAGGGCGACAGCTTCGCCGGCCCGCAGTTCCCGTACGAGGAGGTGCGGGACTATTTTCACTACTGCAACAACTACATCGGCCCGCTGGACGAGGCGGCGGAGCGGCTGTGGGACACCGAGAAGATCCATTCGGGGGCGCTGCTGAACGAACTCGCCGCCTACCTGAAGCGCCGTCACGACGTGCGGGTGAAGATCGTCGCCGACGAGGCGGGAGAGACCGCCATGCGCAGCTACGACGCCTCCACCGGCACGCTGCGCCTGTCCGCCCTGCTGACCAGCTCCAGCCGCGCCTTCCACATGGCGAATCAGATCGCGCTGCTGGAGTTCGGCGACCTGATCGACGATCTGGTGGATCAGGCGAAGTTCTCCAGCGAGGATGCCCGGTCGATCTGCCGGGTCGGCCTCGCCAATTATTTCGCCGGCGCGCTGGTCATGCCCTACCGCGCCTTCGCCGCCCAGGCCCGTGCCCTGCGCCACGATGTGGAGCAGCTGCAGAGCCGGTTCTCCGCCAGTTTCGAGCAGGTCTGCCACCGGCTGTCCACCCTGCAGCGGCCGGGGGCCCGCGGCCTGCCCTTCTATTTCGTCCGGGTCGACATGGCCGGCAACATCACCAAACGCCATTCCGCCACCCGCTTCCACTTCGCCCGTTTCGGCGGCGCCTGCCCGCTGTGGAACGTGCACGAGGCCTTCGCCCAGCCCGGCAAGATCCTGGTGCAGTTCGCCCAGATGCCCGATCGAACCACCTACATCAGCATCGCCCGCACCGTGACCAAGCGCGGCGGCGCCTATCTGAAGCCGTCGCGCCAGTTCGCCGTCGGGCTGGGCTGCGAGGCCAGCCACGCGCCGGAACTGGTCTATGCCGCCGGCATCGACATCACCGACGTCAAGGCGGCGGCGCCGATCGGCGTCAACTGCCGCCTGTGCGAGCGCACCGATTGCCAGCAACGCGCTTTCCCGCCGATCGGCAGCGAGTTGCGGGTGAACGAGCACCACCGCAGCTTCGTCCCCTACCTCTTCAACCCTCCGGATGCTCCACCCCGCTGACCGGACCACTGGGGGGAGAGCCCAGTTGGCCCGCCGCTTGCTGAGAACGGGTCGCAAGATCGGAAAAGCTGTGCCCATGGGCATGTCCGGCCCCGATCTCTGCAAGCTGCGTTGCATTTTGCCAATGGCGGGTCATGGACGGTGACAATCTGCATCACGCCCCCGGCGGGAGGGTGACGGCCTTCGCCCCGGAGGCGCTGGCCCGCATGCTGTCGGTATCGGCCGCGGCGCTGGCCCAGGCGCGCGATGTCGCGCTGGACGTCAGCGTGCTGAACGGCACGCCGCCGCGGCTGGTCGGCGATGCCGGCACCGTCGGCGCGCTCTGCACCGCACTGGCGGCTAGCGCCATCGCCAGCGCCGATCCGGGGGCCGGCCGGCTGGAGGTCCGCCTGTCGGCCCTGCCGGTGGGGGAGGAGCGGGTGACCCTGCGGGCGGAACTGGCCGGCCGTTTCGACCCCCATGGCGGCGATCGCTTCTGCCACGAACTCGCCCGCCGTCTGCTGGCGGCACTGGGGGCTCAGATGGGCATGGACCATGGGGTGGACGGCATGCGGCGGGTGACGCTGGACATGCCGGTCGCCCTGCCCTCCCGCACCACCGATGCCGACCGGCTGATGAATTGGGCCCGCTCGCGCGGCGGCCGGCTGCTGGTGGTGGACGACAGCGCCACCAACCGGATGGTGGTGGCCGGGCTGCTGGCCAAGGCGGGTTTTTCGGTCGAGACCGCCACCGGCGGGGCGGAGGCCGTGGTGGCCGTCGCCCAGGCGCCGGTGCCGCCCGAAGCGGTGCTGATGGACGTCGCCATGCCGGACATGGACGGGGTGGCTGCCACCACCACCATCCGCTCGCTGGGCGACGAGCGCGCCCGCATCCCGATCATCGCCGTCACCGCCAATGCCCAGCCGGAGGACCGCGTCCGCTGCCTCGCCGCCGGCATGAACGACTACCTGACCAAGCCGGTCCGCCGCGCCGACCTGCTCGGCGCGCTGGAACGCTGGCTGGCGCCGCAGCCGGTTTGAGGCTCAAAACGACGAGTCTGGCTCCTTCAGGAACGCCTCCTCCTCCGGCGTGCCGGGACGGCCGAGGACGGCGTTGCGGTGGGGGAAGCGGCCGAAACGCTGGATGATCTCGCGGTGGCGCAGGGCGTAGCGCACCGCGGTCTCGTCGCCCACCCGCTCGGTGAATAGCGCGACCGACCGCTCCTGGCTGGCGAGGTCCTCGTGATGCTCATAGGGCAGGTAGAGGAAGATCCGCTCGTCCGTGGTGCATTCCAGGTCGAACCCGTTGGCGACGGCATGGTCGCTCACGCCCCGAGCCTTGGCATCGGTGGCGAAGGCGCGCGGATCGTCGCGGAACATGTTGCGCGGCACCTGATCGAGCAGGACGCACAGCGCGATGCAGCCGTCGACATCCTCCATCCAATGGTCGTAGTCGCCGCGGGCCGCCGCCTCGTGATGGGGGCCGAGCGTGTCGGCGACCGCCCGGTCGAAGCTTGCCGATCTGCGGAACCAATAAGGCTTCATCGCCTCGTCGAACCAGAAATCGACGATCTCGTCGATCAGCTTGTCCACCATTCGTCTTCTCCGCACCAAGTCTGCCGCCCGGACGACCCGTTCCCCAAAAGAAACAGGGCGCCCGAAGGGGCGCCCTGTCCAGGTCCGAATTGCCTCACCGAACCGTCGGGCTCAGTGCAGCGTGCTCCACAGCTTGCGCTTGGTGGCATACATCAGGCCGGCCAGCACCAGCAGGAACAGGATGACCTTGACGCCCATCTGCTTGCGGGCATCCAGGTGCGGTTCCGCGGCGAAGGTCAGGAAGGTCGCCACGTCGTGCGCCTGCTGCTCCACCGTCGCCTTGGTGCCGTCGGCGAAGGTGACGCCGTCCGGCTGCAGGATGTTCGGCATGCCGACCTGATGGCCGGGGAACACCTTGTTGTAGTTCATGCCGTCCATCAGCTTGACGTCGGCCGGCGGCTCCTCGAAGCCGGTCAGGAAGGCGTAGAGGTAATCCTCGCCGCCGACGCGGGCCTTCGCCATCAGCGACAGGTCGGGCGGCAGGGCGCCGTTGTTCGACGCACGGGCCGCCTGGTCGTTGGCGAAGGGCGACGGGAAGCGGTCGGCCGGAACGGCCGGACGCATGAACATCTCGCCCGCATCGTTCGGGCCGGCCTGCACCTCGTAGCCGGCGGCGATCGCCTTCAGCTCGTCCTCGCTGAAGCCGATGCCGGCCAGGGTGCGGATCGGGACCAGACGCATGGAATGGCAGGCGGCGCAGACTTCCTTGTAGATCTGGAAGCCACGCTGGGCCGACGCCTTGTCGATGGTCCCGAAAATGCCGCTATGCGGCCAGTTCTGCTTGGGGATGTGCACGCCTTCCGCGGCCTGCGCGGCCCCGGCGATGCCGAGAGCCAGCGCCGCCGAGAGGATAGCAGTCTTCAACGCGCGCATCAGGCCTTCTCCATCGGCTTGGCATGGGCGCCGGCGGCGATGCCGCCCCCGCCCTTCAGAACGGACTCCGCGATGCTGTTGGGGAGCGGACTCGGCCGTTCCAGCTTGCCCAGCACCGGCAGCAGGACCAGGAAGTGGAAGAAGTAGTAGGCGGTGCCGATACGGGCGATGATCAGCCAGGCGCCTTCGGCCGGCATGGCGCCGGCATAGCCGAGAACCAGCGCGTCGAGGGCGAGGATCCAGAAGAACTGGCGGTAGATCGGCCGGAACTTGCAGCTGCGGACCTTGGAACGGTCGAGCCACGGCAGGAAGGCCAGCAGCGCGATCGAGCCGAACATCGCCAGCACGCCGCCCAGCTTGTCCGGGATCGCGCGCAGCATGGCGTAGAAGGGCAGGAAGTACCATTCCGGCACGATGTGCGCCGGGGTCACCAGCGGGTTGGCCGGGATGTAGTTGTCCGGATGGCCCATGTAGTTCGGCATGAAGAACACGAACGCCGCGTAGATGATCAGGAAGATCACCACGGCGAAGCCGTCCTTGACCGTGACGTACGGGTTGAACGGGACGGTGTCCTGCGGGCCCTTCGGGTCGATGCCGAGCGGGTTGTTCGAGCCGCAGACATGCAGCGCCGCGGTGTGCAGGATCACCAGACCCAGCAGCACGAAGGGCAGCAGGAAGTGCAGCGCGAAGAAGCGGTTCAGCGTCGGGTTGTCGACCGAGAAGCCGCCCCACAGCAGGGTCACGATCGGGTCGCCGACGATCGGGAATGCCGAGAACAGGTTCGTGATGACGGTGGCGCCCCAGAAGCTCATCTGGCCCCAGGGCAGCACGTAGCCCATGAAGGCGGTGCCCATCATGACGAGGAAGATGATGACGCCCAGGATCCACAGGATTTCGCGCGGGGCCTTGTAGGAGCCGTAATAGAGGCCGCGGAACATGTGGATGTAGACGGCGATGAAGAACATCGACGCGCCGTTGGCGTGCACGTAGCGGATCAGCCAGCCGTAATTCACGTCGCGCATGATGCGCTCGACCGAATCGAAGGCCAGCGAGGTGTGGGACGAGTACTGCATCGCCAGGAACAGGCCCGTGGCGATCATGATCACCAGCATGATGCCGGCGATGGCACCGAACGCCCACAGATAGTTGACGTTCCGCGGCATCGGGTAGTGGTTGTACTCGTGATCCAGCATCGTGAAGATCGGCAGGCGGCTGTCGATCCAGTTCACGACCGGATTCTTGAACTTGGTGGCTTGAACCTGAGCCATCTCGGGGTCTCCAGAACCGTTGGGCCGCTTAACCGAGCCGGATCTTGGTATCGCCCGTGAAGGCGTACGTCGGAAGGACAAGGTTGGCGGGGGCCGGGCCCTTGCGGATGCGCCCAGCGGTGTCGTAGTGCGAGCCGTGGCAGGGGCAGAACCACCCGCCATACTCGCCGCGCGGATCGGTGACCTTCTGCCCGAGCGGCACACAACCCAGATGCGTGCAGATGCCGATGACGATCAGCCATTCCGGCTTCTTCACGCGGGCATCGTCGGCGGCCGGATCGCGCAGGTCGCCCAGGTTGACCTGCTTGGCGGCCTCGATCTCCTCGGCAGTGCGGTGGCGGACAAAGACAGGCTTTCCGCGCCAGGTGACCGTGATCGCCTGCCCCGCGGCGACCGGAGCCAGATCAACGTCGATGGAGGCAAGCGCCAGGGTGTCGGCCGCCGGATTCAGGCTGTCGATGAAGGGCCAGGCCGCCGAGGCCGCCCCGACGACGCCGACCGCACCGGTGGCAAGATACAGAAAATCGCGGCGGGAACCCCCCTCGCCGCTGGAGGCCGCGTGGCCACCCGTCCCGGGCGGATGCGTGGTCTGAGCCATAAGCCTGTTTCTCCTCAAGGCATGCCCGACGCCCTTTGCCCGCGCCGGACGACCGATGGACCATTTTTATGCATGACACGGCAAGCCCGCCCGCCGAAGGAAAAACCCTCAGGCATGCCGCATCGGTCCGGAGTGGGTATCTCCAGCTTCTGCGCTGCGGTATACCGTCGCGTCGACATCTTGAAAAGTCCTTGGCCGGGAGACAATTTGTCGCGTGTGTCGGGGCTGGACTATTTGTATGCAAAACAAACACTTCGAGGCAAGGCCCGCGTTGCGCCTTGTGCTGTTCGAACCCGACATTCCACAGAATGCCGGCACTCTGATGCGACTCGCAGCCGGGCTGGGGGTGGCTCTCGACCTGATCGAGCCTTGCGGATTCGTGCTGGACGACCGCCGCCTGCGCCGCGCCGGGATGGATTACCTGGACCATCTCGACTGGGTCCGGCACAGCTCCTGGGCCGCCTACCGTGCGACGCCGCAGAGCGGGCGGCTGGTGCTGCTGACCACGCGGGCGGCGATCCCCTACACCGACTTCCGCTTCGCCCCCGGCGACCGCATCCTGGTCGGCCGCGAGAGCGCAGGCGTGCCCGACGAGGTGCATGACGCCGCCGATGCCCGGCTGGTGATCCCGATGGTGCCGCCCGCCCGCTCCTTGAACGTTGCGGTCAGCGCGGCGATGGTGTTGGGTGAAGCCCTGCGGCAGACCGCCGCACAAGATCGGATCGCGTAAAATCGGCATCGATTTGAAGCGTGAATCCGATCGACAAACATAAGGCTAGGGCTTCCTGCGTTTTGCATTGAACGCGGGAAGCCCTGGAGACGCGGCAGACCGCCGGACAGGAAACGCCATGACCGCCGAAGCCACCGCCGAACCCGGCATCATCGAAGACCGCAAGGCCCGCGCCGCATCCTGGTTCCGGGACCTGCGCGACCGCATCTGCGCCACCTTCGAGATGCTGGAGGACGAGCTGACCGGCACCCATGCCGACCTGCCCCCCGGCCGGTTCGAGCGCAAGAGCTGGTCCCGCCCCGACCATGGCGGCGGCGAGGGCGGCGGCGGCACCATGTCGGTGATGAAGGGCCGGGTGTTCGAGAAGGTCGGGGTCAACATCTCGACCGTGCACGGCATCTTCAGCCCGGAATTCCGCGCCAACATCCCCGGTGCGGCCGAGACCGGCGAGTTCTGGGCGGCGGGCATCAGCCTGGTGGCGCACATGCGCTCACCGCTGGTCCCGGCCACGCACATGAACACGCGCCACATCGTGACCACCCAGGGCTGGTTCGGCGGCGGGGCCGACCTGACGCCGATGATTCCCGACGACCAGGACACCGCCGACTTCCACGCCGGCCTGCGCGCCGCCTGCGACCGCCACGACCCGGACTATTATCCGCGCTACAAGGAGTGGTGCGACCGCTATTTCTTCCTGCCGCATCGGGGAGAAGCGCGCGGAGTCGGCGGCATCTTCTTCGACAACCTCGACTCGGGCGACTGGGAGGCGGACTTCGCCTTCACCCGCGACGTCGGAACCGCCTTCCTCGACAGCTACACCGCCCTGGTGCGCCGGCACATGAACCGGCCCTGGACGGCGGAGCAGCGGGAACACCAGCTGATCCGCCGCGGCCGCTATGTGGAATTCAACCTGCTCTACGACCGCGGCACCACCTTCGGCCTGAAGACCGGCGGCAACACCGAAGCGATCCTGATGAGCCTGCCGCCCGAGGTGAAGTGGCCGTAACCTAGCGGCGCTGAGTCAACTGAACCCAGGGCGCCCATGCCTGCCGCACCATCTCGCCCCACAGCCGCATCGGCGCCATCCACATCTCGGCCATGCCGGCGGCGGACGCCATCGGATTGCCGCCGAACGGGTTGGCGCCCGGCTTCCCGCCGCCGGGACCAGCCAGCAGCAGCGGGTTCATCAGCGCGGGCGCGAGCAGGCCGGCGACCGCGTCGAAGGACGGGGTGGCGCGGAACTGGATGGCGATCACCTCCGCCCCATCCTCTCCGGCCTCGCGGTGGCGGATCTGGATCTCCAGGTTCGGCAGATGGGCGGTCAGGGTCGTCTCGTCCGGCTTGCGGTCCATGCTCGCGGCTCCATGCTGGATCTGGCGGTGCGAGGATAGTGTTTTTGCAACTGCGAAGAAACCCTCTCCGAAGGAGGTAGCGGCAACCAACGTCCGTTCCGGCCGTTGATGGCCATATGGACAGCACCATCCCTCCGTCCGATACGGACACCCCCTCGCCCGAACAGGAAGCCGCCTGTGCCGGGCTGACCTACAGCTCCGACGACACCCCCGGCATCCGCCGGCGGCGCTACGGCAAGGGCTTCCGCTTCCTCTGGCCCGACGGCACCCAGGTGACGGAGGAGGACACGCTGGCGCGCATCCGCAAACTGGCGATCCCGCCGGCCTACCGGGACGTCTGGATCTGCCCCGACCCCGAGGGCCACCTGCAGGCCACCGGTCGCGACGCCAAGGGGCGCAAGCAGTACCGCTACCACCGCCGCTGGACCGAACTGCGCGAGGGCACCAAGTTCGGCCGCATGCTGGATTTCTGCCGGGCGCTGCCCGCGTTGCGCGAGCGGGTGACCGCCGATCTCGGCCGGCGCGGCCTGTCGCGGGAGAAGGTGCTGGCCGCCGTGGTCCGGCTGCTGGAAACCACGCTGATCCGCGTCGGCAACGAGACCTACGCCCGCGAGAACCAGAGCTACGGCCTGACCACGCTGCGCGACGGCCACACCGAGGTCGAGGGGTCGGAGGTCCGCTTCTCCTTCAAGGGCAAGTCGGGCAAGGAATGGAACGTCGCGCTGCGCGACCGCCGGCTCGCCCGCGTCGTTGCCGCCTGCCGCGACGTGGCCGGCGACGAGCTGTTCCAGTATCTGGATTCGGACGGGCAGCGCCATGCCGTGACCTCGGGTGACGTCAACGCCTATCTGCGCGAGGCGACCGGGGCCGATTTCACCGCCAAGGACTTCCGGACCTGGGCCGGCACCGTGCTGGCGGCGATGGCGCTGCGGGAGTTCGAGTCGTTCGACAGCACGACCGGCGCCAAGCGCAACGTCACCCGCGCCATCGAACAGGTCGCCACCCGCCTCGGCAACACCCCCAGCGTCTGCCGCAAGAGCTACGTCCATCCCGAGATCCTGGACGCCTATGTGGAAGGCGACCTGCTGGAATCGCTGAAGCGCGAGGTGGAGGCGGAACTGCGCGACGAACTGGCCGGGTTGAGCGGCGAGGAGGCCGCCGTGCTGGCCTTCCTGCGCGAAAGGCTGGAGCGGGAGACGGCGTCGCGGGCGCGGGAGGGTGCGCGGGGGAAGAAGTAGGGAGGTGAGAGGCGGGCTTTGGCGCCCCCTCCCCATCCCTCGCCCGCTCACGCGGGAGAGGGGGCAGGACGCTTGCAGAAGTGATGCGGAGGGCAGCGGCAGTTCCCTCTCCCGCGAAGCGGGGGAGGGTTAGGGAGGGGGCACCGTCGCCAGTATCCCCCCTCAAACCGCCTCGACCGCCTCCGTCACCGGCAGCAGCCGCCGCATGACCAGGCACACCAGATCCCCGGCGATCACCCCTTCGGCGGCATGGGTCTGGACGTTGCGCAGCACCATCTCGGCACGGTCGCGGGCCGACATGCCGCGGCCGTGGGCCAGGGCGGCGGCGAGCCTCTCCTCGCCGAAGGGCTCGCGCTGGCCGTCGACGGATTGCAGGACGCCGTCCGTGCACAGGAACAGCGTCTCGTCCTGGTTCAGCACCGTGGTGGCCTCGGTGTAGGGAGCTCCGCGGCGAATGCCCAGCGCCGGGCCGCCGGCCGCGGACAGGAACTCCACCCCGCCCTCGGCGGTGACGCGGCAGGCGCCGCGATGCCCGGCGGCGGCATGGACCAGCGTGCCGCCCACCCGGTCGTAGATGGCGACGAAGGCCGTGGCGAATCCGTTGAAGGGGCTTTCGCCGCACAGCCGCTCGTTGGCGCCGGTCAGGATGGCGGCGGGGCCGACACCGGGGCGGGCGGTCTCGCGGATGGCGGCGCGCACCATCAGCATCAGGAAGGCCGCCGGCACGCCGCCGCCCGACACCCCGGCGGTAACCAGCAGGCTGTGGCGGTCGTCCAACTCGACCACGTCGTAGAAATCGCCGCTGACGGCGTGGCCCGGCACCAGCGTGCCGAAGAATTGGCTGTCGCGTCCCACCGGCAGCTGGCGCGGCAGCAGGTTGGCCTGCACGTCGCGGGCGGCGCGCTGCTCCTCCTCGATCAGCTGTTCGGCGGCGGCCAGCTTCTCGCTCTTGGTCTCAAGCTCCGCCCCGCGCATGACCAGCTGCGCGTCCAGAGTCTCCTCGCGGGCCGTCGCCTCCATCGCCATGCGGCGGAAGACGCGGGACAGCCGGCCGAACTCGTCGTCGCGGTCCGCCGCCTCGTTCAGGGTGAAGGGGTTGAAGCGCCCGGCCTCCACCGCCTTGACCGCCTCGCTCAGCCGTTCCACCGGCGCCATCTGGTCGCGGGCGAAGCGCATGCTGAGATAAACGCCCAGCGCCAGCACGAAGACGCCGACCAGCCCACCGATCTTCAGCTGCCGGCCCAGCATCGCCCCCGGTTCGGTGTAGGGAACGCGCACGGCCGCGACCGCCGGCAGGCCGGCCGCCGCCGCCGCGTTGGCGGATGCATAACGGATGGGTGCCAGCGCCAGCAGCCCGTCGCCGGACACGCGGGTCGTCACGTCGCCGGCGGTCGCCGCCGCCTTGGCCGCGGCGGTGTCGGCATCGGACAGCGGACCGCCGGATCCGTTGGACACCACGGCACCGCGCGCCAGCACCCGGCCGTCGCGGTCGAGCAGCCAGGCCGCCTCCACCGCGCGGGTGGCGATCAGCGCGTCGATCGCTCCCTCGGCACCCGACTTGCGCAGCAGGTCTCCCAGGCGCCGCATGTCGGCGCCGACCTGGACGATGCGCGGCCGGTCGACGCCGGCCACGCCGGCGAACTTCATCAGCCGGCCGCTCTCCATCGCCGGCTCCGACGCCAGCGAGGCGGGCGAGCGGTTCAACAGGCCGCTGTAGGCGCCGTGGCGCGGCCCGCCCTTGGCATCCTGGCCGAAGACCGGATCGGGACCGGGCACATTGTGCAGATAGGCCCGGCCGCGGTTGTCGGTGATCCACATCTCGTCCGGGCCGCCCGACTCGGCGATCTGCTTCAGCCGGTCGTTGATGGCCTTGGGCGCCAGCTTCGCCGTTTCCGCCAGCGCCACCAGATGGGCGGTCAGCGTCGCTTCCGACAGCAGCCGTTCGGACAGCATGGCATCGACCTCCCGCGGCAGATCGCCGGCCTGGGCGGCGCCACGGGCGAGCAGGCCGGCGGTCAGCCGCGCCTCCGCCTCGATCCGCTCGGTCAGGACCGCGCGCGTGGTGAATGCCATCGTCGTGGTGACCACCACCACCGCCAGCAGCACCAGACCGGTGACCAGCAGGATCAAACGCTGTTGGAACGTCATGGGATTGCGCCCGCCCCCTCTGGCTGAAGCAAATGGCCGAAGCCATGGCCGATGGGACCGCTTCTACCGGTCCGGGGCACGCAAGTCCAGTTGCCGGGCCGCCGCACCGGTCATGGTCACGCCGACCGCGGGCGGGGTGAGGCGGCCGGATGCGCAAGATTCGACCGCAGGCGCGACATTATCTCTTTCGTAACCACATGGTCCGTAAGACGGAAGGACCGCGGACGGTTTCCCGCCGCGGTCCTGTGCTCTTTCAAACCCGTCACCCCTCAACCGCCGCCACTCAACCGGTGCACGCCCATGCCGCTCAACGTTCTGGAAGTCGCCGTCTATGCGATGGTCCTCACCGCCAGCCAGCCCAGCTCATTCGAATGCGTGGCCGTGAAGCCGGAGGGCGTGAACTGCACCAACGGCCTGTCGGCGAAGCAGGACGGGCCGAACCTGCTGTTCAGCACCGGCATCCAGGTGATCAAGGACAATCAGGGCCGGGTGCGGCTCAGCAACGGGCTGCAGACGCGCTTCGACAGCTCCGCCTGGGTGGAGTTCCAGGACACCGGCAAGAAACCGGTGGTCAGCGTCCGCAAGACCGGCCCGCTGCGCTTCAAGTTCTCCAACGGCTTCCAGTGCGAAGCGATGGGCAACCCGGAAGACATGGCCCGCTGCCACAAGCCCTGACGGCTTCCCCTACCGGTTGATGCCGCGGCGCTCCATCTCGTCCTCGATGGCGCGGCGGTTCTGCCGGATCTGGCGCTGTTCCTCGCCCAGCCGGTCATACTGGTTGCGCAGGTCGCGGTCGGAATAGTCGCCATAGGCTCCGGCGCGGCGGTTGCCCGACGAATTGCCGGAGGATCCTTCGTAGCGGCGGCCGTCGCGGTTCAGCTCGCGATCCTCGGCCGTACGGTCCTGCGAATTGCTGTTCGGGTTGACGGCGCGGTTCAACTGGTCGAGCGCCCCACCCCACCCGCCTTGCGACTGGCCGTTCTGGGCCAGGGCCGGCGACGAAAGGGCCAGGACGGCAGCAGCCGTAAGAATAACTGTACGCATCGGACGAACTCCCTCATGCGGTTGTCGTTTCCTTCTGACAACCGCCGGGGAGCCGATCCGTCACGCCTCCAGTGGCTCCGGTCCCAAATCGCCTCGTCCATGCGGGGCGTCGAGATCCAGTTCCGGCCCTTTCGGCACGATGCCGGTGGGGTTGATGGTGGCGTGGCTGCCGTAATAATGCTGCTTGATGTGGGCGAAATTCACCGTCTCCGCCACGCCCGCCACCTGATAGAGGTCGCGCAGATAGCCCGACAGGTGGGGATAGTCGGCGATCTGCCGCTTGTTGCACTTGAAATGCCCGACATAGACCGCATCGAAGCGCACCAGCGTGGTGAACAGGCGCCAATCGGCCTCGGTCAGCCGGTTGCCGACCAGCCAGCGCCGGGTCGCCAGCTTGGCGTCGATGCCGTCCAGCGCCGCGAAGAGGGTGTCGAAAGCGGCCTCGTACTTGTCCTGCGAGGTCGCGAAGCCGGCCTTGTAGACGCCGTTGTTGACGGCGTCATAGACGAAGGCGTTGACGCGGTCGATCTCCTCCACCAGGTCCGGCGGGCAGAAATCGGTGCGCACGTCGGTGAAGGCGTCGAACTCGCGGTTGAGCATGCGGATGATCTCCGCCGACTCGTTGTTGACGACGCTGCCGGTCTTCCTGTCCCACAGGACCGGAACGGTCACCCGGCCGCTGTAGCCGGGCTTGGCCTGCAAATACACCTCGTAGAGGCGGCGGGCGCCGGTCACCGGTTCCGGCTCCGCGAAGGTCCAGCCTTCCGACAGCATCAGCGGATCGACCACGCTGACGCCGATCACATCGTCCAGCCGCTTCAGCTTGCGGAAGATCAGCGTGCGGTGCGCCCAGGGGCAGGCCAGCGACACCATCAGGTGATAGCGCCCGGCCTCCGCCGCATAGGGGGTGGAGCCGTCGGCCGACACCCGGTCGCGGAACTGCGCCTCCGTCCGGACGAACGCACCGCCGGTCTTCTTGGTGTCGTACCACTGGTCTTGCCATTGTCCGTCGATCAGCAGGCCCACGGCTCCCTCCCCCTTTTCAGTGTCTACCTGTCGTCAACCGTGCAGCTTCGCCGCGATCTCGGCGACATGGCGGCCCTGATAGCGGGCACCGTCCAGCTCGACCGCGCTCGGCCGGCGCGAACCGTCGCCGCCGGCGATGGTGCTGGCGCCATAGGGCGAGTTGCCCATCACTTCCGAAACGCCCATCTGGCCCTGGAAGGAGTAAGGCAGGCCGACGATCACCATGCCCAGGTGCAGAAGCACGGTGTGGGTGCTGAGGATGGTGCTCTCCTGCCCGCCATGCTGGGTGGCGGTGGAGGTGAAGGCCGCGCCGACCTTGCCGACCAGCGCGCCCTTGGCCCACAGGCCGCCGGTCTGGTCGAGGAAGTTCTTCATCTGCGAGGCCATGTTGCCGTAGCGGGTCGGCGTGCCGATGACGATGGCGTCATACTGGGCAAGCTCGTCCACCGTGGCGACGGGAACGTCGCTCTCGTCCTTGTAGTGGGCGGACTGGCGGACGGCCTCCGGCACCAGTTCGGGCACGCGCTTCACCGCCACCTCGGTCCCGGTGACGGAGCGGGCGCCCTCGGCCACCGCCTGCGCCATCTCCGACACATGGCCCCAGCTGCTGTAATAGAGGACCAGAACCTTCGCCATCGTCGCCACTCCCTGTCCGGTTGGTGAATTGAGCCGCCGCGACCGGTGCCGGCCCGGCGGTGACACCAGAAATAGGGCGCGGCGGCGCTTCCGGTAATGCCGGATCTTGGCACCTCATTGTTTCCGGGTGTACAACAATGCCATGGATCGCCTCGACGACATGCTCGCCTTCATCAAGGTGGTGGACACCAAGAGCTTCACCGCCGCCGCCGACCGGCTCAACCTGTCGAAGTCGGTGGTCTCCCGCCGCATCGGCGAGTTGGAGAACAGGCTCGGCGCGCGGCTGCTGAACCGCACCACCCGCAAGCTCAGCCTGACCGAGGTGGGCCAGGCCTATTACGAGCGCTGCACCCGCATCCTCGCCGACCTGGAGGAGGCGGAGCAGGCGGTCGCCGACCTGCATGCCGCCCCGCGCGGCCGGCTGCGGCTGAACGCGCCGGTCAGCTTCGGCATCATGCATCTGGCCCCGGCGGTGGCGGAATTCCTGGAGCGCTATCCAGCGATCGAGATCGACATGGACCTGAACGACCGCACGGTCGATCTGGTCGATGAGGGGTACGATCTGGCGGTCCGCATCGGCCGGCTGCGCGACAGCTCGCTGATCGCCCGGCGGCTGGCCCCGGCCCGCATCGCGCTGTGCGCCAGCCCTGGCTATCTGCAAAAGCACGGGGTGCCGGAAGCGCCGGACGATCTCGCCCGGCACAGCTGCCTGATCTACACCAACGTGCCGACACCCGACGTCTGGCAGTTCACGGTGGACGGCGAGACGCGCAACGTCCGGGTCTCGGGCCCGATCCGCAGCAACAACGGCGACCTCCTGCGCGAGGCGGCAATGTCCGGCGTCGGCTTCATCATGTCGCCGACCTTCCTGTGCGGACAGGCGCTGACGCGAGGCGAGCTGGTCAGCGTGCTGCACCGGCACATCCCGACGGAACTGTCGGTCAACGCGGTCTATCCGCAGAACCGCCACCTGTCGCCGAAGGTGCGGGTGTTCGTCGATTTCCTGGTCCAGCGCTTCGGCCCGCGCCCCTATTGGGACTGCGCGCTTCTCGACACGCTGCCGCAGGAGATGAGGCCGCAGGAGGCCGGCTGAAGCAGCCTTCTAAAGACGGCGCCCTTATGATGGCGAGTTCGGCCGGCGGCGGGAGCGCAGGTTCAGCGCGGTGATGAAGTTCGGCTGCTGGCCGACCACCGGACCCTGGGGAACCGGCTTCTTCGCGGCGGTCGACAGGAAGCCGCCGACCCGGCCGCGCAGTTCCACCGCATGGTGCGCCGCCTCGTCCGCGCTTTCCGCCACCTGACGGCGCACCGACGGGTCCAGCGTGTTGAAGGCGCGGGAGGCGAATTCGAAAGCCGGCTGCGACTTGGTGGCGATCACCTGACGCAGAGCCTTGGACACCAGCACCGTGTCGAGACCGCCCGGCCCCTCCACCCCGTCCAGCACGTCGGCGAGGATGCCGATGGCCTGGATGGTGCCGTTGTCGTCCAGGGAAAGGTCGTGAGCGTCCATACGGGTCTTCCGATCGTCTCAAGCGGTACGGGTCTCGCCCCTGAGGACACCCGGGTTGCACCTTTGAAATCATAGTGTTTGCGCCGGCGTCTGGCAATGGACGCCCGCAGGGGCCGGCGGTGAAATCGTTAAGACCCGGCTTGTCCCGATCCCAGCGACACCGGGAACGCGGCCCGCAGCGACGGCCACAGCGCCGCCCAATCGCCGTCATGCTCCATCCCCGGCACCACCCGCACCGGCGCGCCGACAAGGGTCCCGAAGCCGCGCACGACATCCGGCGGCACCACCCGGTCGTTGTCGCCGGCGATGTGCCATTGCGGCACCACGGCCAGCCGTCCGGTTTCCCGCGCCGGGTCGAGCGAGCCGGTCAGCGGCGTCAGCCGTTTCGCCGCCGCCCAGGCCGCGAGGTCGAGCGGCGCCACCACCGTCACCAGCGCCGCCACGTCGCTCCGCCGTGCCGCCAGCAGCGCCGCCGCCACCCCGCCGCCGGAATAGCCGACCAGCACCAGCCGATCCGCCCCGCTCTGCCGCTTCGCCTCGTCCAGGGCACGGCCGAGGGCGCCGATCACCTCAGGGGCAAAGCGGTGGGAGGTCCAGATGCGGGTGGAACAGGCGGCATCGGTCGCCACCCCGCCATATTGGCAGGGCCGGCCGAGATAGAGCAGCCGCGGCGCCGGGTCGGTCAGTGCCAGCGACAGAGCCACCGGGTTGAAGGGCGTGGGGTCGCGCGACGGTTCGGTCGGGCTATTCCAGGCATGGCCGTCGCCCTCGATATAGACCACCAGCGGCCCCGCCTCGCCGGATCGCAGCCAGCCGGCCACGGTGAAGGGCGTTGCCGAGAAGCGCCGCGGCAGCAGGCCGGCGGCCCCGGCGGCTTCGTCCACCGCCGCCACCCGCTCCCGCGGCACCGCGGCGCAGCCGGCCGGCAACAGCAGCGCGGCGGCGAGGAAGGCGCGCAAGAGGGAGGCGGCCGGCGTCACCGCTCGGGCAGCCGGGTGGCGAAGGTCGGCGGCAGCAGCCGTTCGACGCAGGCCCCGGCATCGCCGGTGGACAGCGTCTCGACGAAACGGGCGGCGGCGGCCCGGCCGCAGGGGCTGACGCCCAGCACGTCATGGCCGATGCCGCGGAAGGACATCAGCGTCGCCCGGTGCAGGCTGCGCCCCATCGCCTCTGCGCGCGCCGGTGCGGTGAAGGTGTCGTAGGCGCCGGTCAGGATCAGCGCCGGCACGTCCGACTCGACCGGCCGGTAGAAGGATGCATCGACAGGCGGCAGGGTCAGCGCCGGACAGGCGGCGTCGTAATCGGTCTCCACCGCCGCGGCGACCACATGGGGCCGAAGGTCCGCCGCGGCGCGCCGGGCGGCGGCGGCATCGATGCGCGGACGGTTCTCCCGGCATCCCACCGTCAGGTTCAGCCCATAGGCGAGGTTGTCCAGCACGCCCCAGATGGCCGGCGGCACGACCAGCGACAGTGCCGCCGCATCCTCCAGCCGGTTCGCGCCACCGCCCCGCGCAACGGCGCGGTCGAGACGGTCGAGCAGGGCCGGCATCACCACCATCCCGTCCGCGCTGCCCAGCCGCAGGGCCAGCACAGTCGCCAGCATCGGCCAGCCGAGGCGCAGGTCGCTTTCCCGCCCGGTGCCGGGATGGCGCAGACGAATCTCCAACGGCTGCCGCTCCAGCGCCGCCGACAGCCGCTCCACCGCCTGCCCCAGTTGCGGGAAGGCGCGGGCGCAATCGGGCTGGGCGGCGCAATCCTCCACCATCCGGCGGTGCGCCTGCCGGATGGCGGTCAAGCGATCGAGGTCGAGCCAGGTCGCATCCACCGCCGCCGGGGAGTTCAGCACGAGGCTGCGCACCGCCGCCCCATCGACGCGCAGCAGCGCCTGCGCCAGCACCCCGCCATAGGAGGTCGCGACGACGTTCCAGCGCTCCACCCCCAGCGCGCCGCGCAGCGCCCGCAGGTCGGCGGCACTCTGCCCGCTGTCGAAATCCTCCAGCCGGTAGCCGGCGCGGCGCAGAGGATCGAGGCAGGCCACGGCGTCCTCCGCCGTCACGCCGCCGAACCAATAGCGCAGCGGGTCCAGCGCGGGGCAGCGCAAGGACGGAGCCGACCGGCCGGTGCCGCGCTGATCCACCAGAATGATGTCGCGGCTGGCGCGCATCGGCGCCAGCATCGCCGCGGTGCCGCGCGGATCGTCGCCGCCGCCCTGCCCTGGCCCACCGGCCAGCACCACCGCCGGATCGGCGGCGGGCGCGCCGTTCAGCGCCGGCAGCACCATCACGAACAGGTCGAGCGGCAGGCTGTCCGGCCGCTGCCAATCCGACGGCACCCGCAGGCTGTGGCAGCGCGGCGTCGGCCCGGCCGGCAAATTCGGCGGGCATGACACGTCCGCGAGTGCCGGACGCACGGCAGGCCCCGGAACTGCGTCCGGAACGGTGCTTGCGACGGAAATCGGCGGCGGCGGCTCCGCGATCACGATCGGCGGAGGTCCGTTGAACGACGGCCCGCTCAGCCAATCGATCCCCACCCCCAGAAACCCGCCCGCCAGCGCACAGAGCGCCAATGCGCCGCCGATGACGGCGAGACGCCGACCGCCGCTGTCCATCGGTCGATCTACTCGGCCACGGTGGTGAAGAAGGCGGACTGGACGACGACGTTGCCCTTCGCCTCGGCCTTGGCGATGGCCGTGCGCAGGGTCGCCAGATAGGCGCCGGCAGGCTCCACCTCCTCACGCTCCGCGGGGAACAGCGGTTCGCGCGTCACCAGCGCCAGGATCATCGCCGGGCCATAGGGCGGGGCGATGGTGTAGACGCGGTCGCTGGGCGACTTGGCGATCCCCAGCGTGACGGGCCGGCCGGCATCGACGCGGTCGTCGCGGCGCAGGCGCATCGGCACCATGTGGATCGCGTTGCCTTCCATGTCGATGTAGTCGACCGTCAGGTAGCCCGACATGCCGGCGGTCACCGTGACCTCCAGCTTCTCGCCCTGGCGGTAGACCATCGAAGGCCGGTTGAATCCCAGCCCCAGCGCGTCCGAGCCCTGCGCCTCGGCCCGCGCCGGCAGGCCGGCGGCACCCAGCGCCTCGCACAGCGGCCAGGGGCGCACGGCGACGCGCGCGTCGATGTCGACACCGCCGGGAAGTCCGGTGATCGCCGCCTTCAGCGCGCCGGCATCGGCGTCGCTGCCGACATAGCCGGCGATGCGCAGGCCCTTGCCCGTCTCAACCGCCCTGACGCCGGCGCAGGTGAACCCCGCCGCCGCGGCCTCCACCCTCTTGCGCGCCTCGGCCGGCGTGATCGGCGGCACCGGCGGAGCGGCCGGAACGGCGGCCGGCACGACCTGGGCCGGTGCGGGCGTCGGGGCCGGCGGCGTGACGGTCTGGACGGCCGGGGTGACCGGCAGCGGCGGCGGAGCGGCGGGCACCTGAGCGACCGCGGGCTTGACCGGACCGGGGGCCGGCGTTTCGGCCTTCACGGGCGCCACAGGCGTTGGGGAAGCGGGCGCGCCGAGCGGAGCCGTCGTCATGGCGGGCGGCGCGGGCGGCGTCGGGACCGGTGGCGCGGCGGGCTGCGTAGTAGGAGCCGCAGGAGCCGACGCCTCCTTCACCGGCGCCTGAGCGGGCGCCGGAGTCGCCGTTTGGGCGGGCGGCTGCGACTGGCCGAACAACAGGAAACCGGCGACGCCGGCCGCCACCAGCCCGCCGACGCCACCGGCGATCAGCGCGACCGGAGCCTTCTTCGTCGGCTCGGCCGCCGTCTGAGTGGTCTTCGCCTGCCTCTCGGCCACCGCCGGCTTCGGCTCCTCCTTCGCCGGGGTCGCGGCCGGGAAGGGGGTGGCGTCGAAGGGCGTGATCTCCGCCGGGCGGCGGGTCAGCGCGCCGACCAGTTCCGTCATCGATTTGGCGCGGTTCTGCGGGTCCGGCTCCAGCATGGAGCACAGGACCCCGCGCAGCGGCTCGCCCAGCGCGGACAGGTCGGGCACCGACATGCGCCGCTCGATCATCGCCTGCGGCGTGCGGCCCATGTCCAGCGGACGGCCGAGCGCCGCCGCGGCCAGCACCAGACCGGCGCTGTAGATGTCGGACTGCGGCCCGACCTGCCCGCCGAACAGCCCGAACTGCTCGGGCGAGGCATAGCCGTACTTGCCGGCGAAGGCATCGCCGATGACGGTCCCCGCCCCGCCGGCGGTCTGCTTGGCGATGCCGAAATCGATGATCTTGGCGTTGGCGATCTCGCGGCCGGGCAGGATGACGTTGTCGGTCGACATGTCGCGGTGGACGATGCCGCGCTGGTGCGCCGCCGCCAGCCCCGAGGCGATGCGGTCGAGCAGGATGGCGACCTCATCCGAGTCGAGCGGCCCGCCCTGAAGCACCTCCTGCAGCGACGGTCCGTCCAGATACTCCATCGACAGCAGGATCCGGCCGTACTCGTCGCGGAAGACGCCGTCGTAGGACACCACCGCCTCGTGCCGGATCTCACGCAGTGCCGCCGCCTCGCGCCGCAGCAGCTCCACCATCTTGGCATCTTGCGCCAGTTCCGGCCGGATCACCTTCACCGCATGCCAGGTGTTCATGTCGACATGGCGGGCGCGGTGCACCTCGCCCATGCCGCCACGGGCGATCAGTCCGGCCACCTCATAGGTATGGCTCAGCAGGGTGCCCGGCCCGATCGGCGCCGGTGATGCCCGTCCTCCCAAAGTCTCGACACCGGAGACGGACGCCGCAGTAACCGAAGTCGGCGTAACCGAAGATGCGGTCACCGACGGTTCGGGGACAGAGGTGGCGGCGGCCGGCGGCGTGGTCAGCCTCGTTGCCTCGGCATCCGCCCCCCGGTCTGCGATCCCGGTCGCCGCCGGCAGGATGGCGGTCGGTTCGTGGCTGTCGGCGGGACGGTCGTCGGGGGTGCCGTCGAGGATCTGGGCCATGGCGGGATGCGGTCCGGTTCAAGAAGTGGCAGGCGGTGCGGAAGGATCGAGCGGCAGAGGATCAGCGGCGGGTCAGTCCGGCTTTCCGCCGTCCGGGACGCCTGAGGAGTCTCCACGCACGAAGCGGTCGTATTCGCGGGCGATGGCGTCGCCGATGACCCGGTCGAAATCCTCTTCCAGCTCGACCACCAGATCCTTGTAGAGCGTCTCGTACTGGTCCCAATAGCGCGCCTTGCGTGCCGCCGGAACGATGCTGTCGAGAAGCCGCGTCTCCAGCCGCTGGCTGAGCGCGCCGGGATCGAATTTGGCCACCACCTGCTTCAGCGCGGTCTGCAGCGCCGCGGCATAGGCGAGGTGATGGACCTGCACGTCGCTCGCCGCCTCGCGCACCGCGTCGGCCATCGGCAGGAAGCCGCGCAGGCGCGGGTTGGCCAGAACCGACACCGCCTCGTCCAGCGTCTCGCAGCGCTTCAGCGGGTTCTCCCCCGCCGGGCGGAAACTGGTCTGATCCAGATGGAACTCGTCCTTGAAGCGGGAGCGCGCCCGCAGAGAGGCATGCAGCGCGCCCAGGCTGACGCGCAACGCTTCGCCCAGGCTGCGCATCATCGCGTTCGGGTCCGGCAGCCCATCCGCCGGCAGCGGCGCGCCGAACCCCTCGTAGAAGGCGGCGACCGCGGCACCCGCATCTGCGGCGGGCGCGGGCACGGGCGCAGTAGGCGCCACGGGTGCGACCGGCACGGGCGGCGGAGCCGGCACGACATGAGGCGCGGCATGGAACGCGGCCTGGGGAACGATGACGGAGTCGTCGGGCAGCGGAATCGGCTCGGCCACCCGGGCGACCGGCGCGGGCTCCGCCGGCAGCGGATCGGCCGCCGGATCGGGCAGCGTCTCGTCGATGTTCCAATCTTCCGGCAACGGCTGGGCCGTCTTCGCCGCGGCGGGGAAGGACGGGTCCGGAAAGGCCGGTGCCGCCGGCTGAGGCGTGCCGAGGAGGTCGTCGTCCCAATCGTCGGGGATGCCGCCGCCCGACGGCTGCGGTGCGGCGGCCGGCGGCTGGTAGGAGACGCCGATCGACAGCGACTGGTTCAGCGGGTCGGAATGGTCGTCCACGGTGCCGAACCGCCAGTCCTCCGCCCGCTCGCGCGCGGCGGCACCGCTGCTGGAGGCGGTCCAGGCATCGAAAGGCGCCTCTTCCGACCGCAGCGGCTGGTGTTCGAAGGGCCGGTGTTCGGCAGAACGGGCCGCAGGGTCGGCGAACAGTTCGTCGAACTGGTCCGGTGCCGCGGCAGGGGCCGGCGGCGGGGCGAAGGGATCGGGCGTGCTGTCCGCGCCCAGCCGAAAGGCGCCGGAGATCTCGGTGAAGCTGGGGGCGGACAGCGTTTCCACCGTCGCCTCGATGATGAAGCGGCCGATGCGGACACGGTCGCCCGACCTGAGGTCCGCCGGAACGCTGCGGCCGAGCGGCCGGTCGGAGCCGTTGAGGAAGACGCCGTTGGTGCTGGTGTCGATCACCCGGTACCCGGCCCCGGTCTTTTCGAAGACGCAGTGCTGGCGCGACAACAGCAAATCCGGATCGGGAAGAATCCAGCCATTCTCGACCCCGCGCCCGACGGTGAGGTCGCCGCCATGCAGCGTCTTCTCGGCATTGCCGCCCAGCGACGCCCGATGGTCCGAAACGATCCTCAGCCTCAGCATTCCACGCTCTCCACCCCGCTGCCCAATCCCTCTCGACCGGCGGTCAGCCGCCGATCACGACCGTCGGCGCCCCGGTCACGATCACCCCGCCATGGGCGGTCTGGTCGCCCAGCCGTGCCGCGGGCCGCCCGCCGACGATCACTGTCGCCGACCCCTTCACGATCACGTCGGGCGGGCCGACGCAGACGCACATGTCCGTCACCACCGCGGCCGGCAGGAATTCGATCAGGACCGCCGGCACGCCGGGGCTGACGATCGGGCCGCCGACATGCGGGACCGGGCCGGTCGTCATCGGGCAGGTGTGCATGTCGGTCAGGCGGGCGGCGGGCGGCATGGGCGGTCTCCTCCGGCCTTCGGATCAGCGGATTCGGGGCGCATCGGCGCCCGGATTTGTCCGCAGCGGGATTTCGACGCGGCGCAGGTCGCCGTTCACCGATTCGAACAGGACGAGCGCGTCGGCGCCCGCATCCTCCATCATGAACCGGATGCCGGGGCCGAACAATGCGGCGCGCTGGGCTTCGTCGCTGATCGGCAGGAAGCTGCCCAGCACCGCCGGATCGTAGAAGCGGAACAGGTAGGTCGCCCCGCCCTCGCCGTTCACGATGGTGAATTTGCGGAAATGACGGCGCACCGCGTCGATGTCGTCGTCGGCCAGCACCAGGATGCCCCAGCCGCGGCCCCAGCCCTCCCCCACCAGCCAGTCGGCGACGGCGCTGCCGCGCGTCAGCCGCACCAGATAGGGCGCCACCTCCGCCAGTTCGGTCGCCGTGTCGCCCTGGTAGAGGGAGCGCATGTCGGCCTCCTCCTCCCGTGCCAGCAGGCCGGGATAGAGGCCGGGGTCGCGCGCGGCGTCGACGATCATGTAGAGCGCGCGCGCCTCATCCCCCTGCGGCCACAGGTGATGGGCAAGGCGGGCGACCACCTCCTGTGGGGACCGGCGGGGGGAAAGCTCTGTCATCGCCCTGCCTGTGCCTGAATTCATGCCCGGGTTCGTGCCTTGGTTCATGTCTGGCAGATCTCGCACAGCGGCGTGTTGGACGCGGCGGCGCTGCGCATCACCATGGCCTGGGCCGCGGTCTTCGGGGTGTGACTTTGCGCCGGGCGCGGCAGCTTCGCCTTCGGTGGCGCCGGGATCGTCCCACCCTTGTCCTTGTCGGCCGGCGACGGCTTGGCCGGCTTGGCCGGCGAGGCGCTCAGCCCGTTGGCCGCACCGCCGCTGTTGATCAGCACCATGGTACCGTTCATGGCGATACCGGCCGGACTCAGCGTGATGAAGTTGCCGCCGACCTTCAGCGTCAGCGAGGCGCCGGCCTCCAGGCACAGGTTCGCCCCGGCATTGACGGCATAGTTGGTGCCGATCTTGTCGTGCAGGTCGACGCCCACCGTGCGCGACACGCCGCCGCCGATGGACTCCACATGGTCGCCGTCCACCGTGGCGTGGTGGTTCTTGCCCACCCACTCCCACAGGCCGCCGGCGACGTTCACATGCTGGCCCGACGCCACCGAGGTGCGGCTGTCATGGCCGATGCGCAGGTCGTAGTCGCGCTGGGCATGGACGAAGACCTGCTCCTTGCCTGCCTTGTCCTCGAACCGGATTTCGTTGAAGCCGCGCCCGCCGGGCGAGCTGCGCGTCTTGATGCCGGAGCGCGTCTTGTGTTCGGGCAGGGCGTAGGTCGGCAGCGCGTCAGCGTTGTTGACCACGCCGATCACCATCGGCCGGTCGGGATCGCCGTCGACGAAATCGACCAGCACCTCCATGCCGATGCGCGGCACCGTCTGCATGCCCCACTGGTGCCCGGCCCAGCTCTGCGCCACCCGGATCCAGCAGGAGCTTTTCTCGTCCGACCGGCCGCGGCGGTCCCAATGGAACTGCACCATGATGCGGCCGAACTTGTCGGTGTAGATCTCCTCCCCCGCCGGGCCGACGACGAAGGCGGTCTGGATGCCGCGCACCGACGGCTTCGGCGTGCGCCGTGCCGGCCGCACCACCGCCTTCGCCGGCAGGGCGCGGAAGTTGTTGCCGAAGGACGCCTTGCGCTTGTCGCCGGGCAGGAAGCCCTCGTTGCAGGCGTCGAACTCCAGCTCCGCCACCACCACGGGCTGGTTGTTCTCCGCGGCCGTCGGATGGTCGGTCAGGGCGAAGGTCAGGCCGGGATGCAGGCTGCGGCAGGCGCCGACGCCGCGCACCCCCTCCAGCCCGCGTTCCTCCGTCTCCATCCGGCGGCGGGCGAGCGCCGATCCGGCGTCGCGCGTGGCATAGCGGCCGGGATATTCGAACAGCTCGTACTTGGTCGAAACCGGCACCTTGGCGACCGACGCCTCGCCGCTGTCCAGCGCCGTGCGCGGCGCCTGGAAGTCGTAGTCCTTGGTCGCCCAGCGGCCCGACGCGATGGAATAGACCCGCTCCCAGCGCTCGATCTGGTCGGCATACTGGCCGCTGGGGTTGAAGCGCAGGGTTGCCGACGACAGCTTGGCATAGCCGGCGGCGCTGTCGGACAGGATCAGCTTGTGCCGGTCGCGCTCATGCGCGAAGTAGTAATAGATGCCCTCTTCTTCCAGCAGCCGGCTGATGAAGTCGAAATAGGTCTCGTTGTACTGGACACAATATTCCCGCGGCTGGTAATTGCCGCTCAGGCTGCGGAATTCGAAGTTGGAGAAACCGAATTCCTGGAAGATCGTCTCGACGATCTTCGGAACCGCCATCGGCCCGCCGCCGCCCAGGCTGTGGAAGATGCGGCAATCGCTGGTGTAGGACAGCAGCGACAGCCAGGGCACCACCTCGATGGTGTAATAGCGCTGGTCGCGCCCCACCGGCACGCCGACGCCGAGCGAGCGCGCGATGCCGTTGACATAGTGGCGCTCGCCGTCCAGTTGGCGGAAGCCGATGTTGACGCTGTTGCCGACGATGGTCTCGGCCGCCAGCGGCTCGATGGGGCCGAGCGCGTCGATGCGGTAGAGGAAGGGGCTGGACAGCGCCTCGCGCCCCTGCACCCGCTCCACCAGCAGCACGTCGGGGCCAGCCGGAGTCTCCAGCGACAGCAGGCGGTCGTCCTGCGTGAACTGCATCACGTCTCCTCCTTGGCACGGCCGGTCAGGAAATCGACGAAGGATGCCGCCGGCGGCAGGCCCGCGGTGGTGAAGCCCTGCCCCGCCACGCCCTCCCCGCCCAGCGTCCACCAGCGGGCACCAGCGGCCGAAATCTCCGCGGACTGCTGCGGCACCGACAGGGCGGCGACGGAGCCGACGAAGGCCTCCACGTCCAGCGTGTGGGTCAGGACGGACAGTGCCAACTCCTCCGCCGCCTCGAACCATGCCGCGTCATTTTCGGCTCCGGCGGCAGTCCGGCCGGGCGCGAACAGGGCGACCAGCGCCAGCGGGAACTGCCGCCCGGCCTTGTCGACGCTGGGCATCATCACGCCGGCTGCCGCCTGCGGCCCGCAGACCCCGGCCTCCAGCGTGAAGCGCCAGATCGGCGCATTGAGGTAGCGGTCCATCCACCCCTCGCCGAGCGCCGCGCGGCTGGCCTGCAACCCGTCGAGCAGCCAGTCGTGCCACGGGTCGGCGAAGCTGCGCGGCAATCCGCGCAGCAGGAAATCGCCCCGCGCCGGCAGCTTGCCGAAGCAGCCCGCATTTTCCATCACAGACTGTCCGGGCATCGGAAGTCCTTGAGGTCGCGGATCGAGAAGGGATTGACCGCGCTGGTCATCCGCACGTCGAAGCTGGCCGACTTGCCGGCGGCGCCGAAGCTCAGCGGGATGCGGTCGGGCACCGACCCCTTGCGGCCCCGGTTGGCGTCCAGCGTGCGGAACCACGCCCAGCTGCCGGTGCGCTGGGTCATCTCAGGCGGCTCGGTCGGCTGGCCGGTGAAGGTGACGCGCAGGTCGCCCGCCCCGCCCGGCTTCGGCCATTGCAGCCCCTGCGCCAGCGTGGCGGTGCGGGCGAAGGTCATGCGCTGGCCGTCGATGTCCAGATCCACCTGCTCAACCCCGGCGCCGAGATAGGTCGGGCGCAGCTCGAAGCGCAGCGACGGCACCCGGCCGCCGTCGGGGAAGAAGGCGTCGCGGATCATCGCCGCATGCTGGAAGGCCGGCAGCACCGAGGACGGAATGCCGAGGTCGGCGGCCGATGGCTGCCAGCGCCAGGGCTCCTTGGTCGTGTCGACGAACGGCCGCAGCCGGTTGGCGAAGAAGGCGTCGATCAGCCCGCCGGGCGCGAACAGCCGGGCGAAATCATCCATGCCGACATCGGCCGAGGCACCCTTGACGAAGGGATATCGGTTGTCGAGCGCACGGCGGCACCAGGGCAGCACCGTGCTCTGCCATTCGGCGTTGATCTGCGACCGCGCGCCGCTCAGCGTCCGCGCGGTGCCCTGCTCCACCAGCTCCTCGGTCCAGCGGCGGACCGGCTGCGGGTAATAGGCCACGTCGGTGGCAAGCTTCTGGAACACCTCGCCGCCGCCGTTGGCCGCCAGATCGAACAGCTTCTGCCCGCTGCCGGAGCCCAGCGACAGCCGCGCCAGCACGGCATGCACGCCTTCCAGCTGGCGCAGCAACTCCTCCAGCCGGGCATTGCCGCTGTTGCGGGTGAAGTCGTTCAGCGGGCGGAACCGGTCGTCCACCATCTGGGTGACCAGCTTGGCGATGCCGCTGTCGGCGACCGCCGCGGCCGCGGCCGCCACCGCCGGAGAGGCGCCGGCCGGCGCCTCAGGCACGCGCTGCAGCGTCGTCTCGTTCGCCACCGCCGCCAGCAGCTTCTGCAGGGGAGAGCTGCGGCCGGACAGGATGTTGACCTCTTCGCCCAGCGCCTGAGGGTTGGCCGCCGGCACCAGGGTGATGTCGTTCAGCAGAGCGTCCCAGCGGCCGGCATAGTCGCGCAGGTACAGGGTCAGCGCCGCCGTCTCCAGCTCCGGCCCGGCCTCTTCCCCACGCGGGGGGCCGAGCAGCCAGCTGAGGTCGCGCACCGACCGCGCCGCACCGGGCAGAGCCGGCAGCATCACGCCGGTGAAGCCCTGCTGCGTGTAGAATCCCGGAATGCCGTCGCTGAACCGCGCGCCGGAGGAGCGGCGGAACACCCGGTCGCCTTCCGGCCCAGCCTGTTCGGTCGGGCGCCATTCCTGCAGCTTGCGCGCAGCCTCGCCGTCGCGGACGGCGGCATAGACGCGGGCGGCCAGCGGCGTGCGGGCCAGAACCTCGCGCGACTGACGGATCAGCTCGGCGTCCAGATTGACCTTCGGCAGCCCGGCCGGCGCGCCGAGCCCGGCGTCGATGTGGCCGAGCAGCGCCTTGGTCTCGTCCTCGCCCGGCGGGGGCGAGACGCGGCGCAGCCAGCCGGCGGTCCAGGCCTTCACCTCCTCGCCGTTGACCGGCCCGGCGCCGCCCAGCGTCAGGTAGAGCCGCAGCAGCGCCTCCACCGCCGGGGCGTCGTCGGCGACCAGACGGTCGCGCAGGTCGCGCTGCACCCGAACCAGCAGGCGCGGCACCAGCAGCCCGTTGACCGCGCGGCGGTACAGCGCGTCGCCGGCCTCCTCCAGCTTGTCGCCCTGGTAGAGTCCGAAATCGAGCGCCAGCTTCTGCTTCAGCGCCAGCGTGTCGTGGCCGGCCGGCAGGGCGCGCAATTCGTTCAGCACGGGCAGCACGCGGCGGATGTCGTCGTCGGCGACGGTGCCGGCGGCCAACGCCTCCGCCTTCGGGCGGTAGGCGTCGACCGCCTGCTGTTCGCGGTCGATCAGCCCGGCATTGCCGAGATAGCCAGCGACCCAGGCGGCGGTGGCCGCCACGGTGACCAGCCCGAACAGGCTGTAGGCGATGCGCGGAACCCAGATGCGCCGCCGCTCCGCCGCCGGGTCGAAACCGACCAGATTGGCCTCGCGGAACACCAGATCGTTCAGAAGCCCGCCGAGGAAATAGCTGCGCTGCTGCCCGGCGGCGACGGCGCCGCCGCGGAAGGGCGCCGCCGGCAGGCCGAAGCTCTCGGCCAGCCCGCCGATCAGCCGGTCGATCTGCGTGCCTTCCTGGGTGCCGCTGGTGAAATAGATGCCGCGCAGCCGCAACGCCGGCTCATACCGGTTGGCCTTGAAGGCGGCGGACACGAAGTCGAGCAGCGGCTCCTTCAGCGAGGCCAGCTGCGAGGGGAAGGCGAAGATGGCGCCGCGGCGCTCCTGCGCGTGCTCCTGCTGGATGCGGTCGACGGCGCGGGCGGACAGCCGGCCGGCGATGCCGTCCAGTTCGGTGCCCAGCGTCGCCATGCCGGCATCGCCCAACTCGCTTTCGGCCGCCGGCAGGGTGACGCCGACGATCTGCCGGCGCTCGTCCCGGTTCAGGTCGTGGAAGAACTCGTTGAAGCCGGCGATCAGGTCGGCCTTGGTCAGCAGCAGATAGACGGGCGCCTTGATCTTCAGGGTCTCGTACAGCTCGCGCAGGCGGCGGCGGATGGCGGCGGCATGCTGCGCCCGCTCCTCCGGCCCGGCGGCGGCGAGGTCGGGAACCGCCATCGCCACCAGCACGCCGTTGATCGGCTGGCGCGACCGCGCGTCCTTCAACAGCTTCAGGAAGGCGCCCCAACCGGTCTGGTCGACCGCCTCGTGGCTGTCCTGGGTGGTGTAGCGGCCGGCGGTGTCGAGGAAGATGGCCTCGTCGGCGAACCACCAGTCGCACTGGCGGGTGCCGCCGACGCCCTTCAGCGGCTTGGCCCCGGTCTGTTCGGCCAGCGGGAAGTTCAGGCCGCTCTTCAGCAGCGCCGTGGTCTTGCCGGCGCCCGGCGGGCCGATGATGACGTACCAGGGGGTGCTGTAGAGATAACCGTCGCCCAGGCCCCGCTGCTTGCGGCCGGCCTTCAGCAGGGCGAGGGAGTCGGCGAAGGTCTTGCGCAGGCCGGCTACCTCGTCGGCCTGGTCCATCGCCGCCATGCGGGCCGCGTCGCTGCCGCCGGTCAGTTCCGCCGTCATCCGCTCCTCGGCCTTGGCGTCGCGCCGCTTCAGCAGCACCAGCACGACGATCAGGATCGGGAAGGGCACGGCGGCGGCCACGGCCAGCCAGGGCATCTCCAGCCCGGCCAACGGCGCCAGCAGCGCGATCAGCGCCGCCGCGATGGCCGCCCCGATGAAGCCCAGCACTGCGCGGGAGAGCAAGATGGCGGTCAGCCGACTCATTCCGATACCCCTGTCCCTGATCTTATGCTGCCGCTGGCACCGCCCCTGTGCGGGGCGGCTCCGCTCACTTCTTGAGGATGATGTCGATCCGGCGGTTCGCCGCCCGGCCCTCGGGCGTGTCGTTGGACGCCACCGGCTCGGTATCGGCCTTGCCCTCCGCCTTCAGGCGGGACTTGTCGGTGAAGAGCGGGTCGAACTCCGTCATCACGGATTCGGCGCGGGCCTTCGACAGGTGCCAGTTCGACGGGAAGCGCAGGCGCCCGCCGCCGGTCATCGGCACATTGTCGGTGTGGCCGGTGATCAGCACCGCGCCCGGCTCCTCCGCCACCGCGCGGCCCACGCGCAGCACCGATCCCCGCACCTTGTCGTTCAGGCCGGCGCTGCCGCTGGCGAACAGGTTGCTGCCGCGCATGCGCACGGTGATCGACAGCGCGTCCTCCGTCACCTCGACCAGCCCTTCGGCGATCTCCGGCTCCAGGAACTTTCGCACCCGCTGGACCTGCGTGGTCTGCGGCGGCGGGGGCGGGGCGATCTGCGGCGGCGGCGGCGCGGCTTCCGCCAGCTTGACCGGGACCGGCGCCTCGATCACCACGCCGCCATGCGGCGGCAGGCCGCCCATGCCGGCGAACAGCCGGTCCGACGCGCCGTTCAGCAGGAAGCTCAAGCCCAGGAACAGCAACAGCAGGAACAGCGCCGTGCCGGCCCCGGCCACCCAGACCGGCAGCGAACTGCGCGGCGGACGATAGTCCACCGCCAGTGCCGCCGCGTTCGGGCAGAGGATGCGGTCGGCGTAGCCGCGATGCTTGACCAGGATGTTGTAGACGTCCTCGCGGATGCGGGCATGCTCGCTGTCCTGGCGCCCGGCGACGCGGTACCGCCCGCGGAAGCCCAGCGACAGGCAGAGATACATCAGCTCCAGCAGGTCGCCGTATTTGCCCGGATCCTGCCGGGCGGAGGCGAGGCGTTCATAGAACTGGTCGCCGCCGACGACGTTCTTGTGGAACATGCTGGTGACGTTCTGGCGCGTCCAGGAACTCTGGCTGCCCCATTGCGAATTCAGCACGATGTCGTCGATCAGGGCGCAGAGCGCGTAATGCGCGGTCGCCTGCGTCGCCGCGTCCATGCCGGACTTCGTCACCCAATGCTGGAAGTCGCGCAGGGCCGAGATCACGCGCTGGCGCAGCGATTCCAGATCCGGAACACCGGTCACGTCGTTCAGCCGCGCCGCCAGCAGCAGCACCGGCGAGGCGGCGGCGGCAAGCGGCGAGCGGGCGGCGAAGATGCCGGCCAGCGCCGGTCCCGGAACGCCGACGGCCTCAACCCGCGCCGCGGCGGGCGGTTCCCCGCCACCGGGCGTACCGGATGCGCGCCGGCCCCCCGGCGTCGGCATCAGGACCGTACGTTCCGTTTCCGGTCCGGGCATGCCGCCAAACTGATCGCCGCCTTGCATGTCCACCCCAATCCGCGCGCCGTCCCGAAAGCGGTCCGGCCCCTGTTTTGCAAACACTGTGAACGAACTAACCGAACTTTATCTAGCCATTTCTAGCCGGCGAATCCGGGGTAGGTGCGGCGGATGGTCGGGCCGCCGCGCCCGCCCCGGCCGGGTGCCCGCTCAGGGTTGACCGGGCTGCGGTGCCGCCAGCGGGAAGGGGTTCAGCTCGTTGCCGCCGGTCTTGAAAATGGCGGACTGGCTCCACTTCTTCTCGCGCGCCAGACGCGGCACCGCGCGGTTCACATACTGGCCGAGCGTCAGGTTGTAGATCGCCTCGTCCCCCGGCAGCAGCGCCTTGCCCTTCAGCCCTTCCAGCACCGCATGGGCGAAGATGCCGTTGCGGCCGTCATAGCTGTCCAGCGCCTCCTCCTGCTCCGACGACGCGGCCAGCAGGTAGCGCTGCCCCATGTCCTGGTACAGCTTGTCGACGGTGCCCGCCGACACCGCGCCCGAATGGCAGGTGTCGAGCATCACCAGCACGTTGCGGGCGGAAATGGCGCTGACCAGCCGGTTCAGCTCCTTCTCCGACAGCCCCTGCTCGCTGATCGCCTGCGGGGTGGCGGCGGTCACGTTCTGCGTGATGAAGTGGTAGAGCTTGACCGACGGATCCTTCGGCGACGGCACGATCACGCCATGGCCGGCGAGGTAAAGGACGACGGTGTCCTCCTCCCTCGCGTTGGCGGCGAGATCCTCCAGCCCGGCGATCACGGCGTCGCGGCTCGCCTGCTCGTCATAGAGCGCCTTCGACAGAGCCAGCGACTGCTCCCGGTCGTAACCGGCGGGAACCCGGCCGCTCACCGCCTCGGCGAAGGAGGAGGCGTCGGCGCGGGCGAAGCGCAGCTGCGTGCCCTCCGGCCGGTACTTGTCGATGCCGACGACGAAGGTGATCAGCCGCGGCTTGGCCGGAGCGGCGCGCTCCGTCACGCCATCGGCCGTCTTGCCGCCTGCGGTTGCCGCGTCCGCCGTCACCGCCGGCTTGGGCAGCACGAAATCGACCAGCGGCGAGCGTTCATAGATCGCGTCCGTACCATTATAGGCGCGGATCTGCACCCGGTTGCTGCCGGGATCGAGGCGGACGGTGCTGACGCGCTCCTCCGGCGGCGGGGGCTGGTCCTTGTTGGCGTCCGCCGGCGTGGCACCGGCCGCAGGCTGGGCCTGAACGGCGGGCTGCGGGGCCGCCTGCGCGGCGGGCGCCGGCTCCTTGGCACGGGCGAAGGCGCGGGACTTGTCCTGGCCGCTGACGTTGCGGCCGTTGCGGAAAAGGTCGACCGAGCCGATGCCGCCGCCGGTGTCGGCCAAACGGTAGCGCAGCCGCACCGACCCGACCCCCTCGGGCAGCGTAACCGACAGTCGAGGCTCCTCCGCCGCGATGTCCAGCTCCGGTCCCTGCGGCGCGGGTTTGGCAATTGCCTGGGGCACCGCCTGCGGTGCCGGCTTCGCCGCTGCCGCTTGCGGGACGGGCGCCGGCTCCTTGGCGCGCGCGAAGGCGCGGCTTACCGGCGTCATGTCGAGCGGTTGGCAGGTTTCGGCGGGCGTGGGAACCGTGGTGGCCCCGGCAGGCGCCGCAGGAGCGGGAGCGGAAGTGGACGCTGCCGCCGGAGCTGCAGCCGCGGCGTCCGTCGCGCCGGTGCCGAGCGCCAGACCGCGGCTGGCGGCGGGCACGGTGCAGTAGTCCAGCAGGGTCACCTGCGGGCGGCGCTGGGTCAGCAGGCGGATGTCGCCGATGGCGGACAGCCGCGCCGCGATCTCCGCCTGACCGGTCTGCTGCAGCTTGGCGCGCACCAGTTCGGGAGCGTTGAAGACGCGGTAGACCTGCTTGAACTCGACCCACTGGCTGCCCTTCTTCTTCGGGTCGTTCAGGTGGAAGCCGACCAGGGTCTCGCCGCCGCTTTCGGAATGGTCGAAGAAGGCCTCCGGCGTCCACAGCACCCAGCGGCGGCCGTCGCGGTGCGGGAACAGCGCCGCCAACTCCTCCAGCGGACGGGAACCGCCGGATAGCGCGTACCAGCGCAGCGTGCCGTCGCCCAGCGCCGCCACGGCGACACGCCCGTCGGCCGACGCGACGACGCCCCACACGGCGGCCGGCACCTCGGCGCGGGCCAGCTCGGCCCCGGCGGAATCGAGCAGGCGCAGGCTGAACTCCCCGCCCAGAAGGACCCGGCGCTGCTTGCCCAGGACGGTGACGCTGCGCGCCCATTCGCCGCTGTCCAGCTTCACCGGCTGGCCGTTGACCTTGGGCGTGCGGGTGTTGCGCCAATCGGAAACGCCGATCCCCGGACCTTCCCCCACCGGCCGGGCAAGGCCGGGCAGCGCGTCCGGCGCCGGGGTCAGGCTGCGGGCCAGCACGTCGAAGCGCATCGGCCGCTGGCCGGCCTGCTCCATGCCGAATTCCAGCACCAGACCGTCGTCGGACAGGCCGAAGCGGCCGAGATGGATGTCCCGGTAGTCGGCGACGTCGCCCATGCGGGCGAACTGCAGCCGGCCGGCGGGGTCGATCACGCCCCATCCCGGATCGGCGGCGGCGAATGCGACCCCGCCGCCCTGCAGGGCCAGCAGATGGGTCACGGAATCACGCGCGGCAGGCGTGTCGGTGTAGGCGCCCTTGCCGGCATCGGCCCAGCGCCGCACCACGTTGCGCTTGCCGTCCACCGTGGCGGTGCCGGCGGCGACCAGCGCCGCGCCGTCCCAGGCGACCGCGGCGAAGCTGCCGCCGGTGACGCCGGTGGCCTTGGCGGTGTGGCGCGTCTTCAGGTCGGCGGCGGCCAGCACGTCGACCTGCGCCTGATCGGCATAGCCGACGGCCAGCAGCGCACCGTCCGGCGAGAAGGCGACCGAATAGGGCATGCCCTTGCCCGGCTTGCGCTTGGCCTTCGGCTTGAAGGCGGTGTCGTAGAGACGGACGTTGCCGTCGAAGGACGCGGTGGCGAGCCGCCCGTCGGGCGCGAAGGCGAGCGCCGACACCCGCGCTTCATAGGCGGTATCCTCGGCGACCAGCTTGAAGCTGGCGCTGTCCCACACCCGGATGCCGGCGGTGCCGCCGAAGGCCCCGGCGACGAAGCGCCCGTCGGGCGAGAAGGCGAGATCGTTCAGCACCTGCGGCTGTCCCGGAAGCCGGGCCTTCAGCCGCTGCGCCTTGACGTCGAACAGGTAGAGCGTGACGCCGTCGCCCCAGCTCGACCCGGTGTTGCCGGCGGCGACCGCCAGCGACCCGTCGGCCGACAGGGCTACGGCATAGAGCGCGCCCTCGTCCCCCGCCTCCATCGGCACGCGCAGGACGCCCAGCGGCTCCCCGCCGTCGCGCGCCCACAGGCGCAGGGACTTGTCGTTGGAAACGGTAGCGATCAGCCGGCCCTGCGCGTCGCCTGCCAGCCGGTTGACGCGGGCGGTGTGGCCGCCGGTCTCGATCCGCAGGAACGCCCCCGTGGACGCGTCGCCCGCCAGCACCGGCCGTGCCGCGAAGGACCCCGCCACACCGCAGATGAGCGCGCCCAGCAGGACGACGGGAAGAGCGCCGCGCCGCAGGCGCGCGTTCAGGCGAGAGAGACAGCCGGCCATCATCCGTTCCGCTTGCACTGGTGTCGTCCGGCGGCGGTCCCGCGCATTCTCCGCGAAAGACCGCCGCCGGTCAGGTCATCGGACAGCGCCGATCAGGCGGCGTCCAGCGTCGCTTCCTTCTGGGCGATCTGCTGGATGCTGCTGGTGGTGGCGTTGATGCGCTCCGACGTCTCGAAGGCGGTGTTGGTGCGCTCGACCACCTGGGCGGCCTGGGTGGTGGCCGTCTGCTTAGCCGGCTTCTTCTTGGTCTGGGCCTTGACCGCGGTCTTGGTGCGGATCTTCTCGGCCGAACCCGGCTCGATGTTGTCGGCGGCGATCAGATACTCGTCACGGCGCTTGACGATGTTCTGGTTGATGCTGCTGGCGATGGCGTAATCCTTGTCCAGCTGGCCGCGGATCAGCGCCAGACGCTGCTCGGCCTCCGGTTTGCCGATGCGCTTGGCCTTGTAGTCGGCCTTGACGCGCGCGATCTCGGCGCGGCGGCAGTTCACCAGCTGGTCGAGAGCGACCTGGGTGCGGCTCAGGTTCTGGTTCTCGGTATCCAGGTCGGTCATCACGCCCAGGATCGCCTGGTCGCGGCCCTGCTGCGACTTGGAATTCCAGTAGCCGCCCAACGTGCCCAGTGCCGCACCCGCGGCGGCGCCGATCAGCGCGCTCTTCACGTTGCCGCCGACGATCGCGCCGGACAGCGCGCCCACGCCGGCGCCGATGGCGGCGCCCTTCAGCATGTCCTCGGCATAGTAGTTGCCGGTCGAATCGAGCGCGACGCGGTACTGGTAGCAGGCGTCGCTGCCATCATTGGCGCCGATGCGATCCGTCTGCGTGGTCACGCAGCCGCTGAGCGCCATGGCGACGATGGTGAGTGAGACGAGGCTTGCCTTGGCACGGTTGCTTCGCATGACCTGGATTCCCGTTTGCTTTTCTGTTCAAGACATATTTCGATCAGATCCAGAACTCCGGGCCGTCCGCACCACCCCCACAGTGGGCGCACCCCGTCGCCGATCAGGACCCGCCGCCACGCTGCCACAGCAACAACTGTAACGGAAGAGGGCATTACTACCAATTCGTGCGGCCTTTTATGCAATTTTCCAGCCTGTAGCCTTTGGGGCACGGCTGCCCGGGAGAGGTATGATGTTCGGAGTTGGGGGGATATGATGTTTGGAAGAATGCGGCGCCGGATGGCCGCAGGGGCTCTTGCCGGTCTGGGAGCCGGCCTGACGGGCGGTCTTGTCGCCGGAATGGTCCTAATGGCGGCTGCGAGCCCGGCGCGGGCTGAAATCGCGGCACTGGTGATCGGAATCGACCGCTACACGCAGATCAACCCGCTGCAGGGCGCCGTCAACGACGCACGCGATATCAGCACCGCGCTGAAAGGCCTTGGCGTCAGGAAACTGCGCCTGTTCATCGACGGCGAGGCTGAACGCAGCCGGATCATAACGGCCTGGCGGGAGCTGATCGCCGAGACCTCCCCGGACTCGACCCTGGTGCTGACCTTCGCCGGCCACGGCGCGCAGCAACCGGAGCGTGTACGCGGCAGCGAGGTCGACGGCATGGACGAGTTCCTGGTGCTGGCGGACTTCGCCCCGCGCGGTCCCGGCACCGCCCAGCGCCTGACCGACGACGAGATCGCCATTCTGCTGAAGGAAGCCGCCCCGCGCCGGGTGATCTTCGTCTCCGATTCCTGCCATTCCGGCACGATGACCCGCGGCTTCGACGACCGCGCCGGCATGCTCGGCACGCGGGCGGCGATGATCGACGGGGCGCTGGTCGACCGCATCGAGGACGACGCCCTGCCCCCGCCCACCCGCGCCGCCCTGCAGGCGGAGGCGGACGACCAGCCGAACGTCACCTTCTTCGCCGCCGTCGCCGAACACGAGCTGGCGCCCGAGGTGATGATCGACCGCAAGCCGCGCGGCGCGCTCAGCTGGGCCTTCGCCAATGCGCTGCGCGGGCAGGCCGACCGCGACGGCGACGGCATCGTCACCAAGGGCGAGTTGGAGACGCACATCCGCGGCGCCGTCCGCATGGCCCTGGAAGGCAAGCAGCATCCGCAGGTCCAGCCGCGCGGCCGTGGCGAGCTTCCGCTGATCGACCCGGTCGCCACCAAGCCGAAGCCGCCGTCCCTGCTGCCCGCGGCCGGCCCGATCCCGCTGCGCATCCTGGGCAAGCCGGCGGCGGTGAAGACCCTGGCCGCCGGCCTTTCCGGCATCGAGGTCGCCGGCAAGAACGATCCCGCCCTGGTCTGGGACAGCGCCACCGGCGAGGTGGTCAGCTCGATGGGCGACGTGCTGGCCAGCATCGCCGGCGATCCCATGTCCCCGGAAACCCGGCGGCGGGTGCAGGGGGTGGTCGACAAATGGTCGCTGGTGGTGCGGGTGAAGGCGGCGGCGCAGGATCGCTCGCTGGCCCTGGCTCTGGAACCGGGCGACCGCAACTACCGGCAGGGAGAGACGGTCTCGCTCGACATCCGCGGCAACACGGGCACCTATTTCACCCTGATCAACCTCGCCGCCGACGGGACGGTCAACTACCTCTACCCGCTGGCGGAGCGCAACGACCCGGCGCAGATCCCGAAGGGCGGCCCCTACCGGCTGGCGCTGACGGTGGAGCCGCCCTTCGGCGCCGACCATTTCCTCGCCATCGCTTCGCCCAAGCCGATGGCGGCGCTGCAGCGGGACCTCGCCGCGCTCGACGGCAAGCCGGCCGCCGCGGAGGTCGCCACCCTGCTGACCCGCCACCTGACCGGCCAGCCGGTGGAGTTCGGCATCCACGGCGTCTACAGCACCGCGCGCTGAGCTTCACCCCCGCGACGCCGCGCGGCGGTCCGCCCGCATCAGGGCGGCGCCGCGCTCGGCAATCATCACCGTCGGCGTGTTGGTGTTGCCGGAGGTCAGGGTCGGCATCACCGACGCGTCGATCACCCGCAGGCCGCGCACCCCGCGCACCCGCATCTCGGCATCCGTCACGGCGGTGGCGTCGTCCCTGCCGCCCATCCGGCAGGTGCCGACGGGATGGAAGATGGTGGTGCCGATGTCGCCCGCCGCATTCGCCAGCTCCTCCTCCGTCCGAAAGCTGGGGCCGGGCTTGTATTCCTGCGGATGGTAGGGGGCGAGCGCCGGCTGCGCGACGATGCGGCGGGTCAGCGCCAGCGCCTTCGCCGCCTTCGCCCTGTCGGCCGGATCGGACAGGTAGCAGGGGGCGATGGCCGGGTTCTCGCGATGATCGGCCGAGGTGATCCGCGTCCAGCCGCGCGAAGCCGGGCGCAGGTCGCAGACGCTGGCGGTGAAGGCCGGGAAGCCGTGCAGCGGATCGCCGAACTTCTCCAGCGACAGCGGCTGCACATGGTATTCCAGGTCGGCCGTCTCCATCTCCGCCGAGGATTTGGCGAAGACGCCGAGTTGGCTGGGCGCCATGGTCAGCGGCCCCTTGCGGAACAGCGCGTATTCCAGCCCCATCATCGCCTTGCCGAACAGGCTGCCGGCCCGCTTGTTCAGCGTCAGAACCCCATCGACCTTGTAGATCATGCGCAGTTGCAGATGGTCCTGCAGGTTGGCGCCGACGTCCGGCGCGTCCAGCACCACCGGGATCCCGAGCGCCTTCAGATGCTCCGCCGGGCCGATGCCGGAGCGCTGGAGGATCGCCGGGCTGCCGATGGCCCCTGCGGCCAGCACCGTCTCGATCCTGGAGGTCGCCCGCGCCGGCTCCCCCTTGACGGTGAAGCGGACACCGGTGACGCGGCCGTCGGCGATCTCCACCTTGTCGATGGCCGCCTCGATGGCGAGTTTCAGGTTCGGCCGGTCGAGCGCCGGGCGCAGGAAGGCCTTGGCCGCGCTCCAGCGGATGCCGCCCTTCTGGTTCACCTCGAAGCTGCCGACGCCGAAATTGTCGCCGCGGTTGAAATCGTCGGAACGCGGGATGCCGGCCTGCTGCGCCGCCTCGGCGAAGCGGTCCAGCAGGTCCCAGCGCAGCCGCTGCCGCTCCACCCGCCATTCGCCGCCGACGCCGTGCATCTCGTCGGCGCCGCGCCAGTAATCCTCGCTGCCCTTGAAAACCGGCAGAACCTCCCTCCAGCTCCAGCGCTTGTCCCCGGTGATGGCGGCCCATTCGTCGTAATCGCGCGCCTGCCCGCGCATGGCGATCATGCCGTTGATCGACGAACAGCCGCCCAGCACCTTGCCACGGGCATAATGGATGCTGCGGCCGTTCAGCCCGGCCTCCGCCTCCGTCTTGAAGCACCAGTCGGTGCGCGGGTTGCCGATGCAGAACAGGTAGCCGGCGGGGATGTGCAGCCACACCCAGCTGTCCTTGCCACCCGCCTCCAGCAGCAGGACCGAGACGTCCGGATCGGCCGACAACCGGTTGGCCAGCACGCAGCCGGCCGTGCCGCCACCGGCGATGATGTAGTCGAAGCTGCCGAAATCGAGCATGTCCGCCATCGCTTCCCTCCCGGGGGATTTATCGATTTGTCAGACATATTAGATTGCTGCCCCACCGGACGATCCAGAAAAATCTTGCCGCGCCCGGCTCTTTCGCTCACTTCCGGTTCACCAGCGCCACGCCGCACACCGCCACCGCCATGCCGGCCAGCGCCAAGACGCCCAGCTTCTCGCCGAACAGGATCCAGGCGACGAGCGCCGTGACCGGCGGGGTCAGGTAGAACAGGCTGGCGACCTTGGCCGCGGCCCCGCGGCGGATCAGGGCGAACAGCAGGAAGATGGCGCCGACCGACAGCACGAAGCTGAGCCATAGCAGGGCGAACAGGAACTCCCCCGTCCATTGCACCTGCATGGTTTCGGTCAGCGGTGCGGCGACCGCCAGGACCAGCGCGGTGGCGGCGTACTGGATGGCGGTGCCGCTGCGCAGATCCATCCCGCCGCCGTGGCGCTTCTGGTAGAGCGTGCCCAGCGTGATGCCGATCAGCGCCGCGACGGCATAGCCGATGCCGATCAGATGCTCCGCATCGATCGACAGCTTCTCCCGCACCACCAGCCCGACGCCGGCAAGGCCCAGCAGCAGGCCGCCCCATTGCCGGCCGCTCACCCGCTCGCCCAGCAGCGGGCCGGACAGCGCGGCGGTCAGCAGCGGCTGGATGCCGACGACCAGCGCCGTGACGCCGGCCGGCAGCCCATGGGCGATGGCGAGGAAGACGCCGCTGAGATAGACGCCGTGCACCAGCAGCCCGGCCAGCGCGATCCGCCCGGCCGTCGCCCAGTCCTTCGGCCAGGGTGCCCGGCTCGCCAGCGCCACCAGCGCCAGCACGACCGCGACCAGCCCCAGCCGGATCAGCAGGAAGGTCAGGGGCTCCGCATAGGGAAGCCCGTATTTCGCCCCGATGAAGCCGGTGCTCCACAGCAGCACGAAAAGACCCGGCATCAGGCGCAGCCAGGTCTGGCCGCCGCCCGTCGCGGTCTCGCTCATGAAAACCCCTTCCCCTGCGGTCAGCTCACCGCCGGGACGGCCGGGGACGACTGGGTCGGCTGCCGGCGCGCCTCGGCGACCGCCTGGATGTGGGATCGCAGATCCGCGTCCTTCTGCACCAGCCGGCGGAAATCCTTCTCATCCAACACCAGCAATTGGCAATAGCCGAGCGCCCGCACGTCTGCATTGCGCCGCTGGCGGGTCAGCAGCGCCATCTCGCCGAAGAAGTCGCCGGTGCCCAGCTTCACCGGCTCCGCCAGATTGGGCACCAGCACCTCGACCGCGCCGGACGCGATGAAGAACATGGCGTCGCCGCGCTCGCCCTTGCGCACGATGGTCTCGCCCGGCAGGGCCAGCTGCGCCCGCAGCAGCGTGGCGATGGTCGTCACCCGTTCGGCCGGCAGATCGGCGAACAGCGGCACCCGGCGCACCAGTTCCGCCACGTCGAAGCGGACATCCAGCTTCGGCAGCCGTTCCAGCACCCGGCGGCGCTGCTCCAGGTCGCGCTCCAGGTCGGTCAGCACCTCCTGGCTGATGATCGATTCGGCGTACAGGGTCCGGTAGTCGGCATGCTCCAGCCGCAGGGCGGCGCGGCCGACGTAGCGGCTCTGCAGCACCACGGCATAGTCGGGATACTGCAGCTTCAAGGCCGACAGCGCCTGCTCGACAATGCCCAGCCGGCCGACCAGCATGCCTTCCAGCTCGAACGCCACCTCCTGCCCCAGCACGCGGGCCAGCCGATCGCGGGTGAAGGCCAGGAGCTCGCGCAGCACTGTGCGCACGGCGACCAGCACCTCGAACCGCATCGACAGGCGCCGGGCCAGCGGCCGGTGGATGCCGAAGCGGCGCTGCAGCCAGCTGGCCCCCCGCATCCAGGGCGAGAAGGCGATGAAGGGTTCCTCGAAGGCGCGGTAGCCGTTGCGGCCCTGGGCCTTGACGGCGTCCAGCAGCCGGCCGCTGCGCCCGGCCAGCATCTCCATCACCGCGCGCGACACCACCCCTTCGGAGAAGTGGGCGTAATAGAGCTCTTCCTCGCGGTTCACCAGGATGACGAGACCGATGGTGATGCGGTCCTCGTCGGTCAGCTTCGCCTCGTCCCGGCTGTCCTGGTCGATCTTCTTCAGCCGCTCCTCGTAGCGGGAGATCATCACGTCCTTGACGGCCCCGTCGACCTCATAGGTCTGGGCGACGGCGGCGACGCGGTCGCGGATGCTGTCGGTGGACAGCGCCAGCGCCCGGTTGCGCATGGCGCGTTCCACCGGCGTCAGTTCGTCCAGCTTCAGCACGCGGATCAGCCAGCGCAGCGTGGTGCCGTTGACGAACAGGGTGACGAAGACGAAGCCGGTGACCATCACCGCGACAAAGCTCTGGACACGGTCCGGCACGCGGAAATTCTCGGTCACCGCCAACGCCAGCGTCAGCGACACCGCCCCGCGCAGCCCGCCCCACAACATCACCGTCTTGTAGGAATTGCTGACCTTCTGCGCCAGACCGGCCCAGGACAGCACCGGCAGCAGGCCGAACAGCACGACCGCCCGCGCCGCGAAGGCGGCGGCGACCACCACCAGGACCAGCCCGACCTCCGCCCAACCGGCATCGGCCATCAGGCGCGGCACCAGGATGGCGGTCAGCAGGAAGATCAGGGAGTTCGCCCAGAAGCCCAGCTGCTGCCAGACATGTTCCATGGCGCCCCAGGTGGCGGGGGAGATGCGGGTGCGTCCGACCGACCCGATGACCAGGGCCGACGCCACCACCGCCACCACGCCCGACGCCCCGACATAATGCTCCGCCATCACATAGGACAGGTAGGCCAGCGCCACCGTCAGCGTGATCTCCGCCATCGGCTGGTTGCGCATCGGCTCCACCAGCATGCAGACGATGCGGCCGCAGATGTAGCCGGTGACGACGCCGCCAGCGAAGTCGCGCAGGAAGTCCAGCGCCGCCGCCCCCGCCCCGCCATGGGAGGTGCGCGTCAGCATCTCCAGCAGCAGGGTGAACAGCGCGATGGCCGCGGCGTCGTTCAGCAGGCTCTCGCCCTCGACCAGCGTGGTCAGCCGCCGTGGCGCGCCGAGGTCGCGGAAGATGCCGATGACCGCCGCCGGATCGGTGGAGGCGACGATGGCCCCCAGCAGAAGGCAGGCGACCAGCCCCAGCGAGGTGAACAGGCTGACGGCGTAGCCGACGGCGAAGGTGCAGACGAACACCGCCACCACCGCCATCAGCAGGATCGGCCCCAGATCGTCGAACAGCCGCCGCACATCGACCGCCAGCGCCGTTTCGAACAGCAGGATCGGCAGGAAGACGTGCAGCAGCACGTCCGACGAGATGTCCAGCTCGGCCAGCGAATTCAGGAAATCGTGAAACGGGTCCTTGCCCGGGCCGGCGAAGGTCTGGATCACTGCGCCCAGCGCCACGCCGACGCCCGCCAGCAGCACCGTGTAGGGCACCTGGAAGCGGGCGGCCAGCGGCGGCAGGAAGCTGACGAGGGCGAGAAGCCCGGCAACGCCGAGGACTTGAATGACGATGTCGTGCATGTTCCCACGGGGACGGCTGCGGCGTGGGCTGCACGGTATCGCCGCACTGTGGCCGGAGCAAGACCGGGAACCACGGAGTCCTGCGGCAAAAATGGTCCCGGACGGCGAGCCCCTTCTACCGTTGGGGCAGGATGGTCACCGCGGCGGCGGTGCCGCGATCCCGCGCGACTGCAGATACTGCCGGCAGCGCCGCTGCCAGTCCGAAAGCGGCGAGGACGGGTCGAGTGCGGAGTGGAAGATGTAGTCGGCCGCCGCATCCTCCGATACCGGCGAGCGGTGCAGAGCGTCGGCGTTCCGTCCCAGCAGATAGGCCACGACGTGGAACTGGTTCATGCGGGCCAGCACCAGCGTCACCGTGCTGCCGCTCTCGTCGGTCGCCTCGATGTCGGCACCGGCGTCCAGCAGGATGCGGATGGCATCGGCGTTGCGGCGCAGGCCGGCATTGACCAGCACCGGCTCGCCGATGGCGTTGCGGGCGTTGGGATCGCCGCCGAAGGCAAGAAGCAGCCTCAGCCAATCGGTGTCGGTGCCCGACGCCACCATGGTCAGCGCCGATTCCCCGTCGCGGGCGCGGCGGTTGGGATCGGCCCCGGCCTCCAGCAGAGCCTTCGCCCCGGGCTTGCTGTTGCTGGCGATGGCGAACAGCAGCGGCGTCATTCCCTCCGTTCCGCCCGCGTTCGGGTCGGCGCCCGCGGCGGCGAGCTGACGCACGGCAGCGGCATCCCCCCGCCCGGCGGCATCGGCCAGCCTGGCCGTGGCGGCATCGGGGAAGAAGTGGCTGGCGGGCGGCAGAGCGGGCATGGCGGACCTCGCGAAGGGGGTGGGAAGGAGCGTCCAGCCTGCTGCGGCCAGCGCCAACAGGATCAACAGCCGGCGGAGAAAGGCAATGCCGCGCTTGGGGGCTGCGGCGGCAGGATTGCCCTCACCGGTGCAGCGCGGCACGCAACTGCCCCTCGTCCGCGCGTTTCTGTTTTTCCAGCGCGTTGATGGGATAGGCCATGCCGTGCTTGGTGACGGAATCGGCGCCGACGCCCTTGACATACTCCATGCCCTTCTTGCCTGCGGCCGTTCCCTGGAAGGCGTTGCCGTGCTCGTCCACCGCCTCCAGCGGCACATTTTTCCCGATGCTGGTCGGCATCGGCCCGACGAGGTTCTGCGCGGTGGTCAGCATCTCCCCGTCGACCTGATAGTTGGTGACCTTGCCGGCATTGGCGCGCGACTTGCCGAAGGCGGCGACGGTCTCGTCCTTCAGCCCGGCGGTGTTGAAGGTGGTGCAGGGCACATCGGCTACAACGGCGCCCGCGGTCGCCAGACCGCCGCCAAGCGAATGGCCGGCCATCTCCAGCCGCGGCCCGACCTTGCTCTTGACCTTCTGCGCCGCCTGGATCGCCCGCTCGTAATAGTCGGATCGCAGGCCGATGCCCTGCTGCAGGTTGTTGACCCAGTCCTCCTTGGCGGTGAAGGTGGTTCCCTTCGGCACCAGGACGACCTGCGGCGGGGACCCGAACACCTTGGGGTCCGCCACATACAGCTCCGCCCGGAATCCCGACGCGGTGCCGGGGTCGAGGTCGCTGGGGACGAGGCCGTATTTGCGCAGCTCCGCCGGGTCGTCGCTCAGGCGGGTCCAGCCCGGCGGCGGGGTCTTGGGCGAATCCGGGCCGTTCTCATGGTGATAGACGTCGGCGGCCAGCCGCGCGCGCTCCACCGCCTTGTTGTCGCGGGCGAAGCGTTCGGTCACCTCCGGCAGGACCTTCTTCTCGCGCGCCTCCTTGATCAGCGCCTGCCGTTCGGCCACGCGCTTGGCCTTGGCGTCGATTTCCGCCTGGGAACAGGGGATGGTCGGGTTCTTGGCGGGGACCGGGGTGCTCTTGCGGAAATGATTGGCGAGATCGTCGGTCAGCGTCTGGCCGGCGGCCTTGGCGCCGCGCTTGGCCGCTCCGCTGAAGTCGCCCTCCATCACCGCCGCCCCGGTCTCCTTCAGGCCGGCCTTGACGGTGTCGGTTGCCATACGGCCGCCGGTGCGCAGGGTCTGGTAGGTCGCCTTGGCCTTCGCCGTGGCGCTTTCGGCCATGTCGGTCAGCGTGGACAGGATCGGCATGGCGTCAGTCCCGCTGCGACAGGGCGGCGATCATGGCGTCGACCCACTCGGTCAGCCATTCCGCCTTCTGGTCGGCGGTCATCGCCGGATCGGCCAGCACCTCGCGCGCCGCCGGGCTGTCCTCGTCGAACCGGTCGCCGGCCAGCGCCGCGGTGACGATGTAGCAGGCCGCCTGCCAACGGGTGGTCAGGCCATGACCCTCCGCCCGCGCCAGCTGGTCCCGCCCGAACTCGCGCAAGCGGTCGGCCGGCACCGGATCGGCGTCCGGGAACCGGTCGGCGAGGTAGCGGTGCACCGCGCGGATCAGATCCTCTTCCCCCAGCCGGTCCATCTGGGCCTGCGACAGAACGAACACGGTGCACCCCGATCGATTGCGTTACCAGGGTATGATAGAGGTGCAATCATTGACAGAGAAGCGGCAACGCCGGAATTCCATGGCTGAGTTGGCCCGGGAGAGTACAACCTCGCCGTCAGGTCCTGGAACCGGGACACGCGGTCGATTACCATGGCTCCGGCTTTGCCCGAATCGGAGATAGGGGACGTGAGAATGGGGATGGTCAGGGGTCTGCGGCCGGTGTCTGCCGGATTGGCGCTGTTTCTGGCATTCGGCGGAGTGGCCGCGGCCACCGAACCGACCGCCGCCCCCACCACGACGGAGGACTTCATCCGGGCCCTGCGGCCGGACGCTCCCCTGACCGACGAGAAGCCCGAGGAGAAGCCCGAGGAGAAGCCCAGGACACGCGGCCTCGCGCTCGGCACCGGTAGCGCTGCGGAACCGGCGGCACCCCCACCGGCTTCGGCACTGGCGCCCGCCGCTGCCCCCGCCGCTGCCGCGAAGCCGAAGGCCGCACCCAGGATCAGTTTTCAGGTGGAGTTCGCCTTCAACTCGGCGGAGCTGACGCCGAAAGCCGCCGGCATCCTCGACGAGCTGGGCCGCGCCCTGACCTCCCCGGATCTCGCCGCCTACCGCTTCCAGCTGACCGGCCACACCGACGGTGTCGGCAACCCCGACTACAATCTTGCCTTGTCCAAGCGGCGTGCCGCCTCGGTGCGCGATTACCTGACCCGGAGCTTCGGCGTGTCGCCCGGCCGGCTCGTGGCGATCGGCCGCGGGTCCCAGCAGTTGCTCGACCCCGCCAATCCGGCCAGCGACGCCAACCGCCGGGTCGAGATCGTCAATCTCGGTTCCTGACCACCGGCAGCACGGCGGGGAGACGGGGCGCCAGGGCGACGGCGGCTCAGCGCCAGCCGCCGTCCCGCGTCAGCCCGGCCAGGATGTCGCGCAGGATGGCGTGCGCCGCACGGGCGGCGACCGGCATCGGCCTGCCGGCGGCATTGGCCAGCAGGATGGTACGGTCGATCTGCGGATCGACGATGGGCAGCCCGGTCAGGCGGTCCGCCACCGCGCCATAGCGCGCCACCCGCTCCGACAGCACCGTATAGCCGCAGCCCTCGGCCACCAGCGCCTTGATCTGCTCCAGCGCGTCGATCTCCATGGCGACGGTGACGCGGGCGCGGGCCAGCACTGCTGCGTGCTCCACCTCCTCGCGCACGCCGTGCGGGCGGCCGGGCAGGATCAGCGGCAGGGCCAGCGCCTCGGCGAAGGGAATGGACTTGCGGCCGCGCAGCAGCGGGTCGTCCGCCGGTCCGACCAGATGCAGGCTTTCCCGCGCCACCAGTTCCGTCTCCAGCCCGCCCATCTCCTCGGCACCGAACACCAGCGCCAGATCGAGTTGTCCCGACAGCACCCATTCCCGCATGTGGCCGGACAGCCCCTCCACCACCCGCAGCCGGATCTGCGGATGGGCGCGGCGCACCGCCAGCGCCAGCGGGACGGTCAGCACCGGTCCCAGGGATGTGGGGATGCCGACCGTGGCCGGACCGGCGGGAGTGGCCTCCACCGCGCGCACCTCGTCGCGCAGCCCGTCCATGGACTCGATCAGCGCCGCCGCCCGCTGCGCCAGCCGCCGCCCGCTTTCGGTCGGCACCACGCCACGCGCCGTGCGCAGGACCAGCTGACAGCCGAAATCCTCCTCCATCCGCTTCAGATGCAAGCTGAGCGCCGGCTGCGCCACCCGCAGCGCCTCCGCCGCGCGGGAGATCGAGCCATGCTCCACGATGCCCAGGAAATAGCGAAGCTGCCGCACATCCATCCCGCCGGAACCCTTGCCGTCGATAACGCAATGCTATGAGAGCGGCGGCAGGGATCGCGTGTCAATATGGAGTGGACGGTGCTTGCGACGGTGGGTGACATGCTGCGTGGGTCCAAGCCGCGGCTTACCCTTCACGAAGCTACGGCGGCCAGCATCCTGAGCGTCTTCAGGCCCTTCGGCTTGTCGGGAGCGACGATGTCCTTGTGGATGCAGCCGATCACGGACTTGATGACGTCGGTCTTGTTGAGCGCCGTGACTTCCACGACGGCCTCCAAATCGCGCGACATGGTCGGAGTGATCTTCATCGACAGACGCCGCCTTGCCGAACCACGCCCAGTCTTCGGTGCATCCTCGAAGAAAGCCTTGGTCTCGCTGAAACTTTCGGCGAGCTGGCGCGACAAGTTCCGATCGGCGGCGTACCGCTTGATGTAGTACATCAACAGCGGCTTGCGGAACTCGGTCGTCAGGCCTGCGTCGATGCGATAGGCCGCAAGATCGAGAGCGTCGGTGTAAACCGACGGCAGATTGGCTTCGATCGGAATCGTGGCCTTGTCGTAGGCCGCCTTGATGGCCGGAGTCGACTGGGGCGGAGTGGCGACGACCGCACCGCATTTGTCACATACGGCGACGAGAATGTTATGCGCCACGCCTTTGCCGCCCTCGAACGGTACGTCGCGCAGGGCGAAGGTGGTCGTCGTCAGACCGTCCGTTCCGCACACGGCCTTGCTCTTATCGCCTTCACGATAGATCTTCACGACGGCACCTCATTGATGGACGCTGATAAAGATCGTGTCGGGATCCACAAAGTAGAATTTGATGTACCAGCTCTGAGATTTAACGATGTTGACCTTGATGTTCGGATCCCTATGGTGGGGACGGACGCTGTGATCGTAGCCCCTGGCCTTCTTCAATATCTGAACGACTTCTTCAGCAGTAATCGCCCCCATCTGCAGCAAGTTCTTCGTGTCGATCGCATTGCGGACTTCGTGCTGGAACGTCCCTTCCTTCAAAGCCTGAATGACCTTGGGCTTCACTGTCGACCATCCTACCGCCACCCCCGCAATATACGATAATCTTCGTATGTTTCAAGCTTCCCGGAACCGGCCGGCAGCTTGAGGATCGTTCCTTTACGGTCCGGCCGCAAGCTCAACGCCCGGCTGTATGGTGCGTAAACCAATCGCAAATCACGCGACCGCTCGGCACCAGGGATCGTGACCGGCGCCATCGGGCCAGCCCCCATGCCCCCCCTCTTGATCGCCGCAAATCCGTTAACCATTTACCCATCAGGCGTCGGGCGGTCGCGCATTTTGCGGACCCTCGGGGGCGCCGTCCCGCGCCGGATGGCTGGGCGGGAGACCATGGAAACGGAGTGCCGGATGGACTTCGGTCAATTCACCGATCGTGCGCGTGGCGTCATTCAGGCTGCGCAGATCGCCGCCCTTGCCGAGCGGCATCAACAGCTTCTCCCCGAACATCTGCTGAAGGCCCTGATCGACGAGGGCAGCGGCGTCGCGGCGCGTCTGGTGCGCGACACCGGCGGCGATCCCGACCTGCTGAAGTCCGCGACCGAGGAACAGCTATCCCGCGCTCCGGTCCAGCCGGGCGCCAACGAAGGCCCGCAGCCGCTCTACATGTCGCCGGCGCTGGCCGCCGTGCTGCAGGGCGCCGTCGCCTCGGCGCGCAACGGCGGCGACCGCTTCGTCACCGCCGAACGCCTGCTGGAGAGCCTCGCCCGCCAGAGCGGCCCGCTGCGCGCGCTGTTCCGCCGCGCCGGCGTCGATGCCGACGCGCTGGCCGCCGCCGCAGATGCGCAGCGCAAGGACCATCCCGCCGATGCCGAGACCGAGACGACGGCCGGCGAGGCGCTGGCCCGCTACACCCGCGACCTGACCGAGGAGGCGCGGCAGGGCCGGCTCGACCCGGTTATCGGCCGTGACGACGAGATCCGCCGCACCATCCAGGTCCTGGCCCGCCGCACCAAGAACAACCCCGTCCTGATCGGCGAGCCCGGCGTCGGCAAGACCGCCGTGGTCGAAGGTCTGGCCCAGCGTCTGGCCTCCGGCGACGTGCCGGAAGGGTTGAAGGACCGGCGCGTCCTGTCGCTCGACCTCACCGCTCTGCTGGCCGGCACCAAGTTCCGCGGCGAGTTCGAGGAGCGGCTGAAGTCGGTCCTGAGCGAGGTGCAGGAGGCCAACGGCCGCATCATCCTGTTCATCGACGAGTTGCACACACTGATCGGTGCCGGCCGCACCGACGGGGCGATGGATGCCGCCAACATGCTGAAGCCCGCGCTGGCGCGCGGCGAGCTGCGCTGCGTCGGCGCCACCACGCCGGACGAGTACCGCAAGTACATCGAGAAGGACGCGGCGCTGGCCCGCCGCTTCCAGCCGGTGACGGTGGACGAGCCGTCGGCGGACGACGCCGTGTCGATCCTGCGCGGCATCAAGGGCAAGTACGAGGTGCACCACGGCGTGCGCATCGCCGACGCGGCGGTGGTCGCGGCGGTGAATCTGTCGGCACGCTACATCGGCGATCGCCGCCTGCCCGACAAGGCCATCGACCTCGTCGACGAGGCGGCGAGCCGCCTGCGCATGGCGATCGACAGCAAGCCGGAGGCGCTCGACGCCGTCGACCGTCGCGTCGCCCAGTTGAAGATCGAGCGCGAGGCGCTGAAGGCCGAGCCCGACGCCGCCTCGCAGGAACGCCTGCATGTGCTGGAAGGCGAGCTGGTCGAGGCGGAGGCCCGCCAAACCTCTATGGAAGAGGAATGGCGCGCCTCGCAGTCCCGCCGCACCGAGGGCCGCCGCCTGAAGGAGGAACTGGACCAGGCCCGTACCAGGCTGGAGCGCGCCCAGCGCGACGGCGACTGGGCCAAGGCCGGCGAGCTGGCATACGGCGTGGTGCCCGACCTGGAGAAGCGTCTGGCCGAGGCCGAATCGCGCGCCAGCACGGAGCGTGACGAGGTGACGGCCAAGGACATCGGCGCCGTCGTCACCCGCTGGACCGGCATCCCGGTCGAACGGATGCTGGAGGGCGAACGCCAGCGGCTGAAGGGCATGGAGGACAAGCTGGCGGAGCGCGTGGTCGGCCAGAAGGAGGCCGTGCGCGCGGTGTCCAAGGCGGTGCGGCGTGCCCGTGCCGGCTTGAAGGACCCCAGCCGCCCGACCGGCTCCTTCCTGTTCCTGGGTCCGACCGGCGTCGGCAAGACAGAGCTTGCCAAGGCGCTGGCCGCCTTCCTGTTCGACGACGAGACGGCGATCACCCGCCTCGACATGTCGGAGTACATGGAGAAGCACGCGGTCAGCCGCATGATCGGCTCGCCTCCGGGCTATGTCGGCTATGACGACGGCGGCTCGCTGGCGGAGCGCATCCGGCGCCGGCCCTATCAGGTCGTGTTGCTGGACGAGGTGGAGAAGGCGCATCCCGACGTGCTGAACGTCCTGCTGCAGGCGCTCGACGACGGGCGGCTGACCGATGGGCAGGGCCGCACCGCCGATTTCCGCCACGCCATCCTCATCATGACCTCCAACCTGGGGGCCGAGGCGCTGAGCGCCTTGGGCGACGACGAGGATATGGCCGGTGCGACGGTGGAGGTGATGGACGCGGTTCGCAAGGCCTTCCGGCCGGAGTTCCTCAACCGGCTGGACGATGTGCTGATCTTCCGCCGGCTGGGCCGGGACCAGATGTCGCGCATCGTCGACATCCAGCTCGCCCGCGTCAACGAGCGGCTGGCCGAGCGCGGCGTCACCCTGGAGGCGGACGCGGCGGCCAAGCGGCGGCTGGGCGATCTGGGCTGGGATCCGGCCTTCGGCGCCCGTCCGCTGAAGCGGGCCATCCAGGGCCTCGTCGAGGACCCGATCGCCGAGCGCCTGCTCGACGAGGAGGTGGAGGGCAAGACCACCATGACGCTGTCGGTGGTCGATGGCCGGCTGGCGCTGGACGGCGTGGTGGTCGAGGAGGACCGCGCGCACGGCTTCAAGGCGCCGGAGCGTCCGCCGCTCGGCTTCGCCCTGCCGCCGGTGGCGAGCGCCGCCACGGCGCGGGAGGCGTCGGTCCACTGACCGGCCCCCGGCAATAAGAAAAAATCGGCGGTAACGGAAAAGGCCCCGGACGTGATGCATCCGGGGCCTTTGTGATGGCCGGACGGGTCAGACCAGAACGGCGCCCTTCACCTTGCCCACCCGTCTGAAATGCTGGTTGTTGCTGAGATGATGGTGGAGGAAGGACGGGTTGTAGTAGCGCGCCTCCATGCCGAAGACCGCCTGCATGTTCTGCAGCGGGAAGCTGCCCTGGACCGCGATGTTCGACTGCTCCATCGCCACCAGATAGCAATATACGACATGGCCGGAGCAGAAGAATGCTTCCCGCCCACCCGCCATCAACTGGTCGAGCAGGGTGTTGATGCGGTCGGTGGACTGCACCGCACCCCCGCGGCCGAGCGACTTGACGGCGCCGCCGATGGTATAGGGCATCTGGGTGCCGCCTTGGGCGAAGCCGCCGCCGACGATGCCCTGCCGCATCATGATCGCGGTCTGCGCCGCCCCTTCGCCGATGCCGGGGGTGGTGCAGCGGAAGACGTCGTAGCTGTAGTTGGCGTTCTTGGTCAGCAGGTTGTTTTCCTGCAGCCCGTCACCGTCCATCTCGATGATGGTCGTCGGCGAACTCGCGATGCCGGCGTGGATGAAGTCCGACTTTCCCCGGCTGAACAGCTGGCCGATCTTGATGGCGATGCCGGTGGCGCCCAGGCCGTGCCGATGCTTGATCATGATGTCGCCGGCCTTCACGGCCCCGATCACCGCGTTGGAACGCGCTCGTGTCATGCCCTGTCTCCCTGTGACGAACCGTGCGCCGACATCCGCGGTCGCTTGCGGCCCAGTTCCGCAAACCCACTATACGAAATAGCGGGAGGTCGGCGAAAGAAGTACCACCACCTGAACAATCAGCTTTTCATCGGACAGCGGGGACGGAAGCCCCAAATATTATCGACCTTGATTACCTGATCTCCCGCGCGCGTTTTTCGTGAAGTTTCTTCAGCCTTTAATGGCATTTGGGCCGGACGATCAACCGCGACAGAGCGGTTCCTCACTGCCCGGGCTGCCGGATGGATCCTGCGAGACGACAGGCCGGCGTGACCATGCGCCCCGATTCGCCCCCCGGCAGCATGCGGGGTGCCATCGGGCCTGCGGGTCTGCTAAATGTCCGACGCTGCCCCAAGCATGGGCGGCGCCGCAACAGCCTGGGGGCAGACATGGCCGCGACGATCCCACCCTATCTGTCGACCTTCTCGCTCGCCGGACAGGTGGCGCTCGTCACCGGGTCGGGACGCGGCCTGGGGCTGGAGATCGCACGGGCGCTGGCCGGATCGGGTGCGCATGTGCTGCTGAACGGCCGCGACGCCGCGACGCTGGAGGCGCGGGTGGCCGAAATCGAAGCGGCCGGCGGGAGCGCGTCCGCACTGGCCTTCGACGTGTCGGACCGGGCGGCGGTGCGCGATGCCTTCGACCGGATCGACCGGGACCATGGGCGGCTCGACGTGCTGGTCCAGAATGTCGGGCAGCGCAACCGCAAGCCGCTGGCCGAGTTGACCGATGACGAGATCGTCGCTCTTCTCGACGTCGATCTGGCCTCCAGCCTCATCCTGGCACGGGAGGCGGCGCGGATGATGCTGCCGCGGGGCCGAGGCCGCCTGATCGCCATCACTTCGGTCGCCGGGCAGATCTCGCGGGCCAACGACAGCGTCTATGCCTCGGCGAAGGCGGGGATGAACGGCATGGTGCGGGCATTGGCCGCCGAATACGGCCCGCATGGCCTGACCAGCAACGCCATCGCGCCAGGCTTTTTCGCAACCGAAACGAATGCGGCCATCGCCGCCGATCCCGAACACGGGGCCTATTTCGCCAACCGCACGCCTTTGCGCCGCTGGGGCCGGCCGGAGGAGATCGCCGGTGCGGCGGTGTTCCTGGCCTCGGCCGCGGCGTCCTATGTCAACGGCCATGTCTTGGTCGTGGACGGCGGCGCCACCATCTTGATGTGAGCCGCCGGCCAACTGCCACCGCCATGCTGACCATCCCGATCTCCTGCGGCGACCCCGCCGCCCTGTTCCGCCCCTGGGCCGCCAAGCCCTGGGCCATGCTGCTCGACAGCGCGGCGCCCCATCCGCAGAACGGGCGCTTTTCCTATATCGTTGCCGAACCGTTCCAGACCGTCGAGTCCATCGGCGGACGGACGCTGGTCGACGGCGCGCCGGTGCCCGGCAGTCCCTTCGACGCGCTGGAACGGGCGCTGGCAGCATATCCCCTGCCCTCCGCCGGCCCGGTTCCCTTCATCGGAGGGGCGGTGGGCTTCATCGGTTACGAAGCCGGAACGGCTTTGGAGGGGCTGCGCTCCCGCCATGGCAATCCGGGCGGCCAGCCGGACATGGCCTTCGGCCTCTTCGATGTCGTCGCCGCCTTCGACCGGGAAACGCGGAGCGCCTGGGTCATCGCCGCCCGGCCGGAGGCGGAGGAGCGCGCCCGCCGCATGGCCGCGCGGATGTCCGTTCCGCCACCGGAACAATCGGCGGGGCCGGCCCCGGTGCGCTGGCGGTCGGAACTGTCGCGCCCCGACTATCTCGACCGCGTCGGCCAGGTGCTGGAGTATATCCGTGCCGGCGACATCTATCAGGCGAACTTCACCCAGCGCTTCCTGGCCGACGTGGACGGGACGCTCGACGCCTATGCGCTGTACGAGCGTCTGCGCCGCCTCAGCCCCGCTCCCTTCGCCGCCTTCCTGAACTGCGGTCCCCGTCTGCGGCTGGCCGGCGCCTCGCCGGAACGCTTCATCCGGCTGCGCGCCGACCGGACGATCGAGACGCGGCCGATCAAGGGCACCCGCCCGCGCCATCCCGATCCGGCAACCGATGCCGCCGCCGCCGCGGAGCTTTCGGCCAGCATCAAGGACCGGGCGGAAAACCTGATGATCACCGACCTGCTGCGCAACGATCTGGCGCGCGTGTCGGAGGTCGGCAGCGTCAAGGTCCCGGTGCTGTTCGGGCTGGAGAGTTTCGCCAGCGTCCACCATCTGGTGTCGGTCGTCACCTCCCGGCTGCTGCCGGGGCTGGGGCCGGTCGATCTGCTGCGCGCCGCCTGCCCCGGCGGATCGATCACCGGCGCGCCGAAGATCCGCGCCATGCAGATCATCGACGAGCTGGAGGTCGCCCGCCGCGGCGCCTATTGCGGCTCGGTCGCCTGGATCGGCTTCGACGGTGCCATGGACAGCAACATCGTCATCCGCACCCTATCGGTGACGCAGGACCATGTGATCGCCCAGGCCGGCGGCGGCATCGTCGCCGATTCCGATCCGGCGGCGGAGCATGAGGAGATGCTGGTCAAGGCCCGCGCCCAGCTGCGCGCCGCCGGCGAGTTGGCAGAAGAGGGACTTGCATGACCATCTGGCTGAACGGGCGGCTGATGCCGGCTGCGGAAGCGCGGATCGACCCGGCCGACCGCGGCTTCACGCTCGGCGACGGGCTGTTCGAGACGATCCGCATCAAGGATGGCGCACCGCGCCACCTGTCCCGCCATCTGGACCGGCTGGCCGCCGGCACCGCTCAGCTGCGCCTGCCGCTGCCCTATGACGGCGCGGCGCTGTCGGAGGCGGTGGCGGCGCTGATCGCCGCGACGAGCATCGCCGACGGCGTGCTGCGCCTGACCCTGTCGCGCGGCACCGGCGCCCGCGGGGTGCTCCCGCCGCCAGACGCCCGCCCGACCGTGATGGTGACGGTCGCCCCCGCCGCCCACATGACGGCGCCGGTCGCCGCCGTGATCGCCCGCAGCACCCGCCGCAACGAGCATTCGCCCTTGTCGCGGCTGAAGTCGCTGAACTATCTCGATTCCATCCTGGCGCGGCAGGAGGCGGCGGAGCGCGGTGCCGACGAGGCGCTGTTGCTGAACGGCGCCGGACGGCTGGCCGAATCCAGCATCGCCAACCTGTTCCTGTCGGTCGGCGGCCGGCTGCTGACCCCGCCGGTCGCCGATGGCGCCCTTCCCGGCATCCGCCGCGCCCTGATTCTGGAGCGCCACGGCGCGGAGGAAGCGCCGCTCACCCCCGACGACCTCGCCCGCGCCGACGAGGCGATCCTGACCAACAGCCTGGGCCTGCGCCCGCTGCTGTCGGTGGACGGCAGCCCGGTCGGCAGCGGGTCCGCCGGTCCGGTCCTCGCCCGGCTGCTGGCCGATCCGGACCTCTAAGCAATCAAGGGACTGTCATGATCGAAACGGTGAGCTATCCCGAACTGACGGCCATCGGCTTCATGGTCGAGGCGACGCGGGAGGAATTGCCGGCGGCGGTATCGGCGGCATGGGAGCGCCTGTTCGCCGCCGACAGCGGTGCGACCTCCTTCGCGGCGGTGACGCTGCCGGAGGAGAACGGGCTGCGGCGCGAACTGGTCGGTTTCCTCGCGGCCAGGGCGACCGAGATTCCGCCGGGCATGGTCCGTATCGACCTCGACGCAGGCCGTTACCTGCGGCTCATCCATGACGGCCCGGTCTCCGCCATCCCGGACGGCTTCGCCCGACTGCAGGCCCATGCCGCGGCGAACGGCCTGAAGGTAAGCGGCATCGCACTCGACTTCGGCCATCGTCCGGGCCTGCCCGACGGCCGTCACGAACTGCATCTGGCGCTCGCGGCACAGCTGCCGGCGCTGGGGTAAAGGCAGCATCCCCTCTCCCCCCCGCTCACGCGCAAACTTCGTTTGCGCTGACGCGGCAGGCGGACCAAAGGTCCGCCGAAAGCGGGGAGAGGGTTAGGGTGAGGGGGTCGCGCGGCGGCCCTTCACCGAGAATCCACGCCATGCATCCCCCTCACCCCGACCCTCTCCCCGGGGGGAGAGGGGGAATCGCGCCCGCTCCCCGTTTACTTCAAAAACGGCAGGTTCAGCCCCTGCTCCTTGGCACACTCGATGGCGATGTCATAGCCGGCGTCGGCATGACGCATCACGCCGGTGGCGGGGTCGTTCCACAGCACGCGCTCCAGCCGCTTGGCCGCGGCGTCGCTGCCGTCGCAGACGATGACCATGCCCGAATGCTGGGAGAAGCCCATGCCGACGCCGCCGCCATGGTGCAGGCTGACCCAGGTCGCCCCGCTGGCGGTGTTCAGCAGCGCGTTCAGCAGCGGCCAGTCCGACACGGCGTCGGAGCCGTCCTTCATCGCCTCGGTCTCGCGGTTCGGGCTGGCGACGGAACCGCTGTCGAGATGGTCGCGGCCGATGACGATGGGAGCCTTCAACTCGCCCGACTTCACCATCTCGTTGAAGGCCAGGCCCAGGCGGTGGCGCTGCCCCAGGCCCACCCAGCAGATGCGCGCCGGCAGGCCCTGGAACTGGATGCGCTTGGCGGCCATGTCCAGCCAGTTGTGCAGGTGCGGATCGTCGGGGATCAGCTCCTTCACCTTGGCGTCGGTCTTGCGGATGTCCTCCGGGTCGCCGGACAGCGCCGCCCAGCGGAAGGGGCCGATGCCGCGGCAGAACAGCGGGCGGATGTAGGCGGGGACGAAGCCGGGGAAGTCGAAGGCGTTCTCCAGCCCCTCCTCCTTCGCCATCTGGCGGATGTTGTTGCCGTAATCGACGGTCGGGATGCCCATGGCGTGGAAGGCCAGCATGGCCTCCACCTGCACCCGCATCGACTTGCGGGCGGCGGCGGCGACGGCGGCCGGCTGGCTTTCGCGTGCGGTCTCCCATTCCTCCAGCGTCCAGCCCTGCGGCAGGTAGCCGTTCACCGGATCATGGGCGGAGGTCTGGTCGGTGACGATGTGCGGCCGGGCCTTGATGTCGGTGCCGGCGCGGCGCGCCAGTTCCGGAAAGACGTCGGCGGCGTTGCCGAGCAGGCCGACGGAGATCGCCTCGCCCTTTGCGCAGGCTTCGTTGATCCAGGCCAGCGCCTCGTCCAAATCGGCGGTGTGGCGGTCGAGATAGCCGGTGCGGATGCGCATCTCGATGCTGCTGGGGCGGCATTCGACCGCCAGCATGCAGGCGCCGGCCATGGTCGCGGCCAGCGGCTGCGCCCCGCCCATGCCGCCCAGGCCGCCGGTCAGGATCCACTTGCCCTTCAGGTCGCCGTTGTAGTGCTGGCGCCCGGCCTCGACGAAGGTCTCGTAGGTGCCCTGCACGATGCCTTGGCTGCCGATGTAGATCCACGACCCGGCGGTCATCTGGCCGTACATCGCCAGACCCTTGCGGTCCAGCTCGTTGAAATGCTCCCAGGTCGCCCAGCGCGGCACGAGGTTGGAGTTGGCGATCAGCACGCGCGGCGCGTCGGCATGGGTGCGGAAGACGCCGACCGGCTTGCCCGACTGAACCAGCAGCGTTTCGTCGTCGTTGAGAGTTTTCAGCGCCGAGACGATGCGGTCGAAGCTTTCCCAGTCGCGGGCGGCACGGCCGATGCCGCCATAGACGACCAGCTCCTGCGGCCGTTCGGCGACGTCGGGGTCGAGGTTGTTCATCAACATGCGCATCGGCGCCTCGGCGAGCCAGCTCTTGCAGCTCAGTTCGGGGCCGTGCGGGGCACGGATGACGCGCTGGTTGTCGAGGCGGGATGACATGGGTGGGGTGGCTCCTGGTGGGAGGGTGAAGGTTAGGAAAGGTGCTGTTGCCCCCTCCCCGACCCTCCCCCACTCTCGGCCGGCCGAAGGCCGGTCCGATCGCGGGCGAGGGAGTTGAGCGCGGGAGCGGCGGCAGTCTCCTCTCCCGCCGAAAGGCGGGGGAGGGTTAGGGAGGGGGCCGCGGGCGAGAACCTCTAAGGCGGCGGCAACTGGAACCGCGCGCCCAGCCGATACCGGCTGCCGGGATGCACGAGCATCGCCACCGTCACCACCCGCCCCCCGACCCAGGTGCGGCGTGTGACCCGCAAACATGGCTCCGTGACGGGGATGTCCAGCAGGCGGGCGATCTCCGGCGTCGGCGACACCGCTTCGATGACGTGCTCCACCTGCGGCGAGGATTCCAGCCGGATCAGGTACTCGCCCGGCGTCTGACGGGTGAAGTCCTGGTCCAGATAATCGGGCGCCACCGCCGGGTTGACCCAGCGTTCCTCCAGCTGAACCGGCACGTCGCTTTCGCTGTGGACGACGACGGAATGGTACAGCTTCGCCCCGACCGGCAGGTTGAATCGGCGGGCCAGCCCGGCATCGGCAGCAACCGCGAGCAATTGCTCCACCCGGCAGCAATGGACGTTGCCCCGTTCGGCGATCTCGTCGGCGATGCTGCGCAGTTCCACCACGTCGGTGCTGGGCGGCCGTTCGGCGACGAAGGTGCCCAGCCCCTGCACGCGGGTCAGCAACCCTTCATCGGTCAGGTCGCGCAAGGCGCGATGCACCGTCATGCGGCTGACCGAGAATTCCTCCAGCAGCTTGTGCTCCGACGGGATCTGGAAGCCCTCCGGCCAGTCGCCGGAGCTGATGCGGCGGCGGATGGCCTCCTTGATCTGGGCGTAGCGCGGCTGGGCGGTTGAAATCGTATCGCTCATGCGGCCTCCGCTTCGATGCGCGGCTTGCGGACCACGCCGCCATTGACCACCGCCATGCAGGGGTTGAGGCCGATGGCGTAGGCCAGTTCCGCCGGATGCTCGATGCGCCAGACCGCCAGATCGGCGCGTTTGCCGGCTGCGATCACGCCGCGGTCGGCCAGTCCCAGCGCCTTGGCCGCATGGCGGGTGACGCCGGCCAGCGCCTCCGCCGGGGTCAGGCGGAAGAAGGTGCAGCCCATCGACAGCATCAGCAGCAGCGAGGTGACCGGCGAGGTGCCGGGATTGTTGTCGGTGGACAGCGCCATCGGCACGCCATGGCGGCGCAGCAGGTCGATGGGCGGCAGCTTGGTCTCGCGCAGGGCATAAAAGGCGCCGGGCAGCAGCACCGCCACCGTGCCGGCCCGCGCCATGGCGGCGACGCCGTCCTCGTCCAGATGTTCGATATGGTCGGCGGACAGCCCGCCGAACTCCGCCACCAGCCGGGCGCCGCCGAGGTTGCTCAGCTGTTCGGCATGCAGCTTCACCGGCAGGCCGAGCCGCTTCGCCGTCTCGAACACCCGGCGGGTCTGGTCGACCGAGAAGCCGATCCCCTCGCAGAAGGCGTCCACCGCGTCGGCGAGACCAGCTTCGGCGATGGCCGGCAGCGTCTCGGTGCAGATGCGGTCGATGTAGCCGTCAGGGTCGGTCTTGAACTCCGGCGGCAAGGCGTGGGCGCCGAGATAGGTGGTGCGGACCTCCACCGGACGGACCTGGGCCAGCCGGCGGGCGACGCAGAGCATCCGCGTTTCGGTCTCGGTGTCGAGGCCGTAGCCGGACTTCACCTCCACCGTCGTCACGCCCTCGGCCAGCAGGCTGTCCAGCCGCGGCAGGGTGGCGGCGAGAAGCTCGTCCTCGCTGGCGGCGCGGGTGGCGGTGACGGTGGACAGGATGCCGCCGCCGGCCCGCGCGATCTCCTCATAGGTGGCGCCGTTCAGCCGCATCTCGAACTCGCGGGCGCGGTTGCCGCCATAGACGAGGTGGGTGTGGCAGTCGATCAGGCCGGGGGTCATCCAGCCGCCCTGCCCCGAATGAACCTGGGTCGCCAGCGCGTCGGGCGCGTCGGTGAGATTGGCGCGCGGACCGACATAGGCGATGCGGCCGTCCTTGATGCCCACCGCCGCATCGGCGATGGCGCCGTAGCCATCGGCGTCGCTCATGGTGGCAACGGACAGGTCGATCCACAGGGAATCCCACGGCGCACTGGTCGGCATCGGTTCGGCTCCTTCTACTCGGTCCAGTCCCCTCTCCCCCCCAGGGAGAGGGTTAGGGTGAGGGGGTTGGCCTGGTGGCCCGTCGACAAAAATCCATCCTGTGCGTCCCCCTCACCCCGCCCCTCTCCCCAGGGGGGAGAGGGAGATTGGCCCAGGCTTAGGAGAGGCACGCCAACGAAGGAAGGCTCTTGGCAGCAGGTTGCCTATACTTGTATAGTGTTGTCTATAATAGCGAGGGCGCCCCCATGAGCAACCTGTTTTTTGCCTCGGCGCTACTGCCGGACGGCTGGGCGGAGAATGTGCTGGTCACGGTGGACGAGCGCGGCCGGATCTTCTCGGCCACGCCCAATGCCGCCTGCCCCACCGATGCGGAGCGCTTCGCCGGGGCCGCCGTCGCCGGCATCGCCAACCTGCATTCCCACGCTCACCAGCGTGCCATCGCCGGCATGGGCGAATCCTCCGGCGAGGGCTCCGACAGCTTCTGGAGCTGGCGCGAGGTGATGTACCGCGCGCTCGACCGCATGGAGCCGGAGGATTTCGAGGCGGTCGCTGCCCAGCTCTATGTGGAGACGCTGAAGGCCGGCTTCACCGCCGTCGCCGAATTCCATTACCTGCACCATGACCGCGACGGGCGCGCCTATGCCGACCCGGCGGAGATGAGCCACCGCGCCGTCGCCGCCGCACGGACCGCCGGGCTGCCGATCACGCTGCTGCCGGTGCTCTACAACGCGTCGGGCTTCGGCGCCACGCCGCCGACCGCCGGGCAGCGCCGCTTCATCCATCACGGGGCAGGGTTCGCCCGGCTGACCGAAGCCCTGCGCGGCGCCTATGGCGAGGATGACGACGTGCGGCTGGGGATCGCCCCCCACTCCCTGCGCGCCGTCCCAGACGGATTGCTGACGGAGACCGTCGCCGCTCACGCCACTGGCCCGATCCACATCCACATCGCCGAGCAGCGCCGGGAGGTGGAGGACTGCCTCGCCCACCATGGCCGCCGCCCTGTGGAGCATCTGCTGGACACCCAGCCGGTCGACGGCCGCTGGTGCCTGATCCACGCCACCCACATGACCGACGCGGAGGTGACGGGCGTGGCGGCCAGCGGAGCCGTCGCCGGCCTGTGCCCGACCACCGAGGCCAACCTCGGCGACGGCTTCTTCGCCGCGGACTCCTATATGGGCCAGGGCGGGCGCTGGGGCATCGGATCAGACAGCCACATCTCGGTCAGCCCGGTGGAGGATCTGCGCTGGCTGGAGTACGGCGCGCGGCTGACCAGCGGCCGGCGCACCGTTCTGGCCGGCGGTCCCCGCCGCTCCACCGCCCGCCGGCTGGTGGAGGACGCCCAGGCCGGCGGCGCGCAGGCCACCGGATTCGAGGCCGGACGCATTGCCGCCGGACTGCGCGCCGACATCGTCGTGCTCGACACCGACCATCCGCTGCTGGCGGCGCGAAAGGGCAATGCGCTGCTGGATGGCTGGATCTTCGCCGGCAACGCCTCCCTCGTGCGGGACGTGGTGATCGCCGGACGCGCAATCGTCCGCGACCGCCGCCACCCGCGCGAGGACGAGATCGCCGACCGTTTCAAAAAGACACTTGGGAGACTTCTGGGATGAGCGAGAGCATCACTCTGGTTCCGGGCGCGCTGTCGCTCGACACGCTGCGCAGCATCTACCGCGGCCGTCCGGCCCTGACGCTCGACCCGGCGGCCTATCCGCGGATGGAGCGTTCGCGCGCGCTGATCGACCGGATCGCCGGCGGCGACGAGGCGGTCTATGGCATCAACACCGGTTTCGGCAAGCTGGCCCACACCCACATCGCGGCGTCGGACCTGGAAACGCTCCAGCGCAACCTGATCCTGTCGCACGCCACCGGCGTCGGCGCCCCGCTGGCCGATGGCGTCGTTCGGCTGATCCTGGTCATCAAGGCGGTCAGCCTCGCCGTTGGCGCCTCCGGCGTGCGGCCGGCGCTGGTCGATGCGCTGCTGAAGCTCTACGAGGCCGATGTCCTGCCGGTGGTGCCGGGCAAGGGCTCCGTCGGTGCGTCCGGCGATCTGGCGCCGCTGGCCCATCTGTGCGGCGTGCTGCTCGGTATCGGCCATGTCAGGGTGAAGGGCGAGACGCTGCCGGCGGAAGAGGGGCTGCGCATCGCCGGCCTGCCGGTCTTCGACCTGAAGGCCAAGGAGGGTCTTGCCCTCATCAACGGCACCCAGGTGTCGACCGGTCTGGCGCTCGCCGGCCTGTTCGAGATCGAGCGCACCTTCAAAGCGGCGCTGGTCGCCGGCTCCCTGTCGGTCGAGGCTGTCATGGGCAGTCACCGTCCCTTTGACGCCCGCATCAGCGCGCTGCGCGGCCAGCCCGGCCAGATCGCCGTCGCCGCCGCCTTCCGCGACGTGCTGGCCGGCAGCGAACTGAACGCCAGCCACCAGGGACCCGACTGCCACCGGGTGCAGGACCCCTACAGCCTGCGCTGCCAGCCGCAGGTGATGGGCGCCGTGCTCGACCAGATGCGGCAGGCGGCGCGCACGCTGGTGATCGAGGCGAACGGCGTCACCGACAACCCGCTGGTCCTGGTCGATACCGACGAGGTGCTGTCCGGCGGCAACTTCCATGCGGAGCCGGTGGCGATGGCCGCCGACCAGCTCGCCATCGCCGCGTCGGAGATCGGCGCGCTGGCCGAGCGCCGCATCGCCATGCTGATCGACACCACCATCAGCGGCCTGCCGCCCTTCCTGGTCGCCGAGCCGGGGCTGAATTCCGGCTTCATGATCGCCCATGTCACCGCCGCGGCGCTCGCGTCGGAAAACAAGTCGCTCGCCCACCCCGCCAGCGTCGACAGCCTGCCGACCTCCGCCAACCAGGAGGACCATGTCAGCATGGCGACCTTCGCGGCGCGGCGCCTCGGCGACATCGCCGGCAATGTCGCCGACATCGTCGGCATAGAGCTTTTGGCCGCGATTCAGGGGCTGGAGTTCCATCGCCCGCTGAAGTCCACAGACCGGCTGGAGCAGGCCATCACCACCATCCGCGCCGAGGTGCCGCGCTATGAGGTGGACCGCTACTTCGCCCCGGATCTGGCCGCCATCGGCGCACTGGTGCGCAACGGTGCCCTGGACCATCTGATGCCGGTATCCCTGGAGACCGCACAATGACCGACACCATCTTCGATCTCGTACAGGGCGACGGGCCGCTGGTCATCAGCATGCCCCATTGCGGCACCGACCTCTCCCCCGGTCTGGCCGACCGCCTGACGGACGAGGCGCTGACCCTGCGCGACACCGACTGGCACATCCCGCGCCTGTACGGATTCGCGACCGGCCTGGGCGCGACGATGCTCAGCGCCCGCTATTCCCGCTATGTCGTCGATCTCAACCGGTCTTCGACCGGCGAGAGCCTCTATCCCGGACAGGCGACCACCGGACTGTGCCCGGACGTCCTGTTCGACGGCACGCCGCTCTACCGCGACGGACAGGCGCCCGATACGGCGGAGGTGGCGCAGCGGGTGGAGACCTATTGGCGCCCCTACCACGATGCGCTTGCTGCGGAACTGGCGCGGGTGAAGGCGCGCCACGGCTTCGCCCTGCTCTATGACGCTCATTCGATCCGCAGCCATGTGCCGCGCCTGTTCGACGGGCGCCTGCCCGATCTGAACCTGGGCACCGCACGCGGCACCAGCGCCGATCCGCAGTTGGCCGCCCGCGTGGTGGCGGCGATGGAGAATGCCGCGGCGGCGGAAGGGATGACCTGCGTCACCAACGGACGCTTCGTCGGCGGCCACATCACGCGCGCCTACGGCCAGCCGGCCGACGGGGTCCACGCCATCCAGATGGAACTGGCGCAGGACCGCTATATGGACGAGGAAGCGCCGCCCTTCGCCTACCGTCCCGACAGGGCAGAAAAGCTGCAGCGGGTGCTGGAGTCCCTGCTCGACGCCTTCACCGGATGGCGGCCGGCGCAGGGCTGACCCGCCACGGGTGCTGAACGGGGGCGCGGAACCGCCCCCGTACGCCCGGCGTTCCCCTGCGGCGCCCATGCTGGGGCGTATGAGGCAGGGGACCGGCGTTGAGCGACATCATCGAACAGAACGACGAACAGCGGGGCATCGAGAATCCGGGCGGCGGCATCGGCTATGGCGGGCGTCCTGCGCCGGCCGTCCTGCAACCGGCCCTGACCGCCGTCGATACGCTGGATGCCCAGGTCCACGACATCGTCACCTGCGATCCCGGCCCGGTCAGCCGGGCCCTGGCAACCGCGGGCCATTACGCCATAAAACGCCATGTGCTGATTCCCGGCTTCGCCATTGTCGGCATCGTCGGGCTGCTGACCGGACAGGCCGATCTGCGCCGCGCCGGAAGCGTCGGTGTTGCCGGGCTGGTGGCGACCGCCAGCGCCAGCCGGTCGATCAAACGCTACGTCAAACGCCGCCGTCCCGACGAATGCGCCCCACGACAGCGGCCGAACAAGCGGATCAGCGCACGCTCGCTGCCCTCGGGCCATGCTGCAAGCGCCTTCGCCGCGGCGACCGCCCTTGCCGCCGTCAGCCGGTCGCCGGCCCAGAGTCTGGTGATCTATGGAACCGCGGCGGCCCTTGCCGGCGGGCGGGTGGTCCGGCACCGCCACTGGGCGTCGGACGTGCTGGCCGGCGCCCTGCTGGGCACCGCCATCACGCTGCTGGCGCGGCGACTCCTGCCGCGCTGATCCGCTATTTCTTCGGCAGCGGCAGGGATGGCTGTTCGGTCTTGGACGGGTCGGCCAGCCGCTTGGCGCGCTTGTTGCGCACCTCCGACGCCTCGCCCGCCTTCAGCGGCACGAAGCCGTCCGGACGCATGGCGTTGCCGACGATCTGCTTCAGCAGGTCGATGTTGGTGGTCTGCACCCGGCGGCCGCGGCGGACCTGATCAAGGAACTTCTGCGACGGCGTCAGCACATAGTCGATGGCGTCGATGCGCTTGCCGACCTTGGTGTATTCCTTGTCGGCGACATCCAGGATCCCTTCGTCCACCAGCGCGTCGACCGCGGACGTCACCACACGCAGCGTATCGCGGCGGCGCGACCACTCGTTCATGCCGCTGTTCTTGATGATCTCGTCGGCGCTGATCGACACCGGCTTCGCATCGTCGTCGGCGGTGTCGTACTCGATGGACAGCCGGTTGTAGAGCCAGCGCGACACCGGCGACTTCAGCTTCATCAGCCAGGCGTAGGAGACCGGCTTGAACTCCAGGTCGCGGATGGCGGCGGAGACCAGCGGGTTGAATTCCAGATAGGTCTCCTCGACCCCGCCATCCTCATCGACCAGATCGGGGCGGGAGCGGATGGCCAGCACCGGGAAGGCGGTGGATTCCAGCAGGTTCTGTCCGCGGCTCTTCTTTCCCGGTTCCGCGCTGCCACCCGTGGAGATGATGATGCGCGACCGCGCCAGGATGGTCAGGGATTCGCGGATGTCCTGGATCGACAGGGTGTGGTTGACCGCCCGCAGTTCCCGCTGGATTTCGTACAGGCTGAAACGCATCTGCACCTTGTCGCGGTTCTCGCCGGTCAGCGACAGGCGGGAGCGGTCCATGGCGAGGCGGCGCACCACCTGCTCCACCACCTGTTCGCGCTCCGACGGGAAGATCTCGACTTCCACCAGATCCGGGCCGCTGCCGGGGGCGCGGTCATCCTTCTTCGCGGTGCTCAGCCGGTCGATACGGGCAGGCTGGACGGTCAGGCGGTAGTTGCGGCCGCGAAACGCGAACTCGCGCCGCACCGACTTGATGAAACTGTCCTTGGTGACCAGCTCGCCCTTGTCCTTCGCCACCTTCTCCTTGTCGTTGTCGCGGGAGACGAACACGAACCGCGGCGCCAGATCGTAAAGTGCGATCAGGTGGGATTGCGAACGGTCTTCCAGCTCGAACAGGATGAGTTGCGCGGCGCTGGTCGGGGCCATCTTGGTCATGAACGTCTCCGAAGGTCGGGAGTAACCATGGCGCGCGGAGCCCCCCGGCGCAACAGAACCGAAGGAAATTACCGCCTCCGGGGTGGAGCGACAGCCCGCGGATATGATGCGACAGCCCGCGGTGATGGAGCAACGGCCCGCGTACATGGAGCCATAGCCCGCGATTGCCGCTTTTGCCTCAGCTTTCCACGGTGCCAATCCGGGACTCCCTGAAGAATCGGGGAGAATCGGCCGCGGCACGGCAGGAGGGAAACGCGGGCTACCGCTCCATGGCCCGGGAACGCCGCCTCCGGCTTGGTCTCCGAACCGGCCCTGTCGCTCCCGACCATCCAGGCCGGCGGGGAATCGCGGGCTGTTGCTCCAGAAACGGCTCGGGAGCAGCCGGAAAACGCCTGAAAGTCAGACGGGATCCGGCCGGACAATCGCGGGCAACGGCTCCATATCCGCGGCCTGAAGCGCCAGGATTCCGATTCGGCGGAGCATCGCGGGCTGTGGCTCCATGGTCGCGGGCAGGGGCTTCAAGGTCGCGGGCTATCGCTGACCATCCGCGGGCTGCCGCTCTATGGAGTGCGAGCCCGCGATTCGACTCTGCCGCGGACCGCTTCGAATCCTCCCTGCCAATCACGCCATCCACTCGCCACCGTCCCTGATCCGGTCCCCCGATCCGGTCACCCAATCCGGTCGATGGCACGGAGGAGTATCGCCACAGATGACCGACCATAGCGCAAACCCCAACCGCTGGGGCCGGATTCCGGCCTGGTGGCTGGATCACCCCGATCTCGATGCCGATGGCCTCGCCGTGCTGGCCGCCCTCAGCACCTATGCCGACGACATGGGCGTCTGCTGGCCCTCGCAGGCGACGCTGGCGGGAAAGCTGAAACGCAGCCGGCCGACCGTCAACCGGATCCTGGGCCGACTGGAAGCACTCGGGCTGGTGGCCATCGAACATCGGCGGTCGGCCAGCGGCGGCCGTCTCAGCTGCCGCTACCGGCTGGCTCTGACCGTCACGGGCAACACCGGGGCCAACGCCGGGGAGGGTGCAAGGGTGGACAGCCCCGCTGACTCAGCAACGGACTCCCCCTGTCCAGCAGCGAGTCACGAACAGCCTGAACCTGAACAGATTCCGGACACGCTCCACAAGCGGGCGGGCGGAGGGAAATCGGTTGGCAGGGAACCGGCTGCGGCCGTGTCCGTTGCGGAGGACTGGACCCCATCCGCGACCGATCGCGAATGGGCTGCGGCCCGCTTCCCCGCGGTCGATCTCGATCGCCATGCCGAGCGCTTCGTCCAGCAATGCCGCGCCCACGGCTACCGCTACCGCGATGTGCCCGCCGCGTGGCGCTCCTGGTTGCTGCAGGACATGGCCCGTATGGCGCAACAACCCGCGGAACCGACTCTCGATCCGGCAAACCGGGCAAATCGCACCGCCACCGGCCGCCCCACCGCGAACCGGTCTGCCAACCGTCAGGCCGCAGACGCTGAACAACGCCTGTCGGCCTGGGCCAGCGTTGCCGCCCGGTTGAACGGTCAGCCCGGTGCCGCCGCAGGCGCCGCCAATCCCTGGGGAGTGGGCGCATGAGCAACCTTCACCCGTTCCCCGCATCTCCGGGACCGTCACCCGGCCTGCCGCTGCCCTTCGACCCGGCCATGGCGCCGGCTCTGCGCAGCCGAATGCTGCGCGAGGCGCTGCCTCGACCCTTGCAACAGTTGCTCGACCGCGGGCAGATCGGCCGCCACAGCCGCTTCACCGAGGACGGCTTCGCTGACGTGGTGGAGGACTGGACGCCGCCGGCAGGGGTTACGCCGCGTCATGCCGCTCTTGCCCGCCGCGCCCTTGCGGAAATCGATGACGGCATCCTGGCGCCCGCTCCGGCCAACCATCTGCTGGGCCGCGTGCTGGCCCTGCTGAGCCATTTTCCGGCTAAGGCGACGACGCCCGAGGTGGAGCAATTGCTCGCGATGGATTGGGCGGACGACCTGGGAGAGTTCCCGGCCTGGGCGATCGATCAGGCCGCCAGGGTCTGGCGCCGCACCCGCAAATGGCGGCCCAGCATCGCCGAAATCCGCGCCCTGTGCGAGGAAGCCTGTGCCGCCGAACGCGCCTTGGCCGAGCGCCTGCGCGCCATCGCCATGGCAGGTGAGCGAACCGTGGAAAACGGCGGAGGTGCGGAGAGTGCAGCGGTGCGGCCCGTACTGGCCTCTGCCATCCGCCGCATGCGATGATAACCAACATTCAGTCTTATGTCCCGCCTGTCTGTGGCAGTTGTGACACCCTGCACCGGCGGTGCGGACCTAAGACATGTCTTAGATTTGCGCCACAGCCGCGCTTTGGTAAAAGGAGCCCACAGCCGATGGCGAGAAGGGGCATGAGATGACCAACGACACGGGGCACGGACCGGTGAAGCGCTTGCTGGTCAATGGCCCGAAGGGCGGGATCGGCAAGACGACGCTCAGCCGCAACATCGCGGTGGCGGCGGCGCTCGACGGCTGCACGGTCGCGACGCTCGATCTCGACCCCCAGCGCAGCCTCACCAAATGGTTCGCCAAGCGCCCGGACGGGATGGCGTCGATCACGCATTTCGAAGCGGGCATGACGCCGGGCGACATCCGCGCCGCCCTGGACGGCATCGAAGGCTACGACCTGCTGGTGATCGACACCCCGCCGTCGATCGAGGACCATCCGGAGGAGTTCAAGCTGCTGGCTCTGTCCTCCGACCTGATCGTGGTACCGACCGGCCAGAGCGATGACGACCTCGACTCCGTTCGCCCCTGGATGCGCTTCGTACGGCGCTACGGCAAGAACGCGGCCTTCGTTATGAACCGCGTCAAGCCGCGCACCCGCGGCTTCACCGAGGCTCAGCGCAAGCTGCTGGGCGACGGCCGGATCTGCCCGGTCGAGGTGCCGGATTACGAGGACATCCAGTTCACCGCCAGCCGCGGGATCGGCCTTTTGGAGTTGAAGGGCGGCAAGGGGGCCGAGCATGTCGCCGGCGTCTGGGCCTTTGTCCGTCACGAACTGGAGCTGGCGCAATGAGCGGGTTCAAGCAGGTTTCCAAGGCCCAGGCCCGCCGCCATATCGCAGTCGACGAGCGGATCGAGCGGATGGCGGAGGCGACCGTCGATCTCGTCCGTCGTGAGGAGTTCGTACAGGAAATCTCCACCCTGTGGCGGAGCGCCCAGGAGAAGTTCCTGCTGATCGGCCGCTATCTCGTCCAGGCCCGCATGCGCCTGCCCCATGGCGAGTTCCAGGCGATGGTCGAGAACGAGTTGCCCTTCGGCTATCAGGTCGCCTATCAGCTGCGCATGGTGGCGGAGGCGGTGGACAGCGGACGCCTTCCCGGCTCCAAGCTGCCGCCCAGCTACGCCACCGTCTATCAGCTCGCCACCCTGACCAGCGAGCAACTCCAGCTGGCGGACCAGCGCAACCTGATCCGTCCCGACGTCACCCGGCCGGAGATTGTCCGCTTCAAGCGCGACCTGCGGAGCAAGACCATCGATCACGTCAGCCGGCGCGAGACCCTGGAGGCCGAACGCCAGCGGCTGCGCGAGCGGCTGATCGCGGTCGAGGCCGAACTGGCGTCGCTGGACGACGAGGACTGACGGATCGCCGCTCCGCCTACGGCTTCCTCTGCCCCGCCGGTCCGGAACGCTGTATCCTCCCCGCATCTCTGTCCTGACCGGCCGACTTGCGGGAGACGCCATGCCGAGCATCGATCTGAACTGCGACATGGGTGAGGGCTACGGCGCCTGGGCCATGGGCGACGACCGCGCGATGCTCGACATCGTGACATCCGCCAACATCGCCTGCGGCTTCCATGCCGGCGATCCCACCATCATGGCTGATACCGCCCGGCTGGCGGGAGAGAAGGGCGTGCGCATCGGCGCCCATCCCGGCTTCGAAGACCGTTCCGGCTTCGGCCGCCGCGTCATCCGCGGCATCACCGCCACGGAGGTGGAGCGGCTGGTCGCCTATCAGGTCGGCGCGCTCCAGGCCTGCGCCGCCCTGTCGGGCCGGTCTGTGACCCATGTGAAGCCGCACGGCGCCCTCTACAACATGGCTGCGGTGGAGCCGGATCTGGCCGGCGCCATTGCCCGTGCCGTGAAGGCGGTAGACCCCACCCTGCTGTTCGTCGTTCCGCCGCTGAGCGCCATGGACCGTGCAGGCCAGGACATCGGCCTGCGTGTCGCCCGCGAGGCCTTCGCCGATCGCACTTATGAGGATGACGGCACGCTGACGCCGCGGACCGTTGCGGGATCGGTGATCCACGACCCGGATCTGGCCGCCGCGCGCGTGGTGCGCATGGTGCTCGACGGTGCAGTGGAAAGCCGCCACGGCACGCGCCTGCCCATCGTCGCCGACACCATCTGCGTCCACGGCGACACCCCCACCGCGGTTGCCATGGCCGCCGCCGTCCGTCGTGCTTTGGAAGAGGCAGGCGTGGTGGTGAAGGCGGTGGTTTGAAGCCGGGGCTTGGCTGATCCCCCGGCCTCTCTCCCCATCCTGACTGTCCGCAAGGCCTCGCGCATTCCGCGAATCCACGCCCATTTCTGCTCTGCAGCGAACAAAGTCCAGGTCACAGCTTTGTCAGACTTTTAGACGAACCTCTCTCAAACTGGAAAGGATACATAGGGCCGCATCGACGAAGTGGACAGTCGACCCCCGGCCAACCAGCACAGGTCTTGCCCATGCAACGACGAATTTCCATGCCAATTCTGGCGGCAGTGGCGATTTTTTCGGCCGGCGAGGCGTCTGCTGAGATTCTCTATCGAAAGGGTAGTGTTGCAGATCGGCATCATTTCTTGCAGGTCGATGTCTCTTGGGGAGAGCTGGAGATCGGACAGGCCGATGGCGCCCGCAACCGTTTGGTGGGGACCACGGCGATGCCGGCCACCGCAGGTGCCGGAAGCCGCACGGCCAAGCTGACCTACTACACCCCGCCGCTGCGCGGGTTCGAGCTTGGCGCCAGCTACACCCCGCTGCCGCGCGGCAACGCCGACATGCCCGATCCACGGGAGGCATTGCATCTGGTGGAGGCGGCGGTGCGCAAGACCCTGCAGATCGGCGGGATCAACGCCCGGCTAACCGCGGGCACCAGCCGGGCGCGGGTGCGCAGCGATAGCCGGCGCCTGCCGCGCCAGTCCTGGATTGTCGGCAGCCAGTTCACCTGGCAGAGCGTCACCCTGGACGGCGACCTGCGCCAGCAGGAGGAGGCGGACGGCGCGTCCTTCCGCAGCATGAATGCCGGCTTGGCCTATGGCCGGGGCGACATGACACTGTCCTTCCGGGTGCGCCGGTCAGCGCCCGACGGGGCGGCAGCCAACGAGCAGTATCTCGCCGACCTGACCTATCGCATCACGCCGCGCTGGCAGGTGATGGCCGATACCAACTTCGACACCGGTCCGGACACGATGGGCGCGGTGGTGAAGGTCGGCGCCCGGCTGCAGTTCTGATCCGCTCAGGTTGTCAGCAGGCCCACCAGCCGCTCGGCCGCCGCGTCCACCTCCGCCACGGTCGTGCCGCGGCCGAGCCCAAAGCGCAGGCTGGCATGGGCATCGGCGGGGGACAGTCCCAGCGCCAATAGGACATGCGACGGCTCCCCCGCCCCACTGTGGCAGGCTGAGCCGGTGGCGACAGCCAGATCCGGCAGATCCAGCAACCGGTCGGCGGCATCGATGCCGGGAACGGTCACGTTCAAGCAGCCGGCCAGCCCATCCCCGCCGTCTCCCGCCCCGTTCCGGCGGATACCTGGCAAGCGCTCGCGCAGCTGCCGCCACAGCCGGTCGCGAAGCTCCGCGACCCGGCGCGCATCCTCTTCCCGCCGTTCCCGTACCAACCGGCAGGCGACACCCAGCCCGACGCAGAGCGGGGTCGGCAGGGTTCCCGCCCGCAGGCCGCGCTGCTGCCCGCCGCCGGCGGACGAGGGCGCCGGCCGGAAGGGCTGGCGAATGATCAACGCCCCGATCCCCATCGGCCCATACAGCTTGTGTCCCGACAGGCTCAGCCCGTGCAGGCCCAGCGCCGCCATGTCGAGCGCCCGCGTGCTCAGCGCCTGGACCGCATCGCTGTGCATCGGCGCGCCATGGCGGGCGGCGACCGCCGCCAACTCCGCCAACGGCTGGACCGTCCCCACCTCATTGTTCGCGGCCATCACCGACACCAGCGCCGGTCCGGGCAGTCCAGCCAATGCACGATCAAGCCCGGCCGGATCGATCCGCCCGGTTCCGTCCACCGGCAACACGACGACCGGATGGCCGCGCCGCCGCAGTTCCGGCAGGCAGCCCAGCACGCTGGCATGCTCCACCGCCGAAACGACGCAGCCGCCCCCCGGCGGCACCCCGCCCAGCAAGGCCAGCGAGTTCGCTTCCGTCGCGCCGGAGGTGAAGACCACCTCGCCCGGCTGCGCGCCGACCAGGGCGGCGACCTCCGCCCGCGCCTGCTCGATGGCGTCGGCGGCCCGCCAGCCGGCGGCATGGGCGGCATGCGGGTTGCCGGCAGCCTCCTGCCGCATCCAGGGCAGCATCGCCTCCAGCACCAGCGGGTCGAGCGGCGTCGAGGCCAGATGGTCGAGATAGATCATGGCGCAGTATCGCGCCATCCGCCGCGGAAGGGGAGGGGGTGCTACTGCGACGGCTGCTCCGGCCGCTCGGCCGATTGGGCGGTGCCGCTGCCGCTGACGCGCCAGATGGCGTTGCCGACATCGTCGGCGACCAGCAGGGCGCCCTTGCCGTCCAGGATGACGCCGACGGGGCGGCCTTGCGCCTTGCCGTCCTTGTCGAGGAAGCCGGTCAGCACGTCCACCGGCTCGCCCGCCGGCTTGCCGTCGCGGAAGGGCACGAAGATCACCTTGTAGCCGCTGGGCGGCTCGCGGTTCCACGAGCCGTGCTGGCCGATGAAGACGCCCTGCTGCAGCGATTGCGGCAGCTCGCCGGCCCGCGAGAAGGCAAGCCCCAGCGAGGCGGTGTGCGGACCCAGCGCATAGTCCGGCGCGATCGCCTTGGCGACCAGATCGGGGCGCTGCGGCTCCATCCGCTGGTCGACATGCTGGCCGTAATAGCTGTAGGGCCAGCCGTAGAAGCCGCCATCCTTCACCGAGGTCATGTAATCGGGGACAAGGTCGCTGCCGATCTCGTCGCGCTCGTTGACGGCGGTCCACAGGGTGCCGCTGGTCGGCTCCCAATCCAGCCCGTTGGGGTTGCGCAGGCCGGAGGCGAAGATGCGGTGCGACCGCGTCTTCAGATCGATTTCCCAGATGGCGGCGCGGCCTTCCTCCGCCTCCATCCCATTCTCGGCTACGTTGCTGTTTGAACCTGTGGTTGCATACAGCTTGCTGCCGTCGCGGCTGGCGATGATGTTCTTGGTCCAGTGATGGTTCAGCGGCCCGCCCGGCAGGTCGACGATCTTCTCAGGCTGTGCCGTGATGCGGGTGTCACCCTCCTTGTAGGGCACCTTCACCACCGCATCGGTGTTGGCGATGTAGAGGTCGCCGCCGACCAGCGCCATGCCGAAGGGGGAGTTCAGCCCCTCCAGGAAGGCTTCGCGGACATCGGCCTTGCCGTCGCCGTCGCTGTCGCGCAGCAGGGTGATGCGGTTGGCGCTGGGCGTCTTGGCGCCGGCCTTGTCCATCACCAGCCCCATGACCCAGCCCTTGATGCCCTTGCCGTCCTCCGGCTTGGGCGGCGCGTTGGTCTCCGCCACCAGCACGTCGCCGTTGGGCAGGGCCAGCATCCAGCGCGGATGGTCCAGCCCGGTGGCGAAGGCGGTGAGGCTCAACCCCTGCGCCGGCGTCGGCTGCGCCCCCTGCGGCCAGCCGATGGCGTCGGCGATGTTCACCGTTGGGATCAGCGTGGATTTCGGTTCCGGCAGGGTCGGGTTGGGGCCGGTGCCGGCCGACACCGGCAGGCTCGCCTGTTCGCCGCAGCCGGCAAGCGACAGGACTGCGACCGTCGCGGAAAGCATGATGGCAAGCCGAGAGGAGCTACGCATGCGCCGAAATCCCGCGTCTGTGGGCGTGGAGGGGGTACCCACGATCAACGTCCGGGCGGGCGGGTTGGTTCCGGCGCGGCCTTCAGTTCCGGTTCGCCAGCCCCCGCAGTTCCGTGGCCAGGGCGGCGGCCAGCCGGTTCCCGTCGCACAGAGGCCCGTCGGCCATGCGGGGGCGCAGGCTGCGGCGCATCTCCGCCAGACGCTGCGGGGCGGAGGCCAGGGCGACGGCGCGCTCGACATAATCGGCCGGATCGGCGGCGACGCAGCCTTCCACCCCCGCCACGGTCAGGAAGGCCAGCGAATGGCGGCTGGAGAAGGTCTCCCCCGGCAGGGTGACGACCGGCACGCCCATCCACAGCGTCTCCAGCGTCGTGGTGCTGCCGGCGAAGGGGAAGGGGTCGAGCGCCACGTCGACCGAGGCGCACCAGCGCATGTGGTCCAGGCTGCTGCTGGCGCCGACCATCGTCACCCGGTCCGGCTCGATGCCGGCGGCGGCCAGCCGGTCGCGCCACAGCGCCGCGGTGGCGGGGCAGGACAGCGCCTTGGTCTTCATCAGCAGGCGCGCGTCCGGGATCCGGTCCAGGATCGCCGCCCAGGCCGCCAGCACCCCGTCGTTCAGCTTGGTCAGGATGTTGAAGCTGCCGAAGGTGACCGGTCCGCCCGACAGGCTGGGCGGCGGCGTCAGCGGCAGGAGATCCTCACCTCCCGGCGGGTCGTAGGCGATGAAGGCGTCGGGCATGCGCAACACCCGCTCCGCATAGAAGCTCTCCATGCCTTCCGGCACATGATGACGGTCGGCGACCAGCGCATCCATCGCCGCCAGCCCGGTCGTCGCCATGTAGCCGGACCACGCCACCTGCACCGGCGCCGGCTTGCGCGCGAAGACGCCGGGCCGGCCGCGGGCGTTGTGTCCGGCAAGGTCGATCAGCACGTCGGGCCGGTCGTGGCGGATCTGGGACGCCACCTCGGCGTCGGTCAGGCCGGCCACCGGCGTCCAGCGTGCCGCCGCCTTGCGGAAGCGCTCCGTCACGTCGTCCGCCTCCGTCTGGTTGGCATAGAGCAGCAGGCGGACGTCATGGCCCGGCAGCGCCTCCACGGTGCGGACGGCGAACAGGCCGGCGGGGTGGCGCCGGAAATCGCCCGACAGGATGGCGACGGTCAGCGGTCCCTTTCCCGCAGCTCCGCCCGAGGGCCCGCGGCCGGGCTTGACCCAGCGCCCGCGGTGCGGCGCGCCATGGACCGCATCCCAGGCCCGGTGCGCCTCCAGCACCGCCGCCGCCGTCACGCCCGGCCGGAACAGCTGGAGATAGGCAAGGTTGGAGCGCACGCCCGCCAGACCGGGGTCGAGCGCCAGCGCCCGCCGGTTCCCGGCCTCCGCCGCGTCGAGCATCCCCTGGCCCTGCCGCACCAGCGCCAGATTGGCATGCGCCTCCGCCAGCGCCGGGTCCCAGGCCAGCGCCGCGGCATAGGCGTCGGCCGCCGCACCCAGCCGGTCGGCATGCTGGCGCACCTCCCCCAGCCGCAGCAGGGTAGCGGGCAGGTCCGGCCGGGCGGCCACGGCATGGCGGGCGGCGCGCTCCGCCCCGTCACGGTCGCCCAGCGCCAGCCGTGCCGCCGCGAGGTTGGCGAGTGCCGCCGCATGATCGGGGCGCAGCGCCAGCGCGCGGGCCAGCGCCGCCGCGGCCTCCTGCGGCCGCCCCAGCGACAACAGCAGCCCGCCGCGGTTGGCATGCGCCTCGACGAAGCCGGAATCGTCGGCGATGGCGGCGCGGTAGGCGGCGTCGGCCTCCGCCCGGCGGCCCAGCGCCGTCAGCACGTTCCCCAGGTTGAAACGGGCGCGGGCATAGCCGGGACGCCGCACCGCCGCCTGCCGGAAAGCGGTCGCCGCCTCCTCCAGCCGCCCCAGAGCCTCCAGCGCGTTCCCCATGTTGTAGAGCGCCTGGGCGAAGTCCGGCCGCAGCCGGATCGCCTGCCGGTGGGCGGTCACCGCCTCTTCCAGCCGGCCGAGCGCCTTCAGCGCGCTGCCGAGATTGTCGTGGTAATCGGCGACCCGGTGGTTCTGCTGGATGGCGCCGCGGATCAGCGGGACCGCCCGTTCCGGCTGGCCCGACTGCAGATGGACCACGCCCAGCAGATGGGAGGCATCGGCATGGCCGGGCACGGCGTCCAGCACGGCATGGTACATGGCGGCCGCCTCTGCCAGCCGACCGGCCTGATGATGCGCCACCGCGGCAGCCATCGCTTCCTGGATCGTCGCCATGCCAACCGTCATACCGGTTGCCGGGGACCCACGCCAGCGGTTTCCCTGTCCTGCGGGTGAGGCAGACGGTATTCCAACCCGGCTCCTCCTCCCTCTCCCCGGGGGGGAGAGGGGATTCTTCCGGCATTCGCTGATCGAGCCCCCGGTTATCAACACTTGACCCGGCGGGCCGGGGCGGTCAGCTTGCCGGCCGTATACAGCTCCGGCCGAACCTCATGAACCGACTGCAACGGTACCTGTTCCGCAACCTGCTGATCGCCACGCTCTATTCCACGGCGGGGCTGACGCTGACCATCTGGCTCAGCCAGTCGCTGCGCCTGATCGAGATCGTGGTCAGCGCCGGCGCGCCGATGGGCATGTTCCTGTGGCTGCTGCTGCTGACGGTGCCGACCTTCCTCGGCATCGTGCTGCCGCTGGCGCTGGTTGGCGCCATCCTGTTCACCTACAACAAGATGGCGACCGACAGCGAGCTGGTGGTGATGCGCGCGGCCGGCGTCGGACCGTTGTCGCTGTCGCAGCCGGCGCTGGTGCTGTCGGTCGGGGTGATGGCCGTCGTCCTCACCCTGAACGTCTGGATCACCCCCGCCGCCCACCGCGAGCTGGTGCGGATGGAATACACGGTGCGCAGCGACTATTCGCAGCTGTTCCTGCGCGAGGGCGTCTTCAACGAGGTCGGCGACCATTTCAGCGTCTTCCTGCGCGACCGCGACGCCGACGGCAACCTGCACAAGGTGCTGATCCATGACGGGCGCCAGCCGGACAAGCCGGTGACGATCATGGGCGACCGTGCGGTGATGCAGACTGGGCCGGAGGGCACGCGCTTCGTCGTCTATGACGGCAACCGGCAGGAGCTGGACCGCAAGACCAACCGGCTGTCGCAGCTGTTCTTCGACCGCTACGCCGTGGACCTGAAGGCGGTGGCGCCGCAGGCGGCGGAGCGCTGGCCCGACGCCCGCGAACGCAGCACGGCGGAACTGATGGCGGGCGACGTGCCGGCGCAGGACGACCGCATGCGCCGCGGCCTGATCGCGGAGCTGCACCACCGCTTTTCCTCGCCGTTGTTGGCCCTGACCTATGCCCTGGTGGCGCTGTCGGCGCTGCTGTCGGGCGAGTTCAACCGGCGCGGCCAGTCCTCCCGCGTGACGATCGCCGTCCTGCTGGTGATGGGGCTGCAGGCGGGGGCGCTGGGCCTGACCAGCCTCGCCGGCAAGGCGACCGTCTTCGTGCCGCTGATGTACGCCATGCCGCTGGTCATGCTGCTGCCGGCGCTGTGGGTGATGTCGCGCGGGCTGATGCTGCGGCCGGGGCGCCGGCATTCCGCCGGCGATGCTGCCGGCCGCGCATCATGAGCCGCATCCTGTTCATCACGTCCAACCGTCTGGGCGACGCCGTGCTGTCCACCGGGCTGCTCGACCACCTGACGCATGCCTATCCGGACGCGCGGCTGACCATTGCCTGCGGGCCGCTGCCGGCGCCGCTGTTCCGCTCCGTGCCGGGGCTGGAGCGGCTGATCCCGCTGGCGAAGCGCTCCTACGCCCGGCATTGGCTGCGGCTGTGGCTGGACTGCGTCGGCACCCGCTGGGACCTCGTGGTCGATCTGCGCAACTCGGCGGTCGGGCGGCTGGTGCCGGCCCGCCAGCGGGTCTTCCACGCCAAGCCGCCCCGCCAGATGCACAAGGTGGAGGAAAATGCCGCCCTGCTCGGCCTGTCGCCGCCGCCGGCCCCGCGACTGTGGATCGACGACGCGGCACGGCGGCAGGCCGACGCCCTGATCCCCGCCGGAACCGGGCCGTTCCTGGCGATCGGGCCAACCGCCAACTGGCTGGGCAAGGAATGGCCGGCCGACCGCTTCGCCCGGCTGGCCCTGCGGCTGACAGGGGAGCGCGGGGCGCTGGCGGGCGCCCGCGTGGCCGTGCTGGCCGCCGGACCGGAGCGGGAGCGGGCAAAGCCCGTCCTCGACGCGCTGGGCGGACGGGCCATCGACCTGACCGGCCGCACCGACCCGATGGCCGCCGCCGCCTGCCTGGAGCGAGCCGCCCTTTATATCGGCAACGACAGCGGCCTGATGCACATCGCGGCGGCGGCCGGGGTGCCGACGGTGGGGCTTTTCGGTCCCGGCTATCCCGCCATCTACGGTCCCTGGGGCTCGCGCGGGCGGGTGGTGGTCAGCGAGGTTCCACAGGCGGATCTTCTGGCCCGCGTCGCCGCCGATCCCAACGCCCGCGGCCTGATGGACGGCATCGCCGAGGACCAGGTGGCGGAGGTCGCCGCCGCGCTCCTGGCTGAAACGCATAGGACTTGTGACCAGTTTGCGGCAACGCCCGCCGGAGCGGCCGAAGTACCCCCGTTGCGTTGACAAAGCCGGCCGGATAACCGACACTTCGACGACTATGCAAAGGGGCAGCTCCGCCCCACCGGATGGGTTTTCCCCCGAGGGTTTGGAATGAAGCCGACTCCCACCTACGCCAACAAGCCGACCTCGGACAATCCGCGCGACGTCGAGGCTTGGGCCCTGGCGGAAGCGGCGCGCCGCATCATCGCCGCCAGCCATGCCAAGGACGAAAAGGCCTACCGCGAGGCTCTTCAGCTGAACCAGCGCCTGTGGACCATCTTCCAGGCGGCGATCACCGAAGAGGATTGCGGCCATCCGCCGGAGGTCCGGACGAACATCGCGGCCCTGTCGCTGCTGGTCGACCGCGAAACCACCAACCGCCTGATCGACCTGGATTTCAGCAAGATCGACACGCTGGTCAACATCAACCGCAACGTGGCCAGCGGCCTGACCGCCCAGGGCCAGTTCATCGCCGCCCAGCAGGCGACCCAGCCGCATGCGGGCACGCCTCAGGCCGCCGCCCCGCAGGCCCCGGCTGCTCCCCAAGCCGCCCCGGTTCCGGGCCAGCCGCCCGCCGGCATGCGTCCCGCCGTGCCGCCGCGCCCGATGACCACCCCCGACGCCGCCCCGGTCAACCGCGAGTCCCTGCGCATCTCGATCTGATCGGCATCCGAACGACAGCAAAAGGCCGGCGCTCCCGTGGGGCGCCGGCCTTTTTGTTGGCCTCACTCCGCCGGAACCTCGCGTTCCAGTTCCTCCAGCCAGATCCGGGCGTTGCCGTCGGACGGTGCCCGCCAGTCGCCGCGGGGGGAGAGGGAGCCGCCGGCCGTCACCTTCGGGCCGTTGGGCATGGCCGAGCGCTTGAACTGGCTGAAGCCGAAGAAGCGGCGCAGGAACACGCGCAGCCAGTCGCGGATCTCGGCCGGGCTGTAGGCGCGGCGCTTCTCCAGCGGATAGCCCTCCGGCCAATCGCCCCTCTCGACCTCGGCCCAGGCATGGCGCGCCAGGAAGGCGATCTTCGACGGGCGGAAGCCGTAGCGCAGCACGTAGAACAGGTTGAAGTCCTGCAGGTCGTACGGCCCGACCACGGATTCGGAGCTTTGCAGCGCCTTGTCCGACCCGGCCGGCACCAGTTCCGGCGAGATTTCCGTCTTCAGGATGGCGTCGAGCGTCTCCGACACCTCCTGCTGGAACTGGCCGGTGCGGCTGACCCAGCGGATCAGGTGCTGGATCAGCGTCTTCGGCACGCCGGCATTGACGTTGTAGTGGGACATCTGGTCGCCGACGCCGTAGGTGCACCAGCCCAGCGCCAGTTCCGACAGGTCGCCGGTGCCCAGAACGATGCCGTTGTGGTGGTTGGCGAGCCGGAACAGGTAATCGGTGCGCAGGCCCGCCTGCACATTCTCGAAGGTCACGTCATACACCGCCTCGCCGCGGGCGAAGGGGTGGTCCATGTCCTTGAGCATCTGGTTGGCGGCCGGCCGGATGTCCAGCTCCTGCGCCGTCACCCCCAGCGCGGTCATCAGCCGCCAGGCGTTGGACTTGGTGCCCTCGCTGGTGCCGAAACCGGGCATGGTGTAGGCGAGGATGCCGCTGCGGGGCAGGTCCAGCCGGTCCATGGCGCGGGCGGCGACGATCAGCGCGTGGGTGCTGTCCAGCCCGCCCGACACGCCGATCACCAGCTTCCCGATGCCCGTGGCGCGCAGGCGCTGCACCAGACCGGCGACCTGGATGTTGTAGGCCTCGTAGCAGTCCTGCTCCAGCCGCTCGGCGCTGGCCGGGACGAAGGGCAGGCGCGGCACCACGCGCAGCAGCCCGACATCGGCCTCCGGCGCATCCAGCCGGAAGGCGACGGTGCGGAAGCCGCCGGCAGCGGACCCGTGCAGGCGCCGGTTGTCGTCGAAGGTGCCCTGGCGCAGCCGTTCCTGCCGCAGCAGGTCCAGATCCACGTCGGCCACCGCCATCTGGGCGCCGTCGGGAAAACGGTCGGTCTCCGCCAGCTTCTCGCCATTCTCGAAGATCGAGGTCTGGCCGTCCCAGGCGAGATCGGTGGTCGATTCCCCCGTTCCGGCCGACGAATAGAGATAGGCCGCCAGACAGCGCGCCGACTGCGATTTCGCCAGCAGGCGGCGGGTGTCGGACTTGCCGATGGTGATGTTGCTGGCCGAGAGGTTGGCCAGCACGGTGGCGCCGGCCAGCGCGGCCATGGTGCTGGGCGGCGCCGGAACCCAGAGGTCCTCGCAGATCTCGGCATGCACGACCAGCCCCGGCTGATCCTCCGCCGAGAACAGCAGGTCGGGGCCGAAGGGAGCGGTCAGGTCGCCGATGCGGATCGTCCCGCCGTAGGTGCCGGTGCCCGAGGCGAACTGCCGCCGTTCGTAGAACTCCCGGTAGTTCGGCAGATGCTGCTTCGGCACCACGCCCAGCAGCTCGCCGCGGTGGATCGCCACCGCCGTGTTGTAGAGCCGCCCGTCATACAGCAGCGGCGCGCCGACCAGCAGCAGCGGCATCAGCCCGGCCGAGGCCTGCACCAGATCGAGGATCGCCTGTTCCACCGCGTCGATCAGCGGATCCTGCATCAGCAGATCGTCGATGGCGTAGCCGGACAGCGCCAGTTCCGGGAACAGCGCCACCGCCACCGACTTGTCGTGGCAGGCGCGCGCCGCCTCCAGGACCGCCGCGGCGTTGGCCGCCGGGTCCGCCGGGGTGCAGCGCGTCGTGCAGGCGGCCACCCGCGCGAAGCCGTGCCGATAGATCGAGGTGAAGCTCATGACCCGTCCCTGCTGCCATGCCTGTCCCTGGCGCACCACGATACGGCGCCGGGATAGGAAACATAGCAGGAATTTCTTCGGCGTCAGGTCCCCGCAGCAGGCTTTCCGGCGGGAAGGCCTCAGGAGTGCTTTAGACACGATACATTCGTTATAAAACCAAGGTCAAATCGATAGTTCGATCGGACATCTCCAGTTAAAATGACGGGGTTGGAGTATCACCGTCTCCGACAGCCAAGTTGACCAATGTAGGTGCGTTGGATATAGCCGGAGCTCGTTTGCACCGACGGTCGGCTGACCGACGCCAGAAGGACTTGTTCACGATCGTGCCATCGGATACGCCGGTCACGCAGCCCGACCAGACCGACGCCGCACAGCGGCAGACGGATGCCGCCCCCCTGCCGCCCGCCTCCCCGGAGAGCGCCCCGGCCGATGAGCGCACGGGCACGGAGGACCGGCCGGAGACCTCCTGCTGCATCGTCGGCCTCGGCGCCTCGGCCGGTGGGCTGGAGGCGCTGCAGCGCTTCTTCGATGCCGTGCCGGGCGACAGCGACCTCGCCTATGTCGTGGTCCAGCACCTGTCGCCGGTGCACAAGAGCCTGATGGTCGACCTGCTGGCCAAGCACACGGCGATGGAGGTGGTTCAGGCGACCGACGGCGTTCCGGTCCAGCGCAACACCGTCTATCTGCTGCCGCCCGGCAAGCACCTGACCATCGAGGATTGCCGGCTGAGGCTGACCGCCAAGGATGCCGGCAGCGGCATGAGCCTGCCGATCGACATCTTCCTGACCGCCCTGGCGCGCGACCAGGGGCCGCTTGCCATCGGCGTGATCCTGTCGGGCACCGGATCCGACGGCACCCGCGGCCTGATGGCGATCAAGTCCGCCGGCGGTTTCACCGCCGTGCAGCAGCCGGAAACGGCGCAGTTCGACGGCATGCCGCGCAGCGCGCTCGCCACCGGACAGGTCGACGCAACCCTGCCGCCCGACGAGCTGCCGGCCCGCCTGATCGACCATGCGCGCAAGGCGCTGGCCCGCGCCCGTCCGATGCCCGCCCGGCAGCGGCGAGAGGACGGCGACGACCCGCTGGCCCAGATCATCGCGGTCATCCGCTCCGTCACCGGGGTCGATTTCTCCCACTACAAGCTGGCGACTCTGCTGCGGCGGATCGAACGGCGGATGCAGGGCGCCGGCCTGGAGTCGATGGAGGACTATGCCGCCCTGCTGCGGCGGAACAGCGCCGAGACGGTCAACCTCTACAAGGAGATGCTGATCGGCGTCACCCGCTTCTTCCGGGACGAGGCGGCCTTCCGCATCCTGGCCGACCGGGTGATCCCCAGCCTGCTCGCCAACCGCAGCCCGACCGACCTGATCCGCGTCTGGGTCTGCGGCTGCGCCAGCGGGGAGGAGGCCTATTCCCTCGCCATCCTGTTCGCCGAGGCGCAGGAACGGATGGGCCGCAGCTTCGACGTCAAGATCTTCGCCACCGACATCGACCAGGACAGCATAGAGGTGGCGAGCCTCGGCGAGTATCCGCGCGCCATCGCCGAGGACGTGTCGCAGGAACGGCTCGCCCGCTTCTTCACCGCGCGGGGCGAATCCTATGTGGTGTCGCGCGATCTCCGCCGGATGGTGGTGTTCGCCGCGCACAACATCATGCGCGACCCGCCCTTCACCAAGATCGACCTGCTGAGCTGCCGCAACCTGCTGATCTACATGGACCAGCCGTTGCAGCGCAAGGTGCTCAGCCTGTTCCAGTACGCGTTGCGGCAGAGCGGCTTCCTGTTCCTCGGCACCAGCGAGACGCTGGGCGACCTCCAGTCGGATTTCCACACCGTCGACAGCCGCAACAAGATCTTCCAGAGCCTGCGCGCCGGGTCCTTCCGGCTGTCGCGGCTGCTGGTTCCTACGGTGGCGGCGCCGCTGGCCCGCCATGGCGACGACGTCTCGACCCCGGCGCTGGAGGAGGGGGCGGCGATCGACGAGGCGATGGCCGCGCTGATGAAGGCCTATGTGCCGCCCTGCCTGCTGGTCAACGAACAGATGAACATCATGCATGTGTTCGGCGATGCCTCCTCGCTGCTGAAGGTGCCGCCGGGCGAGGCGACGCTGAACGTGCTGAAGATGCTGCCGTCCTCGGTCGCCATGGTGACGGGCACCGCGTTGAACCGCGCCTTCCGCTCGGGCGAGGAATTCGCGCTGTCCAACATCCCGGTGAAGGACCGCGAGGGGGTCGCGGCGCTCAGCCTGCGCGTCCAGCCCTATGTCGCGCGCAAGACCGGGCGCCGCTTCGCCCTGGTGGTGCTGGACCGCGCCAACATGCTGCCGCTGTCGGTGCCGGATTCCGACTTCGACCTCAATGCCGACGCCGCCGAGCGCATCCGCGGGCTGGAGCAGGAACTGCTGTCGCGCGGCGAGAACCTGCAGGCGACCATCGAGGAGCTGGAAACCGCCAACGAGGAGCTTCAGGCCACCAACGAGGAACTGCTGGCCTCGAACGAGGAACTGCAGAGCACCAACGAGGAACTGCAGTCGGTCAACGAGGAGCTTTATTCCGTCAACGCCGAATATCAGGCGAAGGTGGAGGAGCTGACGGAGATCACCAACGACCTGGACAACCTGCTGCGCTCCACCGAGATCGGCACGGTTTTCCTCGACGACGACTTCGTCATCCGCCGCTTCACCCCGGCGGCGGCCGGCTTCATCAACATCATCCCGCGCGACATCGGCCGCTCCATCGCGCATCTGTCGACCAACATCGACTATCCCGGCTTCCTCGCCGACATCAGGAAGGTGTTCGGCGGGCGCGAGGCGATGGAACGCCATGTCCGCGTCCATGACGGCCGCTGGGTGCTGACCCGGATCCTGCCCTACCTGACCGACAAGAGCCAGGTGGCCGGCGTGGTGGTGACCTTCGTCGACGTCACCGACACCAGGCAGGCGCAGGAGAGGCTGCAGAACGTCCTGGACAGTTTGCCGGAACACATCGCCGTCACCGACCGCGTGGGCCGCATCGTCATGGTCAACGCCGCATGGCGCGGCTTTGCCGAGCGCAACGGCGGCGGAGCCACGGACCGTTGCGGCGTCGGCACCAACTATCTGGAGGTCTGCCTGTCGCCGGACGCGATTGGGCAGGGTGGCCGGCGGGACGGCATCGCCCGCGCGGTGCATGACGGGCTGCACCGTATCCTGGACGGCAAGGCCGACGACTTCACGATCGAATATCCCTGCCATTCGTCCGACGAGCAGCGCTGGTTCCTGATGCACGCCACACGCCTGAACGACCCTGACGGCGGCGTCGTCGTCAGTCACATCAACATCACCAACCGAAAACTGATGGAGTTGAGGCTGGACGACGAAGACGGCTCCAAAGACAGCGGCGAAGACGGCAGGGGAGGGGGGCAATGACCGAGGATACCCCCGGCGGCCTGCGGCGCCGTGCCGAACACGTGCTCAGCGACGGCCATTTCGAGGCGGCGGACGTCACCGTCACCTCGATGAAGGAACTGCTGCACGAGCTGTACGTCCATCAGGCCGAGCTCGAGATCCAGAACGAGGAGCTGCGCGGCGCCCAGCAGGCGCTGGAGGCGTCGCGCCTGCAATATCTCCAGCTGTTCCAGTCGGTGCCGCTCGCCTGTCTGGCGGTGAACGCCGCCGGCATCGTGGGAGAGGCCAACGCCGCGGCGGAACGCCAGTTCGGCTTGCCGATGCTGCGGCTGAAGGGGCGGCCCCTGACCCTGCTGGTCGACAGCCTCGACCATGGCCGGCTGTTCACCGCGTTGGGCCGGCTGCGCGAGACCGGCGAGTGGGTGCGGCAGGAATTCCGCTATGTCGGGCCGCAGGGAACCGTCATCGACGGGCTGACCGACGCCCGCACCGTGGCGCTGGACGACGGCGACCGCGGCGACGTGCTGCTGACCATCACCGACCTGACCGAACGGAACGCGTGGCTGCGCGAGGTGCAGCAGGCTCGCGACGACGCGGAGCGGGCACGCGCCGACTACCACCACATCCTGCAATCGGTGGGCGACGGCATCCTGGGGGTGGACGCCGACGGGCGCATCCGCTTCGTCAACGCCGCCGCCACGACGCTGACCGGCCATCTCGACCTCGACCTGATCGGCCGCCCGCCGTCCGACCTGCTGGTCGGTCCGGCCCCCGATCATGAAAGCGGGACACCCGCCGAAGGCGGTGCCGCCCGCGCACTGGCCCTGTCGCTGACCGATGGGCGGCCGCGCAGCGTCGTCTGCGAAAGGCTGCGGCGGGAGGACGGCGGCACCGTGCTGGTCGAGGTCTCCATCTCGCCCATGCTGATGCCCGGCAAGCGCCTCGCCCCGGTGCAGGAGCGCATCCAGGGCGCCGTCGTCGCCTTCCGCGATGTCACCGCCCGCTGGGCGGCGGAAACGGCGCTGAACCTCAGCGAGCGGCGGCACCGGGTTCTGGTGCAGTCGCTGCATGACGCGTTGACGATGACCGCCGCCGACGGCAGCTGCCTGCTGGCGAACGCCATGGCCGAACGGCTGCTGGGCGGCCCGGCCCGTCCGCTGCTCGATCCCACCGCCGCCGGCTATGACGGGGACGGGCGGATGGACGGGCATCTGGTCCCGGCCACCGCCCCGACCAGTCTTGTGCCGACCACCGCCGGGCGCCGCTTCATCGACGCCAACGGCAACCGCCTGCATGGGCTTCCCCCCGCGGCGGAAGCCGCGCGCAGCGGCAAGCCGGTGGTGGAGCGCATCGTCGGCGTCGTCGAGGGGGAGGAGGCCACCGCCCCGACGCGCTGGCTGCGCGTGTCGAGCCACCCCGTCGCCGACACGGCCGGCCGGGTGGAGGCGGTGGTGTCCAGCGTCGCCGACATCACCGCGGTGAAGGCGCTGGAACGCGAATTGAACGTCGCGTTGGACGCCCGCGAACGCTTCCTGGCCGCGGCCAGCCACGACCTGCGCCAGCCGGTCCAGGCGCTTCTGCTGCTGTCGGACCTGCTGCTGAAGGAAAGCCTTCCGGCCGAGGCCCAGCGGGTGGCGGAGCAGATCCAGTCCTCGCTGGGCGGGCTGGGCGGTATGCTGGACGGGATGCTGGACATCTCCAAGCTGGAGGCCGGTCTGGTCGCGCCGCATCCGGAGCCGGTGGACATCGGCGCCCTGCTGGCCCGGCTGCATGGGGAATTCGCCCCGCTGGCGGAGAGGGGCGGGCAGGAGCTGCGTCTGGTGGCGCCGCCGCTGGCGACGCGGACCGACCCCGGCCTGCTGGAACGGGTGCTGCGCAACCTGCTGTCCAACGCGTTGCGCTATGCCCCCGGCGGACGGGTGCTGCTAGGCGCGCGCCGGCGCGGCGACCGCCTGCAGATCGAGGTGTGGGACAGCGGGATCGGCATCGCCGACCAGCACATCGACCGCATCTTCCAGGACTTCTATCAGGTCGGCAACGCCGCGCGCGACCGCCGGGAAGGGTTGGGGCTGGGGCTGAGCATCGCCAAGCGGATGGTCACCATGCTGGGCGGCAGCATCGACGTCACCTCCTCGCTCGGCCGCGGCAGCCGCTTCACCGTCAGCCTGCCGCTGACCGACGCCGGCACCGGCATGCAGGCCCGGGCAGGCCAAGCACGTGCCGGCGGCGCCGAACCGGCCGGGATCCCCGACGGCAGCGAAGACCGGCTGATCATGCTGGTGGAGGACGACGCCGTCATCCGCATGGCGCTGGCCCTGATGCTGGAGGATTGGGGGTTCCGCGTGGCGGAGGCCGGCAGCGGCACCGAGGCGGACGGCCTGCTGGACGAGCTGATCGAGTCCGGGCAGACCCCCGACGTTATCCTCGCCGACTACCGCCTGCCGGAGGGCACGACCGGACTGATGGTGATGGACATGGTGCGCCGCCGCCTTTCGCGCGACGTGCCCGGCGTGCTGCTGACCGGCGACACCTCCGCCGACCGCCTGCGGGAAGCGGCCGGCGCCCAATGTGCCCTGCTGCACAAGCCCATCCAGCCCAGCCGTCTGCGCGACACCCTGAGTGCGGCATTGACCGGGTGATAAGGACGGCCGCAGCCCAAGAAAAGACCCTACTGATTGGCGGGATATCCATTCCGGCTATTTTTCGCCCGCGTCACTTTTGACTCACGTCATTGTTACCTTTACGGGAGAAATCAGACTGTACGGACCACGCACGAAGTGATCGACGGCGGCAAGCGAGACCGGTTCATGTCCACCAACACCGATGCCAGCCTGTTACGCCGGAGGGTTCGCGCCCGCGCCGCTAGATTATCGGCGCTGCTGTCGGCCGGTCTGTTCGTCGGCTTCCTGCTGCTGATCGTCGTGTTCCTGGAATACCGCCGCGCCATCGACTGGGTGGACCACACGCACGAGGTGATCTCCACCGTCGAGGAACTGCAGTCCAGCCTGTCCGATGCCGAATCCAGCCAACGCGGCTACCTGCTGTCGCTGGACCGCCAGTATCTGGCTCCCTATGCGGAGGGGACGGAGCGCAGCCGCAGACTTCTCGACCGCGTCCAATCTCTGACTACCGACAACCCGGCGCAGCAGGACAAGGTGAAGGCCCTGCGCACGCTCACCCAGGCCAAGCTGGACCGCATGGCCGAAATCCTGCGGCAGGCGGACGGGCCGGGGCTGGACCGGGCGCTGGCGACCTTCCGCGAGGGAACGAACGCCGGCCTGATGACCGGCATCCGGCAGCTGACCACCACCATGCGGGCGGAGGAGGATGCTCTGCTCGCCCGGCGCAGCCGGCATGCCACCATTCTCGAATTCCTGATGATCGCCTATGCGCTGGTCTTCGTGGCGGTCACGGGCTGGCTCGGCACGACCACCGTCCGGCGGCTGGAGCGCGATTATCAGGCCGAGCGGGCGGAGGGGGAGGCGCTGGCCGCCGCCCTCGACGAGAACCGCATCCTGCTGGACGAGGTGAACCACCGGGTGAAGAACTCGCTGCAGATTGTCGCCAACCTTCTGCGGACCCAGGCGCTGCGGCACCACAACGCCGATGTGCGCCAGGAGCTTCTGGACAGCAGCAGCCGCGTTCTCGCCATTGCTGAGGTCCACCGCCGCCTGTACGGCGAGGGGGCGGTCTACGACACGGTCGAACTGTCGGACCTGATCCGCAGCATCGCCGAGAACGCCATTCCAGCGACCGCCGCCAGCGAACCGGCGATGACGGTGGCCGTCGACACTCCGCTGCCGGCACCGGTCGACACCGCCGTCCCGGTGGCGTTGATCGTGAACGAGCTGCTGACCAACACCTACAAGCATGCCTTCCCCGATGGGCGGCCCGGCACGATCAGGCTCGGCATGGGGGTGGAGGGGAACGAGGTCCGCATCGACGTCACCGACGACGGTGTCGGGCTTCCCGATGAAGTCGCAAGCAGCGGAGGCGGCGGCTTCGGACTGAACACGGTCCGCAATCTTACGCGGCAAATAAGGGGGCGATTGGAGATTGAACGTTTGACTCCGGGGACGCGGTTCCTTTTAACTTTCCCAATGAAATCCCGAACGCCTACCCAGGCGTGATTCCCCCGGTATCGTGCAGCATTTACAAGAAAATCAATGAAGATATTGATAATTGAAGATGAGTTCCTGATCGCAGAGGGCGTGTCCCTGACGCTCCAGTCGGCCGGGCACGAGGTTACGGGGATCGCCGAGGATCTGCCCTCCGCCGTCGAACTGGCCAAGCGGCATCCGCCCGACATGGCCTTCGTCGACATCAAGCTCGCCAACGGATCGAACGGGCTCGACGTCGCCCGTGAACTGAAGGCGCTGGGCATCGCCTGCGTCTTCGCCACCGGGAACCCGCCCAACAAGGCGCAGGCGGGCGGGGTCGGCCTGGGTTACATCGCCAAGCCCTTTTCCCCCCGCGTCCTGGTCCAGACCGCGGCCTTCGTCAGCGGCCTGCTCGCCGCCGGCGCCGCCGCGGCCGCTCCGGCGCCCAACGGCTTCGTCACCCTGTAGGGCGCGCCCGGACCCCGGTGAATCAGAACCCGGTGAAGCGCGTGAACGCTTCCGCCGGTTCGCGCTCCGTCGGGAAGGTGTTTTCCGGCGCCGACCAGTCGGCGTGGCCCAGCGCCATGCCGCTGGCGATGATCTGCGTATCCGGCAGGCCCAGGTGGCGGGCGGTGATGGCGTGGCGGTAGCAGAAGGCGGCCTGCGGGCAGGTCTCCAGCCCGAAGCCGCGGGCGACGATCATCACGTTCTGCATGAACATGCCGAGGTCGAGCCAGGCGCCCTTGCCCATGTCGCGGTCGATGGCGAAGAACAGCCCGACCGGCGCCCCGAAGAACAGCCAGTTGCGGCCATGCTGCCGCGCCATCCGCTCGCGGTCGCCCTTGCCGATGCCGATCGAGCCGTAGAGCGCCCAGCCCACCGCCCGGCGCCGGCCCAGATAGGGCTCCCACCAGCTTTCCGGGTAATAGGGATATTCCGGCACCTCCGGCTCGCCCGCCTCATGGGCGGCCAGCAGGTCGGCCGACAGGGCGGCGCGCGCCTCTCCGGCGATGGCGTGGACCTTCCAGGGCTGGATGTTGGACCCGCTCGGCGCCCGCGCGGCGAGGTCGAGGATGCGCAGCACCGTCTCCCGCTCCACCGGGGTCGGCAGAAAGGCGCGGACGCTGCGCCGGCCGGCGACGGCGTCCAGCACGGAGAGGGGAGGGATGTCGCTCATCCCGCCACCTCCACCACCGGTTCGTGCCGGACCGGGAAGTTGACCGAGCGGGCGATGAAGCACTTCTCCGCCGCCTCGTGGTGCAGGGCCATCGCCTTCGCGGCGTCCGATCCCGGCGCCAGCGTCACCCGCGGCCGCAGCACGACGCTGCTGAACTGCCCGCCGCCGTCCGGCCCCTCCTCCATCACCCCTTCCGCCTGGTCGGCATAGGCGGTGACGACGACCCCGGCGCTGGCGCAGAGATGCAGGTACCAAAGCTGATGGCAGGCGGATAGCGAGGCGACCAGCATGTCCTCCGGGTTCCAGCGCGCCGGATCGCCGCGGAAGGCCGGGTCGGAGGAGCCGGGGATCGCCGGCTTGGTTCCGGCGCCGATCCTGTGGTCGCGGCTGTAGGCCCTGTAGCCCGACGTGCCGGTGCCGAGATTGCCGGTCCAGTCGACCCGCACGGCATAGCGGTGTTCCCTGTGCGCCATCCTTCCCTCTCCTTCGCGATCTATTGCATCACCACCATCAGAAGCGCCGGCAGCGCCACGAAAGCCATGGCGGTGGATCCCAGCACCATGCCCGCCACATCCTCCGGCGAATTGCCGTAGCGCAGAGCCCACAGATAGTTGAAGACCGCGACGGGCATGGAGCTCTGCACCAGCACCACGCCGCGCGCCGCCCCGGTCAGCCCCATCGCCCACGCCACCAGCAGTCCCATGGCGAAGCCGGCGGCCAGCCGGAAGGCCGACATCGACAGTGCCCGCACCGCTCCCGACAGCCGCAGCTTCGACAGTGCCACCCCCAGCGAGAACAGCATCAGCGGCACCGCGCAGTTGCCCAGCAGGGTCGTTGTGTTGCCGATCCAGGCGGGCAGGGGAAGCCCGGCCAGTTGGATCGCCACGGCGAGCGCCACCGCGTAGATGGTGGGCGTGCGCGCCATCTGCCCCAAATCGAAGCGCCCCGCCGCCAGCGCCGGCCCCAGCGTGAACTGCCCCACCGACATCACCGCATAGAACAGCACGGCAAGGCTGAGCCCGGCCTCGCCGAAGGCGAAGAGGCAGAGCGGCAGCCCCAAATTCCCCGCATTGGGAAAGGCCATCGCCGGCACATAGACCCGCAGCGGCAGCCGCGCCGCCAGCAGCACCGGCACCGACGCCAGCGCGGTCAGCGCCATGCAGGCGGTCGCCGCCGCCGCCATCTCCGCCATCACGTCGGCCGACAGGTGCAGCCGGGTCAGCGCCGAGAACACCAGGCAGGGCGACGACACGTTGATCGCGAAGGTGGTGATGAAGGCGCTGTCGTAGGGAAGCTGCGCGCGCGTCCAGCCATAGCCCAGCGCCGCCACCACGAACACGGGGGCCAGCACGGCGAAGGCATCGGACAGAAGGGCGAGGGTGGGCATGCAATCGCTGGCTGGGTGAATGGTCCGCCACGATGACGGCATTCCCCTTCCCCGTCATCCCCCCAAGCCCGAGTTTCAGCGCAAAGCAGCCGCGCGCCGGGGGCAATCGCTCATCACACCCTCTCCGGTCCCGGGAGAGGGAGTCCGCCGCCCGATTCGCCGGCGCGCCCGATGGAACTGTGCGTGTCCGGAGCGCCATACACCTGTAGCCCGAATGCAACGCCATGGAATCGATCGCATTTTCGCAATGTTTATCAAGAGGGAGTAACGATTTGTAACGAAGCTTGAGCCATAAGGGGACGCCCACTATGGTGGGATGGCCTCATTCCGCGGATCTGCATGACACCTTCCCCGGGCGCCAAGACCGTTGTTCGACCCCTGAACAATAAGGCGCAGCAAACCAAAAGACAGCCGAACCAGAACAGCCGCCGGTTTTCGCTGCGTTCCGTTCTGCTTTGGATTCTTTTGTTGCTGTCGGCCGGTTTGTTTCTTGCGCTCGCCGCGTTGCCCGTCGGAAGATTTGCCAGCGCCGCGATTTCGGTCGGCGTCGTGGCGGCGGCCTTCGTGCTGGGGCGCTTCGCCCGGCGCTTCTGGCATGCCCGCACGCTGACCGTCCTGCTGCTGGCCTTCGTCACCTTCCGCTATTTCTTCTGGCGGCTGACCGGCACGCTGCCGCCGGTGGACGATCTGGTGAACTTCGTTCCCGGCGTCACCCTGTTCGCGGCCGAAGCGCTGTCCTTCGTGCTGTTCCTGACCTCGCTGTTCGTCATCATCGATCCCGTCGCCCGCGAACCGTCGGAGCCGACGGGCGATCCCGCCTTCTGGCCCAGCGTCGACGTCTACATCCCCTCCTACAACGAGGAGCCGGAACTGCTGGAGACGACGCTGGCCGCCGCGGTCTGCATCGACTATCCGCGCGACAAGCTGCGCGTCTATCTGCTGGACGACGGCGGCACCGACCAGAAGCTGGCCCATGCCAACCCGGAGCAGGCCGCCGCCGCTTCGGCCCGGCGCGAGACGCTGACGGCGCTGTGCGAACGGCTGCAGGTCACCTACATGACCCGGCCGCGCAACGAGCATGCGAAGGCCGGCAACATCAACCACGCCTTCCAGAAGACGTCGGGCGACCTGGTGCTGATCCTCGACGCCGACCATGTGCCGACGGTGGGCATCCTCAAGGCGACGGTGGGTTTTTTCCAGCAGGACCCCGGCCTGTTCCTGGTCCAGACCCCGCATTTCTTCGTCAATCCCGACCCGGTCGAATACAACCTCGGCACCTTCGAACGGATGCCGAGCGAGAACGAGATGTTCTACTACTCGATCCAGCCGGGGCTGGACCGCTGGAACGGCTCCTTCTTCTGCGGGTCCGCCGCCATCCTGCGCCGCGCGGCGCTGGAGGAGGTCGGCGGCTTCAGCGGCGACACGGTGACGGAGGATTGCGAAACCGCGCTGGAGCTGCATTCGCGCGGCTGGCGCAGCGTCTACCTGCCGCGCCCGCTGATCGCCGGGCTGCAGCCGGAAACCTTCGACAGCTTCATCGCCCAGCGTTCGCGCTGGACCCAGGGCATGATCCAGCTGTTCCTGTTGAAGAACCCGCTGTTCAAGCGCGGCCTGACCATCGCGCAGCGGCTCTGCTACACCAGCACGATGCTGTACTGGTTCTTTTGGTTCTGGCGGCCGATCTTCCTGCTGTCGCCGCTGTGCTACGCCCTGTTCGGGCTGGAGATCTACCGCATCAACCTGCCGGACTTCGCCTGCTTCGTCATCCCGCACGTCTTCGCCGCCGCCTTCCTGTCGCAGTTCCTGCACGGGCGGATGCGCTGGCCGCTGTTCTCGGAATTGTACGAGTATCTGCAGTCCTTCCACGTCTCCCGCGCGGCGCTGGCCACCATGATCCGGCCGCGCGACCCGGTCTTCAAGGTCACCGCCAAGGGCCAGTCGGTGGACGAGGACGGCTTCTCCCCGCTGGCCACGCCCTTCATCGTCACCACCCTGCTGCTGGCGGCCGGGCTGGCGGCTTGCGCCTGGCGCTATTCCATCTTCCCGGAACACCGCGCCGCCATCGTTCCGGTGGCGGTCTGGTGTTCGCTCAGCTTCCTGCTGGCTCTCGGCGGTCTCGCCGTCGTCTATGAACGCAAGCGCGTCCGCCGCCAGGAACGCTTCACCGTCGACCGCCCGGCCGTGCTGAATCTCGCGGATGGGACCAGCATCGACCTGACCGTCGCCGACGTGTCGGCCGGCGGCGTAGGCCTGCTGGTCGATCCGAAATGGCGCGAGGACATCTCCCGGCCGGACCAGACCCCGGTCCTCACCATCACCGCGACGGAGACGGAGGCGGCGACCACCACCGGCGTGCGCATCTCCCGCATCGAAATGCGCAGCGGCGAACTGGCGGTCGGCGCCGGTTTCGCCCCGCGCGACCGCCAGGACATCGTGGAGATGGCGCGTTTCGTCTTCGGCAACAGCGTCGGCTGGGACGTCTTCCTCGACCGCAAGCGCGTGGCCGCCCCGACCTTCTTCGGCGGGCTGCTGTTCTTCGCCACGCGGGTGGTGCCGCGGCTGGGGCATGTCCTGCTGGCATTGCCGCGCGCCTTGCGGCGCATACTGAGCTTCCAGGCTCCGTGACGGCCATGGCGGGCATGCGACATCATACCGGCGTCGGCCGGTCCGGCTGGTTCCTGCTGGCTCTGCTGTCCCTGTGGATCGGCTTTGCGGCGCCCTTGCTGGCGGCCGACAAGCGGGTGATCCCGTTGTCGAACCTGCGCGACGGCCAGCCGGAGGTCACCTTGCATGGCGAGACGGAGACGGTGGCCCTGCGCGCCGTCCTGCCGCCCGTGGTCGGCCTGTCCTCCGTCGTGCTGGCGCTGACCTACGAGAACGGCATCGACATCCTGCCCGAAAAGGGATCGATGTCGGTCTACATCAACGGCTCCCCGGTGGCCGACCTGCCGCTGTCCGCCTTCAAGGGTCCGGTCAACGCCTCGATCACCCTGCCGGCCAGCCTGATGCGGCCGGGCGAGAATCAGATCGTCTTCCAGACCAACGCGCAGCACCGCGCCATCTGCACGGTCCGCGGCACCTACGATTTGTGGGCGCGGGTGAATCTCGCTGCCTCGTCGTTGACGCTGGTGTCGGACGGCGGCGTTCCCCAGCCCGACCTCGCCATGATGCGGCAACTGCTGGTCGCCGCCGACCGCGCGCGCGAACCGCTGGCCATCCTCCATCCCGGCAGCGAGATCGATGCCGATCATCTCGGCTGGGGCGCGATGGCGGCGCAGTCCTACGGCCTGCTGCTGGGCGACCAGACCCCGCAGGTGACGGCGGTGCCGGCCCAACCGCCCGCCAAGCCCGCCGCCAAGCCTGGAGCCTCCGGCGCGCCGTCGCTCGAAACCCTTCCGCTGCCGGGCGGCAAGAACGTGCTGATCGGCACCCGCGACCGCATCGCCCCGCTGCTGGGCGAGGCGCGTGCCGCCGCCATCACCGGCCCCTTCCTGGCGGTCTATCCGCTCCCCGCTTCCGGCGGCGGGGCTTTCGTCGCCGTCGCCTCCGGCCGCACGCAGCAGGAGGTCGATCTGGCGGTGATGCGGCTGGCCGACGTTTCCCGGCCGCTGCCGACCCAATCCGCCATGATCGTCACCGACGCGGGCCCGCCGGCACCCCTGCCGCATCCGCCGGTACAGGCGGAGGGACGCTACCGCCTGTCGGAGCTGGGCTTCCAGACCGTCCAGCACAGCGGCTACCGTTATGCCGGCCGCTTCACCCTGACGCTGCCCACCGGCTTCGCCCCGGTCAGCGACCGCTCCATCCTGTTCCACGTCAACGCCGCGTTCGAGGGCAATCTCGGCCCCGGCGCCGTGCTGAACGTCCGGGTGAACGGCAAGTCGGCGGGCGCCATCGAGGTCGACAAGCGGTCCAGCGGCGTGATCGACAATGGCGAGATGCCGCTGCCGATGGCGATGTTCCGCCCCGGCCCCAACGTGATCGAGGTCGAGGCCGAACTGCCGCCGGCCGGCGGCACCGACTGCGTCTTCGCGGTGCGGCGCCCGACCTTCACCCTGCTCGACAGCTCCAGCATCGAAATCCCCGGCTTCGCCCGGCTCGTCACGCTGCCCAGCCTGGGCGGCTTCGCCAACACCGCCTATCCCTATGGCGGGCTTGCCGGCGGGGAGCCGGCGGCCCCCTTCGACCTCGTGGTCGTCGGACGCGAGCCCGCCTGGTTCGGCGCGGCCTGGAGCCTGACCGCCCGGCTGGCGCAGCGGGCGGGCGACCTGATGGCGGTGGTGCCCTACACCGGCTGGGACGGCGCGCCGGACGACAACGCGCTGATCGTCGGCCCGGTCGCGGCCCTGCCGCAGGCCGTCTTCGCCTCCGCCCCCCTTCCCGCCGACCGTCTCGCCGGCCTGCTGGAGGCCGGGGCCCTGATCGCCCAGGCCAGCGCTCGGGGGGAGCCGATGGCGGCGGCCGACCGCCGCGCTCTGGTGGACCGGCTGCGGCTGGGTTGGTCGGGCAGCGCCGCCCGTCCGGGCATAGCGCGGCCCGGTGCCGTGCCGTCGCCGCTGGGCTTCGCCGGGACGGCGCAGGCCGCCGACGGCGGCACCCAGAACCGCTGGCAGAGGATGGCCGGCGAGGTCAAGGACGCCTCGTCCGCCTCCGGCGGCTGGGTTCCCGACTGGGCGCGGCGCGTCATGGCCGCCGCGGCCCGCTACGTCAACCACTGGACGGTGGAGGATGCGCCGGTCGACGTCGTCGCCCTGACCGAGAATGCCGATCAGCTGCCGGAGGCCGCCCTGCTGCAATACCGGGCGCCCGGCACCGATCCGCTGACCTGGACCCTGCTGACCGCGTCGGACCCCCGCTCCATCGACCGTGCCATGCGCAGCCTGGGGGAGGCCGGCCTATGGGACAAGCTGCGCGGCGGCGGGGCGCTGTGGAGCAGTGCGGCGCCGGCTGTCACCACGCTGGAGGCGTCGCGCCCCTACCAGATCATTCTCAATCCCTTTGACATCGGCAACCTGATCCTGATCCTGGCCCGCAACCTGTCGCAGCGGATCGAGCTTCTGTTCGCCCTGCTGCTGGGGACGGCGGTGGTGCTGACGGTCAGCATGCGTCTTCTGCTGAAGCATGGACATCAGGAACGGAGCGGGCCATGACCCCATCGCGGCGTGACGTGCTGATCGGGACGGCATCCCTGGGATTGGCGGCGGCAGGTCTGGCGGCCTTGCCTTCCGCCGCCTTTGCCGCGCCCTTCGACGCGGCGGCATGGCGGCGCTATGCCGACCGTTTCCTGCAGCCGGACGGGCGGATCGTCGACACCGGCAACAAAGGCGTCAGCCATTCCGAAGGGCAGGGCTACGGCATGCTGCTGGCCGTGGCGGCGGGCGACCGCGCCGCCTTCGACCGGATGTGGGGCTGGACCCAGCGCACGCTGATGGTGCGCGGCGACGGGCTGGTCGCGTGGCGCTGGACGCCGGACGGCGGCGTCACCGACCGCAACAACGCGTCGGACGGCGACATGCTGATCGCCTGGGCGCTGCTGCGCGCCGCCGAGCTGTGGAAGACCGAGGCCTACCGCACCGCCGCCGTCGCCATCGTCAAGGCGCTGGAATCCGGGCTGCTGGTGGAGCATGCCGGGCTGACCGTCCTGCTGCCGGGACGCGACGGCTTCCGCAAGGGCGACACGCTGGTCCTCAACCCCAGCTACTGGATCTTCCCGGCCATCCGCGCCTTCGCCGCCCTGCCCGGGGGGGAACGCTGGGGCAAGCTGACCGACGCCGGTCTGGTCCTGCTGTCGAAGGCGCGCTTCGGCGGGTTCCAGCTGCCGCCGGACTGGATGGCGCTGGACGCCGCCGGCATGGTCACCGTCGCCGACGGCTTCAAGAAGCAGTATGGCTACGACGCCGTGCGCGTGCCGCTCTATCTGGCCTGGGACGGCTACCGCGATCCCTATTATTTCCGCCCCTATGCCGATCTGGTGGCGAAGTTCGGCGGATCGACGGTCCCCGCCACCGTCTCGCTGCCGGGCGGCACCACCACGCAGGTGGCGGCCTCCGTCGGCATGCTCGCGGTCTACCGGCTGGCCTGCCGCCTTGCCGGCGCTGGGGCAGGAGCCGGCGAAATGGTGACCGTGCCGCCGCTGGCGCCCGACGAAGACTATTACTCCACCACCCTGTTCCACCTCTCCGCGCTGGCGGCCCAGAGCCTGGGGATCGACCCGTGACCCGTCCCGTCCTTCTTTCGACCCTTCTTCTTGCCGGCATCGCCGTGCTCGGCGGCGGGAGCGGTGCCTGGGCGCAGTCGCATGGCGGCGGCCGCGCGCTCGCCCCCGGCGTGAAGGTGGAGGTGGCGCCGGCCCCCGGCAGCGGCTCCGCCCCCGCCGCCGGCAAGGTGGACGAGACGGCGCTGCGCTATTACGCCCGCATCGGCGACGGCGAAAGGCTGGAGGCGGAGATCGCCCGCCTGCGCGCCCTCGATCCGACCTGGGAACCGCCCAAGGACCTGTTCGCACCGCAGGCGACCACCCCCGGCGTCGACGAGACCCCGTTCTGGAATCTGGTATCGGCCGGCAAGGTGGCGGAGGCGCGCGCCGCCATCGCCGAGCAGCGGCGCAAGTCGCCCTCCTGGCAGCCGTCGGACAAGCTCCTGCAGGAACTCGACCTCGCCGAGAGCGCCGGGCGCATCCGCTCCGCCAGCGACACCAAGCGCTGGCAGGAGGTGGTGGACGCCGCCGCCGCCAATCCGGAGGCGGTGGCCTGCAACCGGCTGGACAATGCGTGGCGCCTCGCCGAGGCCTATGCCGAGCTGAAACAGACCGACCGCGCCTTCGAGACCTACAAGACCATCGTCACCAGCTGCCCCAAGGCCAAGGAGCGGCGCGACACCATCTTCAAGGCGTCGCGCTACCTCAGCCCCGACCGGCTTCGCGAGCTGACGGCGCTCGGCGCCACCGCCAACCCGGCGACCGGGGAGGATTATTCCACCGTCCGTGCCGCCGAGGCGGAACTGGAGACCGGCCGCCTGCTGGAGCGCCTGGGCAACGCCAAGGCCGGTGCCCTTTCCGCCGCCGACCTGTCGCGCGTCCAGGGCATCATCCGCGACAAGCAGGACGCCGACGGCGCCATCGCGCTCGGCTGGTACTTCCAGAAGCAGAAGAACTTTGCCGAGGCGCAGGGCTGGTTCTCCCAGGCCAATGGCTGGGCGCCGTCCGACCGCGCGGCGGAGGGGCTGGTGCTGGCCTACAACGGCCTGGGCGAGAAGGCGCAGGCCCGCGCCGCCGCCGCGCCGTGGAAGGGCAAGTCGAACCGCATCGATCAGGCCCTCAAGGCGGTGGATCCGCCGCGCGGACCCGCCGGCGGCGGGCGCGGCGGTCCGCAGGGGCCGAGCGAGCTGGACCGGGCGCTGGCCCGCCAGGACTACGCCGCCTGCATCGCCATCATCCGCGCCTCCATCGCCAAGAGCGGCCCGACCGCCGCGCTGCTGCAGCAGCGCGGCTGGTGCCTGCTGGAGCTGAAACGTCCGTCGGAGGCCGAAGCCGCCTTCGCCGAGGCGCAGGTGCTGGCCGCGCGCGAGCCGGCAAAAGGCGTCGCGTCGGCTGGCGGTGCGTCGGCCGGTGCCGCATCCCCGCGCACCCCGTCGGCCGGCAGCCTGCCGCAGACGGCGACCCTGGCGCAGGAGAACGCCTACGGGCAGGCCATCGCGCGTCTGGCGACCGGCGATGTCGCCGGGCTGACCCGCGACCTGCCGCGCGCCAACATGACGGCGGCGCAGAAGGCGGAAATCCGCGCCTCGCTGATGGCGACGGAAGCCAACCGGGCGCTGGAGGACAAGCGCTACAACGACGTGCTGCGCCTGCTCGACGCCCGCAAGCAGCTGGAGCCGGAACCGCGCAATCTCGGCATCCTGCGCGGCTGGGCGCTCTACAACCTGATGCGCTACGACGAGGCCTATGACCAGTTCAAGGCCATCGACGACCGGCTGAGCACCGAGGAATCGCGCGAAGGCGTCACCATCACCTGGAAGACGATCTATCATGACTGGTAAAGGAGCCCCGATGCCCGAGACTCCGAAATCCGGTACGGCCCGCACCGTCCTGCTGGCGGCGCTGGCCGCCGTCACCCTGCTGACTTCGGGCTGCGCCGGCTGGGTGCGCGACAACCTGACCCAGGCGCCCACGCCCTGGCGCCGCATTCAGCCGACGGCACTGCCGGTGACGCTGCCGGACAGCCGCGACTTCCCCATCGTCGCCGCCCGCATGCGGGACACCGGCGCCGTCTACAAGAGCTACGTCGTGGCGCTGGGCAACCCCACCGTGCTGCCGGGCGAAAACCGCCTGACCGTGGATGTGCAGACCCTGCCCGACAGCCTGTTCGGCGCCCTGGTCCAGCCGCCGCGCGTCTTCCCGGTCCCGCTCTACACCATGGAGACGCTGACCGAGACGACGAAGCGCGAATTCCCGGACATGCGCATCAAGGTCGCCGACGGCGCCCGCCGCAACCGTTACGGCGACTACGACTACGTGACCGCCCAGGACGGCGAGAACAGCTGCGTGCTGGCGTGGCAGCTGATCACCGACCACAAGCGCACGCTGCCGGAACGGATCGAGGCGATCCGGCTCGACTACCGGGTCTGCGGCGTCGGCTCCAACATCCGCGCCCTGCTGGCGCCGTTCGAGGCGATGACGCTGACCCTGCCGGAAACCGTGCTGGAATCCCTCGACCTGGGCGGCCTGTAGGAGAGGATCACGCCGCCCGCGCTTGGCCCCGCCGCAGCCGCTCCTCCAGCGCCCGCCAGCGCGGCTCGACCGCCTCCCACGCGCGCTGCTTGACCGGCCCGAAGCCGCGGATCTCCTGCGGCAGGGCGGCCAGTTCCACCGCGGTGGCGAGCCTGTCCGCCGACAGCCGCTCCGCGATCTCCGCCACGGTGGCCTCATAGCGGGCGATCAGCGCGCGCTCCATCTTCCGCTCCGCCGTGTAGCCGAACGGGTCGAGCGCCGTGCCGCGCAGCCGTTTGCAAGCCGCCAGCCCGCGGAACACCGGCAGGATCCAGGCGCCCAGCGCCATCTTGCGCGGCTCGCCATAGCCGTTGGTGTCGCGCGACAGCAGGGGAGGGGCGAGGTGGAAGACCGGCTTCCAATCCCCCTCGAACCGCTCGTCCAGGCTTTTGCGGAACGCCGGATCGCTGTGCAGCCGGGCGACCTCGTACTCGTCCTTGTAGGCCATCAGCTTGAAGGCGCTGCGCGCCACCGCCTCCGTCAGCGCGGTCGAACCGGGCGCCGCGCGGTCCTCCGCCTGCCGCGCCCGCTCCACCAGCGCGCGGTAGCGCCCGGCATAGGCGCGGTCCTGATACTCCGCCAGGAACGCCGCCCGCCGCTCCACGATGGCGGCGAGATCGCCGGCCGGCGCCTCCTCCTCCGCCCCCAGCCCCGCCAGAACCTCCGGCCGGTGCGCGGCGAGGCGGCCGAAGGCGAAGGCGCGCAGGTTGGCGGCGACGCCGGTGCCGTTCAGCTTGATGGCGCGGGTCAGCGCTTCCAGCCCGACCGGCAGCAGCCCCTTCTGGAAGGCGACGCCCATCAGGAAGACGTTGGCGAGGATGCTGTCGCCGAACAGCGCGGTGACCACCCGGTTGGCGTCCACCACCTCGACCTGCTCGGCCCCCGCCGCCCGGCGCAGGGCGCGCAGCAGCGCCCCGGCATCCGGCAGCTTGGCGCCGTCGCGGGTGAAGGCCCCGGTCGGCGCCACATGGGCGTTGGCCACCACCCGCGTCCGCCCCAGCCGCACCGTCTTCAGCGCGTCGGGCGAGGCCGCGACCACCGTGTCGCAGGCCAGCACCAGCTGCGCCCGCTTCGGGTCGATCCGCGCCTGATGGAGCAGCGCCGCATCCCCCGCCACCCGCAGATAGCTGTAGACCGCACCGCCCTTCTGCGCGAAGCCCATGAAGTCCAGCACCGAGGACGCCTTGCCCTCCAGATGCGCCGCCATCGCCAGCACCGCGCCGATGGTGACGACGCCGGTCCCGCCGACCCCGACGATCAGGATCTCCGCCAACTCTTCCCCCGCGCCATACCGCGGCAGCGGCAGCGCCGCCAGATCGTCGGCGAAGCGCGCGGCGACCCGGTCCGGCTCCGGCTTGCGCAAACTGCCGCCCACCACCGACACGAAGCTGGGGCAGAAGCCGTCGGCGCAGGAATAATCCTTGTTGCAGCTGGACTGGTCGATCTGCCGCTTCACCCCGAATTCGGTCTGTTTCGGCTGCACCGACAGGCAGTTCGACTTCTTGCCGCAATCGCCGCAGCCTTCGCAGACCAGATCGTTGATGACCATCCGCCGCGCCGGGTCGGCCATGGTGCCGCGCTTGCGCCGCCGCCGCTTCTCCGCCGCGCAGATCTGCTCATAGACGATTGCCGTGACGCCGGGACTCTCGCGCATCTCGCGCTGCACGGCGTCGAGGTCCTCGCGGTGATGCACCGTGGTGAAGGGCGCAAGCCCGCTGCGGCTGTCGTACTTCTCCGGCGCGTCGCTGACCACGGCGATGCGGGTGATGCCCTCCGCCGCCAGCTGGCGGGTGATGGCGTCGACGGAGATCGGGCCGTCCACCGGCTGGCCGCCGGTCATGGCGACGGCGTCGTTGAACAGGATCTTGTAGGTGATGTTGATCTTGGCGGCCACCGCCTGCCGGATCGCCAGCAGGCCGGAATGGAAATAGGTGCCCTCGCCCAGATTCTGGAAGATGTGCGGGCGCTTGCTGAACGGCGCCTGCCCGATCCAGCTGACGCCTTCGCCGCCCATCTGGCTGAGGCCCACCGTGTCGCGGTCCATCCACGACGCCATGAAGTGGCAGCCGATGCCGGCCATCGCCTTGCTGCCCTCCGGCACCTTGGTCGAGCTGTTGTGCGGACAGCCGGAGCAGAAATAGGGAGTGCGCGCCAGAGCAGGATTGATTGCAGGGGCGGCGGGAGCCTCCCCCGGCAGCAGCTCCGCCAGCCGTGCCGAAAAGTCCCGTTCCGGAAAGCGGTGGCGGATGCGCTCCACCAGCGCCTTGGCGACGATCCAGGGCCGCAGCTCCCCGGTGGCGGGCAGCAGCGGGGCACCGAACTCGTCGGTCTTGCCGACCACGGCGCGCGGCCGCTCCCCGGCCGGCAGGTGGAACAGCAGGTCCTTCAGCTGCCCCTCGACGACCGGCGCCTTTTCCTCCACCACCAGCACCTCGTCGGCGCCGCGGGCGGCGGCGAGCGCGAAGTCCGGCTCCAGCGGCCAGGACAGGCCGATCTTGTGGACCGACAGCCCGATCCGCTCCGCCTCCGCCGGCCCGATGCCGAGCAGCCGCAGCGCCTCCATCAAATCGAGATGCGCCTTGCCGGTGGTGACGATGCGCAGCCAGCCGCCCCGGCCGGAACTGCCGCCCATCACGGTGCGGTCGATGCGGTTGACGCGGGCGAAGGCCTTCACCGCCGCGAGTTTGGCGGCCAGCCGTTCCTCGATGGCGAGGCTGGGCAGGTCGGGCCAGCGGTAATGCAGCCCCCCCGGCGGCGGATCGAACTCCACCGGCAGGAAGCCGCCCTCCAGCGCCGGAATCCGCACGGTGCCCGAGCTTTCCACCGATTCCGAGATCGCCTTGAACCCGACCCAGGCGCCGGAGAAGCGCGACAGGGCATAGCCGTACAGCCCGAACTCCAGATAGTCGCGGATGCCCGCCGGGTTCAGCACCGGCATCGACCATGCGATCATGGCAAGGTCGCTCTGGTGCGGCATGCTGGACGACACGCAGCCATGGTCGTCACCGGCCACCGCCAGCACCCCGCCGCGCGGCGAGCTGCCATAGGCGTTGGCATGTTTCAGCACGTCGCCGGAGCGGTCCACCCCCGGCCCCTTGCCGTACCACATGCCGAACACGCCATCGACGGTGCCCTCGCCCGAGGATTCGACCTGCTGGGTCCCCATGACGGCGGTGGCGCCCAGATCCTCGTTGACGCCGGGGACGAAGCGGATGGCATGGGCGTCCAGATGCGCGCGCGCCTGCCACAGCGCCTGATCCAGCCCGCCCAGAGGCGACCCGCGATAGCCGCTGACGAAGCCCGCCGTGTTCAGCCCGGCCCGCCGGTCGCTCTCCGCCTGGAGCAGCAGCAGCCGGACCAGCGCCTGCGTCCCCGACAGATAGACCTGCCCCCCGGCGCGGCTGTAGCGGTCGTCCAGGCGATAGCTGCGGTCGATCCGGTCAGGGGTTTGGCCGGGATCGCGCTCCGCCCGCAGGCCCGTCGGCATGCCGTCCATGTCTCGTTCCCTCGATTATCCTTCGTTGGAACGAGTGTGCGCCCTTTGCAGGCAAATGATTTTGCGGGTTGGGCGCGGAACGGGGGCGTTCGGAAAATCCTGTTGCGGATTGTTGGAGTGCGGAGCGAAATTTTTGCGCGGATCAAATTGGATCGAGTGATGGCAGGCTGGGAAGGGGGCTACGGAGGGTTTGGAGCCTCTACGAAGGCATATTGCAGAGTGAGAAAAATAAGAGGTGTCAGTGGCTTACATGGCTGATTTCGCGTTTTCATCAGGGGCTCTGAGAGTGCTCTACCGCTGGCCTTCGTTGTAGCCTCAGATTGTAGCGGCTGTCAGAAATCAAGCTCTTCCGCTTTCCTGCCGCTTGTTTAACACGTATTCGTTGACTTCCGTTAATTACCATGAACAAATCAAGATCCTGCTGCCGGAGACCGTGGGGGTATGGCTTTAGTGAGTTAGCGTCGTTTCAAGGTGAAAGCCTGCTTCCGTGTAATTGATTTGAGAGGATTGCAGCGATGAGGAATTGGCTAAAAACTGTTCTGCTATTCTCTGCCTTTTCTCCGGCTCTACTTACGTTGGCATATGTTAGATACGATGCGGACCCCAATGATAATGTGGCTATCTATTTGGCAATTGTTGGGGCTTGCGGATTTCTCTCCGTTTTTTTTATATTTCGCGCAGTAAATCATTACGGACAAAGAATGAAATTTGTTGCAAAGAAGGTCAAGCCTAACGATCACTTATTGATCGGATTCTTATTTAGCTATTTTATTCCTATAATAGCTAGAGCTGCGCAGCTGGATGCGCCAAAAACGACACTGCTGACCTTGATACTACTTTTCGCACTTTGGATAGTAAGTTCTGTTCCTGCCCATCCGCTCCTAAGTGTTTTGGGATTTCGGTTCTATGAAGTCGAAGCAGATCACGGTTTCGTTTACACAGTAATAAGCAGGCGTGAGTTGACCCATCCAGCGGATATCAAGGCCGTCAGAAAGATTTCTTCGTCAATGCTTCTGGAGGTGGAGTAAATGTTTGATCTCTTCGCTATAACCGATATACCGGGCCTTCCTGTCGTTAGGTTCAATCTATCTAATGATATTCAACAAGAGATAACGGACTTCTTTAAAGATCAAGAAGCCGCGTTCCGACTCAATGGTTCGCATGAAATTCCATTTGACGGCAATTATAAGCCGGATTTGGGTGAAGTCCTCACAATTAGTAATTTCTCTGATAAATATGGTTTTAAAAGCTGTATTGATGATCCCATGAGCGTTAAAGAAATTCCTCCGAATGCTAGCTCTTTTTCTAAAATAAGAGCTATTTTCACCGGATATAAGGAGGATGGATCGCAATATACCGTTCTGTTTCAGCACTTTGATAAACGAAGGATTCTGTCAACGCGTGGATTCTCTCTTTATCATTCTTCCAACACATATAAGAAAGTGGACGGTATTGGGGTCACTATTGATACAAATCTGACTGCAGTGCTAAAGGGATCTACGTTAAAATTCTGTAGCTTCCATACGGTCCGCCAGTTTTTGGATCTTACTGATCACTATAAAGAGGCCACGGAGCAAGACGTTATAGATTTTGCAGCGCTTCCAAACATACACGTACAAGACGTTAATTCACTGGTCGAGATGGCTGATTCTGCGGTGAGAAGGAAGATATTCCTTATCCGCAAGAACAAAATTCTCGACAAATTTCCGGTATCTGTCCTGAAAGCGGCAGCTATAGATCTGCAACTAGATTTTCCGACAACCAATTATAATGGTGCAGAAGTGATATCACTTCCTTCAGATAAGAAAGATTTGAAGAGGGTTCTTAAGTTTCTCGACGAAGATTTCTATATATCGATACTATCGAAAACGCCGCATGAAACGAACTCAAAACGACCTTTGAAGTAATATTGGTGCTTTTATCGGAAAAATCAGGCGCGCGACTGAATGCGCGCCTGATTTTTCTATAGATAATTTGAATAATATGACAAATAATTCGCTAGTGGTTTGATTTGTTGGGGTGGCATAGGTGTCTTCTGATATAAATATCATTGAACAAGGTTAGGGTTGCGCCAAAGTTAATCTATGAATTAGGGTCAAAATCTCTTCCAATTGTCTGCCTAACATCGCTCAGCGTACAAACGATCCCATAGCTAATTGCGATACAAAAAAAGCGTCAAACCAGAAAAAATTCCTATATCCTCCCCCGCTGGTCCCATCCACCCGCGGAGCCCCGCCATGCCGCTCGACAGCCGCACCCTCTCCGACGACCATTTCCCCTGCTGGGCCGAGGAGCCGCCGGTGCCGGCCGGCGGCTCGCTGGTTCCCAGATCGCAGTTCCATGAGGAGCAATGGATCATGGCCGCCGGCATGCTGGCGCGCGGCAGTTCCTTCCTCTACGTCGCCCGCGCCATGGGATGCAGCCGCACCACCCTGTGGCGGGCCTATTACGGATCGCGGGATTTCCGCCATCGCGTCTGGTGGGAACGGCAGGCGTTGAACCGGGAGGCGGACCTGCGCCTGTCCTCGATCCGCACCCTGGTGGCGGAACAGATCGAGCGGCTGGTGTCGATGGGCGATCCGAAGACGGTGCGCTGGTTGGCCGAACGGCTCGGCCTGTTCGCCGGGCTCGACGCCCCGGCCAGACCGGCGGCGCGCGCTCCCCAGCCCGACCGGCCCGCCCCGTCCCCGGAACCGGCGGCAACGCCGGCCCCGCAATCGCCGCCGCAGCCCGAGCCGGCCGCTCCGCCCCCGACGCCCGCCGGCCCCGGCGGCGACCGTCCCCGCCCGCGGCCCGTGGAGCCGGTCGCCGCTGCGCTCCCCGATCCCGCCCCGGCGCCGGTGGACGGATGGAACAGCGCGCGGAATCCGTTCCACACTGTTCCATCCGCCGCCGCCCCGCCGGCCAAGGCGGGCGGCCGGCGCCGCGTCATCCCCCTCGGATCAGGTCGGAATACCAGCGCGCCGAGTCCTTCGGGGTCCGCGCTTGCGTCGTGAAATCGACATGGACGATTCCGAACCGCGTGCCATAGCCGCCGCCCCATTCGAAATTGTCCAGCAGCGACCAGACGAAATAGCCCCGCACGTCGGCTCCCCGCGCCTTCGCTTCCGCCATCGCGGCGATGTAGTCCTGGAGGTAGGCCAGCCGCTCGGCATCCACCACGCGCCCTTCCGCGTCGGGCGCCTCCGCCGCCTTGGTGCCGTATCCGTTCTCCGTCACATAGATCGGCAGGCGGTAGCGGCGGGTCAGGTCGATCAGCGTGTCGCGGAAACAGCCGGGGTCATAGGGCCAGTCGATGGCCGTCCGCTTCATCCCCGCCGGCGGCGAGCCGAATCCGAAGCCCCAGATCAGGCTGTCGTCCTTGCGGCCATAGACCGGGGCGTAATGGTTCAGCCCGAACCAGTCCAGCGGCCGGGCGATGCGCGCCATGTCGCCGGGCTGCACATAGGGCTCGATGGCCTCGGCGATGCGGCGCGGATAGTATGCCTGCAGCTGGGCGTCGGGGAAGGCGCGGTTCCAATGCTCGTCGAACAGGGCGGCGGCCTCGACATCCTCCGGCCGGTCGGTCTCGGGCCGCATCGGCTGGACGCTGTGCACCGCGCCGATGGAGGCACCCGGCACCAGGGCGCGCAGCACGTCCACCCCGGCGCCATGGGCGAGGTTGACGTGATGGATCGTCTTCAGGTGGCTGGCGCGGTCGGCGATGCTCGGCGCCCCCCAGCCGAAGGCCCAGCCGAACAGGGTGAAGACCGAGAACTCGTTGAAGGTGGCCCAGCGCTTCACCCGGTCGCCATAGCGCCGGGCGCAGAGCGCCGCATAATCGGCGAACCAGCCGGCGCCGTCGCGGGTGGTCCAGCCGCCCATGTCCTGCAAGGCCTGCGGCAGGTCCCAATGATACAGGCACAGCCAGGGCTCGATGTTCTTTTCCAACAGCCGGTCGATCAGCCGGTCGTAGAAATCCAGCCCCTTTTCGTTCGGCGCGCCGCGCCCGCGCGGCAGCACCCGCGGCCAAGACACGGAGAAGCGGTAGGCCTGCAGCCCCAGCCCGGCCATCAGCTCCACATCCTCCGGCATCCGGTGGTAATGGTCGCAGGCGACGTCGCCGCTCTCGCCATTGTCGACCCGGCCCTTCAGCTTGCAGAAGCTGTCCCAGATGCTGGGCGCCCGCCCGTCGGCCTCGGCCCCGCCCTCGATCTGATAGGCGGAGGTGGAGGCACCCCACAGGAAGTCTTTGGGAAAAACCGGACGTTCGGCCATGGCGGATCACCCGAAAGATGGATGATCGAATCCTACCCCTTTCCCGTCCGGGTGGAAGGGGCCAATCGTCGCTGCGCCGACCGTCGGGCGGCACCACCTTCCGGCGGATGGTCCGTCACCATATCGCGGTCGACAGGATGGCGCGCCGCTCCTATGGTCTCGCCGACCGGACGAGCGATTCAGAAAGGAACGGGCGCATCATGGCGAAAAAGGACGGGGTCAACGGCAAGGGCGGTCAGTTCAGCGGGACCCCGGCCGACCGGCTGGTCCGGCTGTGGCGCAACAACGACGAGCGTTTCGGCGCCCTGCTGGACGAGGTGCTGGACGCCAACCGCCAGGGTGTGATCGAAGCCGCCCTGGGCAAGCTGCGCGAGGAGGAAGGCTACGACTTCATGGACGAGGTCGAGGCGTTCTCGGAGACCGCGCAGGGCACCGACGAGCAGGGTGATCCGACGCTCTCCACCCTGTTCTGGCTGGTGCTGGAGGTGGACGGCCGGCTGGACGCGCCGCCGCCGGTGGGCGTGATCGAGGAGGCGCTCGATTCGGCCGGCCTGCTGGAAAAGGCCGCCGACATGCGGCTTCTGCCGTTGTGGCTGGATCCGGAGCCGCTGTCCTACCTGGAGGCCGCCGACCGCCGCACCCTGCTGCGCCGCCTGATCTCCTCGCCGGAGGAGGCGGAAACCTTCGCCCGCGAACAGGATCTGCTGGCCCCCGCCGACGACACCGGCACCCGGCTGGTCGGCGTCGTCGGTCTGGTGATCGAGGAGGATGCGGAGTTGGAGGGCGAGGGGATGCCCGATCCGCTGAAGCTCGGATTCGCCGACGACGGGCAGGAGCTGGAGATCGACCCGATCGAGCAGGAGCGCATCCGCCAGTCGATGGCCGCCTTCGCCGAGGCGGTCGCCGCCGCCGATCCGCGGGTGAAGCGTTGCGAGCCGGTCGGCGGGCTGAACGACCTGCTGGACTTCACCGCCGAGGGCGTCTGGCCGGACGACGTCGACACCAACTTCGACGAGGTCAACGACTTCCTCGACATCGCCGGCAACGAGACCGGGGACGGCGTCCTCGACCTGTCGGTCGCCCAGTCGCCGGAAGGGCTGCTGGTGCGCGCCTACAACTCCGACGGCGTCCTGCTGGACGAGCGGAGCTTCGACCTCTCCGGCGCCCGCGCCGACGAGGCGCTGGCCATGATGAAGCGGCGCTGCCGCCGCCTCACCGAGGAGTAAGGCGGCTCAGCGCCGGGCGGGCCTGACGGCCAGCACGCAGGCGACGGCGGCGAGGATCAGCAGCAGCGCCGCCGCCAGCCGCAGCGTCATCGGCTCGCCCAGCAGCAGCACCGCCCCGCCGACCCCGACCACCGGGATCAGCAGGGTGCTGACCGCCGCCTCTCCCACCGTCAGCCGGCGGACGGTGACGTACCACAGCGCCTGCGCCGCGCAGATCGAACAGACGATGTGCCAGGCGAAGCCGACCCACACCGACGGGTGGATTTCGGCGAGGGCCGGCCTCGCCTCCGTCGCCGCCAGCAGGATCATCGGCGGGGCGCACAGCACATACTGCCAGCCGGTGATGACCATCGGATTGCTGCGCCAGACCCGCCGCTTCATCACGATGGTGCCCATCGCCCAGGCCAGCGCCGACACCAGCATCACCGCCGGGCCGGCCAACTGGGACGGTGGCGCCGACAGCGCCTCCGGCCCCAGCAGGACCATCAGCCCGGCCAGCCCGCAGGCCAGCCCGACGACCTGCCGCAGGCCCGGCCGCTCGCCCAGCAACGGGATCGCCAGCAGCGTCGCCCACACCGGCATGGTGAAGGCGATGATCGCCGCCTGCGAGGTCGCCATCAGGCTCTGGCCCAGCGCCGTGCACAGGTTGAAGACCAGCACATTGCACAGCCCCGCCGCCGCCAGCGCCGGCCATTCCGCCCGCTCCACCCGCAGCCGGTGCCCGGCCAGCCGCGCCGCCCCCAGCAGCAGCACCGCCCCGGCGGTGAAGCCGATGGCGCGCAGGCTGAAGATCGGCATCTGCGTCAGGATCGTCTTCACCGCCGGCCAGTTCATGCCCCAGAACAGGCTGATGGCGACGATCAGCAGATACTTCACCGGATCGCGGCCGGCACCGGTGGCGGCGATGGCGGTCATCAGGCCGTCTTGCCTTCGAAGCCATCCAGGAAGCTCGACAGGTTGGCCGACAACGCGTCGATGGCGTATCCGCCCTCCTGCACCAACACCGTCGGCAGGCCGGCGGCGGCGAGCAGCGCGCCCATGCGGGCGAAGCCCGGGGTGGTGACGCCGAAGGCGGCCAGCGGATCGTCGATGAAGGTGTCGAAGCCCAGCGAGACGAACAGCATGTCCGGCCCGAAGCGCCGGATCTCCTCCAGCCCCTTGCCGATCGTCGCCAGCACCGTCGCCTCGTCGCTGCCGATGGGCAGCGGCAGGTTCAGGGTGTAGCCCTCGCCGCGGCCGGTCCCGCGCTCCTGCGCATAGCCCGCCATGTGCGGATAGAACTCCGCCGGGTCGGCATGGACCGAGACGAAGAACACGTCGTCGCGCTCGTAGAAGATGTCCTGCGTGCCGTTGCCGTGATGGACGTCCACGTCGATGATCGCCACCCGCGCCGCCCGGCCCTGGGCACGCAGGATCGGCAGCACCGATTCCGCCGCAACTGCGACATGGTTGAGGTAGCAGAAGCCGCCGGCCATATCGCGGGTGGCATGGTGCCCCGGCGGCCGGCACAGCGCGTAGGCGGAGCGGTCCGCCCCGGTGGCGACCAGCTTGGCCGCATGGATGGCGGCGTTGGTCGCGGCGCAGGTGGCGGTCCAGGTCTCCGCGCCGATGGGGCAGGCGGTGTCGAACATGTGCCAGCCGGCCTGCCCGACGATGCAGGTGGGATAGTTGGGCGCGGCCTGCATCCGGTGGACGTTGGGCAGCACCACGTCGCCCATGTCGCCCTTCGCCACCCAGCGCGCATGGGCGGTCTCCAGAAAGGCGAGATATGCCGGCGTGTGGACGGCGGCACGCGGGGCGGAGCCGTAGTCGTCGGGCCGGATCAGCGTCTCGCCGCGCTTTTCGATCAGCGAGGCCAGCGCACCGACCCGCTCCGGCTTCTCCGGCAGGGCGCGCAGCAGGCCCTTGTTGAAATAGGTGGCGGGGCGGTGAAGGGCGGCGTCGGGGTGATGGACGAACTTCATGGGGACTCCGGGAGGGCTTATGCGCTCAGGGCCTTCCAGCCGTGGCGACCAGCGTTTCGAACAGCACGGCGGCGCCGCGGGCACCGTCGGCGGGGGAGATGTTCTCGACCTCGTTGTGGCTGATGCCGTCCTCGCAGGGGATGAAGATCATCGCCGTCGGGACCTTGCCCGCCACATACACGGCGTCATGGCCGGCGCCCGACACGATGTCGCGGTGGCTGAAGCCGAACCCGGCGGCGGCGTCGCGCACCCGGTCGACCAACGGCTTGGCGAAGGGCGTCGGCGGGAAGTGCCAGAAATCGGCGATCTCGGCGCTCACCCCCTGCTGTCCGGCGATCTCGGCGACGGCGGCGCGGAAGCGGCGGTCCATGTCGGCCAGCGTGTCGGCATTGGGATGGCGCAGGTCGACGGTGAAGAAGACCCGGCCGGGGATGACGTTGCGCGAATGCGGGTGGACGTCGAGGATGCCGACGGTGGCGCAAGGATCGCCCGCCGTCTCCAGCCCGACCCGCTGCACCGCCTGCACCATGGCAGACGCGGCGACCAGCGCGTCGCGGCGCAGGCGCATCGGGGTCGGGCCGGCATGCGCCTCCACCCCCGTCACCGTAACCTCATACCAGCGCTGGCCCTGCGCGCCGGTGACGACGCCGATCTCCTTGCCCTCGACCTCCAGCACCGGCCCCTGTTCGATGTGGGCCTCCAGATAGGCGTGCATCGGATGATCGACCGGAGCCTCGCCGGCATAGCCGGTGCGGACCAGCTCGTCGCCCAGACGGGCACCGTCCTGCGCCACCTTGTCGAGGATCTCCTCCAGCGTGAAGACGCCGGTGACGACGCCCGATCCCATCATCGGCGGCGAGAAGCGCGAGCCTTCCTCGTTGGTCCACACCGCGACCTCGACCGGGTGCAGGGTTTCCACCCCGCGGTCGTTCAGCGAGCGCACCACCTCCAGCGCCGCCAGCACGCCGAACACGCCGTCGAAGCGTCCGCCGGTGGGCTGGGTGTCGAGATGGCTGCCCATCACCACCGGGGGCAGGCTGTCGTCGCGGCCCTTGCGGCGGGCGAAGATGTTGCCGATGCGGTCGATGCCGACGGTGCAGCCGGCGGCTTCGCACCAGGAGACGAACAGGTCGCGTCCGGCCTTGTCCTCGTCCGACAGGGCAAGGCGGCAGCTGCCGCCCTTGGCGGTGGCGCCGATCTTCGCCATTTCGGCGAGGCTGTCCCACAGGCGGTCGGCGTCGATCGGCAGGTTGGAGGGGAGGGGCATGGTGGCTCCGAGTGAGGATATCGGTTTCTTGGGGGGTGGAGGTTGCGATTGCCCCCTCCCTAACCCTCCCCCGCTTCGCGGGAGAGGGAACTCCGCCGCTTCGTGATTAGCTCACGTCGACAAAGGTCCTACCCCCTCTCCCGCGAAGCGGGGGAGGGATGGGGAGGGGGCAAGTGGCTAACGGAAAAGGCACCTAAGCCGCCGCCTCCCGCCGCTCCCGCGCCCTGAGGTCGACCATCGCCGACACCGCGCGCAGCATCGGCACATGCACGCCGGTCCGCTCCGCCAACTCGATGACGGAACCGAGGATCGCCTCCAACTCCAGCCGGCGGCCGGCCTCATAGTCCTGCAGCATCGATGTCTTGAAGTCGCCGACGCCGGCGGCCATGGCGATGCGTTCGTCCACGCTGGTGGTGAAGACCACGCCCAGCTTTTCCGCCACCGCCTTGGCCTCCAGCATCATGGCGCGGCCGGTCTCCCGCGTGCCGGGGTCGTTGCACAGGCGGCCCAGCGTCGATCCGGTCAGCACGCTCAGCGGGTTGAAGGCGAGGTTGCCCCACAGCTTCACCCAGATCGCCTGCCGGATGTCGGCGGTCTTCGCCGGCTGGAAGCCTGCCTGCCCGAACAGCGTCACGATGCGGTCCACCGCCGGGTTGTCGTGGCCAGCCAAATCGCCGAAGACGAAACGCTGGTCGCTGACATGGCGCAGGCGGCACGGGCCGTCGCCCTCCACCGCGACGAAGGTCGTCGCCCCCACCACCCGGTCGGGATCGATGGAGCGCCAGAGCAGCCCGTCGGGATCGACGCTGGCGAGCGGCCGGTCGGCCAGCGGCTTTGGCTGGCGGTGCGGATACCACCAGGGAATGCCATTGATCATCGGAACGATTGCGGTTTCCGGCCCCAGCAGCGGGGTCAGCGTGTCAATGGTCCCGCGCAGGGCATGGGCCTTGACGCATAGGAACACCACGTCCTGTGGCCCCAGCGACAGGCTGTCGTCGGTGACGCGGGGGCTGAGCCGGGAGACGCGGTTCAGTGGCGTCACCATGGTCAGGCCGTTGCGGCGGATGGCGGAGGCCGCGTTCGGCCGGGCGACCAGCGTCACCTCCGCCTCGGTGGCGCCCAGCCGGGCGGTCAGCAGCCCGCCGACCGCCCCGGCCCCGATGATGGCGACCTTCATTCAGTGCGCTCCCGCCCGGACTTGCTGAAGGTCGTCCGGGATGTGCCAGGCCTTGCCGGGAATGGCGTCGAGCAGGCTGCGGGTGTAGGCGTCGCGGGGATTTGTGAACACGTCGCGCGCGGTGCCCAGCTCCACGATCCTGCCGCGGCGCATCACCGCGATGGTGTCGCAGACCTGGGCCGCCACCCGCAGATCGTGGGTGATGAACAGCATGGCGAGGTTCAGCCGCTTGCGGATGTCGTCCAGCAGCTCCAGCACCTGCCCCTGGACCGAGACGTCGAGCGCCGAGACCGGCTCGTCCGCCACAAGCAGCTTCGGTTCCATGGCGAGCGCGCGGGCGATGCCGATGCGCTGGCGCTGGCCGCCGGAGAACTCGTGCGGATAGCGGTCGGCGGCCGACCCGTCGAGGCCGACCATCGCCAGCAGTTCCCGCGCGCGGGCCAGCGCCTTGGAACGGTTCTCGCCGAAGGCCACCGGCCCCTGGGCCACGATGTCGCCGACGCGATGGCGCGGGTTCAGCGAAGCGTAGGGGTCCTGGAACACCATCTGCACCGCCCGGCGATAGGGGCGGAAGCCCTTGCGGTCGAGCGCCAGCAGGTCGGTTCCCTCGAACAGGATGCGCCCCGAATCCGGCTTGATGAGGCCGACGATGGAGCGGCCGAGCGTCGATTTGCCCGACCCGGACTCGCCGACCAGCCCCACCGTCTCGCCGGGATGGATGGTCAGCGACAGGTCGTCGCCGGCCACCACCTCCTTGGATTTCTTGAACAGGCCTCCACCGACATGGAAGACCTTGCGCACCTTGTCGGCAACCAGCAGCGGCGCGCCCGCCTTGGTGTGGTCGTCGCGGTGCTCGATGTAGTGCGGCACCGAGGCGATCAGCTGCCGGGTGTAGGGATGCTGCGGCCGGTTCAGCACGTCGGACGCCGGGCCGTACTCCACCAGCTTGCCGTGGCGCATCACCGCCACCCGGTGGGCGATCTCCGCCACCACGCCGAAGTCGTGGGTGATGAACATCATGCCCATGTGGCGTTCGGCCTGGATCGAACGGATCAGGTCGAGGATCTGCTTCTGGGTGGTGACGTCCAGCGCCGTGGTCGGCTCGTCGGCGATCAGGATGTCGGGCTGGCAGGCGAGCGCCATGGCGATCATCACGCGCTGGCGCTGGCCGCCCGACAGGCGGAAGGGATAGGCTTCGGCCAGTTCGGCCGGGTTGGGCAGCCCGACCTGGGCCAGCAGCTCCACCACGCGGGCGCGGCGGGCGGGGGCGGGCAGGTCGGTGTGCTCGCGCAAGGACTCGCCGATCTGGCGGCCGACCCGCATCAGCGGGTTCAGCGCCGTCATCGGCTCCTGGAACACCATGGCGATGCGGCCGCCGCGCAAAGACCGCTGTTCCGCCTCCGGCATGGTCAGCACGTCCTTGCCCTTGAACAGCAGGCTGCCGCCGGCGACACGGACATGGGGGGCCGGCAGCAGGCCCATCATCGCATGCGCGGTCATCGACTTGCCGGAGCCGGACTCGCCGACCACGCAGAGAATCTCGTCCGGGTTCAGGGTGAAGGTCAGATTGTCCACCGCCAGCGGGCGGTCGGCGCCCGGCGGCAGCGCGATGCTGAGGCCGCGCACATCGAGAAGAGGCGTGGTCGTCATGGCTGCGGTCTCCGTCGGGATGCGGGTCAGTTCGGACAGGCTCATCGGATCACCCGCGCGACCGGGCGAGCTTCGGGTTCAGGGCATCGTTCAGCCCCTCGCCGACGAGGTTCAGCGCCAGCACGGTCAGCACGATGGCGAGACCGGGGAAGACGCTCATCCACCACGCCTGCCGGATCACCGTGCGGGCCGCGCCGATCATGTAGCCCCAGCTCATCGCGTTCGGATCGCCCAAGCCCAGGAAACTCAGCGAGCTTTCCAGCAGGATCGCCGTCGCCACCATCAGCGAGGCGGAGACGATGATCGGCGACAGGCTGTTGGGCAGGATCTGGCGCAGGATGATGCTGGTGTTGCTCTGCCCGGTGGTGATGGCGGCCTGGACGAACTCGCGGGTGCGCAGGCTGAGGAACTCGGCGCGGGCGAGGCGTGCCAGCGGCGGCCAGCTGACGATGGCGATGGCGGCGACGATGGTGGTCAGGCTGGGCGTGAAGATGGCGACCAGCACCACGGCCAGCACGAAGTTCGGGATGGTCTGGAACAGCTCGGTGAAGCGCATGATGGCGTCGTCCACCCGGCCGCCGTGGAAGCCGGCCAGCGCCCCCAGCGTGACGCCGATGGCGAGTGCGGCGGCGGTGGAGGTCAGGCCGATCAGCAGCGACACCCGCGCCCCGTGGGCGATGCCGGCGGCGATGTCGCGGCCGAGCATGTCGGAGCCCAGCAGCGCGTCCTCCGACAGCGGCGGCTGGAACGGGGCGGTCGCCATGTCCCACGGATCGTTGGGGAACAGGATGGAGGCGAAGGCCGCCAGCACGACGATGGCCGCCAGGATGACGAGGCCCAGGACCGCGCCCTTGTTGCGGGCGAAGGCCCGCCAGAATTCGGACTTCATCATTGGGACACCTGGATGCGCGGGTCGACGAGGCCGTAGAGGATGTCGGTCAGGATGTTGAAGAGGATCACCATGATCGACGTGACCAGGAAGATGCCCAGCAGCACCTGATAGTCGCGCTGCAGCACCGCCTCGAAGGCCAGCCGGCCGATGCCGGGCCAGGCGAACACCGTTTCGATCAGGATGGAGCCGCCGACCAACTGCCCGGCCTGGATGCCCGCCACCGTGATGACCGGCAGGATGGCGTTGCGCAGGACATGGCGGGTGACGATGCGGCTCTGCGACAGGCCCTTGGCCTTGGCGGTCTTGATGAAATCGAGGCCGCGCACCTCCAGCATCGAGGCGCGGGTGAGGCGCGCGTAGCTCGCCATGTAGAACAGGGCCAGCGTGATGACCGGCAGGATCAGGTGCTTGCCCACGTCGGCGACATGCGCCAATCCGGTATAGCCCGCCCCGACCGTCTCGTAGCCGAAAGCCGGCAGCCATCCCAGCTGGATCGAGAACAGCAGGCTCAGCATCAGCCCGATCCAGTAGATCGGCGTGGCGTAGGCCAGCAGCGCCACGACGGTGATGGCGCTGTCGGCCCAGGTGCCGACCGTGACGGCGGCCAGCGTGCCCAATGCCACGCCCAGCGCCAGCGCCAGCAGGAAGGCGGTCAGCGTCAGCACCAGGGTGGCCGGCAGCCGTTCCGCCAGGATGTCCCAGACGGGCCGCTGCTGCCGGTAGGAGAAGCCGAGATCGCCCTGCACGACCTTGCCGACATAGGTGCCGAGCTGTTCGAGAATCGGGCGGTCGAGCCCGAACTGCTCGCGCAGCTGCGCCACGAACTTCTCGTCGGCGGCCCCCGCCTCGCCCGCCATCACCATGGCCGGGTCGCCGGGGGCGGCATGGACGAGGAAGAAGTTCATCACCACGATGGCGATCAGGATCACGGCGGCCTTGACCAGGCGGCTCGCGAAGATTTGGGCGAATCCCAGCATGGGCAGATTCCTACTTGCGGAGGGTGCCCCCTCCCTCCCGCTCTGGCGAGCGGGTCCCTCCCTCCCCCGCCCTCGGCCGGCCAAAGGCCGGTCCGATCGCGGTGGAGGGCAAGATTGCGGCAGTCCCCTCTCCCGCGAAGCGGGGGAGGGCTAGGGAGGGGGCCGCGTCAGCGTCTCGTTACTTCGCCAGCCAGACGTCTTCGTACGTCTCGTTCACGCCGATTGCGGTCTTGTTGGCGTTCTTGACCCGCTTGTCGAGGAAGGTCGGGAACTCCATCTCCAGCAGCCACACGACCGGCAGCTCGTCGGCCAGAATGCGCTGCACCTCGCTGTACTGCTCCTGGCGCTTGGCCGGGTCGTTCTCCTGCGACGCCTTGGCGAACAGCTCGTCCACCTTCGGGTTGGAATAGCCCATGGTGTTGGAGAACATCACGCCCTTGCGGATGTTGGACGAGATGTAGGTGCGGGCGACACCCAGCGCCGGATCGCCGTACTGGTAGACGAAGTTGGTGGTGATCTCGTAGTCCCAGTTGGCGACGCGCTGGCTCCAGCCGGCGGCGTCGGTGCTTTCCAGGACGACGGCGATGCCGACCTTGGACAGCGACTGCTTCAGATACTCGCCCAGGCGGGTCCAGGTCTCGCCATAGGGCATCGGCATGATCTTGACGGTGGCGCGCACGCCCTTGCCGTCGGGTTTCAGGCCCATCTCGTCCAGCAGGGCCTTGGCCTTGGCGAGATCGGGCTCGTAGGTGGTGACCTTCGGATCGTAGAACTTGACCACCGAGTTGACCGGACCGGTCGGCACGCGCCCCAGCCCGAACCAGATCTTGTCGCGGATGAACTTGCGGTCGATGGCGTAGGCGATGGCCTTGCGGAAGCGCTTGTCGTCCAGCGGCTTGACGCGGTGGTTGATCTCGAGCCACGACAGCGGCGCCACGAACTCGTAGCCGGCGGTGGTCATGGTCAGGTTGGGCAGCGCCTTCATGCGCGGAACCTCGAAGGGCTCCAGATCGCTGTACTGGGTCTGCTGCACCTGTCCGCTCTCCAGCGCCAGCGAGCGGCTGGCGGCGTCCGGGATCACGCGGAAGGTGATGCCGTCGAGGTAGGGCAGGTCCTTCTTGTAATAATCCTCGTTGCGGACGAGCTGGATGTAGCTGCCCTTGACCCATTCCTTCAGCTTGAAGGGACCGGTTCCGATCGGCGTGGCATTGGCCGGGTTGGCGCGGAACTCCGTCCCCTCATAGAGATGGGCCGGCACCATCGGGGCGGAGGACACCTCGAAGGCCTGGATGAAGGCGGGGAAGGCTTCCTTCAGCTTGAACTCGACGGTGTAATCGTCCAACGCGGTGATGGACTCGCAGCGGCTGAAGACGGCACGGGCGCGCGGGTGGACCTCCATCAGGAACTTGGAGGTGGAGAAGACGACGTCCTTCGCGGTGAAGGGCTTGCCGTCATGCCACTTGACGTTCTGGAACAGCTTGAAGGTGTAGGTCAGCCCGTCCGGCGAGACCGTCCAGCTTTCGGCCAGCGACGGCATCGGGTTCAGCTTCTGGTCGTAGGTCAGCAGACCCTGGTAGATCTTGCCGGCGACGGTCTGGGTCGGCCCCTGCTGGTTCAGGCCCAGCATCAGGGTCGGCGGCTCCGGCTGCACGATGGAGTTGAGGACACCGCCGCGCACCGGCGTTTCCTGGGCCATGGCCGGGGCGGCGACCAGTGCCGCGGTGCCGGGAACGGCGAGCACGGCGGCCAGCAGGCCTGCCGCGGCGGCGCGGTGGAACCCGCGGGTGAAACCGCCCTGAAAACTGCGGCGGAAGCTGGCGGGGATACCGGTAAGGCGTCTGGTCATCGGGTGTCCTCGTCTCCAGAAGTTGTCGGTGGTGTCAGCGACCCTGTCGTGTCGGTGTTTTTTGTTGGGAGGGTGGGGGCAAGTGCCTGCCACTCACCGCGGCCCCACCGGCCCGGACGTGCCGTCCAGCCAGCGCAGCATGGCGTCCCATTCCAGGACGCCGGCCCGCGGATAAGCACGCTCGTACTGCTGCGCCGTATGCTCGCAGACCTCGGGCGAGGGGTAGACCAGCGGACGGCCGCCGGCCAGCGCCATGATCTGCTGCTTGCAGGCCTGCTCCAGGTAGTACATCAGCACCGCCGCTTCGGCGACGTCCTGGCCGGCGGTCAGCAGGCCGTGGTTGCGCAGGATCATGCTGTGATGGCTGCCGAGATCGGCGATCAGCCGCTCCCGCTCCGCCAGATCGAGCGCGATGCCCTCGTAGGTGTGATAGGCGATGCGGTTGTACCAGCGCAGCGAATGCTGGGTGATCGGCAGCAGCCCGTCGGCCTGCGCGCTGACCGCCATGCCGGCGTCGGTGTGCAGGTGGATGACGGCGCCGACGTCGGGGCGGGCGTGGTGGACGGCGCTGTGGATGGTGAAGCCGGCGGGGTTGATGGCGTCACCCTCGCGCCCGTCCACCAGATTGCCGTCGATGTCGACCTTCACGAGGTTGTCGGGCGTCACCTCGTGGAACATCAGGCCATAGGGGTTGATCAGGAAATGGTCGGGCGTGTCGGGAATCCGCGCCGACATGTGGGTGTAGATCAGGTCGGTCATGCCCAGCCGGTCGAACAGCTTGTAGGCGGCGGCCAGATCGGTGCGCACCTTCCACTCCACGTCGGAGCAGTCGCGGGTGGCGCGCGGGGCATGGGTGGCGGTGGCGGCGGCGTTGGCGGTCAGCGTCTCGGCGATCATCGGGCGGGTCTCGTCGGGAAGGAAGGGGTCAGATGGGTTCCAGGCCGCACCAGCCGGCGATGAACAGCGCCAGCACGCGGGTCACGTCGCGCAGGCTGTCCAGCGACACCGATTCGTCGATGCCGTGGATGCGCGTCGCCTCGGGGCCGTAGCAGGTGGCGGGCGTGTCGCCGTAGAGCTGGAAGAAGCGGGCATCCGTGGTGCAGGTCAGCGCCACCAGCTCCGGGTCACCGCCGCGCACGGCGCGGTGGCTGTCGGCCAGCATGGTCACCAGCGGATGGGCCGGGTCGATCTCGCAGCCGGCGGCCTGGAAGCCGTTCCACTGCAATTCGACGCCCACGTTGGAAAGAGCCGGGTCGGTGGAGCGCGCCTGCTCCACCGCCCGGGTCACCTCGGCGCGGACCGCCTCCGGCTCCTGCCCGGGGAAGAAGCCGAGCCGGAGGTCGAGCGCGCAGCGCGTCGGGACTGACGACGGCCACTCGCCGCCCTCGATCCGGCCGAGATTGACGTTGACGGGATGGGCATGGCCGCAGAAGGCGGGATGGCGGCAGGCCGGCTCGTTCCAGCGCATCTCCAGCGCCTTCAGATGCGCCGCCAGCGCATAGGCCGCCTCGATGGCGTTCACGCCGGCCGAGGTGTCGAGCACATGGGCCGGCGTGCCGGTCAGCACCAGCCGAACCCACATCACGCCGACCTGGGCGACGGAAATGGAATGGTTGAACGGCTCCGGGATCACCGCGGCGTCGGCGCGATAGCCGCGGTGCAGGCAGGCGAGCGCGCCGTTGCCGGTGCACTCCTCCTCGATCACCGACTGCAGATAGACGGGGGCTGCCGGCCGGTAGCCCAGTTTGCGCAGAGCGTCGAAAGCGGAGGTGTAGGCGGCGATGCCCGCCTTCATGTCGCCGGCCCCGCGGCCGTAGAGCCGTCCGTCGGCGATGCGCGGCTCGAAGGGCGGGGTGGTCCACAGTTCCGCCGGGCCGGCCGGCACCACGTCGATGTGGCCGTTCAGGATCAGCGAGCGGCCCTTCGCCTCGCGCGGGCGATGGACGCCGACCACATTCTCGCGCCCGGCATAGGCGCCCGGCCGCACCGGCGGCGAGAAGCCCGGCATGCGGGAAATCGCCTCCTCGTCCACGTCGAACCGGTCGACCTCCAGACCCAGCGCGGCGAAGCGGTCGGCCATCAGCGCCTGTGCCCCGGATTCGTCCCCCAGCAGCGACGGCTGGCGCACGAGGTCGGACAGCATGGCCACGCACTCCCCCTGCGCCGCGTCGGCGGCGTCGAGGATCGCGGCGCGCAAGGCCGGGTCCGGCAACGCATGGTCGAGACGGTCTGCCGTTTCTCGTGTCATTCCGAATCCTCTTCGCCGCTGCGGCAGGATTGCGCGGTCGGTTGAAAAAAGACAAAGCGGCTGGCTTGCGGACTATCCCAAATGGATATGACCGCTATAATGCGACGTTATGCATGTCCGGCTTGGCGATGTTTGCAGGCCGCCATGTGTCGATTAGGCGATGACGAAAGCGACGTGGCAAATAAGCAATTTTCATTTGGCCCATGAGTTTGATTTATGCCGCAGTTGCTCACAGCGCATTCATGTGCGTAGAATTTGGGCGGCAGAACGAATGCACCGGAATCGGGCGCCGATGGAGAGGGCAGGGGAGTGAACGAAACCGAGGCGGAACGGCAGGCTTTGGCCCGTCTGGGTCAGCAGATGGATTGGAACCTGCTGCGCACCTTCATGGTGATCGTGCAGGAGGGGAGCATCACCAAGGCTTCCGTCCGCCTGTTTTTGACGCAGCCCGCGGTCAGCCTCGCCCTGAAGCGGCTGGAGGAGCAGCTTGGCCGCACCCTGATCGACCGCGGTCCCGGCCGCTTCGCCGTCACCGCCGCCGGCGAGCAGGTCTATGACGAGGCGGTCGCGATCCATGCCACCGTGTCACGCCTGGGCGCCCTGGTGCGCGACGCCAAGGACGAGATCAGCGGCCATGTCCATATCCTGATGACCAGCCGCATCCAGACGCCGCTGCTCGACCGGTCGCTGCGGGAATTCCACCGGATGTACCCGCAGGTGACCTTCCGCATCGACGTGATGGCCTCGGCCGATGCCCACATCGCGTTGCAGCAGCGGGTCGGCGCGATGGCGATCTGCCTGTTGCGCGAACCGATTCCCGGATTGTCCGCCCAAGTGTTCCTGCGCCAGACCTACCGCCTCTATTGCGGCCCCGACTTCCGGCTGTTCGGGCAGCGCGACATCGACATTGCCGAGTTGCGGCACGAGAGTTTCGTCTCCTTCACCTCCGACCAGATCGACGGCGCCCTGTCGCCGCTGACGCTGTTCCGTGCGCGGGAAGGCTTCGCCGGCCGCGTCGTGGCGTCCTCCGCCAATCTGGAGGAGGTGCGCCGCATGATCGTCTGCGGTCTTGGCATCGGCCCGCTGCCGGAACACATCGCCGCGCGCGACGTGGACGACGGCTTGCTGTGGGAACTGCCGCCCTACGAGGGAATCGCCCCGGTCAACGTCCACCTGATCTGGAACGAACAGGCCAAGCTGAACCGCGCCGAGCGCGCCTTCCTGGACTATCTGCAAACAGCGCTCGCCACCGCCCCGGCGCGGGATCTGGCGGGGGCAAGTGGGTAAGGGGGAAGCGAGGTGGCACCCGTAACCCTCACTGCATCTCCTCCAGCCGCAACGGCGTTTCCACCAGCAGCCGGAACCGCCCGCGCCCGGTCTTCTCGATCCGCAACGGTCCGCGGCGGTCGTCCAGCCGGCGCTGAAGCAGGATCAGCCGCGCTTCCAGATTCTCGGCGAAGTCCGGCAACGGGATGTCGGGCGCCAGCCGCAGTTCACGGTTGGTGAAGTCGGTGCGCCCCAGCGTGGTGTGGTCGCGCACCAGCTTCCACAGGATCGCCCCGGCCACGCCCTTGATCAGATAGTCGTGGTCGAGGAAGACGCTGTCGTCGGTGGCATAATGGCGCACGGTGATCGGCGGCCCGCCCGCCGGTGCCGCCATGGTCTCGACCGGCGTGTCCTCCACCTCCGTCGCCGGGGCCATGGGCAGGCTGCGCATCAGTGCGCCCAACTGTGCGGCGAGCGTCGCCAGCGCATCCTCGTCGTCGTAGGTGAAGCGCATCTCCTGCGCGCTCTCCACGAAGAGCACTCCGGCCAGCACCCCGGCCAGCGCGCCACCCGGCTTGCCGCGGGCGTCGCCGGCCTGATGCGCCAGGATCGGCACCGCCAACTGGCTGTGCGGCCGCTCCAGACCGGGGAAGGGGATCTCCCGCAGCGGTCCCGCCGCCGTCCCCTGCCGCATCGCCATGCTGTAGGCGACGTCGGTGGTCATATGGGTGATACGGATCGGCACCCGCTCGCGCGCCGCCACCCCGATGACGCCGTCGCCGGGCGCCACCTCCCACCCGATGCCGCTGCCCCGTCCGCTCGCCTCCCCGCTTGCCTCGTAACCCAGTGCAGCAACGGTGAACAGCCGTCCGCTGGCGGCGTCCGGCAGCAGGATCAGCGCATGCTCCACCCCGAACAGGTCGCGCAGGGCCATGATGGCGCGGTCGAGCAGATCGGACAGGTCGGCGCAGCCGTGCAAGCCTTCGCAGGCGCGCCGGACGGCCGAGAGCAGGCTGCGCGGGCGCATGCGCGCGGGCAGGGGACGGCCGCCGGGGACCGCCTCGATCTCCGTCACCCGGAACAGGTCGGCGCCGCGCAGCCGGAACACCTCCGCCATCCCGACATGCGAGGCGATGCCCGACAGCTTGGCCTTCATGCTCTCGAACAGCGGTCCGTCGGTCTCGGTCCGCAGATAGTCCAGCCTCAGCCGGTACTGCGCGCCCGTCGACGGGTCGATGACCTCCAGAAGCGCGTCCCGGCAGTCCAGGATGTTGGCCCGCGTCTTGTTGAAGAACTGATAGGACAGGGCGATATGGCCGGGATCGACGTAATGGACCTGCGACAGTTGCGAAACGTTGGGCGTGCCGTCCGGCGCCACCGTGGCGATGGTGGCGGGGATGACCCCCTCCAGGCAGGTCCGGATGGCATCCAGCGTCAGCGTGCCGTGGGTTTGAGGGTCGCTCATGCCGGCACCGGTTCGCCGGCCTTCGGGCCCGGCGTCTGGTCGAACACCGCCGCCGGGCGGACATGCAGCGCCACCAGATCGGCCGGATCGCAGGTCATCACCGCCCGGATGAAGGGCTCGGTGAAGCCGATGCCGGTCAACTCGGCGATGAAGCCGTCCAGGTAGGGGCCGGTAAGCGCCGCCTCCTCCGCCGTCGGGGCGGCAACGATGGCGCCGTCGCCCTTGACCTGGAGCGAGCGGTGGGTGCTGGGTTCGGAAAAGACCACGGCCAGCCGGCCGGTGTCGGCGACGGCGGCCACCAGTTCGGCATTGGCCCGCCCGTCGAGCAGAACGGTCAGCCGCTCTCCCCCGCAACTCGCCCGTGCCGCCACGGCCCGCGCGACCAGGGGCCGGTTCGCGCGGTCGCTGCTGGCGACGTTGACGCTGAGGCTGCGGTCCAGGAAGCGCAGGACCGCAGCGCCCACTCCCGTCCCAAGCTGAAGACCGTCCGGCTCCGCCACGCCCGCCCCCTCAGCGCCCCTAAGCGCCCCTAAGCGCCATTGCTCGGGGATCAGGATAGCAGGGGCACCGGCCGGGCGGCAAACCAACCGATGGGCGTCATCCATGCGGCAGGGACTTGCCCGGCCATGCCGGTCACGCCCCCGGCGCCACCACGAAGCAGGCCATGCCGATGGTGACCAGCCCGTTGCAGGCGCTGGCCGCATCCTGTTGCGACAGGCCGGACAGGCGGGCGCGGTAGAGCGGACCGGTCTGGGTATCCACCGCCTGCACCACCCGTTGCGAGCGCGACAGCACCGGCATGGAATTGCGGGCGCGGTCGATCACGCGCTGGCTGTCGTCGGGCGAGCGGAAGGCGCCCAACTGCACCGTCCACACCCCGCCGCCGGCCGTTGCCGGCCCGGCCATCGTCGCCACCGGACGCGGCGCCGGAGCGTCGGGGGTGGAGGTGTCGGGCGCCACCACCCGCACCGTAGGCGCCGCCGCCGCCGGGGCAGGGGAGGGCAGCGCCGCCACGGCGATCGGAGGACGGCTTGCCGCCGGGCGGCTGTTCGCCGGCGGCGCGTAGGAGGGCGCCTGATAGGAGGGGGTTGGCCGCGACGATGAGTAGGATGATCCGAAGTCCGGCGGCGAATCGGAGGACGGCGCGCTGACCAGCACGATGTCGGCGCCGTTGGGGGCCGGGGTGCGGTTCAGCCGCGGGCCGACCGACGCGATGTAGCGCCGCGTCTCGCCGGGCAGGCTGCGCTTGCCGGCCAGATAGTCGCCGTAACAGCCCGGCCCGCAGTTGTAGGCGCCGAGGAAGCCCGGCGCGCCGAACAGGTTGTACATCTCGCGCAGATACGCGGTGCCGGCGATGATGTTGTCATGCGGATCGAACGGGTCGGAGCCCAGGTCGTGCTTGCGCCGCATCTCCTCATAGGTGCCGGGCATCACCTGCATCAGGCCCATGGCGCCGGCCTTGCTGACGATCGGCTTGCCGTTGACGGTGGTGCGCCCGCCGCTTTCCTGGCGGATGACCTCGCGGATCCACAGCTCCGGCATGTCGAAGCGCTTGGAGGCTTCGGCGACGTGGGCGTCGATCTCCGCCGGGGTGGCGGTACGGTGCGATCCGCTCCCGCTGGCGCAGGCGCTCAGCAGGGCGGTCAGGGCGGCGCAGGTCAGCAACGGCTTCAGGCGACGCACGGAACCCCCGGTCATCGTTCAGTTACAACGTCAGGATAAGCCCGATTTGGAGGTAGCGACCTTTGCACATTCCCGCTCCGCCGTAAACCGTCCCGGCTGTGACCTTCGACGCGGCCGGAGAACGCGGAGGGGGGAGGGTATCGGAGCCCTTCGGACGGACAAGCGGCCGGACGGGCATCTGCCGTCCGGATCGTCCTCTACCGGGATTGCCCTTGCCCGGGTCTTTCGGCGATCAGGTCTTCAAATCTCCCGGTCATCGTCCGGGTCGCGGCGGGTGGTGAGTTCGCGCATCAGCCGTTCCTTGGCGGTCTTCCGGCTCGGCCGCCCTCCCGCCCGTCCGAACAGCCCGCCCAGCAGCCCGCCGGATTTCGGCTCGTCCTCCGGTTCCGCGGTCACCTGCGCGCGCTCCGCCTCGCGCCGGGCCAGCATGGCGGCGCGGTCGACCAGCGGGTTGCGCAGCCGGTGCGGCAGCGCCTTGAAGGCCAGGTTGGCGCGTTCCAGGTCCGCCACCGACTCGGTGGACCGGGCGATGCGCAGCGCGACCCGGAACAGGTCGAGCCGCCACGCATCCTCCGGCGCATGCGGCAGCGTCTCCGCCGCCGCCAGCAGGGTATCCAGCCCCTTCCCGGTCAGTCCGCTGGTGGATTGCCCGCCGGTCGATCGTTCGGTGTCGCGGTCCCGTCCCATTCCGTCATCGAAGCTGTCGCGCTGAAGGCGGACTTTAGGACGGCTCGACAGGATTTGTCTGCCCCCATGCGGAGACCACACCATTCGGGTGGGGGAGGGGGAGGAATGGGCACGAAAAAAAGCCCTCCCCCCGTCGCCGGGAAGAGGGCTGCCAAGTCAATCGGGGAAATGCGCGGCTGGATGCCGGCAATCATGCCGCCGCCCAGGGGGATGGGCGCGGCATCTCGAAACCGGCCCCCCGCAAACCCGCGGAAGGGCCGGGAAACTCACCTCACTCCGCGGCCTGCGCCACGGTCAGGCCCAGGCGCCTGGCGACGCCCTCGCCATAGGCCGGGTCGGCGGCCAGGAAGTGCTTCAGCTGGCGCTGCTGGATGAACAGCGGGACCTTGCCCAGGCTGCCGGCGATGTTGTCCATCAGGCGGTCCTGAGCCTCCCTGCCGATCAGGCGGAACAGCGCGCCGGCCTGGGCGTAGTCGTCGTTGCCCTCGCGGTGGTCGTAGTGGGCGGCGTCGCCGCGGATGCGCAGCGGCGGCTCGCTCGCCACGCCGGTCTGGGTCGGGCCGCCGAAGCTGTTCGGCTCGTAGTTCGGCCGCCCGCCGCCGTTACCATCGGTGCGCATGGCGCCGTCGCGCTGGTAGTTGTGGACCGGGCAGCCCTGCGGCTTGTTCACCGGGATCTGGGCGTAGTTGCCGCCCAGCCGATAACGGTGGGCGTCGGCATAGGCGAACAGCCGGCCCTGCAGCATCTTGTCCGGGCTGAAGGAGATGCCGGGCACCACGCTGGCCGGGCTGAAGGCGGCCTGCTCGGTCTCCGCGAAGAAGTTCTCCGGATTGCGGTTCAGCACCAGCTCGCCGATCTCGATCAGCGGATAGTCGGCATGCGGCCAGACCTTGGTCAGGTCGAACGGGTTGATGCGGTAATTGTCGGCCTCGGCCTCCGGCATGATCTGCACCGAGACGGTCCAGGCCGGGAAGTCGCCGTCCTCGATCGAGGCGAACAGGTCGCGGGTGGCGTGGTCGGGGTCGATGCCGCCCATCACCGCTGCCTGCTCGGCGGTGAGGTTCTGGATGCCCTGGCGGGTCTTGAAGTGGTACTTGATCCAGAAGCGCTCGTTCGCCGCGTTGATCCACGAGAAGGTGTGGCTGCTGAAGCCGTCCATGTGGCGATAGCTGCGCGGCGTGCCACGGTCGCTGAACAGGATGGTCAACTGGTGCATCGTCTCCGGCGACAGCGAGAAGAAGTCCCACATGGCGGTGGGGTCCTTCAGGTTGGTGGCCGGGTTGCGCTTCTGGGTGTGGATGAAGTCCGGGAACTTCAGCGGATCGCGCAGAAAGAAGACCGGCGTGTTGTTGCCGACCAGATCGTAATTGCCCTCTTCCGTATAGAACTTCACCGCGAAGCCGCGCGGGTCGCGCTCGGCATCGGCGGAGCCCTTCTCGCCGCCGACGGTGGAGAAGCGCAGGAAGACCGGCGTCTCCTTGCCCACCGACGACAGGAAGGCGGCCTTGGTCCAGCCGGTCACGTCGCGGGTGACGCGGAAGCTGCCATAGGCGCCGGCGCCCTTGGCGTGGACCACGCGCTCCGGAATGCGTTCGCGGTTGAAATGGGCCAGCTTCTCGATCAGGTGGAAGTCCTGCAGCAGCAGCGGACCGCGCGGCCCGGCGCTCAGCGAATTCTGGTTGTCGGGAACGGACTGGCCGAAGCTGGTGGTCAGGGTGCTCATCCGGGTCATCCTCGTTGGGGCGGTGTCGCTTGAAGCGGCGTCATTGTCTCGCCCCTGGTTATCCGGCGTCTTGAACGATATATCCAAGACATTGAAGAAAATGCTCCCATAGGCATCGTCTATGAATCTCTCCGCCCTGTCCCTGCGTGACCTGGAGTATGTCGTCGCCGTCGCCGAGCTGCGTCATTTCGGCCGGGCCGCCGAACGTTGCGCCGTCAGCCAGCCGTCGCTGAGCGCCCAGATCCGCAAGCTGGAGGAGGCCCTCGGCCTCTCCCTGTTCGAGCGGACCAGCCGCAAGGTCCTGCTGACCCCGCGCGGCGAGGCCATCGTCGCCCAGGCCCGCGTCGTGCTGGAGGAGGCGCGGCGCCTGCTGTCCTTGGCCGACGGGTCGGGCGGCGCGCTGACCGGCCGGCTGCGGCTGGCGGCGATCCACACGCTGGGTCCCTACCTGTTCCCGCACATCCTGCCGGCGATGCGCGATGCTTGGCCCGACCTGACGCTGATCCTGTCGGAAGGGCGGACCGACAGCCTGCTGGAGGAACTGCGCGACGGCCGGCTCGATGCCGTGCTGCTGGCCCTGCCGGTGGAAACCGATGGGATGGTGGCGGAGCCGCTGTTCTTCGAACCCTTCCTGCTCGCCCATCCCGCCGGCCATCGCCTCTGTGCGGCGCCCAACCTGTCGCTGAACGACCTCGACCCGTCCGAGCTTCTGCTGCTGGAGGAGGGGCACTGCCTGCGCGATCAGGCGCTGGCCGCCTGCGGCCTCAGCGCCCGCGGTGGGGGCGTCCACGCCACCGGGCTGGAGACCCTGCGCCACATGGTGGCCGCCGGGGCCGGCTGTACGCTGATGCCGCTGCTGGCGACCCGGGGGGACACCGGCCGGACCGCCAGCGTAGGCGGGTTGGTGGATTACCGCCCCTTCGATGCGTCCTCCGACGGCTCTTCCAATGGCTCCCGCCCGCCCGGCCGCGTCATCGGCCTCGTCTGGCGGGCCAGCGATCCGCGCGACCGCGGCCTGCGCGACTTGGCGGCCTTGCTGCGCCGCGGGATGCCGGCGGGCACCAGCCCGGTCCTATCCTGAAGGGCTGAGGAATTTCGGGAAGGAACAAGCGCCCATCGGCCGGGTTGAAGGCTCGGCCCGCGCTTCTCACTGTCCAGGAGCGAGGGCACGACTTTCGATCCAGGCGGAGAAGTGGGCGATCATGGCAAACATCCTGAAACAGGCAACGCGGCTCGGTGAAGGATTGCCTTTTCCGCTGGGCGCGACATGGGACGGCCTCGGCGTCAACTTCGCCTTGTTTTCCGCGCATGCCACCAAGGTGGAACTGTGCCTGTTCGATGAAAACGGCGAGGAGGAACTCGAGCGGATCGAGCTTCCGGAATTCACCAACGAGATCTGGCACGGCTACCTGCCCGACGCCCGCCCCGGCCTGCTCTACGGCTACCGCGTGTACGGCCCGTACGAGCCGGAGCAGGGCCACCGCTTCAACCCGAACAAGCTTTTGCTCGACCCCTACGCCAAGGAACTGGTCGGCGAGATCCGCTGGAACCCGGCCCATTTCGGCTATGTGATGGAATCGGGCGACGACCTGACCTATGACGAGCGCGACAGCGCGCCCTTCATGCCGAAATGCAAGGTGATCGATCCGGCCTTCACCTGGGGCCGCGACCACAAGCCCGGCACCGCCTGGGACCGCACCATCTTCTACGAAACCCATGTGAAGGGTTTCACCAAGCTGCATCCCGCGGTGCCCGACAGCCTGCGCGGCACCTATGGCGGCATGGCGGTGAAGGAGGTGGTCGACTACATCAAGTCGCTCGGCGTCACCTCGGTGGAGCTGCTGCCGGTCCATGCCTTCGTCCAGGACCAGCATCTGGTCGACAAGGGGCTGGCGAACTACTGGGGCTACAACTCCATCGGCTTCTTCGCGCCGGAACCGCGCTATGCCGCGTCCGGCAACGCCATCAAGGAATTCAAGGAGATGGTCGCCCATCTCCACAATGCCGGGCTGGAGGTGATCCTCGACGTCGTCTACAACCACACCGCCGAGGGCAACGAGCGCGGGCCGACCCTGTCCTTCAAGGGCATCGACAACGCCTCCTACTACCGCCTGATCCCGGACCAGAAGCGCTACTACATCAACGAGACGGGGACCGGGAACACCGTCAACCTCAGCCACCCGCGCGTCCTGCAGATGGTCACCGATTCGCTCCGCTACTGGGCGACGGAGATGCATGTCGACGGCTTCCGCTTCGATCTCGCCACCATCCTCGGCCGCGAGCCCTACGGCTTCGACGAAGGCGGCGGCTTCCTCGACAGCTGCCTGCAGGACCCGATCCTGAACAGCGTCAAGCTGATCGCCGAGCCGTGGGACTGCGGCCCCGGCGGCTATCAGGTCGGCAATTTCCCGCCGGGCTGGGCGGAGTGGAACGACCGCTACCGCGACACCGTCCGCGCCTTCTGGAAGGGCGACGAGGGCAAGCTGCCGGAGGTGGCGCCGCGGCTCTGCGGCTCCGCCGACCTGTTCGACAAGCGCGGCCGCAAGCCCTGGGCCAGCGTGAACTTCATCACCGCCCATGACGGCTACACGCTGAACGACCTCGTTTCCTACAACGACAAGCACAACGAGGCGAACGGCGAGGACAACAACGACGGCCACTCCCACAACCTGTCCTGGAACCATGGGGTGGAGGGGCCGACCGACGACCCGGAGATCAAAGAACTCCGCGAACGGCAGAAGCGAAACATGCTGGCGACGCTGCTGCTGTCCCAGGGCTCGCCGATGCTGCTGGCCGGCGACGAGTTCGGCAACACCCAGCACGGCAACAACAACGCCTATTGCCAGGACAACGAGACGGCGTGGCTGAACTGGGACGGCATCGACGAGGACGGGCAGGCCCTGATCGAGTTCGTCCGCCGCGTGGTGGCGGTCCGCCAGTCCTTCCCCATGCTGCGGCGCGGCCGCTTCCTGTCGGGCGAATACAATGCCGAGTTCGACGTGAAGGACGTCACCTGGCTGACCCCCGGCGGCGACGAGATGGAGGAGGGCAACTGGCACGACGGCAACGCCCGCTGCCTCGGCATGCTGCTGGACGGCCGCGCGCAGGCCAGCGGCATCAAGCGGCCGGCGATGGACGCCACCCTGCTGCTGGTCATCAACTCCCACCATGACGTGGTGGAGTTTACCCTGCCGGAGGTGACCGGCGGCAGCGTCTGGCGCTGTCTGGTCGACACCAACCTGCCCGACCCCGACGAGGTGCCGCGCGTCAACACCGGCGACGGCTACATGGTGACCGGCCGCTCGCTGCTGCTGCTGGCCCTGGAGCCGGACGGCAAGACCTCCTTCGCGCTCCGCCGCGCCGCCCGCGCTCTGCGCAGCGTCGCCGAAAGCCCGACCCTGTCCTTCGGCGAGGAGAGCACGGAAGTGGAGAAGCCGGCGGAGCCGGTGGAGGCCGAAGCCGTGGCGAAGGAGGCGGTGAAAGAACCGGAAAAGGTGGAAGCGGCTGCAGAGGCCAAGCCCGAAGCGAAGAAGCTCACCTGAACCGACGCTCAATCCCCCTCTCCCCCCCCGGGGGGGAGAGGGGATCCCCCCGGCCCCCGGATCCCCGCCATGAAACTCTTCGAATGCCAGAACTGTCACCAGCCGCTCTACTTCGAAAACACGCTGTGCGAGCGCTGCGGCTACCGGCTGGGCTATCTGCCGGATGTGGGCACCCTGTCGGCCATCGACCCGACCGACCATGACGGGGTGTGGAGCGCGCTCGCTACCACCGAACCGCTCTACAAATTCTGTGCGAACGCCGAACTGGATGCCTGCAACTGGATGCTGCCGGCCGACTCATCCGACACCCATTGCGCCGCCTGCCGGCACAACCGCACCATCCCCGACCTGTCCGACACCGCCAACCTGACGCTCTGGCGCAAGCTGGAGATGGCGAAGCACCACCTGTTCTACACCTTGACCAACCTGAAACTGCCGCTTCAGACCCGGATCGAGAACCCGGAGGAAGGTCTGGCCTTCGACTTCCTGTCCGACACCGTCGGTCCCGACGGCACGGTGACGCCGGTGCTGACCGGCCACGCCAACGGCCTGATCACCATCAACGTCGCCGAGGCCGACGATGCCGAGCGCGAGAAGCGCCGCACCGACATGGGCGAGCCCTATCGCACACTGCTCGGCCATTTCCGGCACGAGATCGGCCATTATGTCTGGGACCGTCTGGTGCGCGACGACCCGGCCCTGCTGGAACGATTCCGCGCTTTGTTCGGCGACGAGCGCGAGGATTACGGCGAGGCGTTGAAGCGCCACTACGCCAACGGCGCGCCGCCCGACTGGCAGGCGAACTTCGTCAGTTCCTACGCCACCGCCCATCCGTGGGAGGATTTCGCCGAGACCTGGGCGCACTACCTCCACATCGTCGACACGCTGGAGACCGCCCGTGCCTTCGGCCTGCGGATCCGCCCGCGCATCAGCGAAGGGGCGGAACTGGAATCGGAGATCGACTTCAACCCCCACAAGGCCCGGCACATCGAGGATCTGATCGAACCCTGGCTGCCCCTGACCTACGCGGTGAACAGCCTGAACCGCAGCATGGGCCAGCCGGACCTCTACCCCTTCATCCTGTCGGCCTCGGTGATCGAGAAGCTGGGATTCATGAACGGGATGGTCCGGGGGTTGTAGCGTGATGCCCCCTCCCCAACCCTCCCCCACCTTCGGTGGGAGAGGGGGCAAGCGCAGGGCGGCGGCAGTCCCCTCTCCCGCGAGAGCGGGGGAGGGTTAGGGAGGGGACATCGTCAGCCGAAATCTCCCAACTCTACCCCTCCGCCCCCACCTCGACCCTGGCCCAGCGCACCGCGCGGTTGCGCCCGTCGCGCTTGGCCTTGTAGAGCGCGGCGTCGGCATGGCGCATCACGGTTGCTATGTCGCTGTCGTCCTCCGGCCAGGAGGCAATGCCGATGGAGCAGCCGACACGCACCTTCTCGCCATTGATCGAAACCGGCTCGTTCACCGCGGCGATGATGCGGGACGCCAGTTCCCCGGTATCGGGGGCAGGACGGCCGGCGCGGCGCGGCAGAACGGCGGCGAATTCGTCGCCGCCCAGCCGGGCGATCACGTCGTCGTCGCGGAAGATGCTGGCAAGCCGCCCGCCGATCTGCCGCAGGACGGCGTCGCCGGCATCGTGACCCAGCCGGTCGTTCACCGGCTTGAAACCGTCCAGGTCGATGTACATCATCGTCGCAGATCCGCCGCCGCTGCCGGTCGACGCCTCGACATATTGTTCGAAATAGCGGCGGTTCGGCAGCGCGGTCAGCCGGTCCTCGTAGGCGATGTCCTCCAGCCGCATCAATGCGGCGTCCTTGTTGGTCAGGCTGTCCACCATGTCCCGCAGCGAGACGGACAGCCGGCGGATCTCCGCGGCACCGCCGACATCGGGGATGGTGACGCCGCGCTCGCCATCGCCGATCCGTTCGGCGGCGCCGGCGATGGAGCCCAGCGGGCGGGCGATCCGCCCGGCGGCGAACCACCCGATCACGCTGAACAGCAGGGCCAGCAGGATGCCCGATCCGATGATGGACAGCCGGAGCCGGTTGGTCTCGGCGAACACCACGTTGGCCGGCTGGCGGGCGATCACGGTCCAGCCGAGCCCGGCATAGTCATGCAGCCCCCGGCCATGCGCCACGCCGGTCACATAGGTGACGCCGTCCGGCCAGCGGTCGGCGCTCCAGCCGTCGCGCAGCTTCGCGGTCAGGGTCGGGACCGGCAGAGGCTTTCCCACCGTCTGATCCGGACCGATCAGGACGCTGCCGTCGGCCGACAGGATATAGAGCGTCAATCCCTTGTGGTCGGACAGCGGCTCCGCCAACTGGCGGATCGAGGCGTAGGCCCACTCCCAGCTGTAATGGGCGGCCAGCACGCCCACCGGGGTGCCGTCGGCCTTCTGCAGCGGGGCGGAAACATCGACGAATTTCGGCGTTTCGCCCTCCAGGTACGGCACCTTGCCGCGCAGGGCCACCGCCTCGTGCACGTCGCCGACGAACAGACCCTTCATGCCTTCCTGATGTACCGGCCGTCGGGAAATGTCGGCGCCCAGCAGCAGCCCGCCGGAGGCCGCCATCACCCGGCCGTCGGCATTGGTCATGCCGATCCAGGCGATGGTCGGGTCGCGCCGCTTCAACTCGTCGATGGTCGATTGCGCCACCGCCGGGTCCTTCAGCGCTTCGATTCGCGACAACGCGGCGATCTGGTTGGCGCGCGCCCACATGGTCGAATCGAGCTGCCGCGCCAGCGACTGCGCCAGTCCGGTCATCGAATCGCCGATCTCCTGCTCCAGGGCATCGGCGGCGCCATCGCCGACGACCAGCCCTTTCACCATCGTCGATCCAAGAACGAGAATCGCCACGGTGACGGCGACCGTGGCGCGCAGGCCAAGCACCCAGCTGTGGCGTTGGGCCTTGCCGCTTGGCTGTCCAAGGGGCGTCATCGCGGCATCGTCCTTTCGGGAATCACAAGGGGTGGGCAGGGATCGACCAGTGAAGACACTGTATCATCCCAGCCCTTTATAAAGCGCCAAGCAAAACAGGCGCGGATATTCACAATGTAAGGGCGTGCCGGTTCTGGCGTTTGGCACGTGCCAGTCGTGCGTTTGCCAAAAAAGTTTGCAAAGCTGACTTTCAGCATATTGCAGAAAAAGGAAAAGGCCGCTAGCTATTGAGCCGCGGCCCGAGTTTAGGGAGGAAACGCCTGAAAGGCGATCGAAACAACAAATAATGCTGCGTCGCCGAAAATCCAGCCCAATGCGGCTGGATTTTTCGTTTCCGGCGCAAGGATCTTCCGCACATTCCGTGTTGCCCCGGTGGAAGGGGGATTCCCCGAACGGTTGGTTACGCTATCATGTCGGCCCAACGAACCATACAGTCGGGAAGATTCGTCATCATGAAACGGCGTGCGTTCCTCTCCAGCGCCGGCGTCGGCCTTGCCGCCGCCGGAACCGTCGGGACCATTGCGGCCCCGGCCATCGCCCAGGGCTCCCAGCCCGAGATCAAGTGGCGCATGGCGTCGAGCTATCCCAAGAGCCTCGACACCATCTATGGCGCGGCGGAGTTCATCGCCAGGCGCGTGTCCGACGCCACCGACGGCAAGTTCCAGATCCGCACCTTCGCCGCCGGCGAGATCGTTCCGGCGCTGCAGGTGCTGGACGCGGTGCAGAACGGCACGGTCGAGTGCGGACAGTCGGCGGCCTATTTCTATGTCGGCAAGGATCCGACCTTCTGCTTCGACACCGCCATGCCCTTCGGCCTGAACACGCGCCAGCACATCGCCTGGATGATGCATGGCGGCGGGCTGGAGCTGATGCGGGAGGTGTTCAAGGATTACAACATCCACCACATCCCCGCCGGCAACACCAGCGCCCAGATGGGTGGCTGGTTCCGCAAGGAAATCAAGAGCCTGGAGGATCTGAAGGGCCTGAAGATGCGCATCGGCGGTCTGGTCGGCCAGATCCTGACGCCCTTCGGTCTGGTTCCGCAGCAGCTCGGCGGCGGCGACATCTATCCGGCGCTGGAACGCGGCACCATCGACGCGGCGGAGTTCGTCGGCCCCTACGACGACGAGAAGCTCGGCTTCCACAAGGTCGCCAAATACTACTACTACCCCGGCTGGTGGGAGGGCTCGGCCCAGATCCCGCTGATGTTCAACATGCAGGCGTGGGAATCGCTGCCGAAATCCTACCAGACCATCCTGGAGCAGGCCTGCTGGGAGGCCAACACCTGGATGATCGCCAAGTACGACACGCTGAACGCCGCCGCGCTGAAGCGGCTGGTCGCCGGCGGCGCCATCCTGCGCCCCTTCCCGCGCGACATGATGCAGGCCTGCGAGAAGGCGGCGTTCGAATTCTACGACAAGCTCGCCGCCGGCAACCCGCGCTTCAAGAAGGTCTATGACGGCTGGAAGCCCTTCCTGGAGCAGGAGCGGCTGTGGTTCCGCGTGGCCGAGAACGGCTTCGACAGCTTCGTCTACTCCCAGGCTGCCCAGCAGCGCTGAGCTAACCCGGGGGCGGATCGCCTGCGGCGATTCGCCCCCTCTCTTCGCGGCAGGAGCTGATTTTCATACTTCCGTCTGTCCGCGATATCGATCATTGGTCTTCTCAATCGCATGCGAATGGAGCACACTGCCGGTCGAAGCGTGGGCAGGGCCTTCGCATTTGCACAAAAAATCGGCAGACTGTTGAATTGATCAAGTCATAGTCATTCCTCTTGTCTATTTTCTTAAACGCGTGTTACCGTCAGGGCCACAAAGACGGACCGGGCCGGGGTGGCGTACCCGGTTCCAGGTCGCCTGTGACGGGAGCGGACGGATGGACGGCGGGATGATCGCGACGACAGATACCCTGGTGCGCTTCACCGGGGTGCAGAAGACCTACGATGGCGAGCATCTGGTGGTGAAAAGCCTCGATCTCGACATCCGCAAGGGCGAATTCCTGACGCTTCTCGGGCCGTCGGGTTCCGGCAAGACCACCACGCTGATGATGCTGGCCGGGTTCGAGGTGCCGACCCATGGCGACATCTTCATCGGCGACCGGCCGATCAAGAACGTGCCTCCGCACAAGCGCGACATCGGCATGGTCTTCCAGAACTACGCCCTGTTCCCCCATCTGACGATCGAGGAAAACGTCGCCTTCCCGCTGTCGGTGCGCGGCGTTTCCAAGGCGGAAACCAAGGAACGCGTGGCCGCCGCGCTCGACATGATCAAGCTCGGGAACCTGGCGTCGCGCCGCCCCGGCCAGCTGTCCGGCGGCCAGCAGCAGCGCGTGGCGCTGGCCCGCGCCCTGGTGTTCAATCCCGCCCTGGTGCTGATGGACGAGCCGCTGGGCGCCCTCGACAAGCGCCTGCGCGAGCATATGCAGCTGGAGATCAAGCGCCTGCACGAGACGATGGGCCTGACCGTCGTCTACGTCACCCATGACCAGGGGGAGGCGCTGACGATGTCCGACCGCATCGCGGTGTTCAACGACGGCATCGTCCAGCAGATCGACCGCCCGGATGCGCTGTACGAGCGGCCGGTGAACAGCTTCGTCGCCAACTTCATCGGCGAGAACAATGTTCTGAGCGGGGTTGTTGAAAATATCGAACACGGCTGGGCGCGGGTCGCGCTGGATGCCGGCGGCTCCGTGGTGGCGCAGGCGGTCAATGTCGGCGGTGCCGGCAGCCGCACCTCTCTGTCCATCCGTCCGGAGCGCGTGGCGATCGAGACCGGCGACAGCGGCGATGCGACCACCAACCGCCTGCCGGCCTCGCTGACCGACCTGATCTATGTCGGCGACCACACGCTGGCGATTCTGTCCACGCCTTCCAACCCGGAATTCATGGTCAAGCTGCCGGCCGGCTCCTATGCCGGTCTGGCGCCCGGCCAGGACGTCTACATCGCTTTCCGCCCGGAGGACTGCCGGGCGCTCGATCCGGTCTGAGGACGTGGTTCCTCAGGCGCCAGGGTGCCTTACCAGCAACAACAACCACGACGAATAAGGACGGGGATCATGTCGAAGATTAAGGTGGCTCTCGGTTTCGCTGCGACCTTCACCGCCCTCACGGCTTTGGCTTCGGCCGCCAGCGCCCGCGACCTGACCGTCGTGTCGTGGGGCGGCGCCTATCAGGAAGTCCAGAAGAAGGTCTATTTCGAGCCGTTCAAGGCCACCGGCACGGCGATGAACGACGAATCCTGGGACGGTGGCGTCGGCGTCCTGCGCGCCAAGGTCCAGGGCGGCGCCTCCACCTGGGACGTGGTGCAGGTCGAGAGCGAGGAGTTGGCGCTCGGCTGCGACGAAGGTCTGTACGAGAAGCTGAACTATTCCAAGATCGGCGGCGAGGATGCCTACCTGCCGTCCACCGTCAACGCCTGCGGCGTCGGCGCCATCGTCTATGACTTCGTGCTGGGCTACGACAAGGACAAGCTGAAGGACGCGCCGAAGAGCTGGGCCGACTTCTTCGACACCAAGAAGTTCCCCGGCAAGCGCGGACTGCGCCAGGGCGCCAAGACCACGCTGGAAATCGCGCTGATGGCCGACGGCGTGGCCCCGGCCGACGTCTACAAGGTTCTGGGCACCGAGGCTGGCGTGGAGCGCGCCTTCAAGAAGCTGGACACCATCAAGAACGACATCGTCTGGTGGAAGGCCGGCGCCCAGCCGCCGCAGCTGCTGGCGTCCGGCGAAGTCGCGATGACCTCGGTCTACAACGGCCGCATCGACGCTGCCAACAAGAACGAGAAGAAGAACTTCGGCATGGTGTGGAACGGCGCGCTCTACACCATCGACAGCTGGGTGATCCTGAAGGGCAGCCCCAACCAGGAAGCCGCCTACAAGTTCCTGAGCTTCGTCGGCAAGGCGGAGAACCAGGCCAAGCTGTCGGAAGGCATCGCCTACGGCACGTCGAACAAGAAGGCTCCGTCGCTGCTGTCCAAGGCGGTCCTGACCGACCTGCCGACCGCGCCCGACAACATGAAGAACGCGATCGAGATCAACACCGACTTCTGGCTGGAGAACATCGACCGCCTGACCGAACGCTTCAACAAGTGGGCGGCGAAGTAAGCTTACCCAGCGACACCCCGGAAAACCCCCTCTCCCCCCCGGGGAGAGGGTCGGGGTGAGGGGGATGCACAGCGTGATGCATCCGGGCGCAAAGCGCTCCCCCACTACAGTTTTATGGCGGATCACTTCCCGCCCTTCGGTGACCGGACGCCCTGCGTCCCCCTCACCCTGACCCTCTCCCCGCTTTCGGCGGACCTATGGTCCGCCTGTCGCGGCAGCGCAAACTTCGTTTGCGCGTAAGCGGGGGGGAGAGGGGATGGCGTCCAAGCGCCTTCTGCGTCTTCTCTACAGGACAATGCCGATGACAGCCGCATTCGTTGCCGGCGCCGACGTGCCGTTGAAGCGTCGATTGAAACGGGCCGAGCGCGCCCGGCAGTTCCGTGCGCTGGGTCTGGTGCTGCCGCTGCTGGCCTTCCTGCTGTTCACCTTCGTCGTGCCGCTCGCCGGCATGATCTGGAAGTCGGTGGACGACTGGGAAGTGCCGCAAGTAATGCCGCAGACCGTCGCGGCGTTGGAGCGGTGGAACGGCCAGGGCCTGCCCGACGAGGCCGCCTTCGCCGCGCTCGCCGCCGACATCCGCACCGCGCGCGAGGCCGGAACGCTGGCCGTCGCCGCCAAGCGGCTGAACTATGTCGTCAACGGCTTCCGCACCACGCTGCTGTCGACCGGCCGCAAGCTGAAGGAGCAGCCCGCTCCCGGCACCGCCAAGGCGACGATGATCGAGATCGCCCCGGCCTGGGGCGAGCGCGAGAGCTGGGCGGCGATCAAGAGCGCCAGTGGTCCGGTCACCAGCTATTACCTGCTGGCGGCGGTCGACCTGACGCGCAACCCGGACGGCGACGTCATCCATGCCCCGGCGGACCAGTCGATCTACCGCGACGTCTTCCTGCGCACCTTCGAGATCGGCTTCGGCGTCACCGCGCTCTGCCTGATCCTGGGCTTCCCGGTCGCCTTCATGCTGGCGAGCCTGCCGACCGGCCGGTCGAACCTGCTGATGATCTTCGTGCTGCTGCCCTTCTGGACCTCGCTTCTGGTGCGCACCTGCGCCTGGATCGTGATCCTGCAGAGCGAGGGCATCGTCAACGGCTCCCTGCAATGGCTGGGCATCATCGAAGAGCCGATGCGACTGATCTACAACCGCTTCGGCGTCTACATGGCGATGACCCATGTGCTGCTGCCCTTCATGATCCTGCCGCTGTACAGCGTCATGCGCGGCATCTCGCCGGCCTACATGCGGGCCGCGGCCTCGCTGGGCGCGCCGCCGGTCACCGCCTTCCTGCGCATCTACCTGCCGCAGACCATTCCGGGCATCGGCGCCGGCTGCCTGCTCGTCTTCATCCTGGCCATCGGCTACTACATCACGCCGGCGCTGGTCGGCGGGGCGGCCGACCAGATGATCTCGTCCTTCATCGCCTTCTACACCACGGAAACGGTCAACTGGGGCCTCGCCTCGGCGCTGGGTGCGGTGCTGCTGCTGTCCACGCTGGTGCTGGCGCTGCTCTACGGCAAGCTGGCGCTCGGCCGCCAGACGACGGGAGGTCTGAAGAATTGAGCGCGAACCATTCCCCCCAGACCGCCAGCCAGCGCATCGCCTGGATCACGACGGTCGTCGTCGGCACGCTGGTGCTGTTCTTCCTGATGGCGCCGATCCTGGCGATCGTGCCGCTGTCCTTCAGCTCCAGCACCTACCTGACCTATCCGCTTCCGGGCTTCTCGCTGCGCTGGTACGAGGATTTCCTGGGATCCGCGCGCTGGATGAACGCGCTGAAGAACAGCGTCATCATCGGCGTGGCCTCGGCCATGCTGTCGATGGTGCTGGGCACGCTGGCCTCGCTGGGGCTGGCCCAGTGGAAGAGCAAGTGGAAGCCGCTGGTGCTTGCCCTCGTGCTGTCGCCGATGGTGGTCCCGGTCGTCATCACCGCGGTCGGTGTCTATTTCTTCTTCGCGCCGCTCGGCCTGACCGGCAATTATCTCGGCCTGATCCTGGTCCACACCGCGCTGGCGACGCCCTTCGTCGTCATCACCGTGTCGGCCACCCTGCAGAGCTTCGACATGACGCTGGCCCGCGCCGCCGCCTCGCTGGGTGCGCCGCCGCTGCTGACCTTCCGCAAGGTGATCCTGCCGCTGATCCTGCCGGGTCTGGCGTCGGGCGCGCTCTTCGCCTTCGCCACCAGCTTCGACGAGGTGGTGACGGTCCTGTTCCTCGCCGGGCCGGAGCAGCGCACGCTGCCACGCGAGATGTTCAGCGGCATCCGCGAGAACATCAGCCCCACCATCACCGCGGTGGCGGTGGTACTGACGGTGATCTCGGTCTGCATGCTGTCGACGCTGGAATACCTGCGCCGGCGCAACGAGCGGCTGAAGGGGAACGTGGGGTAGGGGGGTGGTGAGGGGAGATGTACTGGTGCCCCCTCCCTAACCCTCCCCCTCTTCGAGGGAGAGGGAACTGCCGCCGCTCTGCTAATCCACCCTCTCCCGCGGTCGGATCGGCCCTTGGCCGACCGAGGGCGGGGGAGGGAAGGGGCCCGCGGCGCAGCCGTGGGAAGGGAGGGGGCACCACGCCACCACTCACAAATACGGCGGCGTGCAGGCGCTGATCAGCACGCACTCCACGTCGCCGATGTTGCGGAACCGATGGGGCACGCGGCTGTCGAAGAAATAGGCGTCGCCGGGGCCGAGCAGCTGTTTGCGGTCACCGACCGTCAGCTCGATCTGGCCCTTGATGACGATGCCGCCTTCTTCGGATTCATGCTGAAGCATGGTGCGGCCGGTGTCGGCGCCGGGAGCGTAGCGTTCGTGGAGGATCTGCAGGTTGCGGCTGCGCAGGTCGCCCACCTGCCGGAAGGAGACCTGGCCGACGGTGCCCTTCAGCTCGCCGGCCAGTTCGATCAGTTCGTCGCCCTTGAAGAAGATCTGCTCGGGTGGCGGCAAATCGTCGGAGGAGAAGAATTCGGCAAGAGTCATCGGGATGCCCTGAAGCACCTTGCGCAGCGACGAAACGGACGGGCTGCTGCGGTTCTGCTCGATCAGGGAAATTGTACCGTTTGTCACTCCGGCTCGCTGGGCGAGCGCCCGCTGAGACAGCCCATGCTGCTCGCGGATCTGCTTCAACCTTGCGCCGACGTCGAATTCCATCATCGGACTCCTGCTCCACACCCGTCTAGGCAATAGCTCATCCGCGCAACCCCGTCATCAGAATATGAACAGTTAAACAGGGGTTGTTTAATTTATTAAACATGGTACGCTTCTTTCCATGGTCCAGGCCCCCGGAAGGAAGCCCTTGATGTGCAAGGGGAATTTCGCCGGGCGCGGCCGGACGGTTCCACAATCCTTCATCCAGGGCGGATCGAACATGCTGTCGTTGAACGACCAGGGCCTTCTCCGAACCAAGGGCTACGTGAACGGTGCGTGGCGTGCGGCCGACTCCGGGAAGAGCTTCCCGGTCACCAACCCCGCCACCGGCGCCGTCATCGCCGAAGTGTCCGACATGGGTGCCGCCGAGACGCGCGAGGCGATCGACGCCGCCAACGCCGCCCTGCCGGCCTGGAAGGCCAAGACCGCCAAGGAGCGCGCGGCCATCCTGCGCCGCTGGTACGACCTGATCCTCGCAGCCCAGGAGGATCTGGCCCAGCTGATGACCGCCGAGCAGGGCAAGCCGCTGACCGAATCGCGCGGCGAGGTCGTCTATGGCGCCTCCTTCATCGAGTGGTTCGCGGAAGAGGGCAAGCGCGCCTATGGCGACGTCATCCCCAGCTTCGCCGCCAACAAGCGCATCGTCGTCCTGAAGGAGGCCATCGGCGTCGTCGCGGCGATCACGCCGTGGAACTTCCCGAACGCCATGATCACCCGCAAGGTGGCCCCGGCGCTGGCCGCCGGCTGCACCGTGGTGGTCAAGCCGGCCGAGGACACGCCCCTGTCGGCGCTGGCGCTGGCCGAGCTGGCGGAGCGTGCCGGTTTCCCCGCCGGCGTCTTCAACATCGTGATGGGCCGCGACCCGGCCGCCATCGGCCATGAGCTGACCCACAGCCCGATCGTCCGCAAGGTCAGCTTCACCGGCTCGACCGAGGTCGGCAAGCTGCTGATGCGGCAGGCCGCCAGCACGGTCAAGAAGGTGTCGCTGGAACTCGGCGGCAACGCCCCCTTCATCGTCTTCGACGACGCCGACCTGGACGAGGCGGTCAAGGGCGCCATGGCGTCCAAGTACCGCAACGCCGGCCAGACCTGCGTCTGCGCCAACCGCCTGCTGGTCCAGGCCGGCGTCTACGACGCCTTCGCCGCCAAGCTGGCCGAGGCCGTCAAGGCGCTGAAGGTCGGCAACGGTGCGGAGGCCGGCGTCACCCAGGGTCCGCTGATCAACGCCGATGCCATCGCCAAGGTGGAAGAACTGATGGGCGACGCGCTGGAGAAGGGCGCTAAGGTCGCGCTGGGCGGCAAGCGCCACGCGCTGGGCGGCACCTTCTTCGAGCCGACGATCCTGACCGGCATCACCACCGAGATGCGCGTGGCCCGCGAGGAGATCTTCGGCCCGGTCGCCCCGCTGTTCAAGTTCGAGACGGAAGAGGACGCCATCCGCATGGCGAACGACACCGAATTCGGTCTCGCCGCCTATTTCTACAGCCGCGACATCGGCCGCGTCTGGCGCGTGGCGGAAAAGCTGGAATACGGCATCGTCGGCATCAACGAGGGCATCATCTCGACCGAGGTGGCTCCCTTCGGCGGCGTCAAGGAGTCCGGCATCGGCCGCGAAGGCTCCAAGTACGGCCTCGATGATTTCATGGAAGTCAAATATCTCTGCGTCGGCCTCGGCGCCTGACCCCCAAGGGAAAAGACAAAGGAAAACAGACCATGACCACCAACCAGTCCTTCGTCGCCCGTCGCGAGGCCGCCGTCTCCCGTGGCATTTCCGCCGGCATGCCCTTCTACATCGACCGCGCTGAAAATGCCGAGATGTGGGACATCGAAGGCAAGCGCTTCATCGACTTCGCCGGCGGCATCGCCGTGCTGAACACCGGCCACCGCCATCCGAAAGTGATGGAGGCGGTGAAGGGCCAGCTCGACCGCTTCACCCACACCTGCGCGATGGTCACGCCGTACGACAGCTTCGTCGAGCTGGCGGAGAAGCTGAACGCGCTGGTCCCCGGCCCGACGCGCAAGAAGACCGCCTTCTTCACCACCGGCGCCGAGGCGGTGGAGAACGCCGTCAAGATCGCTCGCGCCTCCACCGGCCGTCCCGGCGTCGTCGCCTTCTCCGGCGGCTTCCACGGCCGCACGCTGCTGACTATGGGCCTGACCGGCAAGGTCGTGCCCTACAAGGTCGGCTTCGGTCCCTTCCCGGCCGAAATCTTCCATGTGCCGTTCCCCAACGCCTATCGCGGCATCAGCGAGGCGGAAAGCCTGAAGGCGCTGGACAATCTGTTCAAGTCCGACGTCGATCCGGCCCGCGTCGCCGCCATCATCATCGAGCCGGTGCAGGGCGAGGGCGGTTTCAACATCGCTTCGCCGTCCTTCCTGCAGGCGATCCGCGCGGTCTGCGACAAGCACGGCATCGTCATGATCGTCGACGAGATCCAGACCGGCTTCGCCCGCACCGGCAAGATGTTCGCCGTCGAGCATGCCGGGATCGAGCCGGACCTCGTCACCATGGCGAAGAGCCTGGCCGGCGGCTTCCCGCTGTCGGCGGTGACCGGCAAGGCCGCCCTGATGGACGCGCCGATCCCCGGCGGCCTCGGCGGCACCTATGCCGGCAGCCCGCTGGCGACCACCGCCGCGCTCGCCGTCATCAACGTCATCGAGGACGAGAAGCTGATCGAGCGCGCCGAGAAGCTCGGTGAGCGCATCGCCGGCCGCTTCCGCACCATGGCCCAGCGCAACAGCCTGTCGGTGATCGGCGACGTCCGCAACCTGGGCGCCATGGTCGCCATGGAACTGGTGACCGACCGCGAGACCAAGGAGCCGGCCGCCGACCTGACCAAGGCGCTGGTCGCCAAGGCGGCGGAGAAGGGCCTGATCCTGCTGTCCTGCGGCACCTACGCCAACGTCATCCGCGTCCTGGTCCCGCTGACCGCCTCCGACGCCCTGGTCGACGAAGGCCTGGACATCATCGAGCGTTCCCTGGAAGAACTGGTGTCGGCGTAATAGGCTCCCTCCCTCCCATATCCCCTCTCCCCCCCGGGGAGAGGGAAGGGGCCCAAGCGAAGCTTGGGAAGGGTGAGGGGGACGCGTGGCGAGGATTTTGAAGGAACGCGGAGCGCCGGCACCATCACCGGCGCTCCGCAACGCATCCCCCTCACCCTGACCCTCTCCCCAGGGGGGAGAGGGGACTTAAGGGCGGGGGAGTGCCAATTATAACAGGAGGAAGTGACCTTGGCCGGACCCTTGTCGCATATCCGGGTGCTGGAGCTGTCGCGCGTGCTGGCCGGGCCGTGGTCGGCGCAGACGCTGGCCGATCTCGGCGCCGACGTGATCAAGGTGGAACGGCCGGGCGCCGGCGACGATACCCGCGCCTGGGGTCCGCCCTGGGCCGGCGACCAGTCGGCGTACTTCCTGTCGACCAACCGCGGCAAGCGCTCCATCACCATCGACTTCGAACGGCCGGAGGGGCAGGAGCTCGTCCGCAAGCTCGCCGCCCAGGCCGACGTCGTCATCGAGAATTTCAAGGTCGGCGGGCTGGTCAAATACGGCCTCGACTATGACAGCCTGAAGGCGGTCAACCCGCGGCTGGTCTACTGCTCGATCACCGGCTTCGGCCAGACCGGGCCGTACCGCAACCGTGCCGGCTACGACTTCATGATCCAGGGCATGGGCGGGCTGATGAGCATCACCGGCCAGCCCGACGGCGAGCCGGGCGGCGGTCCGGTCAAGGTCGGCGTCGCGGTGACCGATATCTTCACCGGCCTCTACGCCACCATCGGCATCATGGGCGCGCTGGCCCACCGCGACCGCACCGGCGAGGGGCAGCAGGTCGACTTGGCATTGCTCGACGTCCAGGTGGCGGTTCTGGCGAACCAGGCGATGAACTGCCTGGTCGGCGGCAAGGCGCCACAGCGGCTCGGCAACGCCCATCCCAACATCGTGCCTTATCAGGCCTTCGCCACCCGCGACGGCTACATCATCCTGGCGGTCGGCAACGACGGCCAGTTCGCCAAGTTCTGCACGGTCGCCGGCCGTCCCGATCTGGCCAAGGACGAACGCTACGCGACGAACCCGGCCCGCGTCGCCAACCGCAAGGATCTGGTGGGATTGCTGGAGGAGCTGATCCGCACCCGCGACAGCCACGACTGGCTGAGCGCGCTGGAGCAGGTCGGCGTTCCCTGCGGCCCGATCAACGACCTGACCGCGGTCTTCGAGGACCCACAGGTGAAGGCCCGCAACATCCACCAGGATCTGCCGCACCCGACCCAGGGCAGCGTGCCGACGGTGGCGAGCCCGATCCGCTACAGCGGCACGCCGCTGGTCCACGACACCGCCCCGCCGACGCTGGGCCAGCACACCGACGCCGTGCTGGCGGATCAGCTGGGCTTGAGCGAGGCCGATATCGCGTCCTTGCGGGACAGGGGTGTGATCTGAGGGTGTGAAAGCGGGGCGGTGCTTCGGTTACTCTGCCGCCCCCATCGATCACACACTCAACCATCTCCGGGCGATTCCATGACCGCGGCACCCGCGACCGACACCCGCCTCGGCATCCTGATGATGCTGGGCGGGATGACGCTTTTCACGCTGAACGACGCGCTCGGCAAATGGCTGGTGGCCGACCATTCCGTCGCCATGCTGATCGCCGTGCGCAGCCTGTTCGGGCTGGCGGTGCTGGCGCCGATGATCCGGCGCGAGGGGCTTGCCTCGGTTTTCGCCGTCGACCGGCTGCCGCTGCACATCCTGCGCGTGTTCTTGATGACGGTGGACGTCGCCTGCTTCTACTGGGCGGTGGGCTATCTGCCGCTCGCCGACGTGATGACCATCTACATGTCGGCGCCGCTGATCGTCACCGCGCTGTCGGTGGTGATCCTGCGGGAAAGTGTGGGCTGGCGCCGCTGGGCGGCGGTGCTGGTGGGGTTCGTCGGCGTCGTCATCGTGCTGAATCCGACCGGCCGCTTCGATCTGTGGCCGTCGCTGGTGGCGCTGCTGGGCGCCGTCATCTTCTCCGGCGGCGTGATCTCCACCCGCGTCCTGCGCTCCGCTTCCAGCCTGACGCTGGTCGGCAACCAGATGGTCGGCGGCATCCTGATCGGCGGTGCGGCGCTGCCCTGGTCCTGGTCGGCGCCGGGCTGGCTCGGCTTCTTCCTGCTGGGGCTGCTGGGCATCACCGCACTGGCCGGCCACGCGATGATGAACCGCTCGCTGCAGCTCAGCCCGGCCGCGGTGGTGGTGCCGTTCCAGTATGTGTCGATCCTGTGGGCGGTGATCCTCGACCTCGCGGTCTGGGGCACCGCGCCGACCGCCCGCATGGGGGTGGGGGCCGCGCTGATCATCGGCAGCGGCCTGTTCATCGTCTACCGCGAACAGCGCCTCAAGCGCGGCGTCGCGGCGGAAGGGGTGGCGGAGGTGCCGTGAGGGGGGTTGGCAGTGAAGGCCCCCCTCCCCATCCCTCCCCCGCTTTGCAGGAGAGGGGGCAGGGCCCTTGCGGGAGTGCGGCGGCAGTCCCCTCTCCCGCGTTAGCGGGGGAGGGTTAGGGAGGGGGCACCCGCCGTGACCACTCTCCTCACCGCCCGAAGAACCGCGGCACCAGCCTGATCGTCACCGGCTCCACCGGGCGCCAGCCATAGTCGCGGATGACGTCGTTGGACTCGACCGCCCGCCGCCCGGCGGCCAGCGACCATGTGATGTGGTAGGTCGATCCGTCGGGCCGGTCGCTGGTGCCGTCGATGGCGACGACGACCGCCTGCACCCCCTCGCCGTCGTCGGCGCAGCCGATCACCTCCGCCTCGGTGGCGGTCGGCAGCGGCTCATGCTGGCCGGCGCCGAACTTCTGGGTCACATGGTCGGCGACGAGCCGCTCGTAACGTTGCGGGATCAGCGCCAGCAGCCGGCCGCGCTCCTCCGCAGGCAGTTCCCAGCCGGTGTATCCCGCTCCCATCGCCCGACCCTCCGATCCGCAAACGCCCGACTGACTCAACGCCGGCCGCCGTTCATGATCCCGTCCATGATCTTATTCGCTTCGGCGGGGCCGGCAATCAGCTCGATCATGCGGATGGCGGTGTAGCCGGTGCGCGCGTTGCCGGCGGGGCCGCCCAGTGCCTGCTGCGCCTTTTCCGTCAGCGAGGCGGTGGTCTTCTGCGTCATCTCCCGCAGCTCGCCGCGCAGCCCCAGCGAATCGGCGATCGTCGCGCATTTGCGCAAGGCCCGCGCCTGGTTCTCCGCCTGGGCCAGCTGGGCCCGCCCGTCGGCGCCGCCGTCCAGTGCGCCGATGGCGGCGACGATGCCGGCGTCGGCGTCCTGCAGGACCTGGGTCTTCACCATGGCGTGGACGGAGTTGCGCACCACCTTCAGCCGCTGGTCGAAATCCTTGTTGCGGCTGTGCTCCATCGCCGCGCGGGTGGCGTCAAGGCTGGCGACGAGGTCGAGGGCGAGGTCGGCCACCGCCATGCGGTCGGTGCCGGTGCCGGGCGCGCTCTGGAAGGCGCGCGAGCGGTCCTCCATCTGGGCGACCATCGTTCCGCTCAGCGCCATGAACAGGGCGGCGCGGTCGGCCGACTTCTGCCCCAGATCCATGTCCCACAATCCGCTCAGCAGGACCGTCGGGTCGCTGAGGCGCGAGGTGGCGATGAGGACGAAGATCTTCAGCGCCTCCGGCCGGGCGCGGGTGACGCGGCGGCCGACCGCCTGGATCGCCTCGACATGGTCGGCGTGCAGCTTCGGCACCGGCTTGGGCGACAGCGCCGCCTTCATCTCCGCCACCTCGGGTGCGATGGACAGGATGGTGGCGATATCGGTCAGCGCCCGCATCCGCGCCGGATTCATCCGCAACTCGAGCGCGTCGCTGTAATGGCCGGCGACCGCACCCTCGGCGATCCGCGCCACCGCGGACCCGCACTCCGCCCAGAAGGCCTCCGTCAGCGCCTTGCGTTGCGGCCCGTCCTGCAGGGCGGGGCGGAAGCTGCGCAGCCGGTCCTTGCCGATCTCGGCCTCCACCAGCGGCCACAGGCTGTTCATCAGCGACCGCTCGATCACGCTCAGCGGTACCGGGTCGGCCTTGCCCAGCGCTTCGAACAGATCCTCGAACGGGTCGCAGAACAGGCGCTTCAGGGTGGGGCGGCGGTGCAGCCGCAACTCGACCAGCCGGGGACGGATGACGGCGATGGTGCGCTGGATGTCGGGATGCTCGTTCATCTGCTCCAGCAGCTCGACCACCTGACGGAACTTGGCCTCGTCGATGTCCAGAAGCTTGTCGCCCAGCGCGACCAGATCCCTCATCTCCATGGTCAGGCCGCCTTCCCTTTGAGCGTCTCGATGCGCATGACGAGATCGACATCCAACTGGCCGCTGCGCCAGTCGACATAGGCGCGCACCGACCGCTTCTGGCTGGTGATCAGCTTGTCGGCCATCAGCGACTGGTCGATCCGCCCCTCGTCCCGGGGCAGCAGCGGGATGACGCGGAAGATGTCGTGAACGGCCATGTCCTGGGTGTGGCGGTCCTGGGTCAGCGCGTCGCTCCACAGCAGGATCAGGTATTCCCAGCCGTCCAGCAGCCAGGACAGACGGCTGCACGCCTTGCGGATCTGCGGCCGCTTGGTCTCCCACTGGCGCAGCAGCGTCTCGAACGAGGCCATCGCCTGATCCAGCTGGCCGATGACGTTGCGGGCGTGGTTGACCGTGTGCTCCGCCACCTCGGCGCAGAAGCCGCCGATGGGGGCCGCTTCCGACACGTTGTCGGTCGCCCAGTCGGTCATGCTGTCGCGAAAGCCCTGCAGGTCGCGCATCAGCCGCCGCAGCCGTGCCGGCTTGGGCGAGGTGGCGATCCCGATCGACTCCATCATCACCGCCAGCTCGGCGATGCGGCCATAGAGTTCCGTCGGCTCCAGCGAGAGGCGCTGCGCCGCCTTCATCATCAGGTCGCGGGTCAGCTTCTGCCCCTCGGTGGAGGTCAGGCCGACCCGCAGGATCTCCGTCGATTCCAGGCCGACCGCCTTCAGCGCCTCCACGATCAGCTGGTAGTTGATCAGAAGCCGCTGCTCGTCGTCGTCGCTCAGCGCCGCTTCCGCCGCCGCCACGGCACCGCCGCCGGCAAGGCCGCAGCGAGCCGCCTCCAGCACCGCCTTGCGGATGTCGTCGGGGGAGCAGCCGTCGGCCTTGGCGATCAGGTCATGCAGCATGCGGTCGTGCACGGTCATCGGGAAGGCCAGCGGCAACGACTTCCACGGCACCACATAGACGCCGCGCCCTTCCGACAGGTTGGGCACCAGAACCTCCAGCTGGTCGCGGCTATCTTTGCGCACCCGCGTCTGCGCCAGGACCGGCGTGGTGAAGGCCACTGCGGCACCGCGTTCCTCGAAGGTGGACGGGGCGAAGTTGGTAAGGGAGCGCATCGTGTCCTGCGGCCGTGTCTGCCAGGGAGAGTCGAACCGGATCATCGGATTACGGACCGGGGAAGCTGAATTTTGCGTTAAATCCAATATAAGCCACAACGGAAATATATAACCTTAGAGCTAGACGCGAGGCTCTCTTGCGGTACTCCCGGCCCCGACCCTTCGCCGTTCCTCTCTGGCGGACGTTGACAGGGAATGACGGTTTGCGGAGGGCCGGCGGAATGGCAGCGGGAGCGGGATCGGTGTTCAAGTGGATCGGCTACGGCCTGCTGGGCCTGGTCGGCCTCGCCGTGGTCGGCGTCGGCGCGGTGCTGCTGCTGTTCGACTGGAACGATGCCCGCGGCTTCGTCGCCCGCCGCGCCTCGGCCGCGCTGAACCGCGAGGTCGCCATCGACGGCGACCTGCGCGTCCATCTCGGCGATCCGATCCGCATCCATGTCGAAGGGCTGCGCGTCGCCAACGCCAAATGGGCGGTAGAGCGGGGCGAGGACAAGGACATGGTGGCGATCCAGGCGCTGGACGCCACGCTGCGGCTCTGGCCCCTGCTGCGCGGGGACTGGGAGCTGCCGGAGCTGAAGTTCCAGGGTCCCAAGCTGATCCTGGAGAAGAACGAGCAGGGCGAGGCCAACTGGAACTTCGGCCCGCCCAACGCGGAGAAGGAGGTGGCGAAGGAGGCCGCGACCCCCGACGACCGTGGCGACATCCCGGTGATCGAGCGGCTGGTGATCGCCGACGGCCGGATTCGCTATCGCGATCCCACCAGCGACATCGACATCGACAACACCATCAACACCGCCACCGGCGGCAACGACAGCGACACGGTGCAGCTGAACGGCAAGGGCAACTTCGCCGGAAAGCCCTTCACCCTGGCGGCGGAAGGCGGCTCGCTGCTCTATCTGCGCGACGACCCCAAGCCCTATCCGATGAAGATCGAGGCCGCCATCGGCAAGACCAAGGGCCGCATCGAGGGCTCGGTGGCGGAGCCGGTGAAGCTGGAGGGCGTCGACCTGTCCGTGGCGCTCAGCGGCGACGACATGTCGGAGATCTTCCCCATCGTCGGCATCCCGACGCCGAAGACCCGCCCCTATTCCATCTCCGGCCATCTGGGGCGCGAAGGCAATGTCTGGGCCTTCCGCAGCATGAACGGCAAGGTGGGCGAAAGCGACCTGTCGGGCGACGTGTCGGTGGACACCGGCGGCGACCGGCCGATGGTGAAGGCCGCCCTCACCTCCAACCGGCTGGCGGCGCTTGATATGGCTGGCTTCGTCGGCGCCTCTCCCCGCGGCAGTGACGATTACCCCACCCGTGGCCGCAACCGCGTCATCCCTGCCACGCCGATCCCGGTGGACAAGCTGCGCAACGCCGACATGGACGTCACCCTGCAGGGCAAGCGGGTGGAGGCGCCCTTCGCCCCCCTCCAGGACCTGGAGATGCATGTCAGGCTGACCAACGGCGACCTGCATGTCGATCCGCTGTCGCTGGGCATCGGCGGTGGGCGGATCGCCGGCACGGTGCAGGTCGACGGCAGCCGCAAGGTTCCGGCCCTGCGCACCAACCTGGACATCCGCTCCATGAAGCTGTCGTCCTTCTTCAGCGAAACCTCCTTCGCCGGCCAGATCGGCGGCACGGTTGCCGGCCGCATCCAACTGGCCGGCACCGGCAAGACGGTGGCCGACCTGCTGGCGACCTCCGACGGCAAGGTCGGCGTTTCGGTCGATGGCGGGCGAATCACCAGCCTCGCGGTCAAGGGGCTGAAGACCAACATCCTGGAGACGCTGGGCGTGGTGATCTCCGGTTCCGAACCGATGCCCTTCAACTGTCTGGTCGGCAACCTGTCGGTGGAGAACGGCATCGCCCGCGCCGAGGCGCTGGTGCTCGACACGCCCGAAACCCTGGTCACCGGCAAGGGGACGATCAGCCTGCGCAACGAGGCGCTCGACCTGCGGATCGTCGGCGATTCCAAGTCGCCGCAGATGTTCGCCACCCATGTGCCGGTGCTGGTCGGCGGAACGCTGGGCAACCCCGACATCGGCGTCGATCCCACCGAGTCCGCGGCACGCGGCGCCGCGGCGGTGGCGCTGGGCGTGCTGCTGACCCCGCTGGCCGGCGTGCTGCCCTTCCTTGACCCAGGCAGTGATGAGCAGCCACAGTGTGGCCGGCTGGTGCAGGATGCCCGCTCCCCCAACAAGGGAGCGCCGGCGTCCGGCAAGTCGGGCAATGGCCGCGGGGAGGGCAAGGCGTCGGGTTCGGCCCGCTGACCGCCTGTTCCGCGCCCCTCCTGTCCGGCTCCCCTTGAACGGGGCGGCCCGGGAAAACGGACAGGAAGGACGCCGCCTCTCCCAATGACCATCGACCAGATGTTATCGTTCGGCATCATCGGCGCGGTGATCGCGCTGCTGATCTGGGACCGGCTGCGCTACGACCTCGTCGGGATGATCGCCCTGCTGGCTTCGGTCGCGGTGGGGATCGTGCCGGCCAAGCAGGCTTTCCAGGGCTTCTCCGACGACATCGTCATCATTGTCGGCTCCGCCCTGGTGATCAGTGCCGCCGTCGGCCGGTCGGGCGTGGTCGAGGCGGCGATGCGCCCGCTGGCCGCGCGCATGACGACGGTGTGGACGCAGGTCGCCATCCTGGCCGGGGCGGTCACGCTGCTGTCGGCCATCGTCAAGAACATCGGCGCGCTCGCCATCTTCATGCCGATCGCCCTGCAGGTGGCGCGGCGCACCGGCACGCCGGTGTCGATGCTGCTGATGCCGATGGCCTTCGGGTCGCTGCTGGGCGGGCTGATGACGCTGGTCGGCACCTCCCCCAACATCATCGTGTCCCGCGTCCGTGCCGAGATGACGGGCCAGCCCTTCCACATGTTCGACTTCACGCCCGTCGGGCTGGTGATCGCGGTGTTCGGCGTCGCCTTCCTGGCGGTGGGCTTCCGGCTGCTGCCAAAGGGGCGGACCGCGGCGGCCGGACCGGCCTTCAACATCGACGATTACACGGCGGAGGCGCGGCTGCCGGCCGGTTCCCAGTTCGTCGGCCGCACGGTCGCGGAACTGGAGGCCGTCAGCGAGGGCGAGATCACGCTTGCCGCCATCGTGCGCGAGAACTACCGCCGCTATGTCCCGTCGGGCCATTGGGTGCTGTTCGCCGACGACATCCTGGTGCTGGAGGGCGACACCACGGCGCTGGCCGAACTGGTCAAGCGTGCCGGCCTGAAGATGGTGCACGACAAGGATCTGGAGGGGGTCGAGAAGGAGGACGAGATCTCCGTGGTCGAGGCGGTGGTGGAACAGCGCTCCGCCATGATCGGCCACAGCATCGAGGAGGTGAACCTGCGCGAGCGCTTCGGCGCCAACCTGCTGGCGATCAGCCGGCGCGGGCGGCCGATCCGCCAGCGGCTGCGCCGCGTCCGCCTGCAATCGGGCGATCTGGTTGTCCTGCAGGGCCGGCAGGCCGCCATGTCCGACACGCTGGCCGAGCTGGGCTGCCTGCCGCTGGCCGAGCGCGACCTCGCCATCGGCCGCACGCCCAAGCGCGCGGCGGCGGTCGCGGTTCTGGGACTGACCGTGGTGCTGGTCGCCACCGGGCTGGTCCCGGTCACCATCGCTTTCTTCGGGGCGGCGGTGGCGATGATGGCGCTGAAGGTGGTCAGCCTGCGCGAGGCCTACGAATCGGTGGAATGGCCGATCCTGGTCCTGCTCGGCTCCCTGATTCCGGTCAGCGAGACCCTGCGCACCACCGGCGGCAGCGAACTGATCGCCGGCCTGCTGTCGGAGGCGTCGCAGGGGCTGCCGCCCATCGGCGCGCTCGCCATGATCATGGTGGCGGCGATGGCGGTGACGCCCTTCCTGAACAATGCCGCGACCGTGCTGGTGATGGCGCCCATCGGCGCCAGCCTCGCCACCCATCTGGGCTTGAGGCCGGACGCCTTCCTGATGGCGGTGGCCATCGGGGCCGGCTGCGACTTCCTCACCCCCATCGGGCACCAGTGCAACACGCTGGTGATGGGGCCGGGCGGCTACCGCTTCGGCGATTACTGGCGGCTGGGGCTGCCGCTGTCGATCATGGTCGTGATCCTGGGCACGGCGGCCATCTCGGTGTTCTGGCCGCTGACGCCGCGCTGAAAATCTCGTCTCCTCACGGATTTGTGTGGTGCGCGGGCGGTTCCGTCTTCCCTTCGTCTGGTGTAGGCTTCGTCGCAGGGCGAATGCCTGACGGGAGGCCGATATGTCGGTTTGGCGCCGCTATCTGGTGAAGGACGTGACGGGCCGGCTGGTCGACCTGCCGAGCAGCCTGCTCGACCGCGCCGACGACGGCACTGCCCCGCTGCCGCATTTCGCCGGCCGGTGCGTGGAACTCGTGGCCGCAGTGATCGTCGGCGACCGCAAGACCCACGCCCGCGTCACCGAACTGGCCTTCACCAAGCTGTATTTCGACCAGATGGGCTATGTCGACGCCGCCAAGCGCGAGCGGATGATCCGCCTGATGCTGGAAAGCTGCGCCGACCGCCGCTGCACGCCGCCCCGGCCGGACGCCCGAAACGACGCCGGGCATAGCGATTGCGACCGCCTGTCCCGGCGTGCCGGTGCCGCCCGCGACCAGCTGATCCGCGAATTCGGCTGGGAACCCAAGCCCGACGAGCGCGACGCCGCCCTCAGCCGCCTCGACCCCGCCCGCCTGCGCATCGCCCGTTCGGAACCGGCGCGGACGCTGCATTGAGGGGTGGGGCGCAAAATCCCCCTCTCCCCTGGGGGGAGAGGGGATCGTTTCGAGATTGAGGACCTGTGCATTCCTCACCCGCAAGGGGAGGGGGGCCTTTTCGGCTGCCATCCTCCGGCCCATATGCAGGCCAACGGAAGCATGGAGCCTAGCGAACCACAGATGAGTCCTCCCGATACCGCCCAGACGCTGTCTTTCGCGCGTGTGCGCCAGCTGGCACTGATCGGCGCCGGATGCACCATCATCCTGTTCGGCCTGCTGCTGGCGCCTCTGCCCGGTCCCGGCGGGCTGCCGGTGATGCTGCTTGGCGGCATTCTCGTGCTGCGCAACTCCGCCGATGCCCGCCGCCTTTTCGTGCGCAGCAAACGCCGCTATCCCCGCATGTTCAGCCCGGTGGAGCGAATCCGCCTGAAACTGCGCGCCCGCCGCCTGCGCAAGATGAACCGCAGCTGACCCGCCGCTTTTTCCTCCATCCCTTACCCGCCGGCCCGTCCGGTGATAAAAAGGAACGCGACCGTTCCCGTTCGCGAAGGGGGCCAGTGTGTTCTCCAGCGTGTTCTGCAGACCTCATGGTGCCGAAACCTTCGTCCCCCTCTTCGCGCGGCGCGGCCGGCTTGGCCGGTTGAACAGTGGAACATCCCCGGAAAACCGTTCCACACCGTTTCAAACGTTCCATTCGCCCCATCGGCCGCCCGCGGTCTGCCCTGCGGAAGCGGGCACTGGACAGCGTCGCCCCGCAGCCTCCATCTTGTGCGTCCGTTCGCATGAGGAGGGTTTGCGGTGAAGTCGGGCAACGCGCTGCTGTCCAGCTATGGCACCACCATTTTCGAGGTCATGTCCCGCCTGTCGGAAGAGCATGGCGCGATCAATCTGGGCCAGGGGTTCCCCGACGACCGTGGGCCGGCCGACGTGCTGCAGACCGCGGCCGACGCGCTGCTCCAGGGCTGGAACCAGTATCCGTCGATGATGGGCACCCCCGACCTGCGGCAGGCGCTGGCCGCCCATGCCCAGCGCTTCTACGGCCTCGACGTCGACTGGAAGACCGAGACGATGGTCACCTCCGGCGCCACCGAGGCGCTGACCGCCTGTCTGCTCGGCCTGATCAATCCGGGCGACGAGGTAGTGCTGTTCCAGCCGATGTACGACAGCTACCTGCCGATCGTCCGGCTGGCCGGCGGCGTGCCGCGCTTCGTCTCGCTGAAGGCGCCGGACTGGAGCTTCAGCCGCGCCGACCTGGAGGCCGCCTTCTCGCCGCGCACCAAGCTGGTGCTGATCAACGACCCGCTGAACCCGGCGGCCAAGGTCTTCGACCGGGCGGAACTAGATCTGATCGCCGAATTCGTCCAGCGCCATGACGCACTGGCCGTCTGCGACGAGGTGTACGAGCACATCGTCTTCGACGGCCGCCGCCACATCCCGCTGATGACCCTGCCGGGCATGCGCGACCGCTGCCTGAAGATCGGCTCGGCCGGCAAGACCTTCTCGCTGACCGGCTGGAAGGTCGGCTACGTCACCGCCGCCCCGCACCTGCTGCAGCCCGTCGCCAAGGCCCACCAGTTCCTGACCTTCACCACCCCGCCGAACCTCCAGGCCGCCGTCGCCTACGGCCTCGGCAAGGAGGAGGGCTACTTCACCGGCCTTTCCGCCGGGCTGGAGGCCAAGCGCGACCGGCTTGCCGCCGGGCTCGCTTCCGTCGGATTCGACGTGCTGCCCAGCGCCGGCACCTATTTCGTCGCCGCCGACGTCGGCCGCTTCGGCTTCGACGGCGACGACCAGGCCTTCTGCCGCTGGCTGGTGGCGGAGGCGAAGGTCGCGGCCATCCCGGTCAGCGCCTTCTTCGTGGAGAATGCGCCGACCAGCGTCGTGCGTTTCTGCTTCTCCAAGCGGGACGAGGTGCTCGACGAGGCCATCGCCCGCCTGCGGAACCGCTTCGCGGGCAGCTAGGCGTTGCCGCGGCGGGAGCGATCTGCGCGCCCCCGCCGCAAAGCCATGGCGAAACCCCAGCCGCTTGGGCATACTCCCGCCGGTTTTGTCCAGGTCCGAGCCGACGCCAGGGCTGTCCCCGGCCTCGCGGTATCGGACCCACCCGCGGAATTGGGGCCTGTCTCGAATGTTGCGTGCGCTGGCGCGTGTCTGTGCCGTTCTCGTCGCGTGCTCCGGCACGTACACCGTTTCCCGGACCCTCGCCGCCGATCCCCCGGCCGAGCCGGTGCCCTTCGGCGTGTCGGGCGTGGAGGTGGTGGCGGAGCGTGATACGCCCCAGGCCTGCTTCACCTTCACCGACCGGCTGGAGCGCTCGCGCGCCGTCAACTACCGCGACTATGTCGCAGTGGAGCCGGCGGTCGACGGTGCCGCCATCGCCCGCGACCGTACGCTCTGCGTGGAAGGGCTGCGCCATGGCGAGGCCTACCGGGTCACGCTGAAGGACGGGCTGCCGGGAATCGACGGCAAGCGCCTGCCGGCCGCCGACACCCGCGAGGTGCAGGTGCCCAACCGCAAGCCCTCGCTGGCCTTCCGCGGGGCCGGCTACATCCTGCCGCGCGTCGGGTCGGACGGGCTGCCGCTGCGCTCGATCAACCTGGACCGGGCGAAGCTGCAGGTGCTGCGCATCGCCGACCGGGCGCTGGTCGAGAAGATCTATTTCGGCCGCATCACCCAGCAGATGACCGACTACGACATCGGCGAGATCCTGGACAAGTCGGGGCAGGAGGTCTGGCGCGGCGAGATGGGCATCGGCAACCAGCCGAACCGCAGCGTCACCACCGCCTTCCCGATCGACGCCGTGCTGGGCAAGCTGGAGCCGGGCGTCTATGTCGCCGTGGCCGGCGCCGACGAGATCAAGCCGGGCGGCTGGGACCGCAAGGCGACCCAATGGTTCGTGGTGTCCGACCTCGGCCTCAACACCATTCTCGGCGACGATTCGCTGGTGGTCTTCGCCCGCTCCGTCCAGAGCGCCAGCCCGGCTGCAGGCGTTGAGCTGCGTCTGGTCGCCCGCAACGGCGCCGAGCTGGGCCGCGTCCAGACCGGGGAGGACGGGCTCGGCCGATTCGATCTCGCCGCATTGCGCGCCGCCGGGACCGAGCCGGTCCAGGCCCTGTTCGCCGCGCGCGGCGACGGCGATTTCGCCGTTCTCGACCTGACCGCCGGCGGCGCCCCCTCGGCGGAGTCGCCGGACAAGCCCGCTCCGATCGCCCGTCCGATGACCGGCGGGTTCGACGCCTATCTCTATACCGAGCGCGGGATCTACCGCCCGGGCGAGACGGTGCAGCTGACCGCCCTGCTGCGCGACACCGACCTGAATCCGCCCGCCGGCAAGGCGCTGACCATCCGGGTCCTGCGTCCCGACGGGTTCGAGGTTGAACGGCGCACCCTGGCCGACAGCGGGGCCGGCGGCTTCGCTACCCGCATCGACCTGCCGATGAACGCCTTCCCCGGCAACTGGGTCGTCACCGCCCATGCCGAGCCGGACGGCCCGGCCATCGGCAAGGCCGAGTTCCTGCTGGAGGACTTCGTGCCGCCGCGGCTCGACCTGTCGCTGTCCTCCCCGATGACGGAGCTGGCGGCCGACGGAGAGGCCGATGTCGCTCTCGACAGCCATTATCTCTATGGCGCGCCGGCATCCGGCCTGCCGGGAGAGCTGACGGTCGCCCTGCGCGCCGCGGTCAACCCCTATCCCAACCTGCCGGGCTATCATTTCGGTCTGGCGCAGGAGGACGTGAAGCCGGCCCGCGCCGATCTGCCGGGCTTCATCACCGATTCCAACGGTTCGGCCCGCCTGAAGGTCAAGCTGCCGCGTCCGCCCGAAAGCACCCGTCCGCTGGAAGCGGTGGTGCGCGCCACCCTGTTCGACATCGGCGGCCGCCCGGTCGGCCGCGACTTCGTCCTGCCTGTCCACCACCAGCCCTTCGCCATCGGCATCAAGCCGCGCTTCGAGGGCGACGGCGTGCCGGAAGGCGCCACCGCCGGATTCGAGGTGATCGCCGTCGGCCCGGACGGCAAGCCTACCGACCACGCCGACCTCTCCTACGAGCTGTTCGAGGAGGAGTACGACTACGCCTGGTACGAGGCCAACGGCCGCTGGGACTACAAGGTGACGGTGAAGGACCAGCGCGTGACCGGCGGCACCCTGTCGGCCCAGGCCGGCAGCCCGACCGCGGTGGAGGCTCCGGTCGCCGCCGGACGCTACCGGTTGGAGGTGTTCGACCCCAAGACCGGCGTCGCCACCAGCGTCCGCTTCGCCGCCGGCTGGTGGATGACCCCGACCGCCGGGGAGCGGCCGGACGCCGTCGACGTCTCGGTGATGATGCCGGCCTACCGCGCCGGGGAAAGCGCCTGGGTCTTCGTCAAGCCGCCCTATGACAGCCAGGTCCTGGTGGCGGTGGCCGACCGCGGCGTGACCTATGCCGTCACCCGCGCCATCGGCACCCAGGGCGCCTTCCTGGAGATCCCGGTCGGGCAGGGCTGGACCAGCGGCGCCCATGTGCTGGCGACCGCCTTCGCCACCTCCGACCCGCAGTCGAAGAAGCCGCCGCGCCGCGCGGTGGGCCTCGCCTGGCTGGCGATGGACAAGGCGCCGCGCACGCTGGACATCCGCCTGTCCGCCCCGGCGGAGACGGAGCCGCGCCGCGCCATGACCGCCGAGATCACGGTGGACGGCATCGCCGAGGGCAAGCAGGCCTTCGTGACGCTGGCCGCCGTCGACGAATCGGTGATGCAGCTGACCGACCAGCCGTCTCCCGATCCGGCCCGCCACTATTTGGGCAAGCGGCCGCTGACCGTGGAGCTGCGCGATTCCTACGGTCGCCTGATCGATCCCGCCAGCCTCGACGCCGCCCGGCCGCCGGCTCCGCCCACGCCGCGCCTGCGTCAGGTCGCCGGGCTGGTGCCGCCCAAGTCGGAGCGGGTGGTCTCGCTCTATTCCGGCATCCTGACCGTTGGGGCGGACGGCAAGGTCTCCGTTCCCTTCGACCTGCCCGACTTCCAGGGCCGGCTGCGCCTGATGGCCGTGGCCTGGAGCGAGGGGCGGATCGGCCATGCCGAAAGCCAGATGCTGGTCCGCGATCCGGTCGTCGCCGATGCGGTGCTGCCGCACTTCCTCGCCCCCGGCGATTCGGCGCAGCTTATCCTGTCGCTCGACAACCTGAACGGCCCGTCCGGCGATTACCGCATGACCCTGACCGCCGAGGGCGCCGTCTCCATCCTCCAGGGCGAGGGCGGTGCCGAGTTGGAGGTGCCGAAGCTGGCGCGCGGCAAGCGGGCGACCGCCGGCCGGGTGCTGACCGCCACCGCCGTGGGCGCCGGCCACGTCACGCTGGACGTCACCGGTCCGGACGGCGTCCGCGTTACCCGGCGCTGGGACGTCACCGTGCGCCCGGCCTCGCCGCCGATTTCGCGCCGCACCGCCTCCTCCCTGCCCACCGACAAGAGCCTGGCCCTCCCGGCCGACATCACCGCCGGATTGCGGCCGGAAACCCTGTCCGTCGGTGCCGTGGTGGCTCCGCTGCCGGACCTGGACGTGCCGGGCCTGCTCTTCGCGCTCGACCGGGCGGCACCGGGCGGGGCGGAGCAGACCGCCAGCCGCATCCTGCCGCTGCTGTCGATGCCGGATATCGCCGCCGGCCTGGGCATCGCGCCGGAGGACCGGATCAAGGCGCGTGTCCAGCGCGGCATCGACCGGCTGCTGACCTTCCAACGTGCCGACGGCGCCTTCGCCGCATGGTCGCCGAAGGGCGATCTCGACCCGTGGCTGACCGCCTATGCGGTCGACGTGCTGGGCCGTGCCAAGGCGGCGGGCTACCGCATCCCCGACCAGCCCTACCGCAAGGGGCTGGACTGGATGAAGCAGGCGGTCGACAACGCCTGGGTCGAGACCGCCGACCTGCCGGGCCGCGCCTATGCCCTGTATGTGCTGGCGCGGGCGAAGCTGATCGATGCCGGCGCGGTGCGCTATTTCCGCGAGAACTACTGGGACCGGCTGCCGACCGACTTCGGCCGGGCGCAGGTCGCCGCCGCCGCCGCCGTGCTGGGCGACCAGCCGGCTGCCGCCGACGCCTTCTCCAAGCTGACCGGCGCCCGGATGGTGACGGCCAGTCTGCGCGACCAGGGGTCCTCCCTGCGGGACGAGGCCGGCGTGGTGGCGCTGATGGCGGAAAGCGGGGTGGTCGACCGCGACCGCATCTTCCAGGCGGCGGAGCGCGTGGCGAAGACCTTCGCCGCGGTCCGCACCACCAACCCGCAGGAACAGGCTTGGCTGCTGCTGGCGTCCAAGGCTCTGATCGACCGGGCCGCCCCGATGAAGCTCGCCATCGGCGACCAGACGGTGGAGAACGCCAAGCCCCAGATCCTGCGCATCGACCCGGCCGCACCGCCGGCGATCCGCAACCTGGGCGGCGAAGTCCGGCAGACCGTGTCGGTGGCCGGCGTGCCCGACCAGCCGGCCGGCGCGGAAGAGCAGGGCATGACCATTCGCCGCCGCCTGTTCGATATGGCCGGCCGTCCGGTCGACCCGGCCGGCGTCCGCCACAACGACCTGCTGGTGGTGATCCTGGAGGGTGAGGTCGGCGACCCGCTCGATCACTCGGTGCTGGTCAGCGATCCGCTGCCGGCCGGCTTCGAGATCGAGAATGTCCGGCTTGCCAACAGCGGCCAGCTCGGCAAGCTGTCCTGGCTGGGCGAGTTGTCGTCGGTCCGCAATGTGGAGTTCCGCGACGACCGCTTCCTGGCCGCCGTCGATTTGCCGAAGGCGGCCCCCCGCTTCCGGCTGGTCTATCTGGTCCGCGCCGTCACCCCCGGCGACTTCGCGGCCCCCGGCGCCCATGTGCAGGACCTGCAGCGGCCCCACCTGTCCGCCCGGACCGCGGTATCCCGCCTGCGCGTACTGCCGGAGTGAAGGAGCCGGAGTGAAGGGGCGCCGGAGCCGGCGCCCTTTCCTCAAGGCCAAACCTAGAAATAGCTCTGCTCGCCCCGATGGTTGTCGCGCCGCCGGACGAGCAGGGTCAGGCCTGCGACCACCACCGCGAAGCACAGGGTCAGCAGCACGTAGAAGGCCAGCGCAAGGCCGACCGTCATGGTGCCGAGCAGCACCATGGCCAATATCCAGACGCCCAGCGATACGATGGCGCGCGCCGACATGGGTTGTCTCCTATCCCCTGTCCTGATCCGCCGAAAACAGTCGATCCACCCTGAACCCGCCGCGGCCTTCTGGCCGTCTGTCCGGCGCCGCATCCACTTCCCATATGGAATCGGGGAGCCGGCGGGGCTCGTCGTGTCCTGGGCAAAGCCTGCCACAGCCGCAAAGCGGAACAGGGCGTGGCATCCTGTCACTGCGCGGGCGCGCCGCACCTGTTAGTGGCTGAACAGTTGTCCGCCCAAGGGTATGGCCGGGCGGCTCGCCAAACTGGTTGGCTTGGTCAACAAGTCTGTTGACAGCATGCGGCATCGACCTTACCTTTACGTAAACGTCAAGGAAGGGAGCGAACGGAGTGGATCGGCTTTCGGTCGGCTACGGCATGGCGGAGACGGGGGAGGGCGCTGAAAACGGCCTCATGTCCGACCCGCGGCTCGCCATTGGCGAATTGGCCGGGGAGTTCGGTCTGACCCACCGCACCATCCGCCATTACGAGGACGAAGGGCTGCTGGCGCCGGAGCGGATGGGCAGCACCCGTGTTTACGGCCACCGCGACCGCGCCCGGCTGGCGCTGATCTGCCGGGGGAAGCGGTTGGGTTTCAGCCTGGCCGAGATCAAGGATTTCCTGAACCTCTACGACACCGACGACGCCCAGATCGAACAGATGCGCTACATGCGCTCCATCGCGCGCCGCCGGATTTCCGCACTTGAACAGCAGCTTGCCGACGTCCAGCAGACGCTATCGGAGCTGTGCACCATCGACACCCAGATCTCCGAGCATCTTCGCCGCAACGGCATCACGGAGACGCAGGACATGGAGGAGAAGCACTCATGAAGTCGGTCGTCATCGCCGGTTATGCCCGTTCGCCCTTCGCCTTCGCCCACAAGGGCGAACTGACCAAGGTCCGCCCCGACGAACTGCTGGCCCGCGTCATCGCGGCGCTGGTGGAGCGCACCGGCCTGAAGACCGAGGATGTCGAGGACGTCATCGTCGGCTGCTCCTTCCCCGAGGGCGAGCAGGGGCTGAACGTCGCCCGCACCATCTCCTTCCTGGCCAAGCTGCCGCAGACCGCGGCGGCCACCACGGTGAACCGCTATTGCGGCTCCTCCATGCAGTCGATCCATCAGGCGGCGGGCGCGATCCAGATGGGGGCCGGCGAGGTCTTCATCTGCAGCGGCGTCGAGTCGATGACCCGCGTTCCGATCATGGGCTTCAACCCGATGCCGAACCCGGCGCTGAAGGCGTCCTATCCGGAAGCCTACTGCTCCATGGGCATCACGGCGGAGAACGTCGCCCGCCAATATGCCATCTCCCGCGCCGAGCAGGAGGCGCTGGCCGTCGCCTCCCACGCCAAGGCGGCAGAGGCCCAGGTCTCCGGCCGCATGGCCGATGAGATCGTCGCCATCCAGACTCCCGCCGGTCTGGTCGACAAGGATGGCTGCATCCGCCCCGGCACCAATGCCGACAGCCTGTCGGGCCTGAAGCCGGCCTTCACCGCCGATGGCACCGTGACCGCCGGCACCTCCTCGCCGCTGACCGACGGCGCCGCAGCCGTGCTGGTGACGACGGAGGAGTATGCCAGAGCCAACGGCCTGCCGATCCTGGCGAAGATCCGCTCGGTCGCCGTCGCCGGCTGCGCACCGGAACTGATGGGGCTGGGCCCGGTCCCGGCCACCCGCAAGGCGCTGGCGCGTGCCGGCCTGTCGATCAACGACATCGACATCATCGAGATCAACGAGGCCTTCTCGTCCCAGGCTATCGCCTGCATGCGCGACCTCGACATCGACCCGTCCCGCATCAACCCGGACGGCGGCGCGCTGGCGCTCGGCCACCCGCTGGGGGCCACCGGCGCCCGCATCACCGGCAAGGCCGCGGCCCTGCTGAAGCGCGAAGGCAAGCAGTTCGCGCTGGCGACCCAGTGCATCGGCGGCGGCCAGGGCATCGCCACCATCCTGGAAGCGGTCTGACGAACGGGATCGGGGAGGAAAAACCATGAAGATCGAACGCGCCGCCGTGATCGGTGCGGGCGTGATGGGCGCCGGCATCGCCGCCCATTTCGCCAACGCCGGCATCCCCTGCGTCCTGCTCGACATTCCGGCAAAGGAAGGTGCCGACCGAAGCGCCATCGCCAAGGGCGCGGTGGCGAAGCTGCTGAAGACCGATCCGGCCCCCTTGATGCATCCCAAGAACGCCAAGCTGATCACGCCCGGCAATCTTGAGGACGACCTGAGCCTGCTGGCCGATGTCGACTGGATCGTCGAGGCCATCGTCGAGAACCCGGCGATCAAGGCCGACCTTTACAAGCGCATCGATCCGGTGCGCAAGGCGGGGTCGGTGGTGTCGTCCAACACCTCCACCATCCCGCTGGCTGTGCTGACGCAGGGGCAGGGCGAGCAGTTCCGCCGGGACTTCCTGATCACCCACTTCTTCAACCCGCCGCGCTACATGCGGCTGCTGGAGATCGTCGGCGGCACCGACACCCGGTCCGACGCGCTGGCCGCCATTGCCGACGTCTGCGACCGCCGGCTCGGCAAGGGTGTCGTCCACTGCAAGGATACGCCGGGCTTCATCGCCAACCGCATCGGCGTCTTCTGGATCCAGGCTGCGGTCAACGCCGCCGTCGATCTGGGCCTGACGGTGGAGGAGGCGGACGCTGTCGGCGGCCGTCCGATGGGCATCCCCAAGACGGGCGTGTTCGGCCTGATGGACCTCGTCGGGCTGGACCTGATGCCGCACATCGCCAAGAGCATGTCGGCCACCCTGCCGGCCAACGACGCCTATCGCGGCCAGATGCGCGAGCACCCGGTCATCACCCGGATGATCGCGGAGGGCTATACCGGCCGCAAGGGCAAGGGCGGCTTCTACCGCATCAACAAGGCCGGCGGCGGCAAGGTGAAGGAGTCGGTCGATCTCCAGACCGGCGAGTACGCCCCGTCGGAGAAGGCCCGGCTGGACAGCGTCTCCTCCGCCGGCCGCGACCTGCGCAAGCTGTGCGAGCACCCGGACAAGGGCGGCCGCTTCGCCCGCCGTGTCCTGGCCCAGACGCTGGCCTATGCCGCCAGCCTGGTGCCGGAGATCGCCGACAGCATCGTCGCCGTCGATGAGGGCATGCGCCTCGGCTACAACTGGAAGCAGGGTCCGTTCGAGCTGATCGACCGGCTGGGCACCGACTGGTTCGCCGAGCTGTGCCGCTCGGAAGGCATCCCGGTTCCGGCGCTGGTCGAGACGGCATCCGGCCGTCCCTTCTACCGGGTCGAGGACGGCAAGCTCCAGCACCTGACGACATCCGGCGTCTACGACACGGTGGTTCGCCCCGACGGCGTCCTGCTGCTGTCGGACATCAAGCGCGCCGCCGGCAAGCCGGTGTGGAAGAACGGCTCCGCCAGCCTGTGGGACATCGGCGACGGCGTGCTGTGCGTCGAGTTCACCAGCAAGATGAATGCGGTCGATGCCGACATCATGGCCGCCTACGAGAAGGCGATGCGCCTGATCGGCGACGGCAAAGGCGACTGGAAGGCGCTTGTCATCCACAACGAGGCCGACAATTTCTCGGTCGGCGCCAATCTGGGCCTCGCCCTCTTCGCACTGAACATCGGCCTGTGGCCGCAGATCGAGGAGATGGTGGAGGGCGGCCAGCGCACCTACCGCGCGCTGAAATATGCGCCCTTCCCGGTGGTGGCGGCGCCCAGCGGCATGGCGTTGGGCGGCGGCTGCGAGATCCTGCTGCATTCCGACCACGTCCAGGCCCACGCCGAGACCTATGTCGGTCTGGTCGAGGTCGGCGTCGGCCTGATCCCGGCCTGGGGCGGCTGCACCGAAATGCTGGCCCGCCATCAGGCCAACCCGAAGGCGCCGCGCGGGCCGATGCCCGGCATCGCCAAGGCCTTCGAGATCATCAGCACCGCCACCGTCGCCAAGTCGGCGGCCGAGGCCAAGGAGCTGCTGTATTTCCGCGCCACCGACGGCATCACCATGAACCGCGACCGCCTGCTGGCCGACGCCAAGGCCAAGGCGCTGGAACTGGCGGCCGACTACACCCCGCCGGAGAAGACCCCAGGAAAGACCATTTCCTATGTCCTGCCCGGCCCCAGCGCCAAGGCGGCGATGGAGCTGGCGGTGGAAGGCTTCGCCCTGCAGGGCAAGGTCACGCCGCACGACAAGGTGGTCTGCGCCGCGCTGGCCGAGGTGCTGAGCGGCGGCGAGGAGGCAGACGTCTCCAAGCCGGTCGGCGAGGACCACATCCTGCGGCTGGAGCGCGAGGCGTTCATGGGTCTGGTGCGCACCGGCGGCACCATCGACCGGATCGAGCACATGCTGCTCACCGGCAAGCCGCTGCGGAACTGAGGGGGAGGAACGAGAGATGCCGATCTACAAGGCTCCGCTTGAGGATGTGCGCTTCGTCCTGGACGAGATCGTCGGTCTGGACAAGCTGTCGGCCCTGCCGGGCTATGAGGACGCCACGCCGGAACTCGTCGGCCAGGTGCTGGAGGAAGGCGCCAAGCTGTGCGAGGAGGTGCTGTTCCCGCTGAATCAGTCCGGTGACGGCGAGGGTTGCCATTTCGAGAATGGCGAGGTCCGCACGCCCAAGGGCTTCAAGGAGGCGTACAGCACCTATATCGAGGCCGGCTGGCAGGGGCTGGCCTGCGACCCCGCCTATGGCGGGCAGGGGCTGCCGAAGCTGGTCAACATCATGCTGGAGGAGTTCATCTGCTCCGCCAACCTCAGCTTCGGCATGTATCCCGGCCTGTCGCTCGGCGCCTACAACGCACTGGCGATGTACGGCTCGGACGACCTGAAGCAGCGCTTCCTGCCCAAGCTGGTCGACGGCACCTGGTCCGGCACCATGTGCCTGACCGAACCGCATTGCGGCACCGACCTCGGCATCATCCGCACCAAGGCGGTTCCCGACGAGCAGGGCGGCTACAAGATCACCGGCACCAAGATCTTCATCTCGGCCGGCGAGCATGACCTGACCGAGAACATCCTGCATCTGGTGCTGGCCCGCCTGCCGGACGCCCCGGCCGGAACCCGCGGCATCAGCCTGTTCCTGGTGCCGAAGTTCATGCCCGACGCCGACGGCACGCCGGGTGCGCGCAACGGCGTCGCCTGCGGCTCCATCGAGCACAAGATGGGCATCAAGGCGTCGTCGACCTGCGTCATGAACTTCGAGGACGCCACCGGCTGGCTGGTGGGCGAGCCGCACAAGGGCATGCGCGCCATGTTCGTGATGATGAACGCGGCCCGTCTGGCCGTGGGCATCCAGGGGCTGGGTCTGGCCGAGGTCTCCTACCAGAACGCCGTCAACTACGCCCGCGAACGGCTTCAGGGCCGGTCGTTGTCGGGGGTGAAGGCGCCGGACAAGCCGGCCGACCCGATCATCGTCCACCCGGACGTCCGCCGGAACCTGCTGACCGCCCGTGCCTTCACCGAAGGTGCGCGTGCCCTGGGAGCGCTGACCGCCTACAAGCTCGACGTGGCGGAAAAGCACCCCGATGCCCGCACCCGCCGCGACGCCGACGAGTTCGTCCAGCTGATGACGCCGATCGTCAAGGCGCTGTTCACCGACATTGGTTTCGACGCGGCCAACATCGCCGTGCAGGTCCATGGCGGCCACGGCTTCATCTGGGAGACCGGTGTCGAGCAATATGTCCGCGACGCCCGCATCTGCCAGATCTATGAGGGCACCAACGGCATCCAGGCGCTCGACCTCGTCGGCCGCAAGCTGCCGCAGGACATCGGCCGGCTGCTGCGCCACTTCTTCCACCCCGTCGGCCGCGACATCGAGGCGGCGATGGAGAAGGACGAGTTGGGCGAGTTCGTGATGCCGCTGGCCAAGGCCTTCGCCAAGCTGCAGCAGGCCACCGCCCTGATCGCCCAGAAGGGCCTGAAGGATCCGGAGGAGGCCGGGGCCGCCGCCAGCGACTACCTGCGCCTGTTCGGGCTGGTGGCGCTGGGCTGGAGCTGGCTGACCATGGTGGAGAAGGCGCAGGCCAGGCTCGAAGCCGGGGAGGGCAATGCCGCCTTCTATGAGGCCAAGATCAAGACCGCCCGCTTCTACATGACCAAACTGCTGCCGCAGACGAACAGCCTGTTCATCACCATTGCCGCCGGCGCCAAGCCGTTGATGGAACTGGAAGAGGCCGCTTTCTGACGCACGTCGACCGTCCCACAGGGGCGCGCGATTTCAGGCCGGACCGGTGCCCACAAGGGGCCGGTCCGGCCATTTTTTTGCCTGTGCACAAGCTGGAAGCACGCATTCGCACAGTGACCTAAAATTGTCATACCCCATTGGAAATATCACCCTCGGGAAGCTCTTGCCTCAGCCGATCAGCATTCGGAGCCGTGACAAAAGTTAATTTCGGGTTGTTCCATCTCGTCCCTGCGTGTTACATCTCAATAGAGATTACGTTCGGCCGGTGCCTGCTATATCCTTTGGATTTTAGGGAATATGCGGGTGGCGACAGCCCCCTCCTTTTCTTAAGCCTCTGGGGCGACTTTCGGAGGGGCAGGCATGGTTCGGGAGTTTGAGCGATGAAGATCCTGATCGGTGATGATCACGTCCTGTTCCGGGAAGGTCTTCGCCGTCTGCTTGAGCAGCTGCGCGAAAACGCTACCTTTGCGGAGGCCAGCAATTTCGACGAGCTTCTGGACATGGCGGCTGTGAAGGATGAGGCCTATGACCTGATCCTGACCGACCTGCGCATGCCGGGCTGGCCCGGTTTTTCCGGAATCGGCATGCTGCGCGACCGGCAGCCGAATTCGAAGGTTGTCGTCGTATCCGCGTCCGAGGCGCACTCCGACGTGCGGGAGGCGCTGGAGAACGGCGCCGCCGGCTATATCCCGAAATCGTCCAGCGTGAAGATCATGCTGAGCGCGCTCGATCTGATCTTCTCCGGCGGCGTCTATGTGCCGGCGACGGTTCTTCGCGAGGGGATCGAACCCGACCAGCGCGGCGGTTCGGTGATGCCGCCGAGCGACCCGCAGTTGGAGCAGCTGCTGACCCAGCGTCAGCGCGAGGTGCTCGACCGCCTGCGCGAAGGCAAGTCGAACAAGCAGATCGCCCATGAGCTGGGGCTGTCCGAGGGCACGGTGAAGATCCACATGACCGCGATCTTCAAGTCCTTGGGCGTGCGCAACCGCACCCAGGCGGCCATGGCCTTTCCGCAGTCGCATTCGGCGTAAAACCGCATTCCGGACATCGATGCGAAAAGACCCGCCGGGCTGCCCAGGCGGGTCTTTTGGCATTGGGGATGGATTGTTCGCCTCAGCCCATTCCGGCCACATAGCCGCGCAGCGATTCGACCTCCAACTCGGCATCGTCGATGCGGGCCTTCACCACGTCGCCGATGCTGATGACCCCGACGACGCGGCCGGCATCGACGATCGGCACATGGCGGATGCGCCGTTCGGTCATCACCGCCATCATGTCGGCGACGGTGTCGGTCGGGGTGGCGGTGATCAGGTCGCGCGTCATCAGGTCCGCCGCCGGGCGGTCGAGTGCCGCGGCGCTGTCGCGGGCGACGGCCCGCACGATGTCGCGCTCCGACAGGATGCCGACCGGCTGGCCATCGTCGTCCATCACCAGCACGGCGCCGATCCGGTGCTCGGTCAGCAGGCGGGTGACGGCGGCCACGGTATCGTCCGGTGCGGCGGAAACGATCCGGTTGCCCTTGCGCTTCAAGACGGCTGCAACATGCATGGCTGTACGGCCTCCCTTCCGATGACCCTGATACTGGAATCATGGGGATGCGCGTACAATCTGCAAGACAGATTGTTCAAAGAAAAAGGCGGCCTCTCCGGATGGGAGAGGCCGCCTTTCGGATGTCCGGGACTGGTCCCGGAACCCGTTCTTAGAAGCGGTAGCCGATGCCGACGCCGACCAGCCACGGGTCCAGCGTGACCTTCGAGGTGACCGGCAGGACGGCGGTGCCCACATGGGCATTGGCGGTCACGTCGGTCTTCAGGAAGACCTTCTTGACGTCGAAGTTCAGCGACCAGTTGCCGGTCAGGGCAACGTCGACACCGGCCTGCAGGGCCCAGCCGAAGCGGTTCTTGTAGTTGGTGTCGGTGATGCGCAGGCCGCCGGCGTTCGGGTTGTTGGCCGCGTCCTCGTTGTAGAACAGCGTGTAGTTCACGCCGGCGCCGATGTACGGGCTGATGCGCTCCTTCGGCATGAAGTGGTACTGCACCGTCAGGGTCGGCGGCAGCAGCGACACCTTGCCGATTTCGGTCACGCCACCGGCGGCGGCGATCAGGTTGCCCTTCACGCGATGGCGGCTGGTGCCGGCGATCAGCTCGGCGGCGATGTTGTCGGTGAAGAAGTAAGTGAAATCGACTTCCGGAATGTAGTCGTTGCCGACCTTGGCCGAGCCGACGTCACCCAGCGTCGTGTTGTTGATCGTGCCCTTTTCCTGCGGCAGCACGGCCAGGCCGCGCGCGCGGACGACGATGTCGCCGGCCGACTTGCCCTTGAAGTCCTGAGCGAGCGACGGGGAAGCGATGGCGACAAGGGCCGAGGTCGCCAGCAGGGCGGCGGCGGCGCGCGACAGGATGGTCATGGGGTCTGCTCCAGGCAATGCGTTGTTGCTGTTCTGTGGCATCAGCCGATGGAGCTATTACCAGACACCGTGTGCGGGTACTAGGGGGCTACAACCCTTCCTCTCCTTATGCAGCAGCTATGCAACAGTGACGAGTTGTCGCATGGACAAGAAAATCAAGGGGTTGGTTTGATCGTTCGCTGCGGAACCAGCGCCATGCAGTTCTGGACGATGGCATAGCATTGGCCAAGTCGTGCCGACCCGCCTGATGCGCCACCATACACCACGCGCTCGACCACGCCGTTTCTCAAACTGAAGGTTGCTTCACAGTCGAAGCTGTTGACTTCATAACCATATGCCGGCCAGCCGTAGCCATAGCCGTAATGGGGCCATCCCCAGCCGCCGTAATAGCCGATGGGCGGCGGGCTGGGGTAGGAGACCAGGCGTGAACTGCGGTAGGTGAAGAACTCGCGATTTTCGACCGCGGCCTGACGTTCCGGCACGCCGGCGCAGGACAGCAGGGTTTCCTTCGGCAGGCCGATCAGGGCGGTCTGCGCCACCAGCGCCTCGTCCGCCGCCGGGCTGGCGCAGCCGGCCAAGGCCCCGGCGACGCACAACGCCGCCACGGCCGGAAGCCGACGGGCCGGCCCGCTTTCCACCATCAGACTCCCGAACATCCGACGCACAGCCATCGCACGCCTCCCCATATCCTGCAGTCGTTTACCGCAGCCGGGCCGGCGACAGGTCGGACTCGGCGACACCCAACGCCCGGACATCCTCCGGCAGGCCTCGTCCGGTGGCGAGCCCGGCCGCCACCCGGCCCATGGCCGGCGCGGTCTGGATGCCGTAGCCGCCCTGGCCGGCCAGCCAGAAGAACCCCTCCGCATCGGGCGCGAACCCCACGACCGGCACCTTGTCCGCCACGAAGCTGCGCAGCCCCGCCCAGCGGTGGGCCAATCTCCGAACGGAGAATCGCGACGCTTGTTCCAGCCGGTCCACCGTCTCCGCCACGTCGATGTCCTCGGGCTGCACGTCGCAGGGCTCCACCGGCGTCTGGTCGGCGGGCGAGGCCAGCAGGCGGCCGGCATCGGGCTTGACGTAGAAGGACTCGGCCACGTCCGACACCATCGGCCATCCGTCCAGCCCCGCCTTGTCGGCCGGGTCCTCGAAAACAGGATCGAAGGTGATGGCCGTGCGCCGCTTCGGCACCAGCCCGACCGTGGCGACTCCGGCCAGCCTCGCCAATTCGTCGGCCCAGGCCCCGGCGGCGTTCACCACCACCGGTGCCGCGAAGCTGCCGGCGCTCGTCTCCACCGCCCACAGGCCGTCGCGGCGAGCGAGCGCTCGCACTTCGGCATCGGTCACCACCCGGCCGCCGCGCGCCTTCAGTCCGCGCAGGAAGCCGTGATGCAGGGCATGGACGTCGATGTCGCGGGCATCGGGTTCCCACACGCCGCCGGCCACATAATCCGGACGCAGGAAGGGTGCCCGGGCCAGAACCCGGTCACGGTCGTAACGCTCGACCGACGGCGTCAGGCGGCGGCCCTGTTCATATTCCGCATCCAACCGGTCGATCTCATGGTCGCGGCCGATGATCAGCACGCCGCGGGGCGTCAGCATTTCGTGTTCGGCGAATCCCGAGGGCGGGCTGGTGTAGAAATCCCAGCTCGCCACCGTCAGGGCGCGGATCGGCGCCGGGCCGTAGGTCTGGGTATAGAGCGCCGCGGACCGGCCGGTGGAGTGATAGCCCGGCTGCGATTCGCGCTCCAGCACCAGCACCCGGCCATGCTCGGCCAGCTCATAGGCCGCCGACGCACCGGCGATGCCGGCCCCGACCACCAGGAAATCGACGCTTTCCAACTGTCCCGCTCCTCAGAGTCTTATCGGCCGCCTATTGGCTGGCGGCGCTTTGTGGTGGCATGTGATCGGGCAGGGCGACCATTTCAAGGATCAGCTTCTGCCGCAGTGCGGCGACGAAGCTGTCCTTGTCCATGGCGCTTTTCACGAAGCTTCCCGGACCGCCGATCACGCTCTCCTCGAAATACTCCTCCAGCCAGGAGAATTCGTCGAGGATGGCGAGGCCGTTGACGATGATTCCGCGCTTGGTCACCCGGTCGCGGGCCTCGGCCGGCTCGATCCCGCCGTTGGAAAAGCCGTTGGAGACCAGATCGATCACCTGCCGCGGCGCCTTGCCGCCGCGGTCGAACAGCTTCGCCGCCTCCAGGATGGCGCTGCCGATGGCCGTCGAGTCGCCCTGGAAGCCGCGGGGCAGGGCGTCGATGCGGTCCGCGAAGCGCCCGGCATCCTCCGGAGTGGTCAGGGCCGTCCAGGGGATCAGCACCTTCAGGCTGTTCGGCCCCGAATAGGCGGCCAGCGTCACCCGCGTCCTGGCCGACGCCAGCGCATCCGCCACCGCCGGGTCGCGGAAGGCGGAGGCATGGCCCTGCAGTTGGAATTCCAGATCGCCGGTCGTGATGGAGGCCGACCCGTCGAGCGCCAGCACCAGCGCCACGCCCGCCTGTCCTTCCTTGGTGGGCGCGTCCGCCTGCGCAACTCCGGTCAGGGCCAGCAGAACGAATAGAAGGGTCATCACGGCACGCGGCATTCCCATCGGCACTCCATCACGCAATCGGCTGAGCGGCCGGCCCGTCACGCATTGGCAAGCGCGTGACGCACCACCTTCACCATCACCGACGGCAACGCCTGATCGCCCAGGCGGTCCACCGGCACCCAATTCCCGTCGGCCCGCTGCCAGTCCGGACCGGCCTGGGCTGCGACCACCTCAAGCTCAAGGTGAAAATGGGTGAATGTATGGCGGACCAGTCCCGGCAGCCGGCGCCAGCGCGCGGGCAGGGGCTGTTGCGCCGCGACCGCGGCCTCTCCGGGCAGTTCCGGCCCCCAGGCGGTCGACGGCACCTCCGCCATGCCCCCCAGCAGCCCTTCCTCCGCCCGGCGGCGCAGCAGGACGGCGCCGTCGGGGTTCAGCAGCCAATAGGCGACGCCGCGCCGGGTCGGCTTTTCGCCCTTGGCGGCCTTGCGCGGCAGGCTTTCGGCGATGCCGGCGGCGCGCGCCTCGCAATACTCCGCCAAGGGGCACAGCATGCATTTCGGCTTGCGCGGGGTGCAGATGGTGGCGCCCAGGTCCATCATCGCCTGGGCATAGTCGCCGGGGCGGAAATCCGGCGTCAGGGTGGCGGCCAGCCGCCGCAGGGTCGGCTTGGCGTTGGGCAGCGGCTCCTCCACCGCGAAGATGCGGGCGATCACCCGCTCGACATTGCCATCCACCACGGTGGCCTTGCGGTCGAAGGCGATGGAGGTGATGGCGGCGGCGGTATAGGCGCCGATGCCCGGCAGTTCCAGCAGAGCCGCCTCGTTGCCCGGAAATCGCCCGCCATGCCCGTCCGCCACGACGCGGGCGCATTTGTGCAGGTTGCGGGCGCGCGCGTAGTAGCCGAGCCCGGCCCAGGCCACCAGCACGTCGTCCAGCGGCGCGTCGGCCAGATCGCGCACGGTCGGCCAGCGTTCGGTGAAGCTGCGGAAATAAGGGGCGGCGGCAGGCACGGTGGTCTGCTGCAGCATGATTTCCGACAGCCAGACCCGGTAGGGATCGGCGGTCTCCCCCGGCTTGGCGCGCCATGGCAGGTCGCGGCGGTGGCGGTCGTACCAGGACAGCAGCCGCCGGGCGGCCTCGATCGAATTTGGAATCATGATGGGAAGAAATAGAGGGCCGGGAGCGTCTGGGGAAGGGAGCTGGCCATATCCACGGCCGGATGCTGGGCATCGGCCCACGCTTGCGCTAGGGTGCCGCCATCCCACATGACCCGGAACCGGTTCCCGGACCGGAGCCGCACAGGAGTGATCGCAGAGCATGAGCGGACCGCGTCGCATCGGCCAATCCGTTCCGGAGGTCGCCGGCAAGGTGCTGGGCAAGCGCGGACTTGCCTTCGGCGCGCTGATCACCGACTGGCCGTCCATCGTCGGTCACCAGCTGTCGCTGCGCACCGCCCCCGACAAGCTCAGTTTCCCCCGCGGCAAGCGCGAGGAGGCGACGCTTCACATCCGCGCCATGGGCGCCATCGCGCTGGAGCTGCAGCATTTGGAACCGCAGATCATCGAGCGCATCAACAGCTTCTTCGGCTATCGCGCCGTGGCGAAGATCAAGCTGATCCACGCAGCGCTGCCGTCCACCCCCTCGCCGGTGGTGCGCCCCCGCGCCCTGACGATGGACGAGGAGATCGGCATCACCACCACCACCGCCGCGATCGAGGACGAGGAACTGCGCGCCACCCTGGAACGCTTCGGCCGTTCGCTGATGGGCCGGCCGAAACGCGCCGCGCGATAGCCGGCTTGCTGGACGCATCGGTACGTCATTGTCTATACGTCAACATCTGGTAGGAACGAGGGCAAAGTGAACCGCAAAATTTTGGGAATCGCCGGTCTTCTGGCCATCGGCTTCACCGCCGCGTTCGGCACCGCCATGACCGCGGCGTCCACGGCCGCACAGGCCGCGGCCACCCTGCCGCCGGTCTCGGAGATGATGGCCGAGCGCGTGTTGGGCGACCCGAAGGCGCCGGTGACGATCCTGGACTATTCGTCGATGACCTGCTCGCACTGCGCCAATTTCCACGTCAACGTGCTGCCGAAGATCAAGGAAGCCTATATCGACACCGGCAAGGCCAAGCTGGTCTTCCGCGACTTCCCCTTCGATCAGGCCGCGCTCAGCGCCGCCATGCTGGCCCACTGCGCCCCGCCCGAGCGGTATTTCCCGCTGACCGACGTCCTGTTCAAGAGCCAGCCGAACTGGAGCCGCTCCTCCGACCCGGGCAAGGCGCTGGCGCAGTACGGCAAGCTGGCCGGCATGACCCAGGAGACCATCGACGCCTGCCTCGCCAACAAGGAACTGGCCGACGCCATCCTGAACACCCGTCTGACCGGCCAGAACCAGTTCAAGATCGAGGCAACCCCCACCTTCATCCTCAACGACGGCAAGGCCCGCATCGAAGGCGCCCAGTCATTCGAGGAGTTCTCGAAGGAAATCGACAAGCTGTTGAAGTAAGGCTGTCGGGGTTCGAAGCCATATTGCCCCCTCCCTAACCCTCCCCCGCCTTTGGCGGTGGAGGGGACTGCCGCCGCTTCGCATAAGGCACCCTCTCCCGCGAAGCTCTCGCACAAAGCTCTGCTTTGTGCTGACGCGACAGGCGGACCTTTGGTCCGCTGAGAGCGGGGGAGGGTCGGGGAGGGGGCAACCGCCATCCACACCCCGCACCCCCTCAAAGCCCAGTACACCGAAGGTTCTTCCCCAGTGCAGTTCACGCGTCTCCGCCTGTCGGGTTTCAAGTCTTTCGTCGATGCCACGGAACTGGTCATCGAACCCGGCATGACCGGGATCGTCGGCCCCAACGGCTGCGGCAAGTCCAATCTGGTGGAGGCGCTGCGCTGGGTGATGGGCGAGACGTCGGCCAAGCGCATGCGCGGTGGCGACATGGACGACGTCATCTTCGGCGGCACCTCCAGCCGGCCGGCCCGGAATCTGGGCGAGGTGACGCTGGCGGTGGACAACCGGTCGCGCACCGCGCCCGCCGGCTTCAACGAGCATGACGAGCTGGAGATCACCCGGCGGATCGAGCGCGGCTCCGGTTCCGACTACCGCATCAACGGCAAGCTGGTGCGGGCGCGCGATGTCCAGCTGCTGTTCGCCGACAACGCCTCGGGTGCCGCGTCGCCGGCCCTGGTCAGCCAGGGCAAGGTCGCGCAGATCATCTCCGCCAAGCCGCAGGACCGCCGCGCCCTGCTGGAGGAGGCCGCCGGCATCACCGGCCTGCATTCCCGCCGGCACGAGGCCGAACTGCGGCTGAAGGCGGCGGAAGGCAACCTGACCCGTCTCGACGACGTGATCGGGGCGATGGACACCCAGCTGCAAAGCCTGAAGAAGCAGGCGCGGCAGGCATCCCGCTACCGCAACCTGTCCGACCAGATCCGCAAGGCGGAAGCCGTGCTGTGGCACCTGCGCTGGATCGCCGCCCAGGAGGAGCGCGCCCGCGCCCATGCCGCCTTCGCCGCAGCCGAGGCCGCGGTGCGCGACCGCATGCTCTCCGTCAACCAGCTGACCGCCCGCCGGACGGAAGCCGCCGCCGGCCTGCCGGAGAAACGACAGGACGAGGCGCGCGCGGCATCCGCCCTGCAACGGCTGGTGATCGCCCGCGAACAGCTGGACGCCGAGGAAAAGCGCGTCGCCGACCATCAGCGCGCCTTGGAGGCCCGGTTGCGCCAGATCGCCGGCGATCTCGGCCGTGAGGAGGCTCTGGCCGCGGATGCCGGGGAGGCGCTGGCCCGGCTGATGGCCGAACGCGACCGCCTGATCGCCGCACAATCCGACGAGGAGATGTTGGAGGAAGCCGCGGCGGAAGCTCTGGCCGAGGCGCGCGAGCAGGTCGATGCCCTCGACCGCGAACTGTCCCGCCTGACCGAATCGGTCGCCACCGACGAGGCCCGCCGCGCCGCCACGCAGCGTCAGGCCGCCGAGTTGGAAACCCGCGCCGCCGGACTCGCCAAGCGGCTGGCCGAGCAGCAGGCCCAGCGGGCCGCCTTGGAGGTGGAGATCGCCGCCCGCGCCGACCTGTCGGACGCCGAACTGGCGGTGGAACTCGCCGAACAGCGGCTGGAGCAGGCCCGCGAAGCCGCCGAGGCTGCTGAACAGGCGAAGGCAGAGGCCGAACCGGCCCAATCCCGCGCCCGTGAGGCACTGTCCGCCGCCGAGTCCGCTTTTGCCAAGCTGCGTGCCGAGGAACGCGCGCTGGCCGAATTGCTGGAGGCCGGAGCCGGCGGGCCCTTCCCGCCGCTGGTCGATGCGGTGGCGGTGTCGCCCGGCTATGAGGGGGCACTGGCCGCCGCGCTCGGCGATGCGCTGACCGCTCCGCTGGACGAGGAAGCGCCGGTGCATTGGCGCACGCTGCCGGCCTATGATTCGGTGGCGCCGCTGCCGGATGGGGTGGAGCCGCTGTCGAGCCGTGTGGAGGGGCCGCGGGCCGCCGCCCGCGCCCTTGCCCATGTCGGAGTGGTCGACGATGCCGCCGTTGCCGGGGGCTTGGCCGCGACGCTGGCGCCGGGTCAGGTGCTGGTCAGCCGTGACGGCGGCGCGTGGCGCTGGGACGGTCTGACCGTTCAGGCCGGCGCGCCGACCGCCGCGGCCGTTCGCCTGAAACAGCGCAACCGGTTGGCCGAACTGCGCGGCGAACTGGAACTTGCCGAGGAACGGGTCGAACTGGCGCGCGAGACTCTGGACGCCGCGAAACTGGCGGTCGAAGAGGCGGCTCGGGCCGACCGCCTTGCCCGCGATGCCGTCCGCGAAGGCTTCGCCGCGCTGAATGTCGCCCGCGACCGCCACGCCAAGCTGGCGCGCGAGGCCGATGCCGCATCCTCGCGCCTTGCGGCATTGGTTGAGGCCGTCGAGCGGCTCTCCGCCGACGAGCGCGAGGCTGCCGCCCGCCGCGACGAAGCGCTGGAATTGCTGGAGTCGCTGCCGGATCCGCGCGAGGGGCGTGAGCGGGTGAACGACCAGCGCGCCGCACTGGCCGAACGCCGCGCCGTGCTGGCCGAGCGGCAGAATGCGGTCGACCGCCTGACGCGCGAGGCGCAGGCCCGACGCCAGCGCTTGGACGCCATTCAGGCCGAAACCACGTCGTGGGACACCCGCTCCGCCGGGGCCGGGGGACGGGTGGCGGAGTTGCGCCAGCGCGCGGAGGAGGCCGAAGGCGAACTCGCACAGTTGTCCGAACGACCGGCGGCGATCGCAGCGGAACGCCTGGATTTGCTCGACCGCGTCACCATGGCGGAGCGCGAGCGCAAGCGCGCCGCCGATTGGTTGGCCGAGGCCGAGTCCCGGCTGGCGGAGACCGAACAGGCGCTGCACGATGCCGAGGAGGCACTGGCCGATGGCCGCGAGGCGCGCGCCCGTGCCGAAGCCGCGGTGTCCGCCGCTCTCCAGCAGGAACGCACCCTGACGGAGCGCATCGCCGAACGGTTGGACTGCCGGCCGGAGGACACCCGCGCCGCCGCCGACCTCGACCCCGCCGAACCGATGCCCGATGCGGCGGCGGTGGAAGCCCGGCTCGACAAGCTGACGCGCGAACGCGAGAACATGGGGCCGGTCAATCTGCGCGCGGAGATCGAAGCGGAGGAACTGGAAACCCAGATCGCCGGACTGCATGGCGAGCGCGAGGACCTGACCGCCGCCATCGCCCGCCTGCGCCAGGGCATTTCCAGCCTGAACCGCGAGGCCCGTGAACGGCTGGTCGCCAGCTTCGACGTGGTGAACCGCGACTTCCAGGAGCTGTTCACCCGCCTGTTCGGCGGCGGCAAGGCTTATCTGGAACTGGTCAATGCCGAGGACCCGCTGAACGCCGGCCTGGAGATCTACGCCAGCCCGCCGGGCAAGAAGCTGCAGGTGCTCTCGCTGCTGTCGGGCGGGGAGCAGGCCTTGACCGCGCTGTCGCTGCTGTTCGCCGTCTTCCGGTCGAATCCGGCGCCGATCTGCGTTCTGGACGAGGTCGACGCCCCGCTGGACGAGGCGAATGTCGGGCGCTTCTGCGATCTGGTGGAGGACATCGCGCGGCAGGGCGACACCCGCTTCCTCATCATCACCCACCACCGCCTGACCATGGCGCGCGTCGACCGTCTGTTCGGCGTGACCATGGTGGAGCGAGGGGTGTCGCAACTGGTGAGTGTGGATCTGAGCCGGGCGGAGGAATTGCGGGGGGTGGCTTGAGGGATGCGAGGTGCTGTTGCCCCCTCCCTAACCCTCCCCCGCCAACGCGGGAGAGGGGACTGCCGCCGCTCCTTTGCATCACTTCTGCAAGCCTCCTGCCCCCTCTCCCGCGATCGGACCGGCCTTCGGCCGGCCGAGGGCGGGGGAGGGATGGGGAGGGGGCATCCGGTAGCCAGCACTCCCCCAAACCCTCATCCCCCCCGCTTCCACACCGTCGTCTCGATGTACCGGCTCGCCAGGAACCGGTAGGTCTGCTTCTGCAGCGCCTCCACTTTCGGCGAGCGTTCCATCGTGACCTCGTCCCAGCCCTGCAGCAGTTCCTCCCATTCCAGCAGCTTGGCGCGCAGGTCGTCGCGAATCTTGCGGATGAACTGGATGGTAGGGTGGAAGTTGCGCAACGCGCCGACGATGTCGCCGGTCTGGGCGTCGGCCTGGTCGAAGATCAGATCGTATTCGCGCAAGGGCTTGCGGATCAGCCCCTGCATCCGGTTCAGCTCGCTGCAGAAGGTGCGATCGGTGCGGTAGATGGTGGCGAGCTTCGCCATCGCTTGGTCGATGCGGCGGATGTGCTTGAAGCGGTCGCGCAGGGCCTCGATGTAGGACAACTCCTGCGCCAAATCGTCGATGCGGTCGGTCAGGTATTGTTCGGCATTGTTGGTCAGCTTCAGCCGCTCCGCGATCTTGGCGAAGGCCGCCTTCATTTTCTCGTGTGTCTGCGGATCATCCAACAACTGTTCCAGTTCCGACTGGTCGGAAACGATGATCTCGTTGCCGGTGAAGGACGAGACGATCTGCATGGTCAGTCGGCCCTTGGCGATGATGCGGTGCTTGTCCTCCACCGACCAGGACGCGCGGCCGTCCAGCAACTCGCCCGGGATTTCCTCGCCGGGGCGGATCTGCTTCACGAAGGCCAGTCCCTGTTCGATGATTTCCAGCAGGCGGGCGTCGTGCGTGCCCTCCTCGATCTGGAAGGATTCCATCAGGGTGGGGAAGGCCAGCGCCGCCTTCAGGTCGCCAAGCAGGATGTTCAGCACCGGTTCCTTGCTGTTCGGCTCCTGGCAGAAGAAGGCGCCGGGCAGGCTGAACACCTTGTGCTGGAAGTCGAAATGCGTGTCCCGCATCGGCTGGACCAGCACATTCTCCTGCGCAGCCTTTTCGGCGACCGCAGCGTCCGGGGCGGCATCCGCGGCCGGGGCGGTCTCCGGAGAGGGGGTGGTCTCGTCGCTGCTGGAGGTGTCGGTCATGGGCGGGGGCGGTACTCGGCAGTATGAAGGGGCGGGGGAGGGGGGAAGACTGCGGATTGCTTCCCCAGCCTACAGCAGATCGCGCAGACGGAACCACATCATTGCGAGGACCAGCGCCGGGGTGCGGAACCGCCGACCGCCGGGGAAGGGCGTGTGGGGAATGCGGGCGAACACGTCGAAGCGCCCGGCGTTGCCGCCGACCGCCTCCGCCATCACCCGCCCGGCCATGCCGGCCAGCGCCACGCCATGCCCGGAATAGCCGTGGGCGTAGAGCGTGGTGGGCGACAGCCGGCCCAGATGCGGCATGCGGTTCATGGTGATGGCGACCCGCCCGCCCCAGAAGTAATCGATGCGGGCGTCCTTCAACTCCGGATAGATCGCCAGCATCTTCAGCCGCATCGCCTGCTTCAGCCCCGGCGCGTCCACCCCGGAATAGCTGACGCCGCCGCCGAACAGCAGCCGGTGGTCGGCGGACCGCCGGAAATAGTTCAGCGAGAACTTCATGTCCGATACCGCGATGTTCGTCGGCAATAGAGCGAGCGCTCGCTCCTCGCCCAGCGGTTCGGTGGCGATCATGTAGGTCGCGACCGGCATGATGGTGCGGTCCAGCGTCGGCACCAGTCCGCCGAGATAGGCATTGCCGGCCAGGATCAGGTGCTTCGCCGTCACCCGCCCGCGTCCGGTACTCACCCAGGGCTTGGACCCGCTGTCCATGGCGATGGCGCGGCTGTTCTCAAAGATGCGCACCCCGGCGGTATCGGCGGCACGGGCGAGGCCGAGCGCGTAGTTCAGCGGGTGCAGATGGCCGCTGCCCTCGTCCAGCAACCCGCCGATATAGGCTTCGCTGCCGACATGTTCGCGGATGCCGGCGCCGTCCAGCCTCCGCACCCGGTCATAGCCGTAGCCGTCGCGCATCTCGCGCTCCAGCGCGGCCACGTCCTGCATGTGGCGGGGCTTCAGCGCGGCATAGGCGAAGCCCCAGGTCAGGTCGCAAGCGATGGCGTGGCGCTCCACCCGCTGGGCCAGCTGGGCCTTCGCCTCCTCCCCGAACTCCCACAGGCGGCGGGCATCCTCCTTGCCGACCCAGCTTTCGATGGTCGCCATCGGCTTGTTGTAGCCGGTGATGATCTGCCCGCCGTTGCGGCCCGAAGCGCCCCAGCCGCAGCGCTCCGCCTCCAGCAGCACCACGTCGAAGCCGCGTTCAGCCAGTTCCAGCGCCGCGGTCAGGCCGGTATAGCCGCCGCCGACGATGCAGACGTCGCAGGCGACCTCTCCTTCCAGGATCGGGCGGTCGGCTCGGGGAGCGGCGGAGGCCGCGTACCAGCTGTTCAGGTATGAGGCTTTTGGCATGGCGGCAGTTAAGTCCCAGCCGATGGGGGAGGTCAACGGAAAGGCGGATGTTTCACCGAACGGTCATGCTGAACCCTCTGGCGCGGCCCGCCGGAACGGCGTCATAGTGTCGCTGTCGTCCACAGCACGGAGGGGGCTGCCCATCGCCCGGAGCGGTCCGCCATACCCATGGGTTTTATGGAAGACTTCATCAAGAAGAACCGCATTACCGAAGTCGAATGCCTGGTGCCCGACATGTCGGGCATCGCGCGGGGAAAGATCGTTCCCGCCGAGAAGTTCCTCCGCATCCTGCGCGACCGCGGCCTGCGCCTGCCAGAGGCGATCTTCGTCCAGACCGTGACCGGTGAATTTCCCGACGACGAGGACATCACGTCGGACGAGAATTCCGACATCTACATGATCCCGGACGAACGCACGATCCGCTTCGTCCCCTGGTACAACGAGCCGACGGCGCAGGTGATCACCGATTGCGTCTATGCCGACGGCCGCCCGGTCGACGTCTCGCCCCGCCATGTTCTGAAGCGCGTCCTGGCGCTGTACGAGGAACGCGGCTGGAAGCCGATGGTGGCGCCGGAACTGGAGTTCTTCCTGGTTCAGGTCAACAAGGATCCCGATTATCCGCTGGTGCCGCCGGTGGGTCGCAACGGCCGGATGGAAAGCGGCCGGCAGGCCTTCGGCATCGACGCCGTCAACGAATTCGATCCGATCTTCGAGGCGGTCTACGATTTCTGCGAAAAGCAGGACATCGACATCGACACGCTGACCCACGAGGCCGGCGCCGCCCAGATCGAGATCAACTTCAACCACGGCGACGCTCTGGAACTGGCCGACCAGGCTTTCCTTTTCAAGCGCACGGCGCGCGAGGCGGCGATCCGCCACCAGATCTATGCCACCTTCATGGCCAAGCCGATGCAGGGCGAACCCGGCAGCGCCATGCACATCCACCAATCGGTGGTGGACGCCGACAGCGGCCGCAACCTGTTCTCCAACCCCGATGGCACCGACAGCGACCTGTTCATGTCGCATGTCGCCGGGCTGCAGAAATACCTGCCCTATGTGATGCCGCTGCTGGCGCCCAACGTCAACAGCTACCGCCGGCTGGTCCCGAACTCCGATGCGCCGATCAACGTGCATTGGGGCCGCGACAACCGCACCACCGGCCTGCGCGTGCCGGTGTCGCAGCCCGACGCCCGCCGGGTGGAGAACCGGGTGGCCGGCGCCGACGCCAACCCCTATCTCGCCATCGCCGCGTCGCTCGCCTGCGGCTATATCGGGATGACCCAGGGGCTGGAGCCGAACGACCCGATCAAGGGGTCCGCCTATCGCCTCGCCTTCACCCTGCCGCGCCACCAGTCGGAGGCGCTGACCAAGTTCAACGCCTGCAAGCCGTTGAAGGAAATCCTCGGCGAACGCTTCATCGACGCCGTCACCTGCGTGAAGGAGGCGGAGTACGAGGCCTACAACCGCGTCATCAGCTCGTGGGAACGCGAGAACCTGCTGCTGAACGTCTGATCCGAACCTATCGGTAGACAACAGGGGCGGCCGGCGGGGTTCCCGCGGGCCGCCCCTCTACGTATCCGGAACCCGTTTCCTGCGCATCTCCGCGCTGGCCAAGGCCGACCGCCGTCTGCCGCTTCGCGCCGGCCAATTCTCCTTTCGTGAGCTCATCCACCCGGATTTTCCCGACATCCGGCGGAACGCTCCACCCTGCGGGCGCATCCCGGCCCATCCCGGCCCAAGTCTTAACCCGGCGGGGAGGCATTCCCACCCCGTCCAGGCGCCTGGGGCCGCGGCTTTCCACGTCCGCGCTGCCCGGTCGTGGGCAGAAAGCAGAAAAACGCGAGGTTGCCGATATCTCGATTATGGGCGGCCGCACACGAAATCGAAGACTTTCAAAATAAAACAGTGATGTATTTTTCAACCATACCGTCGGGCTGAAAAAGGAAGTGCCGGCGCCACCCGGCAATGCCGCAGTGGCCAATTTGTTATCTCCTTTGAAAACAGTCAAGCTTTTCGACCGCATCTGCCGTGGGCATTGCGCGCCGCGTCGCCGTGGTGTGCGCCCTCTTTGCTCTGCCGGCTTGTCGAGCCGGCGGAAACGCACCGTCTCGACGCAACCGATGGATGGCCAAGTATGAGCATGCAGCCCGCGATCACATCCCTTCCAACAGGTGTCCATCGAGCCGGGCGGATCCAGCGCGTCGTCGTTCTCGCGCTGCTGTTCGTCGTGCTGACCACCGGCCTGCTCGGGCTGGCGCTTCACCGTGGCGGCCATGCCAGCAACCTGACCGACATCCAGAATCTGTTCGTGCTGGAAAATCCGGATCTGGTTCCGGTCGATTCGTGGGATCCGATGATCGCGGCGCTGAACTGGCTGCACGACCGCCCCGGCGAAAACGTCTATGAAGGCGTGTTCTTCCAGCAGCACATCAAGTTCCAGTATCCCGTGACATCGCTTCTGCCGTTGGAGGCGATGCAGGCGTTCGGCATCCTGAACCTCGCGGCGTTCGAACGCATCAACCTGATGTTCGTTCTGGCGACGGCGGCCGGCATGGCGATCCTGATGCTGGAGATGGCGGCATGGCTGCGCTTGCCTGGACTGCGCCCAGACCAACGGGACGACCGGCTGACCCAGGTGCTGCTGGGCGGGTTCGGCTTCGCCGCAACCCTGTGCTTCTATCCGGTGCTGAAGGCTTTTTCGCTGGGGCAGGTGCAGGTCTGGCTGAATGCCGCCTTCGTCTTCGCCTGCATCGCCCTGCTGCGCGACCGCCGGGCGTTGTGCGGCGCGCTGCTCGGCGCATCGACGCTGATGAAGCCGCAGATGTCGCTGTTCCTGGCTTGGGCGGTCCTGCGGGGGGACTGGCGCATGGCGGCCGGCTGGGCGGCTGTGGTGGTCCCCGGCGTGGCGGTGGCGACCCTGCTCTACGGCTTCGCGCCGATGATCGATTACCTCGACGTGCTGCTGTTCATCGGCCGCCATGGCGAGAGCTATCACGTCAACCAGACCGTCAACGGGCTGGTCAACCGCCTGCTGCACAACGGCAACAATCTGGATTGGTCGGCGGAGGCCTTCGCCCCCTACCACCCCGTGGTGCACATCGCGACCCAGCTTTCCGGCATCGCCTTCTTCGCCTTCGGCCTGCTGTGGCGCCGCCGCGACCGCGGCGCGGACCGGATCGTCGCCTTCGCCATCGCCGGCCTCTGCTTCACCACCGGGTCTCCGGTCGCCTGGGTGCATCATTACGGCATCCTTCTGCCGGCCTTCGCGCTGGCCTTCCTCATCCTGCTGGCGCCCGGCGTGAGGCGTCCTGCGGGTGCCTTCGCGCTGCTGGCGACCGCCTATTTCCTGGCCGGCAACCTGCTGTTCTGGCCGGTCAATGCGCTTGCGGCGACGCCGCTGAACATCCTGCAGTCCTACCTGTTCTTCGCCACGCTGATGCTGCTCGGCCTCGTGTGCGTGCTGACCGGCCGGCATGACCGTACCGCAACGTCCGGGCCGGGCCGGGGCGAGGCGGCCGAAGGAGGTGCCGCAGTTGCCGGTGCCTCCGCTCCCGCTCCCAACGTCGCGGCTTTGACCCCGGCTGCCGAAGCCGAGCGGCCGGCATCACCGGTCGCCGTGGAGCCCCCGCTGTTCGTCGACCTCGACGGCACGCTGCTGCGGACCGACCTGCTCTACGAATCGCTGTTCGGGTTGATCAAGGCGCGGCCCTGGACCGCGCTGCTGGTACCGGTCTGGCTGGCCGGGGGCAAGGCGCGGCTGAAGGCGGAGCTGGCCCGGCGGGTGGACATCGATCCGGCCGGTCTGGTCTATAACCAAGCCGTTCTGGAGCGGCTGCAGGCGGAGCGCGAACGCGGTCGCCGGCTGGTGCTGGCCACTGCCGCACACCACCGCTACGCCGATGCCATCGCCCGCCATCTGGGCCTGTTCGATCAGGTCCTCGCCAGCAGCGACGGCATCAACCTGAAGAGCGAGCGCAAACTGGCGGCGATCCGGGCTCAGGTGCCGTCCGGCGTCTTCGACTACATCGGCAATGACGAGGCCGACTATGCCGTCTGGCGCGCGGCCCGCCGCGGCATCGCGGTGGACGCGTCCGCCGCCGTGGTGCGCCACGCCGCGACCCTGTGCCCGATCGAGACCATCGCAACCCCGCGCCGGCCGCGCCTGCTGCTGATCCTGCGGGCGCTGCGCCTGCACCAGTGGCTGAAGAACCTTCTGGTCTTCGTGCCCCTGCTGGCCGGCCAGAAGCTGGGCGAGATCGGGCCGGCTCTGCAAGCGGTGGCGGCCTTCCTGGCCTTCGGGCTGTGCGCGTCGAGCATCTATGTGCTGAACGACCTGCTCGACCTGCCGGCCGACCGGCGCCACCCGCGCAAGTGCCGGCGGCCCTTCGCCGCGGGTGACCTGCCGCTCGACCTCGGCCTGTCGCTGATCCCCGGCCTCCTGCTGGCGAGCGTCGTCCTGTCGGTGCTGACCCTGCCGCCGCTGTTCCTGGCGGCGCTGGCGACCTATGCCGCCTCGTCGCTGTTCTACAACCTGTTCGCCAAGAACCGGGTGATCTGGGACGTGATGCTGCTGGCCGGGCTGTATTCGCTGCGCGTGCTTGGTGGCGCCACGGCGACGGCCATCGTCCCGTCCTTCTGGCTGCTGGCCTTTTCCATGTTCCTCTTCCTCAGCCTCGCGATGGTGAAGCGCTATTCGGAGATGGACAGCATGCTGAAGCTCGGGCTGGGGCAGGCGGAGGGGCGCGGCTACCTGACCGCCGACATGCCGGTCCTGCAATCCATCGGCGTTTCCGCCGGCTTCCTCTCGGTGCTGGTGATGGCGCTCTACATCAACAGTCCGGAGGTCGGACGCATCTATGATCAGCCGCAGGCGCTGTGGATCATCTGCCCGCTTCTGCTTTTCTGGATCGGGCGGGTGTGGCTGCAGACCCACCGCGGGCTGATGCACGACGACCCGGTGGTGTTTGCCGCCCGCGACAAGTGGAGCCTCGCCATCGGTCTGGTCTGCGCCGTCGTGCTCGTCTTCGGCCGGACCTGAAACAGCCGGTCCCCTGTCTTCCGCAATCCTGCCGGAGTTCCCATGCCCATCGCTGTCGTCGGATTGATCCTGCTGAGCGTTACGCTGTCCGCCATCGCTCAGATTTCCCTGAAGATCGGCATGTCCAGCCCGGCGGTGTCGACCGCCCTGGCGCAGGGGGAAGCCGGGCGGATCGCCCTGTCGGTCGTCGCCACGCCGCATGTCCTGACCGGCCTCGCCTGCTATGGGCTGGGCATGGTGGTGTGGCTGGCCGTTCTGGCGAAGGTCGAGGTCACCATGGCCTATCCCTTCGTCGGTCTGGGCTTCCTGGTCACGCTGGCGCTCGGCGTCCTGCTGCTGGGCGAAAGCATGAGCCTGACCCGCGTGATCGGCACGCTGCTGGTCGTGCTGGGCGTGGTGCTGACGGCGCAAAGCTGAGGGAGGTGGCGGGGAGGCGGCGGGCTCCATCCGCACCCGTCGAATTGCATGCCATTGTCCGGAAACGCCTTGTGTCGTCTCGTCTTTCAGTTCGGAAACAAACCGCGACAATTGTGGCATTGACCCGAAAGTTGCGAGGGATATAACTGACCGCATAGTCGCGAGCGAAAATACTGGCGTATGCAATTTCAGCGTGGGCGACCCGGTTGCCGGCCGTCAGGCCATCAAACGGGGAGAGGCTTTGCCTTGCCGGCCGCGATACCTGCAACATGGGCTTTTCGGCCCTTGGGCAGCGCGGCCGGCCGCCACCTTCCTTTCGGCATGCCCCAACTCCGCAGGCGTCAGTCGCAGGCACCTGAAAACTCGACCCAAACCGTTGACAACATACCCGGGCCTGGGTGCAATAGCGCCCGCGAGCCGGGTGTGCCGTTGGGATGTGGCGGCGCCCGCAACACAGACGAACAGGTCGGGGCAAACCATGAAGAAATTCGCTCTCAGCCTCATCGGCGCGGTCGCGGCGATTGCCATCGCCGGCCCGGCGATGGCCCAGGCCAAGAAGCCGGTCAACATCTACATCTGGAACGACTATCTGGGTGAGACGACCCTCGCCGACTTTACCAAGGCCACGGGCGCTGAGACGAAGGTCGACCTGTACGACAGCCTGGAACTGCTGGAGCAGAAGGTGCTGGTCGGCAAGTCCGGCTACGACGTGATCGTGCCGACCGCGGAGCCGACCCTGTCGCGCCTGATCCAGGCGAAGGTCGTGGGGCCGCTCGACAAGTCGAAGATCCCCAACTACAAGAACATCGACCCCAAGGTCCTGAAGCTGCTGGAGAATTCCGATCCCGGCAACAAGTTCGCCGTGCCCTATCTCGGCGGGACCGTCGGCATCGCCATCATCCCGGAAAAGATCAAGGCCGTCGCCCCCGACGTTGCGCTGGACAGCTGGGACCTGATCTTCAAGCCGGAAGTGGCAAAGAAGGTTTCGGCCTGCGGCATCACCGTGATGGATTCGGCCATCGACGTCATCCCGTCGGTGCTGAACTATCTCGGCCTGGATCCGAACTCCGAAAAGAAGGAGGATCTGGAGAAGGTCGAAAAGACGCTGATGGCGGTCCGCCCCTACATCAAGCGCTTCGTGACGGGTGAGAACATCAACATCCTCGCCGGCGGCGATGCCTGCGTCGTGATGGCCTACAACGGCGACGCCATTCAGGGTGCCGCCCGCGCCGCCGAGGCCAAGAGCGCCAAGGTGGAATACATCACGCCGAAGGAAGGCGTGCAGGTCTGGTGGGACACGCTGGCGGTTCCGGCCGATGCGCCGAACAAGGACGGTGCGCACGAGTTCATCAACTTTGCGCTCGATCCGGCCAACATGGCGAACATCTCCAACAAGGTCAGCTACGCCAACGCGGTGCCTGGGTCGCTGGCGACGGTCGCCGACGACATCAAGTCGAACCCCGGCATCTTCCTGCCGGCCGACAGCAATCTGAAGCTGTTTTCGCTGAAGCAGATCAAGCAGGCCACCGACCGCGCCCGCACCCGCGTGTGGACCAAGGTCAAGACCGGCAAGTAAGCCGCCCCCCTGAGGCGCCGTTTCGTGGCGCCGGCCCGCCCCGGCCGATCCCCAGCGATGGGGAACTGCCGGGGCGTTGTCATGAAAGAGGATACCGGATGGCCGGTCAGCCGATTCGCAAGCCCACCCGCCTGGAACCGTGGCAGGACGCGGGCCAGACGCCTTATGTCCGCATCGAAAAGGTGACAAAGACGTTCGGCGACTTCGTCGCGGTGGACGAGGTCAGCCTGTCGATCTACCGAAACGAGTTCTTCGCCCTGCTCGGCGGCTCGGGCTCCGGCAAGACGACGCTGCTGCGCATGCTGGCGGGGTTCGAGCAGCCGACCGAGGGCAAGATCTTCATCGACGGCGTCGATATGGCCGGCATCCCGCCCTATGAGCGGCCGGTCAACATGATGTTCCAGTCCTACGCCCTGTTCCCCCACATGACGGTGGAGCAGAACGTCGCCTTCGGCCTGAAACAGGACGGGGTGGCGAAGGCGGAGATCCGCGACCGGGTGGAGGAGATGCTGGGCATGGTCCAGCTGTCGGCCTTCGGCAAGCGCCGCCCGCACCAGCTGTCCGGCGGCCAGCGCCAGCGCGTCGCGCTCGCCCGTTCGCTGGTCAAGCGGCCGAAGCTGCTTCTGCTGGACGAGCCGCTGGGGGCGCTCGACAAGAAGCTGCGCGAGCGCACGCAGTTCGAGCTGGTCAACATCCAGGAAAAGCTGGGCGTCACCTTCATCGTCGTGACCCACGACCAGGAAGAGGCGATGACCATGTCCTCGCGCATCGCCGTGATGAACCATGGCGTCATCGCGCAGGTGGGCACGCCGACCGAAATCTATGAATACCCGCACAACCGCTTCGTGGCGGAGTTCATCGGCTCGATCAACATGTTCGACGGTCGCGTCGTGGAGACCGACGGCGATCAGGTGATCGTCGCGTCGGAGGAGGCCGGCTGCGAGCTGCTGATCGCCCACGCCACCCCGGCGCCGGCCGGCTCCCCGGTCTCCGTCGCCATCCGGCCGGAGAAGATCGCGCTGTCGAAGGAGCCGGGCCCCGACGGCGACGGCCGCAACCGCACCACCGGAATCGTGCGGGAGATCGCCTATCTCGGCGACGTGTCGATCTATCTGGTGCAATTGCCGACCGGCAAGACGGTGCGCGTCACCGCCCCCAACGTCACCCGCCGCACCGAAATGCCGATCACCTGGGAGGACGAGGTGACCCTGACCTGGCGTCCCTTCGCCGGCGTGGTGCTGACCCAATGAGGACGGTCGTCGCCATCCTCGTTTCTGGCCTCAGCCGGATCGGGCTGTGGGGGCGCGGCGTGGTCGTCGCCGTCCCCTATCTGTGGCTGCTGCTGTTCTTCATGGTGCCCTTCCTGATCGTCTTCGGCATCAGCTTCTCCGAATCGATCATCGCCCAGCCGCCCTATTCGTCGCTGGTGGAATGGCTGACCGACGAGGATGCCGGCACCTCGAAGCTGCAGGTCCTGCTGAACATCAGCAATTACTTCCGGCTGGGCGGGGACGATCTCTACATCCTCGCCTACCTGAACTCGCTGAGGATCGCGGCGGTCACCACGCTGCTGTGCCTGGCGATCGGCTATCCCATGGCCTACGCCATCGCCAAGGCCGAGCCGTCGCGGCGCGGGCCGCTGATGATGCTGGTGATCCTGCCCTTCTGGACCAGCTTCCTGATCCGCATCTATGCCTGGATCGGCATCCTCAAGGGCAACGGCGTCATCAGCAATTTGCTGGAATGGACGGGCATCACCAGCGGTCCGGTGGAAATCCTCTATTCCGACTGGGCGGTCTATATCGGCATGACCTACTGCTATCTGCCCTTCATGGTGCTGCCGCTCTATTCGACGCTTGAGAAGATGGACCCCAGCCTGCTGGAGGCGGCGGCCGACCTCGGCTCGCGGCCTTTCAGATCCTTCCTGTCGATTACGCTGCCGCTGTCGCTGCCGGGTATCATCGCCGGTTCGCTGCTGGTCTTCATCCCGGCGGTGGGCGAGTTCGTGACTCCGGAACTGCTGGGCGGTCCCGACACGCTGATGATCGGCCGCGTGCTGTGGAACGAGTTCTTCGCCAACCGCGACTGGCCGGTCGCGTCGGCCGTCGCCATCGCGCTTCTGCTGGTCCTGGTGGTGCCGATCATGATCTTCCAGCATGTGCAGGGCAAACAGGCGGAGGCCGGCCGATGAAACGGATCGGGTTCCTGTCCTGGGCGCTGTGGTTCGGCTATGCCTTCCTCTACGTCCCCATCGCGTTGCTGATCGTCTACAGCTTCAACGAGTCGCGGCTGGTGACGGTGTGGAGCGGCTTCTCGACCAAATGGTATGCGGAACTGATCCACAACGACACCCTGCTGGACGCGGCCCTGCTGTCCTTCCAGGTGGCGGCGGTGTCGGCGACGCTGTCGGTGCTGCTGGGTACCTGCGCCGGGCTGGCGCTGGTCCGGTTCGGGCGGTTCCGCGGCCGGACGCTGTTCGGCGGCATGATCACCGCCCCGCTGGTCATGCCGGAGGTCATCACCGGCCTGTCGCTTCTGCTGCTGTTCGTGGCGATGGAGCAGTGGCTGGGCTGGCCCGACGGGCGCGGCATCACCACCATCACCATCGCCCACACCACCTTCACCATGTCCTACGTCGCGGTGGTCATCCAGTCGCGGCTTGCCGGCATGGACGGCAGCCTGGAAGAGGCGGCGATGGATCTGGGCGCCCGCCCGGCCAAGGTGTTCTTCGTCATCACCCTGCCGCTGATCGCCCCGGCGCTGGTCGCCGGGTGGCTGCTGGCCTTCACCCTGTCGCTGGACGACGTGGTGGTGGCGAGCTTCGTTTCCGGTCCCGGCTCGACGACGCTGCCGATGGTGATCTTCTCCAGCGTGAAGTTCGGCATCAGCCCGCAGATCAACGCGCTGGCCACCCTGATGGTGCTGGTGGTGGCGACCGGCATCTTCGTCGCCAGCATCGTCATGGCCCGCCAGGAGCGTCAGCGCAAACGCGACGAGCAGATGGCGATCCAGAACGGCTGAGCCTCGAGGATTGAGGTTAGCGCGGTCCGGCCGGAAGCATTTGCCGGCCGGTCCGCAGTCGTTTTCACCAGCCTACCCATCCGCGCTCGGCAGACCCGTGCCGCTACGGATGGCAATTGCCCGTTTCTTTTGCTATGTTGAAGCCATCGTCAACAGCGAAAGAGGCTGTGCCATGCGCGCGCTCCTGTGGTTCCCCTTGTTGAGGCTCGGATTCTTCAATCCCGTTTCCACTGCTTATTCGACCACCCGTACGGTCACCGCCCGCCGCGCCCTGCGCCCGCCGTCCGGCCACTGACCGGACTTCATGCCGGCTCCCTCTCCCGGCATGCCGACGCGACCCCTTGATCGCGTCCTTTGAAAAGTTCCTCTGCCATCAGGCCAAGTGCCCGCTGCCGTGGACGCGATTGCCAAACGCGCGCTCCCGTGGTTAGGGTGGGTTGGGATGAAAAATGTCCCGACCATACGGTGTGCCGGCCGGCTTTGGTGCCGCCGCCGTAATGGGCCAAGGGATATGCGCCCAAGGGATATGCGCAGAGAACAAAAGGGTAGAGGGATCGACGCATGACGACACCGAACGCCCCGACGCCGACGGGTCAAGGCTTCCACATGCCCGGCGAATGGGCTCGCCACAGCGGTTGCTGGATGGCGTGGCCGTGCCGGCCGGAAACCTGGCCGGAGGGCGCTTTCGACGCGGCATGCGACGCCTACGCCGAGGTCGCGCAGTCCATTTCCCGGTTCGAGCCGGTGACGATGGTGTGCGACCCGGCGGATGTGGCCGAAGCCTCGCTCGCCTGCGGTCCCGGCGTGCAGATCCTGCCGCTGCCGATCAGCGATTCCTGGATTCGCGATACCGGTCCCAGCTTCGTCGTCGACGGCAAGGGCGGGCTGGCCGGCGTGCACTGGGGCTTCAACGCCTGGGGCGGCAATTACGACGGCTGCGAGAAGGACCAACAGGTCGGCCGCCTGATTCTCGACCACCTCAAGCTTCCCTGCATTTCCGCCCCGCTGGTGATGGAGGGCGGCTCGTTCCATGTGGACGGGGAGGGGACGCTGATCACCACCGAACAATGCCTGCTGAACCCCAACCGCAATCCCGGCCTGTCGAAGGACGAGATCGAGCGGAACCTGAAGGACCATCTCGGCATCGAGACGGTCATCTGGTTGGGCGAGGGCTATCAGGACGACGAGACCGACGGCCATATCGACGAAATCGCGCTGTTCGTCCGCCCGGGCGTGGTGATGGCGATCACCACCGACGATCCCCGCGACGCCAATTTCAAGGCCTTCCAGGACAATCTCGACCGGCTGAAGCGCGCCCGCGACGCCAAGGGCCGCGCGCTCGAGGTCATCCCGATCCAGCAGCCCGCCCGCCGCGACGAGAACGGCGTGCGCCTGACCCTGTCCTACACCAACCTCTACATCGCCAATGGCGGCATCGTCATGCCGGCCTTCGAGGATCCGGCCGACGACGAGGCTTACCGTGTCGTCCGCAAGGCCTTCCCCGACCGCGAGGTGGTGCAGATCGCCGCCATGGACATCGTTCGCGGCGGCGGCGGCATCCACTGCATTACGCAACAGCAGCCGCTTCCCTGACGGCGGGTTCCTGACGACGACTTCCTGGCTGCGGCTCCCTCTCCGTCACTGCGTTCGGCGGGCGAGGGAACGCGTCGGTATGGCCGGTGTTCCTGTGGGGCATTCTCCCTTCCGGAAAGCCCGACGATCATGGCCGAGGACACCGCCCGCCGGCTGCAGGCACGCCCCATCGCGGTGACCAAGGCCGCGCCTCCCGCCTCGACCCAGACGATCCTGCTGATCATCACGCTGATCGTGGTGACGCTGTATCTGGCGGCCGACATCCTGATACCGATCGCGCTGGCGGTGCTGCTCGGCTTCGTGCTGACGCCCATCGTAAGCCGGCTGGAACGCTGGCATCTGGGCCGGGTGCCGTCGGTGCTGGCGGTGGTGGTCCTGCTGTTCATGGCCATCATCGGCTTCGGCGCGGTGGTGGGGAGCCAACTCGGCGATCTGGCGGAGAATCTGCCGACCTACCAGCGCAACATCCACACCAAGATCCAGACCCTGCGCACCGCCACCTCGTCGACCGGGGACCGCGGCGCGCTGAAGCAGGCGACCGACGCCTTCCGCGACCTTCAGCAGGAGTTGGAGAAGGCGACCGCCGGCGAACAGCCGGCGCAACCCGCGGCCGGTGCCGCTCCGGCCGCGCCACCATCCGGCACGCCCTCCGGCACGACTGCCAGCCCGCCGCGCCGGGAGCCGGTGCCGGTCCGCCTCGACCAATCCGATGCCGGCGTCTTCGACCTCGTGCGCCGGGTCCTTGGCCCGGCGATGACGCCGATCGCCATGGCCGGCCTGGTGCTGGTCTTCACCATCTTCATGCTGTTGCAGCGCGAGGATCTGCGCGACCGCCTGATCCGGCTGGTCGGGTCCGGCGATCTCAGCCGCACCACGGAGGCGATGAACGATGCGGGCGAGCGGGTCAGCCGCTACCTGTTGATGCAGGTGGTGGTCAATGTCACCTACGGCATTCCGATCGGCATCGGCCTGTGGCTGCTCGGCGTGCCGAATCCGCTGCTTTGGGGGCTGATGGCGACGGTGCTGCGCTTCATCCCCTTCCTGGGGCCGGTGATCGCCTCGGCCTTTCCCATCCTGCTGTCCTTTGCGGTCGACACCGGTTGGACCCTGCCCCTGCTGTGCATCGCATTGTTCGTGGCGGTGGAGCTGTTTTCCAACAATGTGGTGGAGCCCTGGCTCTACGGGACGGCGACCGGCCTGTCCTCGCTCGCCATCATCATCGCGGCGGTGGTGTGGACGACTTTGTGGGGGCCGGTCGGCCTGCTGCTGGCCACGCCGCTGACCGTCTGCCTCGTGGTGCTGGGCCGCCACGTGCCGCAGCTGCATTTCCTGGAGGTGATGCTGGGCGACCGCCCCGTCCTGCCCGACGAGGCGAAGGTTTACCAGCGCCTGCTGGCCCGCGATCCGGTCGAGGCGACCGAGATCGCGGAGGAACGGCTCGGCAAGGGCACCCCGGTGGAAATGGCGGACGGCTTGCTGCTGCCCGCCCTGTCGCTGGCCGAGCAGGACCGCCAGCGCGGGACCCTGAACCCTGAGGGCCGTCAGGCGGTGGCGGACGGGATGGCGAGCCTGCTGGACGAACTGTCCGAAACCGGCACTCCGCCGGAGGATGCGCCACGGGTGCTCTGCATCGGCGCCCGCAACAATCTGGACGAGGCGGCGGCCGGGCTGCTCGCCTACCTGCTGACCGGCCGCGGCATCCGCACCGATGTGATCCCGTGCGAGAAGGTGTCGACCAGGGCCATCGCCAGCCTCGGCACGGCGGGCATCGACGCGGTGGTTCTGTCCTCCCTCAACCCCTCGTCGCTGGGTCATTCGCGCCGGCTGCTGCGCCGGCTGCGCCTGCATTTCGGTCCCCGCCTGCCGATCCTGCTCTGCCTGTGGAGCGCCCACCCCGATGCCGAAGTGCCGGAACGCGCAAGTGCGGAGACCGATGCCAATCTGGTCGCCACCGGGATGGCCGGCGCCCTGGCGCAGCTGGAGGAATTGCAGATCGTCGCTGCGGCACCGGCAGCCGCCGAGCCGCAGGTCGATACGGATTGAGAAGGGGCGGATTGAGAAGGGGCGGATTGAGAAAGGGTGGATTGAGAAAGGCCGGCATCACGGCGGCTTATGCCGCTGTGGCCCACCTGTTTCGTCCGGCGCGCTTGGCAATGTAGAGCGCATCGTCGGCGGCCTGGATGCAGTCGTCCGCGGTCCTCCCGGACCGGTAGGCGGCGACGCCCAGGCTGAGCGTGACGGCGATGCTGTTCCCCTGGTGGGCGATGGGTTGGTGGGCGATCAGCCCGCGCAGCTTTTCCGCCACCGCTTCCGCCTGGATCTGATCGGTGTCCGGCAGAAGGATCAGGAACTCCTCCCCGCCCCAGCGGGCGCACAGGTCATGCCCGCGCAGGTTCCGGCGCAACAGACCTGCGGCCTCCACCAGCACGTGATCGCCCGCGGCATGGCCGAAGGCGTCGTTGACCTCCTTGAAATGGTCGATGTCCAACATGATCAGGGCGAAGCCGCCGCTACCGCCGCCGTTCCGGCCGACGCGGCACAGCTCGGCTTCCAGGCGATCGACCATATGGCGGCGGTTGGGCAGTTCTGTCAGCGGATCGGTCTGCGAGGCCGCATGCAGCGCCTGGGCCATCTGCCGCGTGTCGGTCTGCATGCGGTCACTGATCTTGGCGATCTTCGTCAGCTGGCGCATCAGCTTCAGGTGTTCGTCCGCCAGGGCGCGGAATTCGGTCATCAGCGGGTGGGCAGCGTAATCCTCGTTTTCGGCGAGGCGGGCGAGCCAGTCCTGGAGCTTCTGTTCCTGCAGCATCATCCCCACCGTTCCCCGCCGCAGTGCCCAGCGCCTGGGCAGGCCCGTTACCCTCGCGTCACCGGACTTCGCGCCGCCGCTCATGTCGCCGGCTCCGTCATGGACGGCTCCGGTACAGGCGGTTCCGCCGCAACCGCAGCCGCCTGAGCGGGAGTGGTGCGGGCGAGCGGCAGGCGGACCGTGAAGGCGGCGCCTTGACCGGGCTGGCTCGCCACCGTGATCCCGCCGCCGTGGGTCTCCACGATGCAGCGGGCGAGATGCAGCCCCAAACCCGCGCCGGTGGTGCCGGCGGCGTTGGACGCCCGGAAATACTTGTCGAACAGCCGCGCCGCGTCGGCCGCATTGACGCCGATCCCTTCGTCCGCCACCCGCACCGTCACGTGCCCCTCGCCGGTGGAGAGGTCGAGGCGGATCGTCCCTCCGTTCGGCGAGTACTTCACAGCGTTCTCCAGCAGGTTGGAAAACACAACGGCCAAAAGGTCGCGGTCGCCGGGAATTGGCACCGGCCGATCGACGCCCTGCAGTTCGACCCTGTGGCCGGCCGCCGACGCCCCCATGTCCCCCACCAGCCCCGTCAGCATGGCGGCGAGGTCGAAGGCCGTCGGCCGGGCGGCGGCGGTCCCCAGCCGTTCATCGGTCAGGCAGCGCTCGATCAGGTGAAGCATCCGCTGCACCGCGTTGCGGATCTTTCCCACCCGCGGCATGGCCGAGACCGGCAGCTTCGGCTCCAGCTCCAGCAATTGCGAGGCGCTGTCGATGATCGCCAGCGGCGTGCGGAACTCGTGGCTGACCATCAGAACGAATTGGCGCTGCTGGAGCGCCATCTCCTTCGTCTCGGTCTGCAGCCGGTCGCTGATCTTGGCGATCTTGCGGAACTGGTGCAACAGCTTGCCATGCCGCTCCGCCAGCTTCTGGAATTCCGCCAGCAGAGGATTGTCGGCATTGGCCGGATCCTGGGCCAGCCGCTCGATCCACTGACGAAGCTCCTGTTCCTGCGACCGCATCGTCATCTCGGGTGCTCAGTTCATTTCGGCTGATGGACGCGTCATCAATGGGCGAGGATCTCGAAGGGCAGGGAGACGTCTTCCGCGAACTCCTCCGCCATGTCGAGAGCGCGGTCGTTGTCGCTGTCGTAATGCCAGCGCACCGATACGGTCTGGCCCTTCTGATGGGCGACGTCCAGCATCTCCAGCACGTCGATCATGCATTTGATGCTGCTGGTGTTCAGATAGCTGAGCCCGATGTCCAGCACCACCGAAGGCGCCGGTTCCTTCAAATACTCCTCCAGCCAGCTGAACACCGGCGCGTAGAAATCGAAGGAGTTTTCCGGGTAGGACTCCCCCTCGATGCGCAGGAGGCCGGCCGCCGGATCGAAATCGATCAGGGGCGAGCAGGAGGTTGCCTCGATCCGCAAACTGTCCATTATGCGTGTTCCGTGATTTCTTATAGCTGGACTTCAAGGCTGAAGAAGAAATAGCGGTCGTCCACCGCGCGCAGCGAATATTCCAGCGGCCGGGTGGCCTTGCGCGCCATGTCGATCAGGCCCAGGCCGGCGCCGCTGGCACCCGCTTCGCGCGGCTTGCGCGACTGTTCCTTGTAGGCGGCCTTCAGCCCCGCCTTGTCCAGGCCGCGCAGCTTCTCCAGCATCGCCGACAGGCCGGGAACGTCGTCCGCCTCGACCAGATTGCCGGAGCTGACGACGTAATGTTCGTCCTCCTTGCCGATCACGACGATGCCGCTGTTCGCGGGGATCGGTCTGCCCAGCGCTTCGCGCGACGCCGTATAGTTGCGGACGTTCTGCGCCTGCTCCACATAGACGGAGAAGACGTCCATGATCGCCGATTTCTCGATCTGCTCATTTTCCAGGTGATTGCGGACCGCCTTGCCCAGCTCTTCGATGACGCTGTGGCTGAAGGGTCCGCTGAAGCAGATCAGCAGCTTCTGCCGCGACAGCAGCTCCTGCAGGTTGAAGAGTTCGTTGCCTTTCATCGTACCTTGACGACCTGCCTTACGGGTGGATGAACTGGGAGGAGGGGCCGGCGGCCCCGGAAACCGCTGCGGCCGATGCCGGTGACAGCGAGAAGCCGATCAGTGTGATGTCGTCGCGCTGGGCACGGTCGCCCTGGTGGTCGGCCAGAGCCTGCGCGAAGGCGGCCTTGCGGTCCGCCATGGGAATGGCTTCGTGATCGAGCAGCATGGCGTTGAAGCGCCGGTTGCCGAACCCGAACCCGCGGGCGCCGCCTGCCTGGTCGAGGAAACCGTCGGTGGTGAGGTAGAAACTGCGGCCCGGCGCCAGTTCCACCCGGTGGGTGGTGAAGCGGTGGCCGATGTCCGACCGGCGGTAGCCCAGGCTCTGGGCGTCGCCCTTCACCTCGCTGACCGATGCGGAGCCGCCGACCTTGGCATTGCCGCCTTGGGTATCGACGATGTGCAGCCCGATCCGGCCGCCGGCGAACAGCAGGTCGCCGCGGTCCGGCCGCACCAGGCAAAGCCCGATGTCCAGCCCGTTGTCGAAGCGCGGGTTGTCCCGCCCGCGGGCCAGCGCCGAGCGCACCATGCGGTTCAGCCGGCCGAGGATCGCCGCGGGATCGCTGTCGGGCGTGTCGGACAGCACATGGTCGAGGATGGCCGAAACCGTCATCGTCATGAAGGCGCCCGGCACGCCGTGGCCGGAGCAGTCGGCGACGCCGATCAGGAAGCGGCCGTCCTCCAACTCGCGGAAGATATGGAAATCGCCGCCCACCACGTCGCGCGGGCGCCAGAGCACGCAGACACCGTCCAGCCGCCGCGCCATCTCGCGCTCGTCGGGCAGGATGGCCGACTGCAGCAGGCTGGCATATTGGATGCTGTCCATGACCTGACGGTTCACCACCGCCAGCTGCTCGTTGGACTGGCGCAGCTCTTCCGTCCGTTCGGCGACACGCTGTTCCAACCGTTCGGTGTAGTCGTGGACGGTTTCCGCCATGTGGTTGAAGGCGACGGTCAACTGCCCGATCTCGTCGGCGCGGCGGTTGCGCAGCCGCACCCGGTAGTCGCCGGCCGCGATGGCGCCGGCCGATCGGGTCAGCCGGGCGAGCGGCGCCAGGACCAGCCGGTTCAGCAGGATGCTGATCATGCCGATGACGGCCAGCAGGGAGAAGAAGACCAGCCCGGCCATCGGAGCCAGCGCGGTCATGGTGGCGCTTTCCGCCTCCTCCAGCGAATAGGTCAGGCGCAGCAGGCCGACCATGGTGCGTTCGCCGCTGCTACCGGAAATGGAAATCTGGCGTTCGACGGTCGTCAGTTCCGCCCGTCCCGCGGGGCGTTCCAGCGCCACCAGCGGTTCGCCATGGCCGCCGCGGCCACCCGAGGCCGCCCACACCTTGACGCTGCGAACGGCGGCATCCTCGGCCATCAGGCCGCGGATCATTCCCTCCACCGCGCGGGTATCGAACTCCCACACCGCCTGACCCATGGCCGAGGCCTGGAGCGTGCCGACCAGCATGGCGCGGTGGGTCACCGCCTCGCGCTGCTGGCGGCCGACCAGGACGGACGAAACGCCCATGGCGACCATTCCGACCAGCAGAGTGCAGCCGACGATCATCAGGATGACGCGGGTCAGCAGCGACGATCCGCCGGCGCGGGCGGCGTCCTCGTCCGTGCCGCGGGGGCCGGAGCCGCGAAGCGTATAGGATTCGGTGTCGTCCCATCCTGTGACGCTCATCCACATCCTCCTGACCCGGGTGACCGGGGCGCGTTCGTTCATGACGGTCTTCATGGCAGCCCCGGTCCGGTTGACCGGGAGTGCGGTAGTCCCACGCCCATCAGTAAATCCACCCCTGCGTGCAATGCGCCGACAGTCATCGAAAGGGCCGGCGGGCATGATGCGTGTGGCGGATGAGCCTATCCATAGCACGATCGTTTTAGCCAGTCGTGAAATAACATTCGGCAATGGCTTTCTTCATTGTCAGAAAGCCCGAGAGAATGGGAACGACCGGCAACCAGGGGCGACCAATGTCGTCCAATTGCAACGAACTGTAACGGACGCCGGCCGAATAGTGTCTTGGGTGGAGCGAAGCCGTTGCCCGGTATGGGATTTTCGGTGGACGGCCGCACAGTTGCCCATGCTACCTTCCCGCCCGCCGCTTCCCGGCCCGCCGCTTGCCGGTAGGACGGTCGCGGCCTGTACCGCAATGGTGGAGGGCGAAGGATGGCGTTCGGTGTTCGTGCATTCGGTGCCGCAGGGGTCTTTTCCGCCACGCTCGCCGCCGCCCTTCACATGGCGGCGTCACCTGCCGCGGCCCGTCCGGTGACGGTGCTGGCGCCCGAACTGCCGCCGATGATGACCGCCGACGGCACCGGGCGCGAGGCCTCCATCATCGCCGAGACGCTGGCGGCCTGCGGCCATGAAGCACGCTTCAAGGTCGTGCCGTTCGGCCGCCATTGGAACGATTTCCGCGAGGGCGCCCAGGTCGATGCCGTCACCACCGTGCCCGCCGGCATGGAGATGCCGGGCGCGCGCTCCGTCCCCTACATCCTGTACCAGAACGGCGCGTCGATTCTGAAGAGCAGCGGCCTGACCGTGAAGTCGCTGGCCGATCTGGCGGGCAAGCGGGTGATCACATTCTCCGGCGCGCCCGATGTCCTGCCCGGCCTGCGCGATGCGATCCCGAGCTTCGGTGATTTCCGCGAGCGCGCCGACCAGATGGTGCATTCCAACCTGCTGTTCGCCGGCCGGGTCGACGCGGTCCTAGCCGACGGGCTGATCTTCGCCGAATACAACCGCCAGCTTCAGGACAAGGCCAAGGCTGGTGGCGGCCTGCCCTTCGACCCGGCCCAGCCGGTGCAGTTCACCGCCATCTTCCCGCCGACACCCTACAGCATGGTGTTCCGCGACGAGTCGCTGCGCGGCGACTTCGACCGCTGCCTTGCAGAGCTGAAGGGGAAGGGCCGGGTCGATGCCATCGACAAGGCCGCGGTCGCGCGCTACTCCGCGACCGTGGGCGACCAGTACCTGTCCCATAGGTAAAGCTGTGGAACCGATCTTGCGCGGAACCGGTTTGGTCCGGTCGAACCGATTGGGTTTGCGTAACCCGATTGGGTGATTAATATAATCTCATACGAATGTGAATGGGGGCATAGGCGTCGTGGCCCGGATCATTGTGGTCGAAGACGAAGCCGACCTTCGTGACGATCTCGTCGAATATCTCGACCGCTGCGGGTTCGAGGTGCGGGGGGCGTCGCGTGGTGCGGAGCTGGACCGGCTGCTGGAAAGCGGCCCGGCCGACGTCATCGTGCTCGACATCAACCTGCCCGATGAGGATGGGTTCTCGGTCGCGCGGCGCATCCGCGCCTCGTCCCATGCCGCCATCATCATGCTGACGGCGCGGTCCGGCCTGATCGACCGGGTCATCGGGCTGGAACTCGGGGCCGACGTCTATCTGGTCAAGCCGGTCGATTTCCGGGAGGTGGAGGCGCAGGTCAAGGCGCTGATGCGCCGGATGCAGAAGGGGACCGCTCCGCTCACGGCACCGGAGCCGACGTCCGCCGCACCGGCGGTCACGGCCGACGCGCGCAAGGCCTGGGTGTTCGACGACATTGAATGGCGCATCCAGCCGCCGACCGGCGCCGCCGTGCCGCTGACCGCGACCGAGTACAAGTTCCTCTCCCTGCTGGTCACCGCTCCCGGCGAGCCGGTGACCCGCCAGGACATCTCCGTGGCGCTGACCGGCCGCGACTGGGATCCCTACAGCCGCTCCATCGATTCGCTGGTCCGCCGCCTGCGCATCAAGGTGGAGGAGCGCAGCGGCTGCGCCCTGCCGGTTCAGGCGGTGCACGGTGTCGGCTATGCCTTCGTCGGCCCGGTGGTCAGCAGCGTGGTCGAGGACAGCACGCCCTGATCTCAGGCCGCTGATATCCGGTCTCGGCACTCGACTCACGGGCCTCCTTCGGCGATGGTAGCGCCCGCAAGGAAGGGACGAGAGACCATCATGACCGACGCCACCGCTGCCTCCCAGAACGACGCCGCCGGGCTCCCCGCCGCCTCCAACGGCGACGGCAGCGGGCTGTATCTGGTCGACGGCTCCGGCTTCATCTTCCGCGCCTTCCACGCGCTGCCGATGCTGACGCGGCCGGACGGCACGCCGGTGAACGCGGTGCTGGGCTTCTCCAACATGCTGCTGAAGCTGCTGGCCGACGCCAGGGCGGAAGCGGTGGCGGTCGTCTTCGACAGCAAGCGCCTGAATTTCCGCAACGAGTTCTATCCCGACTACAAGGCCCATCGCCCGGAACCGCCGGAGGAGTTGAAGCCCCAGTTCGCCCTGATCCGCGAGGCGACGGAGGCCTTCTGCCTGCCCTGCCTGGAACTGGAGGGCTATGAGGCCGACGACCTGATCGCCACCTACGCCCGTCTGGCGCAGGAGGCCGGGCGTCAGGTCACCATCGTGTCGTCGGACAAGGACCTGATGCAGCTGGTCCGCCCCGGCGTCGGCATGTTCGACCCGATGAAGAACAAGGCCATCGGCCCCGACGAGGTGTTCGAGAAGTTCGGCGTGCCGCCGGAGAAGGTTGTGGACGTCCAGGCGCTGGCCGGCGACAGCGTCGACAATGTCCCCGGCGTGCCCGGCATCGGCGTGAAGACCGCCGCCCAGCTGATCACCGAATATGGCGACCTGGAAGCCTTGCTGGCCAATGCCGAGAAGATCAAGCAGCCGGCCCGCCGCCAGAAGCTGATCGAGTTCGCCGATCAGGCCCGCGTCTCCCGCCGTCTGGTCCTGCTGGACGAGAACGTGCCGCCGCCCAAGCCTCTGGACGAGCTGCGCGTGCGCGAGCCCGATCACCAGCGCCTGATCGACTTCCTGCGCGCCCAGGGGTTCCGCAGCATCGTCTCGCGTGTCGAGATGGAGATGCAGAAGGACGGCCGCATCGCCGATGGCGCCGGAAGCGCGCTCCCGTCCCCCGGGTCCGCACCCACGCCCGCAGCGAAGTCCCCCGCGCCCACCCCGACACCGGCCGAAGAAAACCGCCCGGCCCGCAAGACGGTGCTGAATGTGCCGGAGGTGCGCTACGAGCTGGTGCAGGATGCCGACACGCTGCGCCGCTGGGTCGAGCGGGCGCGGGAAACCGGCGTGCTGGCGGTGGATACGGAGACCGACAGCCTGACCCCCGCCACCGCCACGCTGGTCGGCGTGTCGCTGTCGACCGAGCCCGGCATCGCCTGCTACATCCCGTTGGCCCATGGCGCGTCCACCGCCGCCGCCGGCCAGCTGGACTTCGACGCCCCGCCGCCGCCGGTGCAGATCCCGACGGTCGAGGCGATGGCGATCCTGAAGGACGTGCTGGAGGACCCGTCGGTCCTGAAGATCGGCCACAACTTCAAGTTCGACCACCAGCTCTTCGCCCGCAACGGAATCGCGGTGTCGCCGGTGGACGACAGCATGCTGATCTCCTACGTGCTGGACGGCGGCGCCCACGGCCACGGCATGGACGAGCTGGCGGAGATGCATCTCGCCTATACGCCGATCCCCTTCAAGGAGGTCTGCGGCACCGGCAAGAACCAGATCACCTTCGACCGCGTGCCGCTGGACAAGGCGCTGGCCTATGCCGCCGAGGACGCCGACATCACGCTGCGCCTGTGGACGCTGCTGAAGCCGCGGCTGGTCGACGACCGCATGGTCACCGTCTATGAGACTCTGGACCGCCCGCTGGTCCCGGTGGTGGCGGACATGGAGCGGGCCGGCGTGCGCATCGACAAGAAGGCGCTGTCCGACCTGTCGCAGAGCCTGTCCATCCGCCTCGCCGAGATCGAGAAGGACGTCCACGCGCTGGCCGGCCAGAGCTTCAACATCGGCTCGCCCAAGCAGCTGGGCGAGATCCTGTTCGACACGCTGAAGCTCGGCACCGGCAAGAAGGGCAAGACCGGCGCCTATTCCACCGACAGCAGCGTGCTGGAGGAGTTGGCGGAGCAGGGCCACACCATCGCCCAGCGCGTTCTGGACTGGCGCCAGCTCGCCAAGCTGAAGAGCACCTACACCGACGCGCTGCAGGAGAAGATCTCCCCCGTCACCGGCCGGGTCCACACCGCCTTCGCGCTGGCGGCGACCAACACCGGCCGCCTGTCCTCCACCGATCCCAACCTGCAGAACATCCCGGTCCGGACGGAGGAGGGCAAGAAGATCCGCCGCGCCTTCGTGGCATCCCCCGGCCACAAGCTGCTGAGCGTCGATTATTCGCAGATCGAGCTGCGTCTGGTGGCGGAGATGGCGAACATCCAGGCGTTGAAGGACGCCTTCCGCGACGGCCTGGACATTCACGCCGCCACCGCCGCCCAGGTCTTCGGCATCCCGCTGGATCAGATGACGCCGGACATCCGCCGCAAGGCCAAGGCGATCAACTTCGGCATCATCTACGGCATCTCCGGCTTCGGCCTGGGCCGCCAGTTGGGCATCGCGCCCGGCGAGGCCAACGCCTTCATCAAGACCTATCTGGAGCGCTTCCACGAGTTGAAGGTGTGGATGGAGTCGATCAAGGCCTTCGCCCGCCAGCACGGCTATGTGGTGACGCTGTTCGGCCGCCGCTGCTACATGCCCGGCATCCAGGACAAGAACGCCGCCCGCCGCGCCTTCGCCGAGCGCCAGGCCATCAACGCCCCCATCCAGGGCACCGCCGCCGACATCATGAAGCGCGCCATGAACCGCATGCCCGCAGCCCTGGCCGCGGCGGGAAGCAGCGCGCGGATGCTGCTGCAGGTGCACGACGAACTGCTGTTCGAGGTCCCGGAAGCGGAGGCCGAGGACGCGGCGCGCATCGTGCGCGGGGTGATGGAGGGCGCCGCGCATCTCGGCGTGCCGCTGGTGGCGGAGGCGGGGATCGGGGACAATTGGGAGGAGGCGCATTGAGGAAGGCTGTTCAGCACACGCATCTATAATCCTATATACAGGGCACCTAATGCATTGATCTGGAACGCCCATCCTGTGAATACGGCAGGGCTACCGATGAATAATGCGTGAAACTCTCTGTCATGCTGTAGCCTTAACAAACCCTACTCGGAGCCGTATGCATGTGGTATCACTGTATCTGGAAATGTAATTAATCTCAGGGTTGTCATGGCGCGATCTGTTGATATTTCTTCACATCCTCCCCTTGTGCGTAGGATACAGATAAAGTATTTCCGATCTATTTTTGACGTCAAAATGGATCCCGTTGGGCATTTCACAGTCATAACGGGTGGAAATGACGCTGGTAAATCAAATATTCTTCGTGCTCTAAATCTATTCTTTAATGGGAAAACTGATTGGCTAGATCATTTTATTTTCGAAAAAGATTTTTCAACTCGCCGCCGCGAGGAGGTGAGACGTGATAGCATCAAAGGGAAACAGTTTATACAGATTGCCGTTACTTTCAATCGAGGTGGAAGCTTTGAGAATACGCTTCCTCCAATGTTTACTGTTACGCGTACTTGGTTCCGAGATCAGGAAGATCCAAAGCAAACTGACGATCTAAAGAACCAGTTTGCCAGGATAAAAGACAGAGATTTCAAAGAAGGATATGCAGCGCGTAGCCTGAGCATGTTTTTGAATAGCATTCAATATGTGTATGTCCCTGCGGTCAAAGATAGAGATGTGTTCAAGGTTGTGCTTAAATATCTTCAATCATCCATTTTTGAATTAGGCGAAAAAGATGGGGGAGATTTTATAGGAGAGGTTGGGAAATTTAACGAGCAGCTTTCTAAGACTGCAAGAATGTTGCAAGAAGATTTTGAGAACTCTACCGGTGTTTCTGCTCGCATATCCCTTCCCGAGAATTTTGCTGAGCTTTTTCAGGCCTTAAGAATTCGTACAGCGGCTACCGCAGGTGGCGAGCCTGTTATCGATATAGATGCGCGTGGTGACGGTATACGACTACGCCTTATTCCTACTATACTTAACTATATTTCGGAGAGATCAACTAAGAGGTTCATGTGGGGATTTGAAGAGCCGGAAAATTCGATGGAGTATAAGCGCGCTGCCGAGCTGTTTGAGCGATTTGCTAGCGCATATTCAAGGAAGTCTCAAGTAATTATAACAACTCATAGCCCCGCTTTCATATCGCTCTCGGATGAGAGATGTGAATTTTATCGTGCAAAAGCCGGAGATGGGGGAACAAGTGTTTACTATATTAATAAAAAGAACCTTAGGCTGGATGACGACATTGATCTTGCGGAAGAGCTTGGCCATTTAAAAATGCAATCTACGCTTCATGATATTCTGAAGAAAAAATTGCATGATGCCGAGGTTATGAATGATAAACTGAAAGAGCTAGCTAAGAAGATTAGGGACGAAATACGTCCCGTCGTGCTTACCGAAGGTAAGACGGACGCTATGATCATCAAGTTTGCTTGGAATAAACTTTATCAAGAAGATGCTCCCTTCGCATTGATGGCCTGCGATACGCATCCGCCAGGAGAAGGTGGCGGTGGCGCTGGTGCAAATACTTTAAGTAAACACCTCTGTTCTGTTCTCCCTGGTGGGAGAAAAACTATTGGTATATTTGATAATGACATTGAGGGGCAAAAAGCATTTTTGCTTGATAATAACTTTTCTTCTCCGCGCAATGAATCCTGGTTTAAGAAACATCGTAATGGCAAGGCTTTCGCCATTATTCTTCCTGCTCCTGCTGGGAAAGAAGAATATGTTCAAGCAAAGAACTTGCCTATAGAGTTCCTGTTTGATGAGCAGTTTTTAAATATGCGCGTAAACGAGCATGGGCTTGAGATGAGGTATAAAACCGCTCCTGCAATATCAAATGGAGTTGTTATAGGCCAATATGTATCGGAAGAGAAGTGGCACAGGGAGATTATAAAGAACTCAAAAGTTGGATTTGCCGAACATGTAGTTCCAACATTTCCTGTGCACGCCTTTGAGCCATTCCGTCAGCTTTTTGACAAAATCAAAGAGATATTGGATATTGATGGCCAGTTATCAGAAAAAGTGAGCCATTCTCAAGATAATGGAGCAGAAGAGATTGTTCTTCCAATAGAAATTATTGCGTAAGATATGTGTGTAAAATGAGCGCAAGCATTGCAAAAATTTTCTTTTCAATAAGGAGATATGCTGCGTCAGCTGCGTGATATGGCCGTCAGCTCTTGTCCGCGTATAGTTGTATGGCATTGGGTCTGATTTCAAACTCATTCTATGGCGTGCTTCTCTCATCTTGCGTGGGTAGGGAACAGGAGTATGAAGGATAGACCGAGTGAAACGGATGCCCCATCATCTTGGGCTACGTGTTTACTGACGCTGAGGTTTGCCCTGGCCGCGGTGCTCCTGCTGGGCTCCGCGGCCCCGTCCGCCCACGCCGCCGACCGCCTGCAGCGCCTCCTCGACCGCTTCATCGCCGAGGAGGAACTCGACGGCGGCGTCCTGCTGGTGTCCGGCCCCGACCTCCGGCGTGTCGTCGTCTCCGGCATCGCCGACCGGCGGGGGGAGCGGCCGGTGACGGAGGAGACGCGCTTCTACGTCGCTTCCGTGGGCAAGATGGCGACCGCCGCCGCCGTGATGCAGCAGGTGGAGGAGGGGCTGCTCTCGCTCGACCGGCCGGTGCGGGAACTGGCTCCGGACCTGCCGCTGGGTAAGGTCGCCAATGCCAACCGGGCGCGGCTGGTCCATCTGCTCGACCACAGCTCGGGCATTCCCGATTACATCACCGATGCCTATGAAGAGGACGAGGCGGCCAAGCCGGAACGGCTGCCGCGCAGCGGCGCGCTGCTCGCCTATGCGGCGGGGGAGGAGGCGACCGGGCCGGTCGGCGGGCATTACGAGTATTCCAACAGCAACTATGTCCTGCTCCGCCACATCGCGGCGTTGCGGGACGGGGTTCCCTTCGCGCAGGTGCTGCGGAGCCGGGTGCTGGAGCGGGCCGGGATGGGCTCGACCACCGTGGGCGCAGATCCGCGCGACCGCAGCCTTGCCCATGGCTATACCGAGGAGGGCGACGTCAGCCGTCGGTCCTGGGCGGCGACCACCGGCGACGGGCCGCTGGTCACCACCGCCGGCGATCTGGAACGCTTCGTCTTCGCCCTGTTCCGCGACAACCGCTTGCTGAAACCCGAGACGGTCCGGCGAATGATGACCCCGTCCGAGAACGAGGAGGGGCAGGGGCTGGGCGTCGCGCTGTCGAAGGACCGCTGGGGGCGTAGCGTCGGCCATGACGGCCGCTATGACGGGTTCGAGGCCGATGTCCGCTATTACCCCGGCCGCCGCACCGCGCTGATCTTCCTGACGAACGGAAACCAGCAGAGCGACGAGGCCCTGCTGGATGCCGTGGCGGAAGAAGTCTTCAGACGGTAAGCGGCCAATGTCGAGCGGTCAGTGGTGCGTCACCGCTCCCGCCGGGGTGGAGGGGATGTCCGCCGACCGCTCCGCCTTCGCGCCGGCCAGCCGGCGCAGCAGGACGTAGAAGACCGGGGTCAGCACCAGACCGAACAGGGTGACGCCGATCATGCCGGCGAACACCGCCACACCCATGGCGTGCCGCATCTCCGACCCGGCGCCGGTGGAGGTCACCAGCGGCACCACGCCCATGATGAAGGCGATGGAGGTCATCAGGATCGGGCGCAGGCGCAGGCGGCTGGCCTCGATGGCGGCCTGGACGGTGCTGCGGCCCTGCTCCTCCAGTTCGCGGGCGAACTCCACGATCAGGATGGCGTTCTTGGCGGACAGGCCGACCAGGACCATGAAACCGATCTGGGTGAAGATGTTGTTGTCGCCGCCGGTGATCCACACGCCGGCCAGCGCCGACATCAGGCTCATCGGCACGATCATCAGGATCGCCAGCGGCAGGGTCAGGCTCTCGTACTGCGCCGCCAGCACCAGGAAGACCAGGAGGATGCTGATCGGGAACACCCATAGCGCGGAGTTGCCGGCCAGGATCTGCTGATAGGTCAGGTCGGTCCACTCGAACCGCACGCCGCGTGGCAGCGTCTCCGCCGCGATGCGCTCGGCCGCCGCCTGCGCCTGACCGGAGGAGAAGCCGGGCGCCGGCCCGCCGTTGATGTCGGCGGCGGTGTAGCCGTTGTAGCGCACCACCATCTCCGGCCCGTAGCTGGGCGACACCCGGACCAGCGAGGACAGCGGAACCATGTCGCCGCGGTCGTTGCGGGTCTTCAACAGGCCGATGTCGCCGGACTCCGCCCGGAAGGGCGCGTCCGCCTGCACCCGGACCTGGTAGACGCGGCCGAAGCTGTTGAAATCGTTGACGTAGAGCGAGCCAAGATAAATCTGCATGGTGTCGAACACCTCGCCGACCGCCACGCCCTGCTGCTTGGCCTTCACCCGGTCGAGATCGACGTCCAACTGAGGCACGTTGATCTGGTAGCTGGAGAAGGTCGGCCCCAGCTCCGGCGTCTGCATCGCCTTGGTGACGAAGGCGTTGACCGCCGCGTTCAGCGCCTCGTAACCCAGCGCGCCGCGGTCCTCCAGCTGCATCTTGAAGCCGCCCAACGTGCCGAGGCCCATCACCGGCGGCGGCGGGAAGATGGCGACGAAGGCCTCCTTCAGGCCGGCATAGCGTTTCTGCAGGTCGGCGGCGATGGCGTTGGCCGAAAGGCTGGCGTCGCCGCGCTCGGCGAAGGGCTTCAGCGTGACGAAGACGATGCCGGCGCTGGAGCTGTTGGTGAAGCCGTTGACCGACAGGCCGGGGAAGGCGACGGCGCTCTGCACGCCGGGGCGCTTCAGCGCGATGTCGGTCATCTCGCGGATCACCGCCTCCGTGCGGTCGAGCGAGGCGCCGTTGGGAAGCTGGGCGAAGCTGATCAGGTATTCCTTGTCCTGGGCCGGGACGAAGCCCATCGGCACCGCGCGGCCCAGTAGCACGGTGGCGCCCAGCAGCAGCACATAGACCATCATCATCATGCCCTTGTGCCGCACCACCCCGCCGACGCCGCGGCCGTAGCCGGTGGACGCGCGGTGGAACACCCGGTTGAACAGGCGGAAGAAGCCGCCGAACACCCGGTTCATGGCGCGGGTCAGCCAGTCCTGCGGCTGGTCATGGCCGCGCAGCAGCACCGCTGACAGGGCGGGCGACAGGGTCAGCGAGTTGAAGGCGGAGATGACGGTGGAGATCGCGATGGTCATCGCGAACTGCTTGTAGAACTCGCCGGACAGGCCGGTCATGGCGGCCAGCGGCACGAAGACGGCGACCAGCGTCAGCGCGATGGCGATGATCGGCCCGCTGACCTCCTGCATCGCCTTGTAGGTGGCTTCCTTGGCCGACAGGCCGGACTCGATGTTGCGCTCGACGTTCTCGACCACGACGATGGCGTCATCCACCACGATGCCGATGGCCAGCACCATGCCGAACAGCGACAGCGCGTTGATCGAGTAACCCAGCAGAAGCATGAGGGAGAAGGTGCCGACGATCGACACCGGCACGGCCAGCAGCGGGATGATCGACGCCCGCCAGGTCTGCAGGAAGATGATCACCACCAGAACCACCAGGGCGACGGCCTCCAGCAGGGTGTGGATCACCGCCTCGATGCTCGACCGCACGAACTGGGTGGGGTCGTAGACGATGCTGAAATCGACGCCGTCGGGCATGTCGGCCTTCAGCTCCGCCATCGTGGCCCGGACATTGTCTGCGATGCTCAGCGCGTTGGCGCCCGGCGCCTGGTTGATGCCCAGCGCCACCGCCGACTTGTTGTCCAGCAGCGACCGCAGGCCGTACTGCGAGGCCGCCAGTTCCACCCGCGCCACGTCGCGCAGATAGGTGACGCCGCCGTCCTTGCCGATCTTCAGGACGATGTTGGCGAACTCGTCCACCGTCTTCAGGCGGCCCTGCGCGTTGATCGACAGCTGCAGCGGCGTGGTCGGCAGGCTGGGCGAGGCGCCGATGACGCCGGCCGCGACCTGGACATTCTGCTCGCGGATCGCCGCCACCACGTCGGACGCGGTCAGGCCGCGCTCAGCCACCTTGTTGGGGTCGAGCCAGACGCGCATGGAATAGTCGCCGGCACCCCAGACCTGCACCTCGCCGACGCCCTGGATGCGGCTGATCCGGTCCTTGACGTTCAGGATGGCGTAGTTGCGCAGGTAGGTCATGTCATAGCGGTCGTTGGGCGACAGCAGATGCACGACCATGGTCAGCGTCGGCGAGCTCTTCACCGTCGTCACGCCCAGCCGCTGCACATCCTCCGGCAGGCGGGGCAGGGCTTGGGAAACGCGGTTCTGCACCAGCTGCTGCGCCTTGTCCGGATCGGTGCCGAGCCGGAAGGTGACGGTCAGCGCCATGTTGCCGTCGCTGTTGGCCTGCGACTGCATGTACAGCATGTTCTCGACGCCGTTGATCTGCTCCTCCAGCGGCGCGGCGACGGTCTCGGCGATGACCTTGGGGTTGGCGCCCGGATATTGCGCCCGGACGACGACGGAGGGCGGGACCACCTCCGGGTATTCGGAAATCGGCAGCTGGAACAGCGAGATCGCACCCGCCAGGAACAGCGCCACGGACAGGACCCCCGCGAAGATCGGGCGGTCGATGAAGAATTTCGAGATGTTCATGACGGCTCTCCCGGCGGGCGAGGATCATTGCGCCGTGGATGCGGTGCGGATGGGGTCCGGCGTGCCGTTCATCGCGACCGTGCGCGGGCTGACGCGGCTGCCGGGGCGGGCATGCTGCAGGCCGTTGACGACGATGCGCTCGCCGGGCTCCAGCCCGCTCTTCACCACCCGCAGGCCGGCCTGTTGGGCGCCGGGGACGATGGCGCGGTAGGTGACGGTGCCGTCCTCCGCCACCACCAGGACGAACTTCTTGTCCTGGTCGGTGCCGATGGCGCGGTCCTCCACCATCAGCGCGTCATGCGGCTGGCTGCCGCCGACCTTGATGCGGGCATAGAGGCCGGGGACCAGCAGCCCGTCGGCATTGTCGAAGCGGGCGCGCACGCGGATGGTGCCGGACGCCGCGTCCATGCGGTTGTCGACATGCTCGACCGCGCCGTCGCGGGAATAGCCGGCCTCGTTGGCGAGACCCAGCTGCACCGGCACGCCGGATGCGTCCTTCACCCCGGCGATGTGGGTGAGGTAGGTCTGCTCATCCACGTCGAAGGAGGCGTAGATCGGCGAGACCGAGACCAGCGTGGTCAGCGGCGCCGCCGCGGCGCCTGCCGCCACCACGTTGCCCACCGTCACCTCGGCGCGCGACACGCGGCCGGAGACCGGGGCGCGGACCTGGCTGTGCTCCAGATCGATGCGGGCGATCTCCAGCGCCGCCTGGGCCGCCTTCAGGTTGGCGGCGGCGGAGCGGGCCTCGTTCTCCTTGCTCTCCAGAGACTGGCGGGAAATGGTGTCGTCGCGGACCAGCCGTTGGGCGCGCTCCAGGTCCGCCGCGGTGAAGCGGACGCGGGCCTGTGCGGCGGCGACCTGCGCCTCCTGCCGGGCGACCTCCGCCGCGAAGGGGCGGGGATCGATGGTGAACAGCACGTCGCCCTGGCGAACCAGCGCGCCGTTGCGGAAATGCACGGCGGTGATGGCGCCGGCCACCTGGGGACGGACCTCCACCCGGTCCACCGCTTCCAGCCGGCCGGAATAGGACTGCCAGTCGGTGATCTTGCGGACCACGACGGGGGCGACATCCACCTCCGGCGGGGGCGGTGCCGCTGCCGCCGTCTGCGGGGCGTCGGCGTGGCCCTGGCTGACGACGATGCCGGCGGCGCCCGCCGCGGCGACCCCGGCGATCAGGAGAAGGGCGAGCTTGGAGCGTGACTTGGTCATGAGATCTGTCTCCGGATGGGGAGGAAAATGTCAGGCGCGCGCGGCGGGCAGCCGGCGGCGCAGGAAGTCGGTGACGGCCTGCAGGGCCGGCCGGTGGCCGGGCAGGGCGTCGTGGGAGATGGCGGGAAAGCGGGTGACCTCGGTCGGCACGCCGGCGGCGATTAGGCCGGCGGCATATTGCTCGGCCTCGGTGCGCAGCATGTCGTTCTGGGCAGTGACGATCAGGGCCGGCGGCAGCCCGCCCAGCCGGCGCGATTCCAGCGGCGCGGCATAGGGGTGCAGCCGTTGCGCCGCCTCGGGCAGATAGGCTCGGTAGCAGCGGGCGCAATCGGCGATGGTGCTGTCGAGCAGGCGGGCCGTTGTGTCGGCCTTCCCGTCGGCATCGCCGATGCCGCCGCGGCTGGCCCGCGTCAGGCTGGGGTCCAGCATCGGGCCGAGCAGCGCCTGCGCCGCAAGGCTAACCCCGCCCAGGTCGCGGGCCAGGAAAGTCAGGGAGGCGGCGACATGGCCGCCGGCATCATAGCCGACGACGCCAAGCCCGCCGTGGGCGACGCCCAGGGACGGCGCCGCGTCGGCGGTCCACAGCGCCGCGCGGTAGGCATCCTGCGCGGCGGTCGGGAAGGGGTGGGCGGGGGCCAGGGAATAGCCGACCGACACCACCAGCGCCGGGGTTTCGGCGGCGATGGCCGCCGCCGTCTCCTCCGCCTCCTCCAGAGAGCCGGAGGTGAAGCCGCCGCCATGCAGATAGAGCAGTGCCGGGACCGCGAGCCCGATCAGCGGCCGGTAGAGCCGCAGCCGGATATCCTGGGCATGGCCGGCGATGGTCCGGTCATCGACCGCGAAGGGGCAGGGCGCCATGCCCTGTGCCCCGCCGCGCTCCGTGCCCGTCCCGTGTGTCCTCGTCGACCGTCCCATCGCCATCCGGTGCCGTGGCACCCCTCCCGCATTGCACTGCGGTGGAGTGTGGCTCCCATAGGCGTACGAATAAATACCGGGTCAGCGGCAACACAATTCGGCTGGGATGAACAATCGCCGGCCACTTGTCGGGCGTGGCCGGCGTAGGGCGGTCCTCACCGCTCGTTGAAGCTGTCGGACAGGGCGAAATAGATCGGCTTCAGCAGATATTCCAGCAGCGACCGCTCGCCGGTGGTCATCTCCACCTGGGTGGTCATGCCGGGCAGAACCGGGTGCCGGACGTCGTCGCGGCCGACATGGTTGCGGCTGAGCGCGATGACCGCCTTGTAATAGGGGCGGTGCTGTTCGTCCAGGAAGGTGGAGGCCGAGATGCGCAGCAGCTTGCCGGTGATGGCGCCATAGCGGGCGAAGTCGTAGGTCAGCACCTTGACCGTCGCCTCCTGCCCAACGTGGAGGTGGCCGACGTCGCGCGGGGTGACATGGGCCTCCACCGTCATCTCATGATCGACCGGGACGATCTGCATCAGGACGCCGCCCTCCGGCACCACGGCGCCGATGGTGTTGACGCGCAGGTCCTGCACCAGCCCGCGCACCGGCGACAGCACGGTCAGCCGCTGGGAACGGTCGTCCAGCTTGGCGCGGGCCTCGCGCAGCTGGGCGATCTCGGCGGTGACGGTGCCCATCTCGTTCACCGCGTCCTGCGCCAGCTTGGCCGTCTGGTCGAGGATGCGGTTGCCCGCTTCGGTGATCGCCTGGTGCGTGGCGATGATCTGCCCCTCGATCCGCCGCTGCTCTCCCATCAGGCGGGACTGCTCGCGCTGGGTCTCCAGCGACTGCAGCTTCGACGACAGGCCCATCGATTCCAGCTTGTTGCGGATGTCGACCGATCCCGTGATGAAGGTGATCTGGTCCTTGATGCTGGCGAGCTGGCCTTCATACAGCGCCAGCTCCGCCTCGCGCTGGGAGACCTGGGCGCGCAGCACGGCGATGGCGGTGTCGCGGGCCTGGCGCTGGGTGTCGTAGATCAGGCGCTGGTCGGCGATCTGTGCGTCCGTCTGCGGCGTATCGGTGCCGGCGACGCGCACGAAATCAGGCTCCCGCCCGGCGGCGAAGGCGCGCAGCCGCTCCGCCCGCAGTTCCAGCGTCAGCAGGCGGGCGTTCATCTGCTCCCGCTCCGCCTGGACCTGCTTGGGATCGAAGACGATCAGGGGCTGGCCGGCCTCCACCAGATCGGTTTCCTTGACCAGGATGGTGGACACGATGCCGCCTTCCAGATGCTGGACCACCTGGGCGTTGCCGGACGGCACCACCTGCCCCGCGGTGACGACGGCCTCCTTCACCGGCATCAGCGTGGCCCAGGCCAGCAGCGCCGCCATCAGCAGGACCAGCACGAGGATGGTGGCGCGGACCAGCGACAGCGTCGCATCGTCGGCGCTGAGCGATTTGCCGGTGGGGCGGGCGAGGTCTGAAGCGGCCATCTTGCGGTTCACACAGGATCGGAGAGGATTGGGGATCGGAGAGGAAGGGGGGAAGGCGGATCAGCGCTGAGGGTTGGCGGCGACGCCGGGCGGGCGTTGCAGCCCGATCCCGCCCAGCAGCGCTCCGGCGATGCCGTTGGCGACGCTGTTGCCGCCGCCGGCCGGACCACCCGCCGGACCGGCGCCGGGACCCGTCCCCGGACCGATGGGGCGGGGGCCGGGGAGGCCGCCGGCCGGGCTGGCGGGAGCGATCATGCCGGCATCCATGGTCAGCACCGTGTCGGCCAGCGTCAGGTGGCTCGGCCGGTGGGTGACCAGGAAGATGGTGCTGTGCCCGCGCAACGCCGAAAGCGCCGCATGCAGGGCCTTGTCGCCGTCGAAGTCCAGCCGGCTGGCCGGTTCGTCGAGCAGCAGGATGCGCGGCCGGCGGATATAGGCGCGGGCCAGACAGATTTTCTGCGTCAGGCTTGGTGACAGGCGCAGCGACTGATTGTCGCCGATGCGGGTGTCCAGGCCGCGCGGCAGCGCTTCCACCTCGTCCAGGGCGCCCGCAAGCGACAGCGCCCAGCGCAGTTCGGAATCTCCGGCGGTCTGGTCGGCGAAGCGGAGGTTCTGCGCGATGGTGCCGTAGAACAGGGTGCTGGCCTGCGGGACATAGCCGACCGACTTGCGCAGGTCGATCGGGTCCATCTGGCGGATGTCGACGCCGTCGATACGAACGTTGCCGGCCTGCGGCGCGTAGAGCCCCAGCATCACCTTCAGCAGCGACGACTTGCCGGCGCCGTCCGGTCCGACGATGGCGACGATCTGTCCCGGCTTGACGGTGAAGGACACGCCGACCAGTGCCGGATCGGCATCGTTCCGGTAGCGCAACGAGACGCGGGAGAAGGACACCTCGCCCTTCAGCTTGCGGGGCTGCAGGGTGGCGCAACGCGGCTCGCGCTCCGGCCGGATGCTCATCAGACCGTTGATCTGGCGGGCGTTCGCACGCAGCTGCTCGATGCGCGGCAGCATGGAGACGGCGGTCTGCAGCGGCACCATCACCCGCCACAGCAGCATCATCGATGCCATCAGCGCGCCCGGCGTCATTGCGCCGGTGAAGACCTGGAGCGCGCCGACGCCGACGGTGGCCAATCCTGCGACCGGAACGACGAGGCCGGCCAGCGCCGCATGGGTGGCCGACAGGTTGGCGGCGGTGTGGCCCGATCGTGCCGTGCGGGCGGACAGGCGGTCGTAGCGGTCGCGCCAATGGGCCAGCCCGCCGATAGCGCGCAGCGCCGGCATCTTGGCGACCATCTCCACGAAGAACTCCTGCCGCTCGGTGTCGGCGCGGGCGGTGGTCCCGGTGCGGGCGCGCACCAGCGGGTGGACGGCGCCGCCGATGGCGGCGGTGATCAGCACGGCGCCCAGCGGCACCAGTGCCAGCGGCCCGCCCAGAACCGCCATCACGCCCAGGTAGAACAGGGCGAAGGGCACGTCGAACAACGCCGCCACCTGTCCCTGGCTGATGAAGTCGCGGATCGATTCCAGATCCTTCACCCGGGCTATCTGCGTGCCGATGGCGGCGCGCTCGCTCATGCCCACCGGCAGCATGAGGATGCGGTCGATGGTGGCGTTGCTGATGGTCCGGGCGATGCGCGATCCGGCATGGGCCAGCGCCCGGCCGCGGATCTGGCGCAGGGCGAAATCGCCGCCGATCACCAGCGCCGCACCCACGGCAATGGTGGCGAGCGTGTCGAAGGAGCCGGTGGCGATCACCTTGTCGTAGATCGCCATGGTGAACAGAGGCGCGGCGACCGACAGCAGGTTGATGACGGCGCTAAGCCCCAGCACAGCCCACAGCAGCGGCACATAGCCGTGGATGACCGTGCCGACCCAGTTCTGCGTCCCGGCGCCGGCCGTGGTCTCCAGCGCGGTGAAGGCATAGGCGGTGCCCTTGCCGTAATTCAGCGTCACCGTCTCGCGCGACTGGCCGCTGAAGGCGACGACTCCGTCGGCATCGGCGGACAGCAGCGTGTAGACGCCGCCGTCGCGGCTGCGGAACAGGCAGGGCATCAGGGACGAATCGGGCCGCGCGAGGTCGATGCGAAGGCTGCGCCCCTCGAAATGCAGGCGCTGGAGGACGTCGCACAGCTCCTCGACCGTCTGAACCTCGGAGAAGTGGGGGAGCGCCTCCGCCAGGGTCTGCGGGGCGCCACGCCAGCCGAGCGCATCCAGCAGCGGCACCATGCAGGCACCCACAGCCGACGCTTCCGACAGGCGGCGGCGCAGGATGTCGGCGTCGTCATGGGCGGTGCGGATGGGTTCGGCATCCGGCGCGGCGGACCCGCCGGCCGGCAGCGTGCCGGAATTGGAGGCCCCCGGATTGGAGGAGACGAGGGCGGGCTGGGCGCCTGTGGCTTCACCGCCGGACGGGCCGCGGCTGACCGCATGGCCGTCGACGATCTGCACCACCCGGTCGGCCAGCGTCAGCAGCGACGGGCGGCTGGTGACCAGCAGGATGGTGACGCTGCCCCGCAATTCCTCCAGCGCGCGGCGGAACAGCTTGTCGGATTCGGTGTCGAGGGAGGAGTTCGGCTCGTCCAGCAGCAGCACCGCCGGCTCGCGGACCAGCGCGCGGGCGAGGCAGATCATCTGGCGGGCGCCGCGCGGCAGCGCCTCCTGCGAGGCGTCGCCGACGATGGTCTCATAGCCCTGCGGCAGGCTGGCGATGCGGCGGTCGAGCCCGAGGCGCCGGCAGACCTCCATCGCCAGATCGGCCCGGCCGGGGTCGAACAGGGTCAGGTTCTGCAGGATGGTGCCTTTGAACAGCTCCGGATGCTCGCCGACATAAACGACGCCGCCGATGCCGATCATGGCGTCGGTCTCCGTCGTGCTGCGCACGCCCACCCGCACTTCGCCGGAATTCGGCCGCAGCACGCCCAGGATCAGGCGCAGCAGGGTCGTCTTGCCCGTCGAATTGGTCGCCACGACGCCCAGGAACTCGCCCGGTCCGACGGTCAGCGACAGGTCGGTCAGGATCTCCGGCCCGCGGTCGTAGGCGAAACGGACCTTGTCCATCTCGATCGTGCCGGGGACGAGCGGCTCCGTCACCGCGCCGGCGGTCCCGGTCCTATCCCCGGCCCGCGACGTGCCGCCGTCGGACCCGACCTCCAGCAGGACATGGCCGATGCGGCGCAGCGACAGCGACACCGACTGATAGCGCACCCAGCGGTCGAACAGGGACTGCACCGGCTGGACACAGCGCCCGGCCAGCATCGAGCAGGCGGTGAGCACGCCGGTCGTCATCATCCCGTCGATGACCGACACGCTGCCCAGGATGACCACCAGCATCATCGTCGCCTGCGACAGGGTGGTGGCGACGACGGAGGCCGAACCGCTCAGCCGGGCGACGTTGAAGTCCTCCTCGCTGCAGCCCTGCTGAAGGCGCTCGTGGCGGCGCAGCAGGCCGGCCTCCGCCCCCAGTCCCTTGACAGTGTGGACGCCGCTCAGCACCTCGCTGATGAAGTTCAGGCGGCGTTCCTCCAGCACATGGCGGTTCTCCAGCGCCCGGCGCATCCGCCGGCCCAGGACGGCGCCGACGACCAGGAACAGCGCCAGCACGCCCAGCGGGATCACGACCAGCCAGCCGGCCAGCAATGCGATCAGGCCCAGGTAGAGCGCGGCGAAGGGAATGTCGATGGCCGATTGCAGCGCTTGGCCCGAGTAGAACTCGCGCACCATCTTGATGGCGCGGTAGACCTCGAAATGGGTGCCGATCCCCTGCTGGGAGAAGGCGTTCAGCGGCATGTGCATCAGCCGGTCGATCAGCGACGCGCTCGACCGGTGTTCGATCCGGGCGCCCATCCAGGTGGTCAGCGCCGAGCGCGCCACCCGCAGGATCGCCTCCATCACCGCCGCCGCCCCGCAGCCGAGACCGAGCAGCAGCATGGTGCCGTAGGACTCGTTGGGCAGGATGCGGTCGTAGACGTGCAGCAGCGTCACCGGCAGCGCCAGCCCGAAGACGTTCAGCGCGAAGGAGGCCAGCACCAGCATCGCCCGGTCCCGGCGCGGCCCCAGCATGCCGGACAGCAGGCGGCGCGCGGCCTTCTCCGCCACCCTGTCGCGGGCGGCAGAGGACTTCGCCGATGCGGTCTTCGCCGATGCGGAAGCGGCGGACTGTTCGATGCGGGTGGTAGACGGGGATGCGGACTGCAAAACGACCAACCTGTGCACAGGGTTAACCGAGCAGACAATCAACAGCATAATTGCTAGTGATAGGTAAATCGACGAATAGCAACAAATGGCAACCGAGTGACGAAGCTTCCTGCGCTCAACCCTTTCGAAACTGCGCGAAAGAGGCGTTAAACCGTTATTTTTCAACGGTTTTCTGTTGTCCGTGTACCTATCAATGCAGGGGCGGCGGCGAGGGTGACGTCAGCCAAGCTGTTGAAAATCATCACAGGAAGTTTCTTATCACAAGCAACTAAGAGGGCTAGAACCTAGGGTCGTGACGAGTAGCGTGGCGCGATTTTGCACCCGACTTATGGAGCGGTCCGATGGCTGAGGAAGCGGTTCAGGGCAACACCCCGGCGGTCGACGACCGTCAGATCCTGGACGATCTGACCCTCCTGCAGCAGGTCGACGCCACCCGGCTGGGTGGCGTGATCCACGAGGCCAGTTCCGTGGAGCTTCAGCGCCCGGACGACACGCTCGGCTATGTCCAGACCGACTATCGCGGCGCCGAGGAACTGATGATCGGCGGAGTCGTGCAGACCGGCGAGGTGGTCGGCGAGTCGGTGGCGGTGGCGACCGATCAGGCGGCGGTGGCTGCCCTGCTGGCCGGCGACGTGCTGCGCACGGAAGGCACGCTGGGCTCCGGCCCACCCGGACCGGACGGGTCCGGATTTTCGACGGAGGAGCGCCGCGAAACGGTCGCCACGACGGTTGAGCGGGTGGACCTGCTGTCCAACGTGCGCACGACCACGGCCTTCACCGAACTGCCCGCCGCCCTGTCCGACATCCCGGTGCCGGAGACGCCCGACCAGGTGATCGATGACGGAGCCCTCCCCGACATCGCGGCGCCCGTTGGCCAGGATGCGGCGGAGACCACCGGCGACGATGCCGCCGCGACTCCGGCCCCGGTGTCCGACACGCCGAACCTGACGGTGAACGGCGTGTCCGGCGACGAAGACACGGCCATCGCCCTGAACATCGACGCCGCCCTGACCGACACCGGCGGGACGGAGGTGCTGAGCGTCACCCTGTCTGGCATTCCGGACGGAGCGGTCCTGCGCGACGCCTCCGGCACCATCCTGACGGTGGTGAACGGCACCATCCTGCTGACCTCCTCGCAGGTTCCCGGCCTGACCCTGACACCGCCGCCGAACAGCGGCGACAGCTTCACCCTGACCGTCACGGCGACCAGCACCGACGGCACCGCCGCCCCGACCAGCGTCACCGCCACCCTGCCGGTCACCGTAAATCCGGTGTCCGACACCCCGACGCTGAGCGTCGCCGCCACCACGGGGGCGGAAGACACGGCAATTCCGCTGACCATCAGCCCGGCCCTGACCGACACCGACGGGTCGGAGACGCTGACCATCACCCTGTCCGGCATTCCGGACGGGGCGGTGCTGCGCAATGCCGGCGGTGCGCTGGCGGTGGTAAACGGCACCGCAACCCTGACTCCGGCGCAGCTTGCCGGTCTGGCGATCACGCCGCCGAACAACAGCGATGCCGACTTCACCCTGACCGTCACGGCCACCGCCACCGACGGAACCGCCACCCCGGCCAGCACCAGCGCGCCCCTGCGCGTTACGGTCAATCCGGTGTCCGACACCCCGACGCTGAGCGTCGCCGCCACCACGGGGGCGGAAGACACGGCGATTCCGCTGACCATCGATCCGGCCTTGACCGATACGGACGGTTCGGAATCGCTGAGCATCACCATCAGCGGCATCCCGTCCGGCGCCAGCCTGCGCAACACGGCCGGCGATACGCTGACGATCAGCAACGGCACCATCACGCTGGCGCCCGGCCAACTGGCCGGATTGGCGATCACGCCTCCGCTGAACAGCGATGTCGACTTCACCCTGACCGTCACCGCCACCGCGCGGGATGGCGGAGCCGATCCCGCCAGCACCAGCGCGCCGCTGCTGGTCACGGTCAATCCGGTCACCGACACGCCGACCCTGACCGTCAGCGCTGCGACCGGCAACGAAGACACCGGCATTCCGCTGACGATCACCCCCGCCCTGACGGATTTGGACGGGTCGGAGGCGCTGACGATCACCATCAGCGGCATTCCGGCCGGCGCCAGCCTCAGCAACACCGCCGGCGACGCGCTGGTCATCGGCAACGGGTCGATCACCCTGACGCCGGCGCAGCTGGCCGGGCTGAAGATCACGCCGCCGCTCAACAGCGACGTCGATTTCGACCTGACGGTGACCGCCACCGCCAAGGACGGCGTCGCCGCCCCGGTCTCGATCGCCAAGACGCTGTCGGTGACCGTCAACCCCGTGTCCGACACTCCGACGCTGACGGTCCAGGCCGCTACGGGCAATGAAGACAGCGCCATCCCGCTGACGATCAGCCCGGCCCTGACCGACACCGACGGCACGGAGGTTCTGACCGTCACCATCGCCGGCATCCCGTCCGGCGCCACCCTCGCCAACGATCTGAACGGGGTGCTGACGGTCACCGGCGGCTCCATCACCCTGACGCCGGAGCAGCTCGCCGGGTTGAAGATCACGCCGCCGCTGAACAGCGACGTCGATTTCACCCTGACCGTCACCGCCACCGCAAAGGACGGGTCGGCTGTCGCAGCGACCAGGACCGAAGCGCTGCAGGTGACGGTGAACCCGGTGTCGGATACCCCGACGCTGAGCGTCACCGCCGCCACCGGCAACGAAGACACCGCCATCCCGCTGACGATCAATCCGGCCCTGACGGATACCGACGGGTCGGAGGCGCTGAGCGTCACCATCGCCGGTGTTCCGGCAGGGGCGATCCTCAGCGCCGGAACGTCCGTCACCCAGCCGGATGGCACCACCACCTGGACTCTGACTCCGGCCCAGCTGACCGGGCTGACCATCACGCCGCCGCTGAACAGCGACGTTGATTTCGACCTGACCGTCACGGCCATCGCCAAGGACGGCACGGCGACCGAGGCGACCAAGAGCGAGACGCTGCGCGTCACCGTCGACCCGGTCACCGACACGCCGACGCTGACCGTCAGCGCCGCGACGGGCAATGAAGACACGGCGATCCCGCTGACCATCAACCCGGCCCTGACCGACACCGATGGGTCGGAGGCGCTGAGCATCACCATCGCCGGTGTTCCTGCGGGAGCGACCCTCAGCGCCGGAACGTCCGTCACCCAGCCGGATGGCACCACCACCTGGACTCTGACTCCGGCCCAGTTGGCCGGGTTGACCATCACGCCGCCGTCGAACAGCGATGTCGACTTCACTCTGAACGTCACCGCCATCGCCAAGGACGGTGTCGCCACCGCCGTGCCGGTGAGCCGGACCCTGCGCGTCACCGTCGATCCCGTGTCCGACACTCCGACGCTGACGGTCCAGGCTGCGGCGGGCAACGAAGACAGCGCCATCCCGCTGACGATCAGCCCGGCCCTGACGGACACCGACGGGTCGGAGGCGCTGAGCATCACCATTGCCGGTGTTCCGGCGGGGGCGACCCTCAGCGCCGGAACGCCCATCACGCAGACGGACGGCACCACCACCTGGACTCTGACTCCGGCCCAGTTGACCGGGCTGACCATCACGCCGCCGCTGAACAGCGATGTCGATTTCGACCTGACCGTCACCGCCACCGCCAAGGACGGCACTGCCGTCGCCGCGACCAAGAGCGAGACTCTGCGCGTCACCGTCGATCCGGTCACCGACACGCCGACGCTGACCGTCAGCGCTGCGACGGGCAACGAAGACACCGGCATTCCACTGACGATCACCCCCGCCCTGACGGATTTGGACGGGTCGGAATCGCTGACGATCACCATCAGCGGCATTCCGGCCGGCGCCAGCCTCAGCAACACCGCTGGCGACGCGCTGGTCATCGGCAACGGGTCGATCACCCTGACGCCGGCGCAGCTGGCCGGGCTGAAGATCACGCCGCCGCTCAACAGCGATGTCGATTTCGACCTGACGGTGACCGCCACCGCCAAGGACGGCGTCGCCGCCCCGGTCTCGGTCGCTCAAACCCTGCGGGTCACCGTCAACGCCGTGACCGACATGCCGACGCTGGCGGTCCAGGCCGCTAGGGGCAATGAAGACAGCGCCATCCCGCTGACGATCAGCCCGGCCCTGACCGACACCGACGGGTCGGAGGCGCTGAGCGTCACCATCGCCGGTGTTCCGGCAGCGGCGACCCTCAGCGCCGGAACGCCCATCACGCAGACGGACGGCACCACCACCTGGACTCTGACTCCGGCCCAGCTGACCGGGCTGACCATCACGCCGCCTCTGAACAGCGATGTCGATTTCGACCTGACCGTCACCGCCATCGCCAAGGACGGCACTGCCGTCGCGGCGACCAAGAGCGAGACTCTGCGCGTCACCGTCGATCCGGTCA